>Ga0222714_10005251_pt1 | contig 12393 bp, 17 predicted proteins | sample C33_3DmetaG_FD_165048 | JGI IMG/M metagenome (GOLD analysis project Ga0222714, IMG submission 165048) | Estuarine water microbial communities from San Francisco Bay, California, United States - C33_3D | ecosystem: Environmental > Aquatic > Marine > Unclassified | place: USA: California... | reverse complement strand
GAAAAATACTCGATTGGTACAGCGAAAAGAGATCCAAGTTAAAATACATTGTGAATTGGATGAGTAAATATAATTCGGATAAGGAGATCATGAACGATAAATTGAAAACACTTAAACGGTCTCTTAAGTTTTTAAAAAATGATATCGAAGCATTTAAGACTCCACCGCACACCATCTCTTAAAATCCTCTTCTCCAAATTCTCCCGGATAGTCCCATATTTTATGGATACCAACGGGTGACTTTGGTGGATCCGCGTCTCGTAATTTAGTTTCTGCAGCAAACTCGTATGCAATTTCTTTGGAAGGTATCTTCATATCCGAACAAAACGATAAAAATACATCATCGAGTATCTTGGGTTTGTCTGCATGTTCAATACAGTGCTTGTAACATGCCATGACACGTCGCAGAGAAAATCCACCATTACCAACTCTTTGGTGTATCTTGTCACCAATCTCTTCCGGTTTACACCAATCACTACAAGTGTAACCACAGATGGCTTCTCTCCACGGCGCGCCTATATAGTCATACTCAAAGAAATGGTCACCAATCCTCTTGCATATGTACGAATCCCATTGCATCAATAGAATATGTGTCGAAGTGAAACGGGTGTACAGCTCTGGTGAACACGAAAATGCATTGTACTCGTCGAGAGAATGAAGTGGTGCCCATGTAATGACGACATTCGTCCAGTCTCTGGTCCATTCTTTCATATCTTTAAGGTTTCTTGGTGAACAAATGATATGAAGACCAACATCTGTTCCTCCGTAGACATGCGCAATGTTCCAAAGGTTGTACTTTGTGAGTGGTTTTCGATCACCTTCGATAAAAAGAACTGTAAGTTTTTCAGGGTGTTGACACCATACTTTTTGTTCGGGTGATGGTTCAGTTAGTGTTTTTAAATGCTCTTCGAACCACATTGAATGATTAAGCATTTAACACTTTAAGTATTTCGTTCACAGCTGGGTGTCTATGAATATCTTCATCGTCAAGGGATACATACTCGATAAATTCAAGATCAAATGGATCAAGTTTATCTATGAGATATTGAAGGCCATTCTCTTCGGGGAGATCACTTTGAGCGAGATCACCCGTGATGATGAGCTTACTTTTTTCACCTATACGCGTTAACAACATACGCATTTGATTGGGTGTACTATTTTGCATTTCGTCTGCGAGAATCAGTGAATTTGTAAATGTTCGACCTCGCATATATCCAAGTGGCTCGATGCGGACATAGCGATCAATTTGACTGGGTGTCATATGTTTTTCAAAAATATCGTACATTGGTTTAGTCCACGGTTCCATCTTTCTCTCCATATCACCCGGAAGATATCCCATATCTTCATCCGCGGCAACAATAGGTCTCGTTAATGAAATGTTCATATGGCGATATCGCTCCACAGCCACTTGGCAGGCTAACATTGTTTTCCCAGTTCCAGCTGGACCTGTTGCGATAACAATTGGTTTTTGTGACCTAAGTGCGAGCATGTATTTACATTGACCATATGATTTGGGGAATTCCATCCTATTATAATTGTACTTTTTTATTTGGTAATTATAACATGGAATTTCATCTCATTCAAATGAAACCCACACGAGGATATCTTTCGATGGTTGATCCAAATACAAAGGTGCGTGTTATGTGTTTTAGTGACAGACGAACGGCGGACAAGTGTTCTAAATATCTCTGTGAATTTAGATCCAAGCATGGTATATGGCCCAACTTTGATTTGCGGAATAATATCACAAAGATAACGAGTGAGTCTCCAATAAAGAAACGTTCTCCCGATGACCTGATGAAATTTCTCAGTATTGTGAGTATGGAAGAAGAGGATCTTAATGTGGCCTCGATGTACAACAATATATCTTTCATGTACTGTCACGATTTCAAAATTCACGACAAAGAGCACAACGCTATTAATATTGGTTTCCGGGGACAAGAAATTGATGGCGAGGCTGATATGCGGTCATACACGGGATTTCTCGAAATGAATTATCGAATGCGATAACTTAAAAGTAATATTCGCGTATACATACATGTGTGGTATTATTACTTTGTTTGGGGAACACCGAAATGTACCCAATAATATACTAAGTCATCGTGGACCTGATGACTATCGCAGCTGTACGCTACTCAAATGTCGTATGGACTTTTATAGATTGTCTATTAACGATTTAACAACGATGGGCATGCAACCATTTGTAAAAGATACTGCTATGTTTGTTTGTAATGGAGAAATATATAATCATCGTTCTTTCAAGACTGGTCAAGAAATTAGTAATAGTGATTGTGAAGTAGTCATGCATATGATTCGAGAATATGGTATTGAAAAAACTATAAATCAAATTAATGGTGATTTCGCATTCGTGTATACAGATGGTAATCGAGTACTCGCGGCTCGTGACCCCGTTGGTGTAAGACCACTATTTTATACTCGTTACGCAAAAGATTCCATAGCTTTTGCGAGTGAAGTCAAGGCTCTTATGTTTTTAGGTACTACGATTGACATATTTCCACCGGGACATTTTTATGATTCGTATGTCGATACATTCGTGTGTTATTATACTGGATATTGGAGTTTGGATACTCATGAACCGAATACAATAAAAGACATATTAATCGACGCCGTGCATGAACGCATCGAAAATACCGAGCGAGACATTGGATTCTTATTGTCGGGTGGTTTAGATAGTAGTTTAATCACTGCGATTGCACAGAAAAAACTTGGTAAAATCAAGACATTTTCAATTGGTCTCGAGGGAAGCCCCGATCTTGACGCGGCTCGTAAAGTGTCTAGATATCTTGATACAGATCACACGGAAGTAACGTTCACTGTAGCCGAGGGTATTTCGGTCATACCGGATGTAATCAAGAGTTTAGAGTCATATGATACGACAACTGTTCGAGCGAGCGTACCTATGTGGCTTCTTTGTAAATACATCAAAGAGAATACAAAGTGTAGATATATTTTTTCGGGTGAAGGTAGTGATGAAATATTGGGTGGATATTTATACTTTCATCACGCACCGAGTACCGAAGAATTTGCATACGAAAATATGAGACGACTTCATCTTATTCATCAATTTGATGGACTTCGTGCGGATAGATGTGCCGGTGCTCATGGACTTGATCTTATTGTACCGTTTCTTGACAAGCGTTTCATCGAGAGTTGTATGAGTATTGATCAAAATTTAAAACGGGATGCGATAGAAAAGAAAATATTACGTGAAGCTTTTATTGGGTATCTCCCACATGAAATATTATGGAGACAAAAGGATGGAATGAGCGACGCGGTTGGTACGAATTGGGTCAGTGAAGTCAAAGAGTATACCGGTACAGTTATCGATGATTCATTATTTGAAGAGATACAAACGAAATGCAAGGGTCACAACGTGTGCCTGTCAAAAGAAGAAGCGTATTACCGAGAACAATTTTGGTTAATGTATGGAACCGATCAAGATCATCTCATAACTGAAATATGGAGACCAAAGTGGACAACGATCACAGATCCGAGTGCAAGACTACTTATAGAAAAGACGCATAACTAATTATAAATGGCTGAATTTGTGAAGAATTTTGATTGTAAGGATGAAGCCCATGTGTTATGGCTCAGGGATATTGGTCAAGCTATGGCGAAAGTCACGAGTGGTGAAAAGGTTGATATCGAACAAGTTGTCAACACGAATCCTCTCACCGGACACCCACACATGAAAAATATGATGGATTGGGCGTATGTTCATTTTCAACTTGCGATGAAGTACGCAAATGCGGTGTTAAACTTGGAGGCATTCGTTCCGACGCACTAATGCAGTGTATTCTTGGAGCGTAAAATCCTGTGGCTCTGATTCTTCATCCATGCGGACTAATACTATAGGTCCCTTGACTATTTCATTATGAAATGGTGGTGGTAATCTATTGCAATTTTCGATTAGACCTATTTCAGATTTTAATATGACTACATCTATCTCAGGCCATTGTCCAATGAATGTTGGTTGTCTTTGTAATAGCGTGTACACCTCGTTAATATGCGGGGATAAATCTAATTCAATTTCGTTTATATCATCTCGTTGTTCATTAATTAAAATTACCCTGGTCATCCTTTAAATTTCCAGATAAAAAAATATTATACTCTAGTAAATGCAGTGGGTCATATTACTCGGTGTTTTCTTTATATTTGCTGTCATACGTTTCCTCATGACCGAAAAGTATACACGAGCGTTGGATGATGCGTATATTTCAACCAGGAATGCCAGGCGTGTGGCCAGTTATTTCCATGCGTGTTCCCCGGGATCAATGGAAGATTGTGATCGGGGTACCTATCCATTTGATGGTTTGCCGATAGCCTAAGTCATTTAAAACTTATCATTTATTAAATAACAATGTCTGATACGAAGCTTAGATCGTACGTCACACATGAGTTATCTAAAGTACTCGACATTCCCGAGGATGGAAATATATGCACCAATCTCGAGAGATGTATTTTTAACTGGAGTATTCGCCGTTCAAAACAATACGGAGATTACCCAGTTTGGGAAAATCACCGATTTAGAAACAGATACAAGTTAAAGTTTTTGGAATTAAAACGAAACTTTCTCAATTGTCCACCAGTGGTTGAAAAATTAAAAGCTGGTATAGTCAAAACAAATCAATTAATCGACTATGATCCGGGTGAGCTTTGGCCAGGTGGTCCATGGGCAACGCTTCAAGAAGATATAATCTATAAAGAAATTCGAAAAGAAGTTCTTTCACGTGAATCTAAAAATCAAGATGGGTTTTTCAAATGTGGGCGTTGTAAATCAACGAAAACTGCGTATTATCAATTACAGACTCGCAGCGCGGATGAACCTATGACAACGTTTGTATCGTGTCTCACATGTGATGCTCACTGGAAATGTTAAACGACGAGGGCATACCGTGTATCCGTGAGGTCTGTCGCCATATCACCAACCGACAGGATAAAATTAAATTCCATGTCCCGTTTCAACGCCCCTTTATTTTCTGCAGCCGTAAACGCGAGTGTATCATATGGTATTCCGTGACGCTTCAATTGTCTGACAGTAAAATTTATAACTGGTTTTAATATTGGTCGAGCGGTGATGATGACAATTTTATAGCCTAGAGACTTAGAATAGTGTAATAAATCCACAACGGGTTGATTCAATGTTCCGTCGATGAAAATAAGAGTATCATCGATATCAAACATGACGGCGTCATTTTTATCGATCACACGATCCCTGAGTATATTCATGTTTAAAGTACTTTAAGAAATTAAATGTAAAACTATTCAGATGTTGGTCGACGTTCTTTTGTCCGAAGACGTTATATCACTTGCACAAATTGTTGAAGACTGTGGCCAAACATTAAAAGTGCGACTTTTAACAAAAAACCATGGTGGGATATATATTTTTGAAGAAGACGTAGAGGAAATATCCACGGAGTCTATCTGTGGATATTATGATACAGATGATCTCGAACGGACTGGTATGTTTAAACGAACGCGGTTTGGATACGAAGAGGTATCCGATACCGATTCTGAATACGAACCTACTGATTCGGATGAGAGTGAATCAGAAAGTCTTGAAGACGAAGAAGAATAAAGAATACTAACGAAATAAACATATGGAATGTCCAATATGTTACATAGGTGAAACCGAATGTACTCTGGACTGTAATCATTCTTTTTGTTATCATTGCATCACACAGTGGTACCAAAAATACAAAAACAGTCGATGCCCCATGTGTCGAACATTATCACGAATGCCGTCATGTCATTATGATGTCATGATTGAATGCGCGCCAGATAAAATACCTTATAGTACAATTCAAACTATAAAGAGACTTCGTAATAAGTATGACAATTTCGAGTTTATACCAAAAATAAACAACCTAAGACACGTTCGACCATCGGAGAAAGAATCAACTGTGAAATATACATTTAAAAGTGAAAATTCTAGTGTAACTATATACGATGGAGTTTGAAGCAAAGAAGCGTGTAACAAAGAATGACACAAAGAATAAAAAGTCTGTCTATTCGTCAAAGCATATAAGGATTAAAGAACAACTTTATAATAGTATAAGGAATGAAAATCCTAATCGTGGCTGCGGACCCAAGAATGCCACTAGGTTATTCAAAAATAATAAATAAGATTTCAAATTATTTAGCCACTAAAGATGACCTAGAGGTTGTCATGTTTACGGTAAATTATGATGAAACTGCAGTTATTAATAATACCTACGTTGATCCTCGCATCAAATTAATGCCTCTCAGAGATCCTAATGATTTTGGATATGACAAACTTCAAGATGTAGTAGACATGGAGAAACCAGAATATGTACTCATATACGCATGTGCGACTATCCTTTATAATTATATAACCAACTTGGATGACAAAGTAAAAATTGTTAGTTATATCGACATTTGTCAGAAGTGGGCAGACACTTTGAAGTTTCAAAAATTGAAATCTAGAATTCATCATTGGTTTACATTTCTAGACTGTTGGAAAGATTATCTAATCAACGATCAGAAGATTGATGCGTCGAAAGTTTCGGTGTTAGAACATGGTGTCAACTTTGAAGAATTCGAAGATTTACCAATTGAAGAGTGTAAGAAATACTTTGGCTTTGAAGACTTCACAGTTGTGAACATGAATCGAAACACTTTAAGAAAAGAGTGGCATCTTACATTATCGGGATTCATAGAATTTATATCTCGACATGAGTATGACCCATCCATAAAATTGTACATTTCATGTGGCACGGATAACGACCCAGATAAATTTTGTGACATAGAAGAACATGTGTATGTCGAATTTATGAAGCGAGGATTAGATTATATGGATTACACTACACATTTTATCATCAATATGAGACCGCTCAGGCTGTCGAAACGAGAGCTTAATATGATCTATTGTGCGGCTGACGTTGGTATGAATACGTGTCTTTCCGAAGGTTTTGGTCTCAGTTCGGTAGAACACGCCTATTTTAATAAGCCACAGATTTTGACTGATATTCCAACATTTAGAGACACATTGTGTGAGTATCCCGTCTATGTAAAACCACATGTGATTACGAGTTATTTTGGATCAAACGACTTGAATGGTGAGCGAGCTATATTGAATGACATGGATGTCGCCGATGCATTGGATAAATGTTACAAGGAAAGACCAATCGTTAATACCCGAGAATATGTCCTTAATAGATACTCATGGCAAAACATACATAAACAAATAGACTGTATGTATGATATATTGAAAGATGGCTCCGTATAATCCACCCGTGTCTCATTACACGGAACTCGACGTATCCGAATATGACGAAAACTTCATGTTTGCATTCATAGGTAAAGGTGGAAAACGCCATTATTGGTTGACCAGAATGCTAGGTATTGATTATCTATGGTACAACGATACACGTCGTGTGCTTGAAATATGGGGTCCCTACAATGTGCTCGAAACCAGACAAGCACAGGAATTGTTAAAATCTGAACTTGAAATTTTTCAACCTAAGTCGGTAGATGCGACACTCGCACAAACAATTGAACATGTACAAGAGGCCTCCAATCAGACCCAGCGAGACATCGAAGTCGTTTCATAAGAATGAAATAACTAGAGATAGTCTATTATTTGATATAGTAAACCCGAAACCAACACAATTTCATATACATATTAAAAAGCCAATTTTTAGGTACGAGGATTATATCAATCTGTATAATCGTCAATATGGTATAGAGAAGCGAGTATTCGATTTGCCACCCGAACCGATCTATAAAAATCCTATCATCGTAGAGAATCCCCGGATCGGAGCATTGGATACGATTGGTGTGTCGATTACTGTTTTGAAAAGTGGAAAAGTCAGACTTAAAATTAATACAGCGATGTATGAATTATATGAAAAATACTATAAAAAAAATAAAGTTCCACCGAATAAAACATTACTGAAGGCATATAAGTCACTCGGCTTTTCAGATGTTTTTATGGCAAATATTGAAAAAAAACTATCCCAACAATCGAAAATATCAAAAATATTTGGTGAGAGAATAGATAAAGTATTTAACAAACCAACAAAAAAGAAGAAGCCGGAACCCGAACCCGAGCCCGACATTGAAGATGATATTGGAGATGATATCGATGATGATATAGAAGATGATGATATTCCTGGTGATGACGGAGAATTAGATATTGATATTGAACCAGATGACATAGAAGATCCACCGACAGAGGAATACTTTAGTGATGGTGATTAATGACCTAAGTCATATTCATGTTGGTGATCCGGTACTTTATAAGACATGTACCTTGTACACGTGTCCATCGGTAATACTATCGTTGATCGTTCCGTGTTCAATACGTTACAATCAGCTGAAAAATACGCACGAGACAAGTCACAAGAAAAAGTCTGGAAACTTTCAGATACACAAATTTACTACGGAAACGTAGAAAGTGAAGTGTACGACATACAGACTCCACAATCATCTTCATACATCGATGAACATATTCTTTCTTTCTCTTAATCCAAATGAGATTGCATCTATGTCGTGTGATCAACACGTTGTAAAGATACAACTCGAAATTTGTCAGATGTTATACACTGCTTGGTTTTTTTCTGGACAAACAGACTTTGTTGAAAAAAATGCCCCGCATATCAAAGATGGATCGAGACGTGGTTATAGACCTGCTCACCCTAAACACCCGATGACCATGTGGGTGGGTTCAAGTCTTGAAAATTACCTGTACACGTGTCGTATAGGTATTGCTCTCACTTTGGAATATACAAAGCGGTATGGTAAGATTCATACATGTGCTCGTCATCTCTTATGGTTATACGAACATCATCCAGATGTATTTGAGGAACATAAAAGTGATACGGCGTATTATTCACGAGAAGGTATTCCAGAATGTATGCCCGAAGAATATAGACAACCCAGTGTTATCGATGCTTACCAACTCTATTACATGGTTGATAAGATGTCATTCGCGCGATATCAACATAGTTAAAACTTTTAATCGAAATATTAATAACATGTTCAGTATTGGTCAAAACATATCTGCACCACCTGTTAATCTCGTAAAGAAAACACGAACATATCAACCACGAACATATAGTGAGTTTGTGAAGGGACTCAAGAATAACGAACTCCCAGAAGTTCTTATTCGACCAAACCAAAACATCGCAGCTTTTGAAGACAATGAAGGGAACTACGGGGACGTTCAGATCATTCAAAATCAACACTTGTGGGAAACGATTGCCGAGAGTGAGGCCAATGTTCGCATCGATATGAAGTCGGATGTCTCCATTTCAGACACGATTTCAACGTTCTTTCTTCTCACGTTTATCTTTTTCGTTATTCGCAGTTTTATGTTTTCAGGTGGCCCCGGTGGAATGCCTCCAAATCCATTCCTCAAGAATCAAGATTTTAATGCCGAAAAGGAAATCACAACTCGTTTCAGTGATGTTGAAGGCATTGATGCCGCAAAAGATGAACTTGAGGAGATTGTTGATTTTCTCAAGAATCCCGAACGTTACTTTGGGAGTGGCGCCAAGATTCCACGAGGCGCTCTCCTCGCGGGTAAGCCTGGGACTGGAAAGACCCTTCTCGCCCGCGCCATTGCGGGTGAATCTAATGTTCCTTTCATCCAATGCTCTGCCGCAAACTTTGTGGAGATGTTTGTGGGTGTGGGTGCCAAACGCGTTCGTGACCTCTTTGAAGTGGCTCGCGAGAACCAGCCTTGTATTGTCTTCATTGATGAGATTGATGCCGTTGGTAAGCAGCGTAGTGCGGGTGGTATGCCCTCCAATGATGAGCGTGAGCAAACGATTAATCAACTTCTCACAGAGATGGATGGTTTTGATAATGAGACTGGTATTGTGGTCATCGCAGCCACCAACCGAATTGATATTCTTGATGACGCACTTCTCCGACCAGGTCGCTTTGATCGGAAGATTACCGTGTCTCTCCCAAGTGTGCGAGGTCGTGAGAAGATTTTGGGTGTTCATGCTCGTGACAAGAAGTTATCCGATGATGTAAAGCTACGATCTATTGCGAAACAAACCACGGGGTTCTCTGGCGCGGACTTGGCAAATCTTCTCAATGAGTGTGCGATCCGCGCCGTTCGTGATGGTAATGGCACTATTACGAATGACATTGTGGAAAATGTTTACCAACGCATTGTCGTGGGCGCCAAGGGTGATACGAAGTTCTCCCCACGAAAGAAAGAACTCGTGGCGTACCATGAAGCTGGACACGCTATCGTGGGCGCTATTCTCCCAGACTACGACACGGTGCGCAAGGTCTCAATTATTCCCCGTGGTGATGCAGGTGGTGTGACATTCTTTCAACCTTCTGATGAGAATGCGGAATCTGCAATGTATACCAAGGAATATCTCATTCACCAAATCACGGTAGCTCTTGGTGGACGAGCGGCAGAGGAAGTTGTGTATGGTGTAGATCGTATCACTACTGGCGCATCCGGTGACTTTGCGCAAGTCTATATGATTGCTCGTGAAATGCTGACAACATATGGGTTTGGTACATACAATTTTGACTATCGGAGTATGTCTGGTGAAGCCGCACGTCTCGTGGATATGGAAATTGATAGACTTGTCGATGACTGCTATGAAGAAGCGAAGGCTATCATAGTAACACATAAACGTGAGTTGGTAGTTCTCAAGAATAAGCTCATCGAAGAAGAAATTGTTGATGGTGAGTGGGTCTATGAACTCGTAAAAGGTGAATGTAATTTGAGACGCGTTTCTGATCTGGATAGTCTTGATTATATTTAAGACACTTATGAACGCATCATGTCCCTAATCAAGTCATGAATAGTATTTTTTTGAATCCATCCAATATTCCTAATCTTTGATGCGTCGCCGATAACTGTATCTACTTCGCATGGACGATAAAACTTTGGGGACACCTTAATGATTACCTTGTCATCCACTATACCAACTTCGTTTTCGGCATCACCCTCCCACCGAATCTCTTTACCAACTTCCTTGAGACACAATTCAATGAACTGCCTCACGGAGTGTGTCTCACCCGTTGCTACGACGTATTCGTCCGCCTCGTCTTGTTGAAGCATGAGCCACATGGCTTCAACATAGTCCTTTGCATGACCCCAATCTCTCTCCGCGTTGATGTTACCCAATTCAATGAACTCCATTTCACCTTTCAGTATATGTTTGATACCATCGGTGACCTTCTTCGTTACAAAGTCTGAGCCACGCCGAGGTGACTCGTGATTGAATAGAATCCCCGAGCACGCAAATAGTCCATACGATTCTCGGTAATTCTTTACGAGCCAATGTGCCGCAACTTTTGAGACTCCATAGACAGAGCGTGGATAGAAGGGTGTCTCCTCATTTTGAGGAGACTCCTTAACCTTACCAAACATCTCCGATGAAGAGGCTTGGTACACGCGATATTTTGATGGATACCTACTTTGTCTCACACCCTCAAGAATATTCAGAATACCAGTTGTATTTGTCTCAAATGTATAATTTGGACACGTGAAAGATGTATGGACACGACTTTGAGCCGCCAAATTATAAATCTCAACTCTGTCATACTCTTCACAATCACGGATCATTGTGTGAATGATTGATTGATCAAGGACATCACCCTCATAGAGTTGGATACGAGGGTTTGTGTTATTCCCACGTCTCACGAGACACTTGAGATCATACCCCTTTTCCAGTAGGAGTTCACACAAATAAGACCCATCTTGACCCGACGCACCTGTCACGATGGCAGCTTTTGTGTTCATTTATATATGGGGTATCTGTGTCTTTAACCAAATTATTCTGGGAGGGTATAGTAGATATGAATAGTGTTCCCCGGACTCGGGCATCTATCAAGAGACTTCGTAACGAAGGAGACGAAGATGATCGTAAGAATGAAAAGCGTGTCAAGTTTATGAACATCCCGAGAACATTGAGACCAAGGACTCTGAAGACTCCGGCAACCGCAAAGCCAAGGACCCCTGCAACCGCAAAGCCAAGGACCCCAGCAACCGCAAAGCCAAGGACCCCAGCGACTGCAAAGCCAAGGACCCCGGCAACCGCAAAGCCAAAGACCCCAGCAACCGCAAAGCCAAAGACCCCTGCAACCGCAAAGCCAAAGACTTTGAAGATAAGAAACAATGTGAGTAACACATCGACAAAGACAAAGAGTTCAACTAAGACTGTCACTTTTGAACGGTATGGAAATTTAAATTTAGAAAATAATGAATTACATCAAGGACTTTATCATTTGTATGGGACAACTGCTTCTAAGATGGATATAGTTCAAGCACAAATTGAACACCTTCAAAAAAGACAAGTTCCAACATTGAATTCATCAAAATCTTTTGAGGTGCCGGTCATGGCGAGTGACCAAGATTTTGATGTTGACTTC
>Ga0222714_10005248_pt1 | contig 12397 bp, 8 predicted proteins | sample C33_3DmetaG_FD_165048 | JGI IMG/M metagenome (GOLD analysis project Ga0222714, IMG submission 165048) | Estuarine water microbial communities from San Francisco Bay, California, United States - C33_3D | ecosystem: Environmental > Aquatic > Marine > Unclassified | place: USA: California... | reverse complement strand
CGTGCTCCTCGTGTTCGGATTCGTGGCACTTGAAGCAGCTGGTTTTCAGGACCGGCAGGATCTGCTTTTCAAAGCTGATGTCCTCGGCGGACGCGAAGCTGGCGGTCAGGACGAGGGCGGCAAGGGTGGTTTGGAGTTTCATGCGGCCGGAAAATGCCCGGCGGGACGGCGGTGGTCAAGTTGAATGCAGGGAGTGGGGAGTGGGATAAGAAATCTACCCACAAAAAATCCTGGTTGAGTTGTGACGGGGGACGGGCATGGGTGGGGGATGAGTCATCGCATTCAGGATTTGCCGACGGATGACCGCCCGCGTGAGCGCCTGCTGCGGCTGGGGCCGGGGGCGCTGACGGATGCGGAGTTGCTGGCCCTCTTCATCAACACGGGGGTGCGGGGCGAGAACGCCATCCAGGTGGCGCAGCGGCTGATGCGTGAGTCGGGGTCGCTCCGGCAGTTGGCGCGGGTCTCGGCCCCGGAACTGGCGGGCGTGCGGGCGCTTGGCCCGGCCAAGGCGGCGAACCTGGCCGCCGCCTTCGAGCTGGGGCGGCGCGCCGAACGGGAGTGGGTCAAGGAGACCCCGCTCAACAGCCCGGAACTCGTTTACCGCCATGTCGCGGCCGAAATGCAGGCTCTGGCCCACGAAACCGTGCGCGTGCTGCTGCTCAACACCCGCCTGCACCTGATGCGCGAGGAGCGGGTCTTTACCGGCACGGTCAACGAGACCGTCGCCCACCCGCGCGAGATCCTGCAGCCGGTCATCGTCCACAAGGCCTACGGCTTCACCGTCGTCCACAACCATCCCTCGGGCGATCCCTCGCCGAGCGAGGCCGACCGCCGCCTGACCCGCCGCCTGCGCGAGGCCGCGGAGCTGCTCGGGCTGGTCTTTCTCGACCACCTCATCATCGGCCTGCCGGCCGAGGGCCGCTGCCAGCCCTACTTCAGTTTCAAGGAGTGCGGGTTGTTGTGAGCTGACGGCCGGTCCGCCGGTCCGCTTGCTTTTCCGTCGCTGCGGCGGATGGTCGGGCCATGCTGCTGATCATCGACAACTACGACTCCTTCACGTACAATCTCGTCCAATACTTCGGCGAGATGGGTGCGCAGATGGAGATCCGCCGGAACGACCAGGTGACCCTGGACGAGATCCGCCAGCTGCGCCCGGACCACATCTGCGTGTCGCCGGGCCCGTGCACGCCCAAGGAGGCCGGCATCAGCTGCGATGTCATCCGCACCTTTGGCGAAAGCACCCCGATCCTCGGCGTCTGCCTCGGCCACCAGAGCATCGGCCATGTCTTTGGTGGCGACGTCGTGCGCGCCGACCGCCTGATGCACGGCAAGACCTCGATGATCCATCACACCGGCGCCTCCGTGTTCAAGGGGCTGCCCGATCCGTTTGAGGCGACCCGTTACCACTCGCTGCTGGTCAAGCGCGACACCCTGCCGGACTGCCTGGAGATCACCGCCGTCGCCGCCGACGACGAGAGCGAGATCATGGGCCTGCGCCACAAGGCCTACCCCATCCACGGCGTGCAGTTCCATCCCGAGTCCATCCTCACCCAGCAGGGCAAGCAGTTGCTGCAGAACTTCCTCGATCTCTGAATTCCGGCCCCCATCCCTGACCACGGCCACCCTCCATCCCCTGGGTCACTGCTCCAGGCTAAAGAACCGCCCGCCTTTCGTCCCATGTCCCACGCCGCTCTCCGCTACTGCCCCGACCTCCATCACTACCAGCGCCGCCAGACCCGGGTCTGCCAGGTGGGTCCGGTTGGCATCGGTGGCGACAACCCGGTGCGCGTGCAGTCGATGCTGACCAGCGACACCCGTGACACCGAGTCCTGCGTGCGCGAGGCGCTGGAACTGGCGGCGGCCGGCTGCGAGATCGTCCGTGTCACCGCGCAGACGCGGGTCATTGCCGAAAACCTCCAGCACATCCGCGACGGCCTGCGCGCCGCCGGTTGCCAGGTGCCGCTGGTGGCCGACATCCACTTCAAGCCCGATGCCGCCATGGAGGCGGTCAAGTGGGTCGAGAAGGTGCGCGTGAATCCCGGCAACTACGCCGACAAGAAGAAGTTCGCGGTCAAGGAATACACCGACGAAGAGTATGCCGCCGAGGTGGCCTACATGGAGGCGCAGTTCGTGCCGCTCGTCGAGGAGTGCAAGCGGCTCGGACGCGCCATGCGCATCGGCACGAATCACGGCTCGCTGAGCGACCGCATCATGAACCGCTGGGGCGACACCCCGCTGGGCATGGTCGAGAGCGCGCTGGAGTTCGCCCGCATTGCCCGCGCCCGCGATTTCCACAACTTTTTGTTCAGCATGAAGGCCAGCAACCCGAAGGTCATGATCGAGGCCTACCGGTTGCTGGTCGCCCGGCTCGGGGAACTCGGCGGCGACTGGAATTACCCGATCCACCTCGGGGTCACCGAGGCCGGCGACGGCGAGGACGGACGCATCAAGAGCGCCATCGGCATCGGCTCGCTGCTGGCCGACGGCATTGGCGACACGATTCGCGTTTCGCTCACCGAGGATGCGATTCATGAAATCCCGGTCGCGCGCGCCCTGGTCGCCTCGGTGACCGGCGCCATGCAGGCCAGCGCCGGCACGAGCGTGACCCCGCCCCCGGCGGCCGGTTACGATGCCTTCAGCTACCGCCGTCGCGCGTCGGAGAAGCTCGTCATTCAGGATGTGGAGGTCGGCGGCGGCGCCACGGTCGCCGTGTTCGCCCCGCAGTCGCACTGGGAGGCGCTGGGTCACAAGCTCGACAAGCTTGGCGACTACAAGCCGGAGATGGTTTTTGAAACCAGCGGCGCACTGGAGCTTGATCCGCGCGACGACGACGCCGTCGCGGCGGTGAATGCTGGCGCGGAAGCCCGCTTGGTGACGGTGGCCGACGGCACACCGCTGCATCCGATCCATGCCTATCGCCTGCTGGCGGCAAAGCTCGACGAGCGTCATCCGATCCTGCTCAAGGATCGTTTCGCTCCTGCGGCGGCGGCCGGCGACTTCACCGACAACCTGCTCGCCGCCGCCACGCCGCTTGGCTCGCTGCTGTGCGATGGCATCGGCGACGCCGTTTTGGTGCGCAGTGAACCGGCGCCGGGGCAGTCGCTGAGGCTCGCCTACAACATCCTGCAGGCCGCCGGCGTGCGCATCTTCAAGACCGACTACGTCGCCTGTCCGAGCTGCGGGCGGACGCTGTTCAACCTGCAGCAGACGACCCAGAAGATCCGCGCGGCGACCGGCCATTTGAAGGGCGTGCGCATCGCCGTCATGGGCTGCATCGTCAACGGTCCCGGCGAAATGGCCGACGCCGATTTCGGTTACGTCGGTGGCGCGCCCGGCAAGATCAATCTCTACGTCGGCAAGACCGCGGTGAAGTTCAACATCCCCGAGGAGGAGGCCGTCGAGCGCCTCGTGGACCTGATCCGCGAGCACGGCCGCTGGTTCGACGCGCCGGCGGGGGCCTGAGCGGGCCTTCTGTGGCGCGGGGCAATGACCCGCGGCGTTGGCTGTAGCGCGGGGCAACGAACCGCGGGGAGAACGCGGTCGCTGCCCGCGTCGACAGGGCTGACAAATCCCTCCTCGCTCCGGCCCGAAGCTTGCGGTATGGAAGGGCATGAGTTCCCTCAAGGCCGAACCCTGTCCCGATCCGGCGCCGTTGCCGGGTGTGACGCTGCTGCCGGAAGGAGCCTGTTTTGTTGTGCACGCGCGCCACGCCACGGCGGTGGAACTCTGTCTCTTTGATGCCGCTGATCCGTCGCGTGAAATCGCGCGCCACGCCATGCGCCGCGGTGAGCGGGATCTCTGGCGTGTGCACCTGCGCGGCGCCAGACCCGGTCTTCTGTATGGGTATCGGGCGCACGGCCCCTGGATGCCGGAGAACGCGCTGCGCTACAATCCCAACAAGCTGCTGCTCGATCCCTACGCGCGCGCCTTGGTCGGCGTGCCGAACGGTCATCTCTCGCAGGTCGGTTCGGAGGGTCCGGAGGTCGGCAACGGCGCGCTCGACAGCGCCCCGTTCACGCCCAAGTCGGTGGTGGTCGACGGCGACTTCGACTGGGGCGACGACCGGCCGCCGGCCATTCCCTGGCGTGACACCGTGCTCTATGAACTGCACGTCAAGGGGTTCACCCGGCTGCATCCGCGCGTGCCGAAGGCGCTGCGCGGCACCTATGCCGGGCTGGGCCATCCGGAGGTGACCGGCTACCTGAAGGAGCTGGGCGTCACCAGCCTGCAGTTGCTGCCGGTCCACCAGCACCTCAACGACGGCTTCCTGATCGAGAAGGGCCTGACAAATTACTGGGGCTACAACACGATTGGCTTCTTTGCCCCGCACAACGAGTATGCCGCGGCGCCGGAGGCCGGCGGCGGCGTCAACGAGTTCAAGGGCATGGTGAAAGCCCTGCATGCGGCCGGCCTGGAAGTCATTCTCGACGTCGTTTACAACCACACCGCCGAGGGTGACGAACGCGGTCCGACGCTGCTCTTTCGCGGTCTGGATGACCGGCTCTACTACCGGCACAGCTTTGGCGAGCACGGCGCGGGTTACCTCAACATCACCGGCTGCGGCAACGCCGTCAATTCGGCGAGCCCGCCGGCCCTGCGCCTGATCCTCGACAGCCTGCGCTACTGGGTCACCGAGATGCATGTCGACGGCTTCCGCTTCGATCTCGCGGTCACTGTCGGCCGCGATGACGACCATGCCTTTGACGCCAACAGCCAGTTCCTTGCCGCGGTCGCGCAGGATCCGGTGCTGGGGCGGGTCAAGCTCATTGCCGAGCCGTGGGACATCCAGCGCATGGACAGTTACCAGGTCGGCGGCTTTGCCGAGCCCTGGCGCGAGCTCAACGGTCGCTACCGCGACGCCGTGCGCCGCTTCTGGAGCGGCGAACCCGGTTCCACCGCCGAGTTCGCCAAGCGCTTGTGCGGCAGCCAGGATGTCTATGGCTGGAGCCAGCGGCCCGCGCTCACCAGCGTCAACTTTGTCACCTCGCACGACGGCTTCACCCTGCTCGATCTGGTCAGCTACGCCCACAAGCACAACGAGGCCAACGGCGAGAACAACCGCGACGGCGACGACGCCAACCACGGCACCAACTGCGGCGTTGAGGGCCCCACCCAGGACGCCGAAGTGCTGGCCCGGCGCGGTCGGTTGTGCCGCAGCCTGATGGCGACGCTGCTGACCTCGGTTGGCGTGCCCTTCATCACGGCCGGCGACGAGCGCGGCCGCAGCCAGCGCGGCAACAACAACGCCTACTGCCAGGACAACGAGATCAGCTGGATCGACTGGTCCGCCTGCGACGAGGCGATGCTGGGCTGCACCCGCCGGTTGCTGGAGCTGCGCCGGACGACGCCGGAGCTGCGTCGCACGGACTACTTCACCGGCCAGCCCGGGCCCGACGGCGGGGTGCCCGACGTGTTGTGGCTGCGCGGCGACGGCCGGCTGCTGTGCCACCAGGAGTGGCACGAAGCGGAGCGCAGCCATTTTGGCGCCCTGATTGGCGGCGTCCTGCTGCTGCTGTTCAACCGCGGCGGCGAGGTGCGTGAATTCCTGCTGCCGGGGGATCGCGCCTGCGTGTGGGAGATCGTCTTCGACAGTGCCCATGACAGCCGCGGCACGGCGGCGCGTCATCCGGCCCGTCACCACGGCACCCGCACCTGCAAGCTGTCAGCCCACACCCTGTCCTGCCTGCGTCTGAGCGCCGGCAAGGTCTCCGGTGCCGGACTGGTCTGCGGCTGAGGCGCCGCCCTCAGGCGAGGAGTTCCTTGACCACCTTGCAGTCGTTGACGCCGGTGAGCTTGAAGTCGAGGCCGGCGTAACGGTAGGTGAAGCGCTCGTGGTCGAAGCCAAGCAGGCGCAGCAGCGTCGCGTGAAAGTCGTGCACGTGCACCGGGTTCTCGACCGCCTGGAAACCGAACTCGTCGGTGGCGCCGTGGGTGTAGCCGCCGCGCGCGCCGCCGCCGGCCATCCAGCAGGTGAAGCCGTAGTGGTTGTGGTCGCGGCCGCGCTGCTTGCCGGCATTGGCGCCGGGCGTCGGCAGCTCGACCGAGGGCGTGCGGCCGAACTCGCCGCCCCACAGCATGAGCGTGTCGTCGAACAGCCCGCGCTGCTTCATGTCGTGCATGAAGGCGGCGATGGCGCGGTCGACATCCTTGGCGAGGCGCTGGTGGTCGAGGATCTCGTCGTGGCTGTCCCAGGGCTGGCCGGCGCCGGTCCAGAGCTGGATGAAGCGGACGCCGCGCTCGAGCAGCCGGCGGGCGATGAGGGTCTGGCGGCCGAAGTCGCTGTCACCGTAGGCCTGGCGGATGTACTCGGGCTCCTTGCTGATGTCGAAGGCGTCCGAGGCCTCCATCTGCATGCGGTAGGCCAGTTCGTAGCTCTGGATGCGCGCGTCGAGCTGCTGGTCGTTCTCGCGCTGCTTGAGGTGCTGGTCGTTGAGCGCATACAGCAGGTCGAGCTGGCGCCGCTGCTGGCGCAGGTCGAGCGAGCTGTTCTTGATGAACTCGACCAGCTTGTCGACCTCGGAGTTCTCCGTGTTGATGTAGGTGCCCTGGTAGATGCTCGGCAGGAAGGCCGACTGCCAGTTCTTCGTGCGCCGGGTTGGCATGCCCTTGGGGCACATGGAGATGTAGCCGGGCAGGTTCTGGTTTTCCGAGCCGAGGCCGTAGGTCACCCACGAACCCAGGCTGGGGCGGTGCAGGCGGCTTTCGCCGCAGTTCATCAGGCCGAGCGAGGGCTCATGGTTGGGCACGTCGGCCTGCATCGAGCGGATGACGCAGAGGTCGTCGGCGAAGGCGGCGGTGCGTGCAAAGAGGTCGCTGACCTCCAGGCCGCACTCGCCATACTTCTTGAAGGCGAAGGGCGACTTCATGCCGGCACCGGTCGGGCGCTCGGTCTTGAGAAGGTTCGGCAGCGGCTTGCCGTCATACTGGTCGAGCATCGGCTTCGGGTCGAAGGTGTCGACCTGCGAGGGGCCGCCGTTCATGAAGAAGTGAATGACCCGCTTGGCCTTCGGCTCGAAATGCGGCTGGCGGGCGGCGAAGGGACTGGCCGGAGCCGCCCGGGCAGCGCCGGCACCCAGCAGGTCGCCGAGGGCAACCGCGCCAAAGCCCATGCCCACCCGGCCGAGCAGCTGGCGGCGGGTGAGGAAGCGGTGTTCGAGGCGAAAATCGTGGGAATCCATGGCGTTGGGGTGGGCGAAAAAGATACGCGCTTCCGGCCAAAACTCGATCAAAATCGGCCATCCGAGGCCGCTGGTGCCAGCCTGCGCGCCTTGGATTTTCCGTGCGATAAGACGATTTTTCGCTGGGAATCCACCGCAGTTCCGCCTAGTCTGCATAGTATTCCGGCAGTCTAACGGTTAAAGTTTGACTGTCTGCGGACCGGTTTCCGGTCCGCGACCTCAGCAACCAACAACATCCACACATCCTATGGCCACCAAGAAAGCCACCAAGAAAGCCGCCCCGAAAAAGGCGGCCGCCAAGAAGCCCGCCGCCAAGAAGGCGGCTCCGAAAGCCAAGCGCAAGGCCAACCCGGCGCTGATGAAGCCCGTGCAGCCTGACGCCGTCCTCGCCGCCGTCGTCGGCAGCAAGCCCGCTCCCCGCGGCCAGATCACCAAGAAGCTCTGGGACTACATCAAGAAGAACGGCCTGCAGGACGCCAAGAACAAGCGCCAGATCAACGCGGACGACGCGCTGAAGGCGGTGTTCGGCGGCAAGAAGTCGGTGACGATGTTCGAGATGACCAAGCTCGTCTCGGCGCACATCTCCGCCTGAGGATCGCGCACACCCTCCTGAACAACTCGCGAGAGGCTTCCGGTAATCCCGGAAGCCTCTTTGCTTTGCACGTGCGGCCTAACAAATAGGACGAACAAGGGGCGCGCCGCGCCGCGATGAGGGCGCGCGGCTCAGTCGACGAACTGGAACTCGTTCGACATGAGCAGCACCTGCGCGAGCTGGGCGAGCGGGCTCTGCGGCTTCTCGCGGTTGAGCGGCCAGCCGGCCGGTCCGCAAAAGTCGCTGTCAGCCTTGGTCAGCAACACCGCCTGGCCCGTGGACGGGTCGACGCGCTCCAGGCGCGGCACCCAGGAATAGCTGTCGCTGTCGGTGCTGCCGTCGACGCACTCGACGACGAAGCTGAGCACCTCGCCCTTCTGGACGCGGAGTTCGGCGTTCATTTCGGCACTGCCGGTCGGCGGCACGAGGGCCTCCTTCACCGCGCCGGTGCGGTTCGAGAGAATCCAGGCGCGCACGCCGTTGCCGCGCTCGCTCGGGCGCTTGATGGCGCCGCCCACGCGCAGCATTTCGTCGGCGGGCGCGATCCACTGCAGGACGGCGGCGGCCGCCCCGCCGGGATGGCCGCCCCCGGGGCCGACGTAGAGGTGACCCTGTTCCTTGTCGGGATAGGTCTTGGCGGGCGTCCAGCGCAGGGTCTTGCCCTCCTGCGAGAAGTGGGCCAGCGGCGCGAAATCGGCGAGGCTGGCCTTGCCGGCGGCATCCTTTTCCACGCGTCCCGAACCGTAGGTCCAGATGAAGGCGAAGCGGCGGCCGCCGAGGGCGTCGGCATCGCTGCAGAAACGCTGGGCGAGTTCGGCTTCGGCCGTCGACGGCGCGCGGTGCAGCACGCGGCGGTAGAGCGCCTCGATCGACTTCGAGTCGACCGTGCTGCCTTCGACGGGCGTGGCGTTGGCCAGGGTCTGCGAGCGCTGGCGCAGGAACGGGCTGTTCATCAGGAACAGCGCCTGCTGCGGCACGGCGGTGTTGTAGCGCATCGGGCTGTGGCTGTCCGGATTGGCGAAGTCGAACATCGCCGGCACGGTGGCCTGATCGTAGCGGTCGACGAGCAGGTAGAGGCTGCGCCGGCTGTCGGCGACCTTGTCGTTGAGTGCGATGGCGCGGCCGCCGACGCGGCCGGCGTCGAGTTCGCCGGCAACCTGCAGCATGGCGTCGCGCATGGCCTCATAATCGAGTCGCTGGCGGTTCTGGCGGCTGATCAATTCGTTGTCGGCATCCTTGAGCGCCTTCTCCGGCGAGACACTGCTGGCCTGCTGCCAGGCGCGGCTGGTGACGAGGTTGCGGTGCAGGTTCTTCAGGCTCCAGCCCTCGTCCATGAAGGTGGCGGCGAGGTGGTCGAGCACGGCCTGCTGCGTTGGGGCGTCGGTCTGCACGCCAAAATCGCTCGGCGTGCCGACCAGCGGCTTGCCGAAGTGCTGGGCCCAGACGCGGTTGACGATGACGCGCGCGGTCAGCGGGTTGTCCTTGCTGGCGATCTTGCGCGCCAGCTCGAGGCGGCCGCTGCCCTCGGTGAACTTGTCACCGCCGAACATCGTCAGCCAGCCGCGCGGCGAGACGTCGCCCTGGCGGCTGGGGTTGCCGCGGATGAAGATGCGCACGTCGGCCGGCTTGTCGCGGTCGACCATGACCATGGCGCGCGGCGGGGCACCCGGGTGGTCGGTCTCGAGCTTGATGCGCTCGTTGGCGAGCTTGACGGTCTCCGTCTGGTCGCGGCGGGTGAAGAATTCGTTCATGCGCTCGACCGGCAGGGCCATCGGGCTGGGCTCGCTGTCGAGAATGGCGCGCACCTGCTGCCAGTCGGCATTGTCCGGTTCGCTGCCGGCGAGGCAGGTGTTGAAGATGTCGGCGTAGAGCGCGGCGACCTCGCCGAAGTTCTTGGGTGCCGGGCGCTTGGCAAGCTCGTTGCGCGGCACGCCACCGAGGCCGGTCTCGGGCTTGACGAGCTTGGCAACGACGGCCGGGGCCTTGGCGGCGAACTCAGCCTCGGGCAGGGCGGCGAACTCCTTCCAGGCGAGCATGACCGGATGCGGTTTGTCGGCGAGGGCGTGCCGCTTGACGAACTCGCCCCATTTGTCGGCCACCTTGTCGCGCAGCTTCAGCTGGCCGGCGCGGCCGCGACGCGCGGTGGTGTCCTTGATGCCCTCCGCCTCGCGGACGAAGGCGAGGTAATCGACCAGGCGGGCCGGGTCGCGGATTTCGGCATGCACCTTCTTTTTGAAGTCGAGTTCCTTGCCGGCGATTTCGTCGACTCGGGCCTGGTAGGCCTTGGCGTCGGCCTCGTTGGGGGCGCGACCGATGATCGGCAGGGCCTCGGCGGCCGGTTCGACACTGCTGTTGAACACGGAGTAGAGGGCGTAGTAGTCCTTGCTCGGGATGGGGTCGTATTTGTGGTCGTGGCAGCGCGCGCAGCCGACGGTCAGGCCAATCATGCCGCGGGTGACGACGTCGATGCGGTCGTCGGTCTGCAGGTCCTTGTTGCTGATGAAGCGGTCGCCGATGTTGAGGAAGGCGAGCGCGGCGAGGGACGGATGCGCCGGGTCCCCGGGATGCAGTTTGTCGGCGGCGAGCTGGTGGATCAGGAACTGGTCGTAGGGCAGGTCGCGGTTCAGCGAATCGACCACCCAGTCGCGGTAGGTGTAGGCGTAGGGATAGCGGTTGCTCTTGCCGGCGACCTGGTAGCCGTCGGTGTCGGCGTAGCGGACGACGTCGAGCCAGTGGCGCGCCCAGCGCTCGCCATAGGCGGGCGAGTTGAGCAGGCGCTCGGTCAGGTCGCGCACGGCCCCCTGCAGGTCCTTGGCGGCGGCCTGTTCAAAGGCGCGGACGTCTTCAAAGGTCGGTTGCAGACCGGTCAGGGTGACGAAGAGGCGTCGGCACAGGGCGGCGGGTTCGGCCGGCGGGGCGAAGTCGAGGCCGGCGGCCTTGAGGTTGGCACCGATGAAGGCGTCGACCGGATTGGCCGCCGGATTGTCGGCCGGCGGCTGCGGTTTTTTCACCGGCTGGAAGGCCCAGTGCTGCATCGGGTCCCTGGCGGGACCGTGGGCGACGGCCTTCTCCTCGGGCCAGGGCAGACCCATGCGCACCCATTCCTCGAGGGCGGCGATCTCCTCGGGCTTGAGTTTGCCGCCCTTCTTCGGCATGGCCTCGACGCCGGGGGCGTGCTGGATTGCCTTGATGAGCTTGGAGGCGGCCGGGTTGCCGGCTTCGACAACTTTGCCGTAGTCGCTGCCGCGCAGCAGGGCGCTGCGCAGGTCGACGCGCAGGCCGTTCTCATGCTTGTGGTCGCCGTGGCAGTCGTAGCAGTTCTCCGCGAGCACCGGCCGGACGCGCTTTTCGAAAAACTCGATTTGCTCCGCCGGGAAGGGGTCGGCGGCATGGGTGCTGGCAACGGCGAGGCCGCCGCCCAGGAGGATCTGGAGGTAACGAGGATTCATCGGGGGGACGATGCGGGCGGGCGCCCTCTGCGGAGGTTACGCACGGCGTTCCCGGCATGTTGCACCCGGCGGGCCGGCTTCTCAAGGCCGGATCAGATCGGCCGGGGGCAGCGGCCCGCGGAGGGAACGCGATCCATGTCCGCGTCTGCATAGGAGGTCGCTGACCGGCAGCCTGGCAGGTCATTGCCCCGCTCTGCAAGATCAGGGCGGCGGGTTGAGCAGGGCGTCGTCGGCGCCGCGGTGGGCGCGCAGGAAGGTTTCCGGATCGACCCGGTTCAGGGGGGTGTCGGCGTAGCCCTGGCCAGGGTTGATGTAGGGGCACTCGCGGATTTCGAAGTGCAGATGGGCCAGATACCGGCCGCCGGCCGTGCCGACGCTGCCGAGGCGCTCGCCGCGCCGGACATCCTTGCCGGGCGGCACGGCGAAGTCCTGCAGGTGCGCGTAGACGCTCTGGACGATGCGGTGGCCGCGCGGATCGGCCGGATCGGGCAGGCGGTGGGCGACGATGAGCATGCGGCCCCACCCCTCGCCGGGTTCGCCGGCGTAGACGACCCGGCCGTCGGCGACGGCGAACACCGGGTCGCCGAGGTCGGAATTGCCGCCGCCAATGCCGTTCAGGTCCGCGCCGAGGTGGCGGGAGACGCGGAAGCCGCGGGCATTGTAGGTGAGGCCGCCGTGTTCCGTGCCGAGGGGGTAATCGAAGCGAACCGCCAGCGGCAGGGAAACGATTTCGGCGGCGCCCAGGCGCAGGAAGGCCGGGTCGAGCGCGGCGCTGCGCCGCGGCGAAAACCACTCTCGCAGGCCGATCTCCGTCCAGATCACCCAGCCGCAGGCGGCGAGGACGAGCCAGGTCAGAAGGCGGAGGAGAAAACGCATGCGGAGGGCGTCATGGTGGCGGCAGGTCGCCGCTTTGCAAGGTGGACCGGCGATGGGGAAAAGAACCGCCGAGGGCCGCGATGCCTGCAGAACTGGCTCGCGGCCGAAAAACCGCGGACCATCGAGGTCCCTGATCCCGTAGTTGTAAACGTCAGGCCTTCATTTCCACTCAGGGTAAGGGCTGCAGGGCCCGGAGCGTGGTCCACCCGCGCAGGACGCGGTAAAGCACCCAGATGCCCAGGACAAACAGGCCGGCGGGCGCCGTCAGGAAGCCGATCATCAGAAGCATGAGGGGCGCCGAG
>Ga0222714_10005247_pt1 | contig 12397 bp, 5 predicted proteins | sample C33_3DmetaG_FD_165048 | JGI IMG/M metagenome (GOLD analysis project Ga0222714, IMG submission 165048) | Estuarine water microbial communities from San Francisco Bay, California, United States - C33_3D | ecosystem: Environmental > Aquatic > Marine > Unclassified | place: USA: California... | reverse complement strand
ATTCCAACAGTGCTAATGCCTGTAACTGATGTGATACTTAATACTTTAGTCTTCTGGAGTGCCATCTCTTTATCTTTTTAGGTATTTATTAAATGAACAATGATGAAGTGATATCAAGAGAAGTTATACCTCCTCCACCACCACCTTGAATACTGATGTCAACGGTAGTTCCATTAACTGTAAATGTATTGCCCGTTCCCACAAAATTCAAAGTCTTTACTGGTCCTGATGTAATGACAGATCCAGCAGAACTAATACCAAGATTAAATCCACCAGTTGCAGTTACAATTCCAGTAAAAGTTGCATTTCCATCGGATGTAATTGTTCCACCTACACCAGAAAGACCAAATTCAATTCCACTTCTAGCGGTAATAATTCCTACTGCATCAACGTTTGTTACATCTTCATAACTTAATGTACCACCAATTGATACATTACCAGTAAATGATGCATTGGTTCCTGTTGCATTATCAGCAAGAGTAAATGCTGTAGTTGCGAATGAAACTGATGATCCAGCTCCAAGAGTAGTAACTCCAGTTACATTTAAATTGCCACCAACAGTTAGATTATTACCAACAGTTAAGTTTCCAGGAGCAAGATCAATCGTTGCAATATTAAATGCTTTATATGCAACTAACTCAAGAACATCACCATTTGTAGCAGCACTTACAAGACTTACTGTAGATCCATTCGTTGCATTATAGTCTTGACCTTCAATCAGTTTTGCACCATTCAAATATGCATCAAGATAACCTATGGTATAACCAGATGCAAATGTAAAATCGGTTGTAATTCCAGATGGAGAAAAATTTTGTCTTGCAACAACTACTGATGAATCAGCAGGTGCTCTTCCAATATAACCGTTACGATCTGCCATATCACGCTACTCCTGTGAGAATACTGAGACTTACATCAACTGCATTTGCAGTATCACAGTATACCCTCAATACATCATCACCTTCTAAAAGTGTCTTACCAGTATCAGAGATGACGAATGAACTTCCAGCAGGAACAGGAATTTTACTTGCAAGTGCAACACTAATTCCCGCACTATTATCATAAACTTCAACTGTTAAGTTGACTTGATTATTAGTGTTATTTGCAAACGTTCCACCAATCAGAATACTCTTCGTTGCTGATGGTGAAGTGTAGACGTTTGTAACACCAAGAAACTTAACGTTTTGACTGGATGCTGCTGCAGTATTTGTTGAATTTCTATCTGCGGTAACTTCACCAACACCAATTGTAGAAACTTTCGTTCCTGCAATATAGTTTGCATTATCAACTAAATCACCAACAGAAACTGCTGCTGTAGAAATTCCAGTAATTAAATTAGTTGTAATACCAATAGAACCAGCGGAACTGGTTGTTACAATTCCTGCTGCTCTTGATAATGCGTTTGAAAATGATTCTGCCATCTTTCTTTATGTGTTAAGAGTATTTATTAACCGCCAAGAGCGATTGCAAGTCCAAGTGAAACACCTGGAGTAATTGTAACAGTTGCAATTCCCGCTGTTGCAGCAGAAACAGCAATATTTGTTCCTGTTGTACTGTTAAAATTAAGTTGTGTAACACCAGCACCGATGAATGCACCCTCAGATCCAATACCAATTGCAGCATTTAAACCGCTTGCATTACCAGTTAAATTAGAACCATCACCATAGAATGAAGTTGCAGTTACTACGCCAGCAACATAAACATCATTTTGGAATGTACTGAATCCAACGAAGGTTGAAATCCCACCAACATTTATTGATCCAGAAATATCAACACTATTGTTGATATCAACATACCCACTTAATGTTGTTACACCAGCAACAACTTCTATTCCACTACTGAAAGTTGCGAGTCCAACAAATGTTGAAACTCCACTAACTGTAATGTCAGTAAAGGTGTTTGGTGCATTTGAAATTGCAGCTTCAATTGTTGCAGTTGTTGTTGCATCAAGAGAAGCAATATTTTGCAGTTCTCTTGCTGAACTGATTACTTGGGTTCCATCAATTACATATGAAGGTACATCAATTGCATTTTCTGTAACAGTTACACTTGAACCAATAGCAAGACGAACTCCGTCTGCCATGGTTGTAGTTCCAATTGCTACACCATAATTAAAAGCAAATGCGTCAGTTGAGAATCCAAGAGTACCACTCCTGAACCACATTAATTGCTTGTATGTATCTGGAAGCGTATTAATTCCAGTTGCAGCAAAAGATGATAATGGTGATCCTTCAGTTGATGCAATCGCAATACCAGCATGATTTGCGGTATCATCATTAGGAGAAATTGACGTTGTATATCCAAGAATGATATCTTTGTTTTCAATAAAGACATCAGTACCACGAAGAGAAACTGTTGTTCCTCCAATATAAACACTTCCAGTAACGTTAAGGTCTCCACCAATATTGACTGACTTCTCAACACCAAGTCCACCGTCAATTACAAGAGCTCCATTATTAAATGTAGTGGAATCTGTTGTATTACTAATAGTAGTAATACCAGATATGTTTAATCCATCTTGAATAAAGACATAATCGTTGAAAGTTGATACCCCAACAAATGTAGAAATACCACCAACATAAAGATTGTCTTGAACGTATAATGAATCTTGGAATGTACTGAATCCAACAAATGTAGAGAGTCCAACAACTTCAAGATCTCTTGTTGTTGTTAAACCAGAAACTTTAAGAGTTCCGATGGTTGCAACACCAACAATATAAAGGTCGGTATCTAATGAAACACTACCAGCAAGAGTGAAATTACCTCTTACATCAACATCATTTAAGAAACTGCTAACTCCCACGAAGGTGGAAATACCACCAACTTGGAAATTATCTTGAATCATTACAGAGTCTGCAAAAGTTGAGAACCCTGCAACTCCAAACGTTCCGCTAATTGCAACATTTGAATCAAAAGTAGCAATTCCAACAACTCTTAATCTGTCATCAACGGTAACTTGTCCGTCTGCAGAGTCAAGAATTAAGATATTATCAAGAGTATCAATTTCATTTTGGTTTGTAATACCAATCTGAACATTACCAATCGTTGCTCCACCACCAACGTTGTTAATCTGTCCAACAAATGTTGAAATTCCACCAACATAAAGACTTGTTTGAATCGCAACAGATTCTCTAAAGGTTACAAAACCAACAAATGTGGAGAGACCCGTTACATTAAGGTTACGAATATTGACTTCATCAATATTGATATCACCTTCAATATTTGTATTACCAGTAATTCTGGCATCACCTTGAACGTAAAGTGCAGTTTCACCTGTACTTACTGGAGATCTAACATCTAATAGGAATGCTGGATTTGCTGTGCGAATACCAACAAATTGATCCTGCGCCTCTGTTGCAATAACAGTAAAGATAGTACCACCAGTACCAACATTAAATTCGTTGCGAACAGTTGATACGCCCGAAACATAGGAATCAGTAACACCAATTCCACCAAAAACATGGAGGGGATATTGAGGAACTGATGTACCAATACCGACCTTATTTGTGGTAGCATCAGCAAGAATGAGGTTAGTATCTACCTCTAAACCATTTTTGACTACAAAATTCTTATTGACAGCCATTAGGGTTCACTCTCCCCCCTGCTTGTATTTTAACTATTTAGTTAAGTTGCAAGTCTAATAATAACTCTTGCGTTACCTGTGCTTCCACCTAAGGTATTTGAAACAACGGTGACAGATCCATCAGTATATCCAGATCCACCTCCACCACCAGAGTTGTTATCTCCTCCCTGACCACCAGTAGCACCATTACCTCCACTACCACTACTTGCTATTGCTTTCCCAGCAGTTTGAATAATATCATAACCCGCTTTATATCCTCTGGTGATGGATCCAGTATTTGTAACTAGTGTTCCGTCGGCTAATCTAAACCTTGTAGTTCCTACGTCACTACAAGCAGATACTCCTTGTTGTTGCCAATAAACACCTTTTGTACACTTAATAGATCTTCCACCGTTAGGTATTGCTGCTTTTGTATCAGGAGATGTAGCAGAAAGAGTTGTTAATGATCCAAAGATTCCATTTGCACCCAAAGCACCTGCAGCAATTACGGAACCACCAGATCCACCACTTCTACCAGATCCTTCTACTCCGGAAATTCCAACGCCACCACCAAATCCACCGTTACCTGCTGTTCCTGCATTACCACCCCCACCTACACAAGCAATCAGTTGTCCCTTTCTATAAATGAACGGTGCATTAATTGCTGTTGATAATCCAGCAATAATGTATTCAGTATTTCTAGACATTGTAAATCTAATTCTGGAGAATCCACCTTCTCCACCAACGTAAGATCCTCTATCATATCCTTTACCACCATAAAGGTCCATTTCAACAGAAATGTCTCTATCGGGTGCAAAGAAACTGTAGTAACTATTAATTCCTTCTACTGTAGGATCGGAAAGTGATGTTAATATTTCCCTATCTCCACTAAAGAGATCAAACGTAGAAATAGTTGCTGTGTTGCTAATACCAATTGTTTCTAACTGAACATTATATTGATCTGCTGTTGAAAGTGAAGTGAAGTATGCAACATCAGTAAGTATCGGAGAGTTTGTAGCAGTTGGATGAGAAATTCTACACTGAACTGTTTGAATCCCAACAAAGTCTGCTCTCATCGTAAGTGTAGGTGACTTTGTTCCAGAGATGACAGTTTTTCTTGGAATTACAGTTACATCAGTTCTTGAAGTTGTGTACTTGATATTTACATAACCATCTCCATCATGACCCCAACCATCAAATCCAAAAACTGCGTAGTTTGAATCATATGCACTCAATCCACCAGAACCACCACCCGCACTATATTGATTATCTTGTCCAGATCCACCTCCACCAGCACCTGGAGCACCACCACCTCCTCCTCCGCCACCACCACCATCACCACCTTTATCACCACCTTGACCACCACCACCTACTGAATTTACATTCCCCTGACCAAATCCAGGAGATGCTCCTCCACCATGACCACCAATATTCCAAGATCCACCTCCCCCACCACCGCCGCCACCAGCGACAATAGTGTATCCACCTTTATTATCATCATAAACTCCTGTAGCACCTCCACCACCTGCTCCACCACCAGACCATCCAGATCCGCCAGTATTTCCTCCTCTTCCTCCACCAGCAAAGGGACTAGACCCACCACCACCATGACAACATCCAGTTCCCGTTCCTCCGTCACTACCTCTTCTACCAATTCTAAATCTTAAGGTTCTTCCACCGCTTGCATAAGCAAACCTTCCAGCTCTTCCACTTCCACCTCCTCCTCCACCACCACCTGCATCAGATCCACCATTACCACCTCTTGCACCAGCAACTGTTATGGTAACGTTTGTTGTTGTTGATGGTAACGATAGAGTAGTATCATTTGTATAAGTGTCATCAAAACTGGTTGTTGTAGTAGTTGATGTTGATGATGTAGTGTCTATATCACCATCATTTACTGCATTTCCATTTACATACCATTGATAAGTTGTAAGAGAATTATTGAATGAAGAATCTGTAAGACCAGCATCAACAGTAAAAGTCGTATTATTATTGATCAGAACATTTCTATTTGATGGTTGACCAATAATTTCAAGTAAGGGATAAACTGTAAGTGTTCCAACACCAGAACTAATCGGTTCGTTTACAGCATTTCCAGTTGATCTTGCAGTACCAGCAGTAACTGGAGTTGATGATTGATAAGCAGATGGAATATAATCTGCAGTCAAATAAAACTTTCTCTGATTAGAAGTTGGAGAGGTTAAATTTGAAAGAGTTAGTGATGTGGTTGCACTTCCCGTGATATTTGTACCATCAGATAATGCACCAACACCAACTTCATACCAACGATAAGAAATTGATCCAGTTGCAACTGCTGGATTAGATGGTGTCTGTGAAGGAAATGTTGCTGTAGCAATTCCAGTAAGAGTGACTGATCCACTACTTGTGGTAGCCACTCCTACAGGATTTGTGGTGAATGAGAGAATAGGACCGTTGAGATCTAGTGTTGTTTGCTTCATTTTACTTTACCTCAGTTAGCAAAGTTTTGACCAACAACGACTCCGTATATTCCCGCAGTTGTGAGATTGTTACCATCAAACACTTTGAATGTGTAGATATCAGATCTGCTTGCTGTTGGAGTTACAATTGGAAGAACTCCACCACCTGGCCAATATACAGGAATAACTCCACCACTTGATGTTCTAAAGGTATCAATTCCAACAGTTCTACTACCAGTTCCGTCTTGATCAATTCTGATTGTGAATTCAGTAGATCCTGATGGTGGATTTGTAATTGTGAACTGAGTGATATTTGAGGTTGCAGTACAGATAAATGTCTGTGCTTTAGAAAGATCAACAGTTATAATATTGGAAGCTGGTGTTACATACTCAACATCTTCAGAGTATGTCTTCAGTCTCGTATGACCTGCAACATCAAGTTTTGCTCTTGGTGAAGATGTTCCGATGCCAACATCAGTTCCACTTACATATAAGGTAGTAAGTGCAGTTCCAACGTGAATTGTAGATGCAGTTACAACTCCTACGGTAATTTTACCGGAAGAACTATTAAGATCATATGCGCCAGTTGCGGTAAGAATACCTGTTACACTTACATTATTTGCAGTAATAAATCCTACAAACTTTGCTTCACCGTTGACATAAAGTGAAGTGGAAGCAGTACCAACCCCACCAAGTTCAAGATTAAAGCGTGGAGCAGTTGTTCCAACACCAACGGTAGTTAATGTTGTGTTATAAATTCCACCGCTAACAACTGTCCATCCAGTTGCACTTGCATTCAGGTTAGTTAAGAGTGAACCGTCACCAACAAAACTTGTTGCAGTTACAGTACCTACAATATTGGTGCTTCCAATAACATGTAAAGCATATCCATTTCCTGTTGTTCCAACACCAACTTCTCCATTATCTACAGAGAATTGAGTTGAACCAGATCCAACAAGGAACTTCAGATTACCAGGAGATGTTGTTGCAATACCAACCTGATCAAAAATACCAATATTGAGATCCTTAGAGATGCTTACGTTACCAAAACGATACCAATCATTCTCAAGAGTATAAATCCAACCAACATAACCACCCGCATTTGGGTTTGCATAGTAAACAACATCTCCAGGGTTACCTGCAAGTGCTGGAGTTGCAATACCTACAGAATACTTTCTAGAAACTGTTGCATCACCCTGTAAGAACAGATTGTTTGCTTCCAGACCCTTAGTTGAGTTAACTGTCAGTTTGTTATTAATGATGACTGGACCATTAAATTCGGAAGAAACCTTATTGTCTGGACCACCTTCAACACGAATAGATCTTGTAAAGTTTCCTTCAAGTGGATTCAAAACGTTAATATTTGGAATAACTCCAATATCTTCACCAGTAATTGTTTGTACTGGAGTATCAAAGATTTCTTCAATACCAGTAATCGTACTTAACTTCTTATTACCAGAGTATGAAATACCTCTGTCATTCATTCCAGTATAGAAGTTAATTCCACCCTCTCTCTTAGTTGATTGAGCCAGAAGTTCTTCTGCTGCTGTAATGATACGATCTTGTCTATCTGGTAATGCAGTTGAATAATTACCAGGACCAAAACCAACATATTCAAATGTATGACCAGATGCTCTGTTAATAGAGTGTCTTCTCAGTTCTGTTGGATTTATGAAGACTTTTCTAACTGTACCATTAATGTAGTGAAGTGATGGTTTGGTTCCAAGAACTCCACGGAAAACATAGATTGGGTTTGTTCCCGTTACAGTTGTCTTAACTCTTACAATTTCATCATCAATAGCGAGATAGTCACCAATATTAATATCAAGATTGCTAATATTTGTCAGACTTATTTCATCAGTTGTTACGTTTGGAACATCGGATGAAAGTGTAGTAGTAATACCTGCGTAGTTTGCAACCATTCTACCGCCAATATTTTCATTATTTTCAGTAATAACACCGTCGTTAGAGGTATAACCTAAACGATAAACATAAGTTGTTCCTGCTCCAGTTGGAGTTGGTGCAGATGATGCTACACCAAGATTTACAGAGAACTTATATGTTGGAGTTGATGCTAAAACATCTAATACCTCAGTAACAACAAAGTCTCCAGTATAAGAAGTTTCGTTAAATCCAACAAGTTTAACCTTTTGATCAACTCTTAATCCATGGCTATTGTGAGTGGTGATTGTAGCAATTCCACTTATGTTATCATAAGAAAGATTATTGATTCTAATTGCTTCACCAGTCAGATATGCAAATGCATCTGTGCATAGTGTTACACCTACACCAGTAGAGCTAAATCCAGAAACACTATTTACAGAAACTGCATTAAATGATGTTGCAGCTCCGACATTAACTCCTGTAATTCTATAGAGTTGATTATATCCAGCATAACCTTCAGAAGAGACTCCAATAACTCTTAAAGTATCTCCAACGTTATTATAGATGGAATCAACAGTCACAACTGCTTCTGTAAATGACCCTGATGTAGGAATACCTGTAATTGCAAGAGTATTACCAATACCGTATGCAGAACCACCGTCCATAATCTTAACAGAACTTACTGCTCCACTAGAAACAACAACCTTAGCAGTTGCATAAGATCCTGTGGTTGAAGTACCAATTCCAACTAATTTTGCATTATAATGAGTTCCATCACTATATCCAGCACCTACATTTGAAACACTTACTGTAGTAAGTTTATTCAGACCATGATCAATTGTAGTGTAGATTGTATGTGCTGTACCAGTTTGAGACATGATATTGGTAATACCAACACCAACATCAATATCACGAACAATCTTAGTGACAGTTTCTTTTGTTACGCTATTTCTTACATCATTAACAACAACATCTCCAATCAGAGAAGAAATTGCAAAACACTTAGTTTCATCGGGATCGGAAACAGGATTGTCTCTGTTGGTTTGTGGGAAAAGTTCTTTTACTGGTTGTGAATATTTTTCAGCAGTAAAGGGAGAAACTGTTGGAGTATTAGATGCATTTAATACAGTCAGATAGTAAATACCATCTTGTTCGCCACTTACATACTTTTGTGCTTCCTGGTTTCTGTAGATATAGAATGAATTTTTATAATTTTTCTTTCTAAAGTAAGGTAATGAAGTTGTCCTAGCAGATATATCATTCGTAAATGTTCCTGGGTTTGTTGACAAACCAACAGAGAAATGTTTTGCACTACCAATTCCAGTAACAATATAGCTACGGTTAAATGCTGTTCCTGCTGTTCCTGTCGTATTAAAAGTACTCGTTACATTTACAAGTTCCACTTCAGAACCAACAACAAGATTATGTGGAAGTTCTGTAACAACATCTACTTTTGATCCATCCCAAGATGCATCTGCAATAAATCTAAAGTTTCTTTGAGCATTTTCATTTGGTAGAGATCCACTACCAAAATATGTTTGGATTTCTCCATCAGTAGAACCAATAGAAGTATTAGACTCTTGGATGATATATCCATCACTTGGTGGTTTTGCTACTCCAGAATTAATATTCTTAGGAACTACGTATCTTAAACGATAAAGAGTATCGGTTGAGTTTCTATTGTCAGACTTTCTTCTTACAAAAGTTCTTGGAGTTGCATCTCCAAGTGAAGTTGAACCAAGACCAACAACGGTTGGATAAATTGTATTTTCAGTAGATGCTGCGGATACGTTAATATACCACTGAGAATTAGTAGAATCGTACTGAATTGGGTGGCCAATATCACCAGAATTCTTATCAGATACTCTACTTACAACTTTTAAAAGTCCCCCCTTTTCATTAATAGTAAGAGCAGATCCATTTAAAGCATCAGTTACAGTTTTTGCAAGTTTAACATCTGTATTTGTGCTCAATCCAGTAGTGATTGCATAGTATACGTTGTTTGGTAATAATCCATCGGGTAATTGTCCATTATCACTTATGATACGAACAGATTCACCATTTATAAATGAGTGAGCCTGAGTAAGTGTGACTACGTTTGCACCATTACCATATGTTGTACCAATACTATTGATTCCTGTTGGTCCTTGTCTTACGGTAAATACTTTTTCAGATGTGGATGTTGATCCATCCATCGTAATGCGAGCACTATACTCGGTAACAGATCCTGCATAAGAAACAAGAACTTTTAAACTATCATTCTCTCTCGCACCAATTCTGTATCCTTCAATAACATTTTCTGGTGGAACATCAGCATTTGTCTCACCATAAAGGAAGAGATGTGCTGTTGATGCGACACCTACAGTAGTATTAACATCAATAGAACTAAATTCAATTGATGTTTCAGTTAAAGGAATTTCTTTTGGAGGAATAATGTGTGTAATATATCCTGTATCATCTTGAGGGAATGCATCTTTTCTAAATCCAGAAGCAATAAGTGCTTTTGCACCAAAGTTGGAGTTAGAGTTGGTGATAGACATATCACCACCATTCTCAGCAGTAAAATGCTCAGCATATCCAATTGCAAAAACTGAAACGCACTGGATGAATGCATTATTTGCTGCTTTAATATGGAAGTTTCTATATGTTGGTTTGAATACAGCTCTTGAATCATTACTCAATACTGCTCCAGATAATGATGTTGTATCATTATAAGTTCCTGTTGCTGCACTATATTTTACAAAAGCATTATCATCCTTCTGCAATCCAATACCAGTAAATTGTGCAACAACCATGGATTTAAATCCAGTTGCTTTATCACCATCAGCAAGTAATCCACACATTCCAAATACAGAACGTAGTGAAATATTGAAAATATATGGTGATGCAGAGGTTACTGTGTCTGATTGAAGTGAAAGAGTAGCACCAGTAACTGATGGAAGTGCATTTGATGGCGTATTCTGTACTTGATAGACAATCTCAGTTGAACTTAATTTTTCAGAAACTGTAAATTGACCATTATATACTGAAGGATCTGCAGCAATACCTTGTACACGGAAAGGTGTGTCAACATCTAATCCATCAACTGCTGATGCAGTTGTTACTGTAATGTTAGTAGTTGCTGTTACACCATCACCAGATTTGATGCTAGTAATTCCAATAGTAGCACCAGTTGAACCAACGATACGGAATTCATCAATCTTTGGTTGAATATCTAACTGGGAGCTTGGGTAATCTGGTTCAATTGCACGACCAGATGATTGACCATAAACCAGACCGACTTTCTCATAATACATATCCAAGTCTGTACGACTTGTTGAATATGTTTGGAAGTCATCATTAATACTAACACCATTTACACCATCAGCATATTCAAAGCAAGACAGTTTATGGTGAGAGAAGTTTGGAACAAATTGGTTAGCAGTATAGTCAATATAGCAACGACCATTTGGGTCAGCATCAAACATGGAGAACTGCCACAGATAACAAGTTCCAGTTACTCTGAAGATTGCAGCTCTTTCAATATTGTCATTTGTTGGATCTGGGACATACTTAGGTCTAACCTTAGTTTTACGTAAGTCAAGACCAACGATTGAAGTTCCTCTAGGAAGAATTACACCACCATGAATACTATTTAATTTGTAAAGTTCATTATCTGGAGATGTTAAGTCAAAATTAGTGTTTAAATCATATGGAGGAAGATTATTTGATGTTGATCCATCACGGAGTCTATAGTTGTTAATGCCATCTGGAATCCATCCAGGACGGTTATCAACGACGTGATCTCCTGGATAAAGTAAAATTGTAGTCTTACTAAATCTGTCGTTATTTAATCCTCTCTGATATGAAAATCTTGCCGCTTCAATCAGAGCACGTTGAATTGTTTTGAATGGGCGTGTAAGTGAGTTACCTTGGTTTTCAATACTATCAGTCGCATCCAAACTGTTTGGATCAACATAAAGAATAGTACCACGCGAAGACTTCAGAAAATTATCTAATCTGGAAAGACCCATCTTATTAGTGCTTATAGTTCCGTTATGGATTATTTATCCATAAAAAAACCTCCCCGAAGAGAGGTTTAAGGAAGCACAACGACTTCGTTCACACGGAAGGAACTTATATTATACCATACTTTTCTTCTTTCCACAAGAGTCTATCTTTCAGTTCCTTTTGAAAAACCATAAGATAGCGATGTTTACGAGAGCGATCCCTCCACTCACCATCAACACCCCTAGTGCTACCTCTAGAATGTTTGGTTCCGTCAGCATAATAGAAATCCTTTTTAGGGTCTGTTAAACCGTAGTATTGAAAATTGCAAGCTCTGTATATAGTTCCAGCGTGGTGATTAGAGTCAGCGTAACTAAGAATAGCACGAACTGTGGCATCTTTCCTAAATCTCCTTATACAACGACTAACGAACCAAGATGTGATATTATACTCTTCTTTTTGCAAATCTGGATGGATACACAAACGTGATAGTTCGTATATTCCTTCTTGTTGGTTTCTCTCTAGA
>Ga0222714_10005246_pt1 | contig 12400 bp, 11 predicted proteins | sample C33_3DmetaG_FD_165048 | JGI IMG/M metagenome (GOLD analysis project Ga0222714, IMG submission 165048) | Estuarine water microbial communities from San Francisco Bay, California, United States - C33_3D | ecosystem: Environmental > Aquatic > Marine > Unclassified | place: USA: California... | reverse complement strand
ATAGCCCCCGACGCCGATCGCCCATTGCGGGTCGGTCGCGGCCAGAGCCTCGCGCAGATGTTCATCGCAGGCAGCGTTCAGGGGCGTGGACTCGGCAGCCGGCAACTGCTCGGGGGTGCGGTTGCGTCCGCTCTGCTCAAGAAAGACCAGCGGACAGTAGTTCAGCACGAAGCACTCGGCGAAGAACGCGTCGGCAGTGCCGAAGCGCTGCGCCGCCCAGCCCCACAGCCGTCGGCCGCTGACCTCGGAGCGCCGGCAGGCGAAGCCTTCTATGGGTCTTTTCGGATGTTGCAAGGCGGGAGGCGGCACGTCAGCCCGGATGCCGATCCAGTCGCGCACCGCAGCCACCTCGCCGAAGGGCACACCGGTTTGCATCATGCCGAAGGGTCCCGGGTTCATGCCGAGCAAGACCACCCGCTTGCGCCCGCGGCCATGCTTGCGCAGCCAGGCCTCGTGGGCGGTCCAGGCGTATTGCAGGGGGTTATACACATGGGCCACCGGGGGCGCGAAACGCAGCTTTGCGACCCGCTCGCTGAGCCGGCTCGCGGCAGCGATCAGGTTTTGGCTGACGAGATCTTGGTCGGGTTCGTTCATGGGCGCCGATCTTAGCGCTGCCGGGTAAAACAAGTTTTTCGCGGATCTAGGGTTGTGCCCGAAAGAAAAGCAGGTTGTTGACTCGACCATGATGGTTGTGCGAGCAATCATCAGGAGGCAAAGGGCGCCGCTTAGATGGCAGCGCATAAAGCCTGGCGTCCGTTATACCAAATGCTCGCCAAATATTTTTTCGCAGAATAAAGGCCAAATTCCCGGGGAATCCAACAAAAATCCATTTGTTAATAAATAATGGCCCCAATAGTTAACAACCGGCCGGGAGTGTTTGATGCGAATTGTTTCCCTGACGGCGGGTTCGTCCCGTTCAGCTGCCGCTTCGAGTAACGGCCACGCTTGGGTGTGGGGCAACGTTGGCCGTCGGATGCCTGCCGGCCCCGACGGGCAGCCCGCGAGCCTATGTGGCCCCAGTGCCGTTGAGATTGGACATGCCCGCTACGCTCAGCCTGCACCGCAAAGGCTTCGGCCCTTGGATGAGGTGAGTGCGGTGGCAGATGCGAGCGGTTGCCTTTTCGCGCTTGGCTCCGATGCGAGGCTCATGGCCTGCGGCCTTGTCGCACGGGAAGACGGGGTGATTCCTGCCGTGCCGGTGGCCGGGCTGTCGCGTCCTGTCCGGTCTGTCGCAGCGAGCGACACGGCGACTGCTGTGCTGCTTGCGAACGGCGATATCGTGACGTGGGGTTTCAACGCGTTCGGGCAATTGGGCCGCGAGGCGCCGTTGCGAAGCGCCGCCCCCGCAAAAGTGCTTGGTCTACCGCCTGGGTCGGCGGTCGTCGCTGGGAGCAATCATTTTCTTGCGCTGGATCGGCTCGGCCGGGTGTGGTCCTGGGGTGCCAACGCATCCGGGCAACTTGGCCGCGGCGATCTTTCGTCATCGCGACTGCCGCGCCAAGTCGACTTGCCGTCGCCAATCACCGCCATCGCGGCGGGCGATACGCACAGCCTCGCCATCGATGATCGCGGGCGGGCCTGGGGCTGGGGATCTCATCACAAGGGACAGTTGGCGGGTGCGCCCGAATCCGGCGTGAAGCATCATCGGCGCCCCGTTGCCTTGGCACTCGGTTTCGCAGTCGCGGCACTTGATGGCGGCATGCATTACTCGGTTGCGCTATCCCGGGAGGGCGACGTGTTCACGTGGGGGTGGAACGGGATGGGACAACTGGCGGCTGAAGGGGTGGCGGCTACAGCGAAACCCATTCGCGTCGCAGGTATTCGCAGTGCCGACAAGCTTGCCGCAGGCCCTGGCCATGTGCTCGCTGCCCGCGGGCCGGCACTTTTTGCCTGGGGCGATAACCGCACGGGGGCGTGCGGCCGCTCGCCGGACACGCCAGTCATGCATTCCGCCGTTCAAATCCCCATCGCCTGAGGAGACCACCCATGAGCCAGAACAAAGACGACGTAAACGACCCTGGCCGGCGCGAATTTGTTCGCTGGGGTGCGCAGCTATCGGCAGGCATCTCCCTTGCACCCCTGGCGGCATGTGCTGGGGGAACGCCCGATACGCTCCCCGATCCCGGCGTGCTTGCCTCGCAAAATGGCTCCCTCAGCCTGACGCTGACAGCCAAATACACCCGTCAAACATTCACCTACGGCGAGCCCCAGAACGCATTCCCCGGAGTCTCTCAGCCTGTGGCGACCGAGTTGCGCAGTTTCAATGGGCGCTATCTAGCTCCCACGCTGCGCGTTAAGGCTGGCGACACGCTTCGTATTCTGCTCCGGAACGAACTGCCCCCTAACGTGTCGGGCGAGTCTTCGCTGCACTATCTCAATTACCAGAACAGCACCAATCTGCACTTCCACGGCCTGCACGTCGACCCTCGGGAGATTCGGCCGGGCGTTTTCGGCGACTACGTGGTTGACCACCCCGGTACGGGTGTGTCGCCCGGGGCGAGCCGCCAGCACGAGATCGCGATTCCACTCGATCATGTTGGTGGCGTTTACTGGTATCACCCGCACTTGCACGGCTCGACCAACACACAAGTCATGAGCGGAATGTTTGGCGCAATCCTGATTGAGGATCCTAGCGACCAGTTGCTTGCCGGAACGGGCATCCGCGAGCGCGTGATCTTCACCCACAAGCTTACCGTCAATAGCGAGGGCCGAACTGATTCGTTCTACGATACATTGCTCGGGAACGCATCAGCCTATCTTCTCAATGGTGTTTATCAGCCCACTATGGTGATGCGGCCAGGGGAGGTGGAGGTATGGCATTTCGTGAATAGCTCTAGCTTTCAGCCGTTTCACCCGGTGTTGGACGAGCATACGATGCTGGCGTTTGCGCGGGATGGCATGCCTTTCGACCAACGCTTCATGCCAGTGAACCGACTCAGCACGGCAAACTTGAGTCCACCGGAATGGCCGGGAGCCGCCCTTTACCCCGGCAACAGGCTAAGCGTGATCGTGAGGGCAAGCGATACGCCGGGTGCGTATTACCTGCGCTCGGTGCAGGCCCCGGCTAGCGACGATGAAGCAATCGTTGCGCGGCTCGTGGTGGAAGGGGGCCCGGCTGCGATGAGCGTGCCGTCGCCGTCCAAGCTAGCGCGCCCCCAGGCGCTCAAGCCCATCACCGACGAGGAATTCGCCGCGGCCGGCGGGCGGCAACGGACCGTCATGCTCTCGATTGAGCACAAGGACAGCTCGCTTCTGCCTCAGCCGCTTCCGGCCGACGAAGAATGGTTCGTTCCGGCCTCCGACGTTCAGAGTTTCTTCACGGACTTTGTGTTCGCGGCAGGTGACCCACCCTCCGTGGGGGGCACAGGCCTTGCGGTTTTCCAGTCGCGGCTGGCGGAGCAAAAGACGGTATCGCTTGACGCGGTGGAGGAGTGGACTCTCATCAACGGCAATAGCTATCCACACCCCTTTCACATTCACATCAACGAGTGCTTTGTCACCAAGCTGAACGGCGAGGCGATCACGCCGTTCTGGGCGGACACGCTCCCCATCCCCCCCAACGGCTCGCTCACGTTCCGAAGCCGCTTCAAGGACTTTACCGGGAGCTTTGTGTGGCATTGCCACACCCTCGACCACGAGGACATGGGAATGATGCAGTTGGTTGAAGTAAGGGCTTGACGACTCAGGTTCTGGCTGACGAGATCTTGGTCGGGTTCGTTCATGGGCGCCGATCTTAGCGCTGCCGGGCAAAAAAAAGCCCGCGACTGAGTCGCAGGCTTAATCCACCTTTGGAGGCGGTGGAGGAGACACCGGTGCCGCGGGGCTGACCCCGCGGCGAATTCTTCAAGTTCAGCGGGCGGCGCTATCGCGTTGGGCGGCGGCACGAATCTCGGCCGCAAGCCGCCAGTCGTAGCGCTCGATCTCGGCGATCGCCAGCGCCTCGCGGTTGGCGGCCAGCCTTGCGAGGGCGGCGCGCAGAACGTTGCCGAGCGGCTTGACCAGGCGGGAGACCAGCGATTGCCGGGCTTCGTTGCCGATGCGGCTGCCGATTGAGCCGATTGCGTCGATGCCGTCTGCGATGCGCGTCAGGCCGTCGTGAGAGTGAACATGTGTTGCCATGATGCTTGCTTCCTGTTTCGAGAGAGGAGGTAGTTATGTTGTGGAACGTATTTTGCGCGTCTCAGAATATTTTTCCAATTAATGTTTAAGATGTAATACATTCACATTAGGAATAGTTTGGGGCGTTCTCAACATTCCATCAGAGAGGCGCGATGAACTTCCGGACCCTGGACCTGAACCTGCTCAAGGTTTTTGATGAGGTGATGGCCGAAGGCAATCTGACCCGCGCGGCCCGCAATCTCGCAATGACCCAGCCGGCGGTCAGCAATGCGTTGAAGCGACTACGCGACTCACTGGACGATCCGCTGTTCGTGCGCTCGGGCTATGGCGTAGAGCCGACCGCGCAGGCGACCGCAATCTGGCCAGCGGTGCGCGACGCGCTGACGCAGTTGCGTGCGGCGATCGCGCCACCGCAGTTCGATCCGTCGACCTCGCGTGCAACCTTCGTGCTGGCGATGGCCGACGCAACTGCTGCGCTGATTACCCCCGGGTTGCTGGCGCGCATCGAACGGGATGCGCCGGGGGTCACGTTGCGGGTGCTGCCGCTAACGACTCGCGATCCACGGGCGCTGCTTGATTCGTCCGAGATCGACATGGCGATCGGGCACTTTCCGGCGGTGATGGCTGCGCTGGTCCTGGCCGCGATGCAAGAGGGGGAGCACGAGAACTACGGCCACGAGCGGCTGTACAGCAGTCATTACGTTTGCGTGATGCGCCGAGATCATCCACTGGCCAAGACACGGCTGTCGCTCGATGCATTCTGCGAGTCCAGGCATTTGCTGGTGAGCTTCTCGGGTCGTCCATACGGCTTTGTTGATGAGGCGCTTGCGGAACTCGGACGCAAGCGCCGGGTCGTGCTGACCGTCAACCAGTTCTTTACTGCCGGCCAGGTGGTGATGCGCTCAGACCTGCTGACGGTGCTGCCGCGTCACTTCCTCGCCTCAAGCGGCATTGGCCTGCGTCTCGCGCAGCGACCACTGCCGATGTCGATGCCCGAGGTACATGTCGACATGATCTGGCACCGGCGCCAGGACGCACGCTCCGAGCATGTCTGGCTGCGCTCGCAGATCATGCAGTCCGCGCGGCGCTAATTCCATCGCTCGTGGGTTGGGGCGGGGGTTCTTCGCGTGTTAGGCCCCTGCGAACGAATGTCGCGCAGGTGGAATTGGCGCCTGCCCCAATGGTTGCGCCGCGCAGAAGCCTTCGATTACAGTGGGTCCTCGACGCCGGGCGCCTTCCTTTGTGATGGCAGACAAAGACCCGGTCTTACAAGAGCCTTCAGGAGACAGGGAATGCGACGTTCAATTGCAGCGGCAGCTCTGGCGCTGGCCGCGTCCGGGGCGTTTGCCCAGGGCAAGGAAATCAAGATCGGTGTGATCTTCGACATCACCGGCCCGTTCGCCGCTGGCGGCTCGGCTGCCGCCAACTACGGCACCAAGTACGCGATCGACATGATCAATGAGCGCGGCGGCGTCGAAGGCTACAAGATCAAGGCGGTATACGCCGACGCCCAGAGCAAGGCGGAAGTCGCAATCAACGAGGCCGAGCGTCTGTTGAACCAGGAGAACGTCGACCTGATCATGGGCGTGTTCTCGTCAGCGCATTGCGTGCCGATGGCGCAAAAGGTCGATCAGGCCAAGCGTTTCATGTGGGCCAATGTCTGCGTGGCCTCGAGCGTGTTCAAGGACAAGAACCTGAAGTACGTGTTCCGCGCCCAGGTGCACTCGGACCAGTTTGGCGAGGCATCCTGCACCTTCCTGAAAGAGCAGGCCAAGGCCAAGCTCGGCAAGGAGCCCAAGGATCTGCGCGTGGCGATCATCCATGAAGATGGTCCGTACGGCTCCGGCGTCGCCTCGGGTAACGACGCTGCCTGCAAGGAATACGGCATGCAGGTGGTGCTCAAGGAGGGCTACGCGGCCACTGCGCCCGACCTTTCGCCGATGATCACCAAGCTCAAGCGCGCCAGGCCTGACGTGATCCTGCACACTGGTTACAACCCGGACATCACCTTGTTCCTGCGCCAGTCGCGTGAGCAGGGGCTGAAGTGGTCGGCACTGATCGGGCACGGGGCTGGGTACGGACAGTTCGACAAACTCTTCGGCACGTTCAAGTCGGATGCGAACTACATCTACAACGTCGACCCGGTCGCTGCGCAATTGCTCGACCCGAAGACGCTGGCGCCTGGGCTGGGTGACATCACCAAGGAAATGGTCAAGCGCTACAAGGCCGACGTGAAGGTCGACGAAGTGCCGCCGCATCTGTCGATGGGCTTTAACCAGTCATGGATCTTCTTTACCGATGTGCTGCCGCGGGCGATCAAGAAGCATGGTGGCATCGACCCCGAGGCGCTGCGCAAAGCCTCGATCGAGACCGACATCCCGGTCGGCGGCACGATTCAGGGTTATGGCGTCAAGTTCTTCCCGGCAGGGCACAAGATGGCCGGCCAGAACGAGCGCTCTTCGCCGGTCGTGATGCAGTACAACGGCAACGACACCTACATCGTGTGGCCGTCTGCCATCAAGACCAAGGATCCGGTGCTGCCCCTGCCCAAGGGCCATGCCTACGCCAAATAAGCCGACCGGCTTTCGGGGAGCATTTGATGCTTGATTGCGCGCGCGTGCTTGGCGCTGGTTTCGGTTCGTCGCTGTCATGCTGAGCGTCGATCGACTGACCAAGAAGTTCGGGGGTTTTACTGCCGTCAACGAAGTCTCTTTCGAGCTTCAGCGTGGTGAGATCCTCGGACTGATCGGTCCGAATGGCTCGGGCAAGAGCACCACCTTCAACGTGATTGCGGGGCTGTACGCGCCGACTTCCGGTTCGGTCAGGCTCGACGGTCGGGACATCGGCGGCTTGCCGCCGCACGAAGTGTGCAAGCTCGGTCTGGCGCGCACCTTCCAGATCCCCCGGCCCTTTCGCAAGCTGTCGATTCTCGAGAACGCATCCCTGGCTGCCTACTACGGGGCTTCCGAGCCGGTGTCCCGGGCCCAGGCCCGGCGCAACGCCGAGGAAGCGCTCGAGTTGATCGGGCTGCCGCGCGATCCGTCCGCGTCAGTCGACGGCCTGGGCGCCGCTGGCCTGAAGAAGCTTGAGATGGCGCGTGCGCTTGCGACCCGCCCGAAGGTGCTGCTGGCCGACGAAAGTCTCGGCGGGCTTGACGAGAGCGAGATGGAGCAGGCCGCGCAGATGCTCAAGCGCATTCGCGACGAACGCGGCATCACGATCATCTGGGTCGAGCACATCATGGGTGTGCTGATGAAGGTCATCGACCGTTGCCTGGTGCTCGATCACGGCGAACTGATCGCGCAGGGAAGCCCGACAGATGTCGCGCACGATCCGCGTGTGATCGAGGTCTATCTGGGCACGGACGCGCAGGCGGTTCAGCAGCAGGTGCTGGCCCGGGATGCCGATGAGGCAGGGCAAGGAGCGCAGTCATGACCGCGATGCTCAGGCTGGACAACATCTCGGCCGGCTACGGTAGCTTTCAGGCGCTGTTCGATGTCTCGCTCACTGTCGATGCTGGTGAGGCGATTGCAGTGATCGGTCCGAACGGTGCTGGCAAGACCACGCTGCTGCGCGCGATCTCCAAGCTGATCCCGGTCACGCAGGGCGATTTGTCGATGGAGGGCGTGCGCTACAACGACATTGCGGCGCACGAAGTCATCTCGATGGGCATCGCGCAGGTACCTGAGGGGCGTCGGCTGTTTCCGCGCCTGTCGGTTGAGGAAAACCTGCGTATGGGCGCATTCATTCCGGCCGCACGCGGACATTTTGACGAGCGCCTGGAGTTCGTCTACTCGCTATTCCCACGCATGAAGGAGCGGCGCCTGCAACTGGCCGGCACGATGTCGGGTGGCGAGCAGCAAATGTGCGCCATCGGCAGGGCGCTGATGTCCGGCCCGAAGCTGCTGCTGCTGGACGAGCCGTCGGCCGGACTGGCCCCGGTGATCGTCCAGTCGATCTTCGAACTGGTCAAGCGCATTCGCGCGGAAGGCTACACGGTGCTGATCGTCGAGCAGAACATCCAGCAGGTGCTCAAGGTCGTTGACCGTGCCTACCTGTTAGAAACCGGTCGCATCCGGATGAGCGGCCCTGCTGCCGAACTTCTGGCCAGCGACGAGATCCGTCGTGCCTACCTGGGCATCGCGTAGGAGTCACGATGGACCAGATCTTTGACATTTTCTTTCTCGAGGCAGTCCTGAACGGGTTGCTGCTCGGTGGCCTGCTCGCGTTGCTCGCGCTTGGCCTGAACCTGGTGTTCGGCGTCATCGACGTCGTCTGGATCTGCTATGCCGAACTGATCATGTTCGGCATGTATGCGATCTGGTGGCTGCATGCGCAGGGCGGGCTGCCGTTGTGGCTCGCGTTTCCGGCCGGTGTGCTGTTCGTCGCTGTGCTCGGGGCGCTGCTGCATCATCTGGTGATCCGCCCGGTGCTGTCGGCAGAGCCGATCAACCAGATGCTGGTGACTGGCGGCGTGCTGTTCTTCCTGCAGGCGCTGGCCACCGTGATCTTCGGCGTCGAGTTCCGCAACCTCGGCGTGCGCTTGCCGGGTGTCAGTTTTGGCGAGATGAACGTCTCGCTTGCCAGGATGATCGCATTCGGGGTCGCGGTCGCCGCGATCGGTGCCACCTACCTGTTTCTGTCGCGCACCTACCTGGGTACCGCGATCCGGGCGATCAGCCAGGACCGCGGCATCATGCCGCTGATGGGTGTGAACCCCTCCAAGATCTACCTGACGACCTCGGCGCTGGGTGGGGCGATGGCCGGTCTGGCTGCCTGCCTGCTGGTGTTGCAGTACGACGTGCATCCGGCGATTGGCCTGTCCTTCGGTCCAATCACGTTCATGATCTGCGTGCTCGGCGGCTTGGGCAATCTGATCGGCGGCTTCGTTGCAGCCTTTCTGTTCGCGCAGTTCATCTCGGTCGGCGGATTTTTCTTCCAGCTCGAGTGGGGTTATGTGCTCGCGTTCGCGTTTTTCATCGTGATGATGTTCTGGAAGCCTGAAGGCATCCTCTCCAAGCGTCGATAGCGAGGCCCGAACCATGAACTCCCGCATCGTCGCATTCATCCTGTTCGCCGCCATGCTGCTCGTGCCGCTGACCGGGGTCGGTAAATATCCGCTGCACTTGATGGTCACCGGGCTGCTGTGGGCCTTCATCTACACCAGCTGGTCGATCATGGGTCGCCTCGGTCTGGTCAGCCTGGGGCATGGCGCTTTTCTGGGCGTGGGCGCCTACACGGTCGTGCTGTTGTGGAATCTCTGGGGAATCTCCCCGTGGATCGGCACGATCGCGGCTGTGCTCATCACGGTCGTGCTTGCCTTCATCATCGGCTATCCGTGTTTCCGCTTCAGGATCGTCGGGCATTACTTCGCGCTGGTCACGCTGGCACTGTCCGAGGTGGTGCGGCTCGTGATCGTCGGCTTGCGCGAGCAGACCGGTGGATCGCTGGGCATCACCCCAAAGAGCGCGTTGACCGATGGCGTGACCGCGTCGCTGTCGGCGATGCAGTTCTCCAGCAAGGTCGTCTGGTTCTACATCATGCTCGCGTGCTGGGTCGGCGCCTTGCTGGTGTGGCGTGCGGTCGATCGCAGCATGCGGCGCATGGCACTGGAGGCGATCAGCGAAGACGAAGATGCCGCTTCGTCGATCGGCGTGGACGTGAACCGCACCAAGATGGTCATCACGCTGATCTCGGCCACGATGACCTGTCTGGGCGGTGTGCTGTATGCGCAGTATCAGCTCTACATCAATCCGGAGACGGTCTCCGGTATCGGCATCTCGCTGCAGATGGTGTTCGGCGTGATTGCGGGCGGCATGTTCGTGATGCTCGGTCCGACTGTCGGTGCGGTGTTCCTGCTGGTGCTGTCCGAAGGTTTGCGCATTTTCATCGGCCACGATATTCACGGGCTCGACACCACCATTTACGGGCTGATGCTGATCCTGTTCATCATCTATATGCCGAAGGGCATCCTGGGCGCGGCGCTCGAAAAGTTCGGAGCGCGAGCGCCGGGTTCGCGCTAGGCGCGCCAGGGTTAGCGAGTCAGGCCGAGCACCCGTTCGAGCCGCACGCTGCGCACATCCATCTCGAACTCCAGTTCGGTGATTGGCGGCCGGCACGGGTGCCAGCTCAGGCCGGCGCCCGTAAGCTGGTGCGCGGCGAAATGCGACCCGAGCAGCGGATGGATGTCATGCACCGTATAGATCTGCGATGCGGTCAGCGCGCTCCAGTCGCCACCCAAGCCTTCGGTGCGCGCGCGCATCGTGTCCAGCACATAGCTCGCCTTGCGGGCCAGGCCGTCGGCGGAAAGATCGCCGCGCGCGACGATACCTTGTGGGAATGGCTGGTCTTCCGGCCACTCGCCGCTGCCGGCGACGACAAAGTCCCGATGCGCCGAATCGGCTGAAAAGCCGTCCTGACGGGCATCGCCCCCGGCCATCGCTGCGGCCTGTTCCAGCGTCACGGTGTAGCAAAACGCATGAAACACCGGCTGGGCAGGCGCTGCGAACTGTGGACAGACATTACTGCGCGCGACCGGGTTCAGGCCGTCACGCACGATGCCCCAGCGCGTGAGCACCGCGACATAGCCTTCGTTGAAGGTATGAAAACCCGCAAAACTGAATGGCTCCGGGGAGCGTAGTTCGGCCGCGCAAAACGCAGTCAGCGGGCGATTCGCGCCCCGCAGCTGAGCTTCGATCAGCGCGAAGCCTTCGTCGACCGGCATCGGGCGCTGCAGCCGCATGCGCACGATCGCAAAGCCGGGCAAGGCAATCACGCCGGCTGAATACGGAAACCCGCCTTGCAGGAATGCATATCCGCCTGCGTCGAAACTGTGCAGCATGCTCATTGAGGATCTCCTTCGGCTGAACCCGGTCGCCCACTACGCGGGCAAGGTTTGCGCGGGGTCGCGCTGCACCCTGAGCTTATCGTGTCAGCGGCTTGCGGCGACGCTGTGGTCGCCATGGCGGCTCGACTTGCGGAATGCGCTGGCCGAGATTTCCGGTCTGCGGCCGTGCAACTGCGACAATAGAGGATCGTTCCCATCACCTGAATGACGAAGGAGTCACAGCATGACCGTTCCCGCGACGATGCGTTTCATCGACCATGGCAAGGGAGGCGCCCCGTCGGTGCTGGTTCCCGCGACCGGCCCGGTGCCGCAAGCCCGCGACGGCGAGGTGCTGATCCGCGTCGCCTACGCCGGGGTGAACCGGCCCGACGTGTTGCAGCGCAGCGGCAACTATCCGCCGCCGCCGGATGCCTCGCCCTATCTTGGCCTGGAGGTGTCTGGCCAAGTGGTTGCGCTGGGCGCAGGTGTGACGCAGTTCAAGCTCGGTGACGCGGTCTGCGCGCTGACCAACGGTGGCGGTTATGCCGAGTATGTGGCGGTACCCGCCGGGCAGACGCTGCCGGTTCCGAGGGGTCTGACGATGCTACAGGCGGCGGCGCTGCCGGAAACCTATTTCACGGTCTACACCAATGTGATCGAGCGCGGCCGGCTGCAGGCGGGCGAGACCTTCCTGGTCCACGGCGGTTCGTCCGGCATCGGCATCACGGCGATCCAGATGGCCAAGGCCTGGGGCGCGAAGGTGTTCACCACGGTCGGCAACCAGGACAAGGTCAAGGCCTGTCTGGCGCTCGGCGCGGATGTCGCGATCGATTATCGCAACCAGGATTTCGTGCAGGAGATCGCCACGCTGACCGACAAGCGCGGTGTGAACCTGATCCTGGACATGGTGGGCGGCGACTATATCGCGCGCAATCTGCGCACTCTGGCGCTCGAGGGCCGGCTGGTGCAGATCGCGTTCCTGCAGCCCTCGAAGGTCGATATCGACTGGATGCCGCTGATGCTCAAGCGGTTGACCTACACCGGCTCGACGCTGCGCGCCCGTCCGCCGGCAGATAAGGCGAGGCTGGCTGACGAACTGCGCGGCCGGATCTGGCCATTGCTGGAGAAAGGCCAGATGCTGCCGGTGATTCATCAGGTGTTCGAACTGGACCAGGCCTCACAGGCGCATGCGCTGATGGAGTCTTCGACCCACATCGGCAAGATCATGCTCAAGGTGGCGGGCGACTGACCGGCTCAGCTCTGAACCAGCGAACGGTGCCGGGCGATGCTCATCAGCAGTCCGGCACCCAGACCGAGCGTGACCATTGCGGTTCCGCCGTAAGACATCAGCGGCAAGGGCACGCCAACGACCGGCAGGATGCCCGACACCATGCCCATGTTGACGAACGCATAGACGAAGAAGATCAAGGTCAACGCCCCAGCGAACAGTCGGGT
>Ga0222714_10005245_pt1 | contig 12400 bp, 21 predicted proteins | sample C33_3DmetaG_FD_165048 | JGI IMG/M metagenome (GOLD analysis project Ga0222714, IMG submission 165048) | Estuarine water microbial communities from San Francisco Bay, California, United States - C33_3D | ecosystem: Environmental > Aquatic > Marine > Unclassified | place: USA: California... | reverse complement strand
TTTAAAGATTATTGGTTCACTTGGTAGTACCAATGAAAAGCTAAACTGGGAAAAAGGAGATCCTAGACAAATAGCAACAGAAATAAACCAAACTTTGACTGGATTTTCTTACCCTAAGAAAATAGATAGATTTTTTAAGGAAAACTATAAAAATTGTTTATAATTGATATATTTATTAAATAAAATATAATTATGAAAAGAATTACAAGATTAACCGAAAGAGATTTAACAAGAATTGTTAAACGTGTAATTAATGAAAATCTTGAAATGATGGATGTTTCATCAGATTCTGATTATTATAAAGCAAGAAAAAGTGAGGTCTCAATACCAAAAGACGCCTTGGGTGTTTTACTTTCTAAAGCTAAACAGTGGTGTGAAGATAACGGATATAAGTTAGGTGATATGACTGGATCACAATTAGAAGATTTAAGTAGTAATAGTGATTGTGGTTTTGTTGGATTATTAAATAGAAAATATGTTTAGATTAACTAAGCTTTGACTAGACTTTCTTACCCTAAGAAAATAGATAGATTTTTTAAGGAAAACTATAGAAATTGTTTGTAAATCAAAATAAATTTCTTATATTTGTTACTCAATAATAAAAAAGGGAGTAACAATGACACAATCAACAGTTAAAGAGATAATTCTAAAAGAAAAGCACAGAGTAATCGTTGCTATTGACAAATTCATTTTTAATCAAAATTCACTTGAATTAGAATATGATAAGTACTTTGAGGGGATTAAAAAATACTCAAATGATTTTGTTTTAGAAAAAACAGAAAGAACTTACACTAAAAACATTACCTATCGTCATGAAAATGGTGTTTTAACGACTGTTGGTAAAATATCCAAAAACTATAACGAATGTAGTATTAAATATGTTGGCTCAATTCCACCAGGACGTACAATAAATAGTATCGCTATGGATGTTAGAGAACAAGTAACATATAGTAGAGGATCTTGGCATAGTAATAGTCAAGGATTTAAATTATATGTTGATATTAACTACGATGATAAGTTCTATTATAAATCTCCAGGTCACTTTGTTAGAAAAATTACAGAAACTATTGATTCTTGGTGGAATTCATATAACCACGAACAAAAAAGAATTAAAGACCAAAACATTGCACTTGCTGAGGCTAAAAAGCGGTTTAAAACTAAAAAGATTATTTTATGTAGCGCTAATCTTATTCAAGTTAGTACTAAAAATGGTATTATAAACTTGTATTACAATGTCAATAACATAACTAATGAAGTGAAATTCCAGCTCAAAAACCTATCAATGGTAAATATTAAAGAAGAAAACTTAAATAAATTCATTAATTTTATTGATAAAATGTAATATTGTGGTTTATTTAACCAATTTTTACGAAAAATCACAATATATACCTTATATTGAACTAATCTAGGTATAATCCTTATTAAATTGACTAATTTTTGTAAAAAAATGGGTAAAAATGACGAATATTATGGTTTTTTAGTAAAAAAAAGGTAAATTTCCTAAAATTTAAGGGTAAAATTAACTATAATGAGTATATTTCACTATATAATAGCGTAAATTATCAAAAAACATACGATTTTTCCTTAAAATAGGGGTAAATATAGTGGAAATTCACTAAAATTATGTAGAGTTTTAGTGACAAATAACTCATAAATCGTCACTTTTAAACGTAAATATAGCTAATAAAACCACTCCCAACTAAACAAGATAAATTTACAGAAGGAAACCCAACTAGTATCGAACTATCAATCTAGGGTGTTATAGTTAGTGTATATTAGGTAATATTTATAAAATATGATAGAAAATGTCATATTTTTAATATCATCTGCAATGATACTAATTAGTTTATCTATTATTGATGACAAATTCAAAAAAAAGTAGTATTTATAAGATATGAATCATAATAGATCTATTTTTGAAAGGATGGGTGACACACAGTTTAAAAAATACTGTAGGTACGCCATTAATATACTAGAAAAAGAGGCAACTAGGAGATTATCAACATCTGATTTACGTTTTTTTGAAAATTTAGCTTGGCAAGTAATGGATAAACTTAAAAGTCCATTAGGTCGTGAATTAGATAGATTAGATATTGAATACCTATATGGAACAATTTATTTAAATAATGATAATTTCTCAGATGATAGTGAAATTATTAGACCTAGTTTATCTATTGAAGATGTAACATATACCACAGTAGAACGAAAGGAAGTTAGAACAGTAAGAACAGGTAAAGTCCCAACATATTCTAAAGATGGTTTAGATAATCAAAGTTATTTATTTACAATTTGGCATGAATATAACGCTATTGAACCATGGGATTGGAAAGTGGTAGATGAAGAAGAACTTGACTGGGAAATCACGGATGAAAAATTTGAAATTGAATAAAAGTTATGAGTATATTTGAAAACCTTAGTGATGAACAATTAATAAAGTATTTAAAGTACGTTCATAGTAAAATTGATTTTATTGATGGTTATTATAATTCTTTAGATGTTTTCTATACAGATTTACAAGATATACGTGGTGGTAAAGAAAAGCAAATAATTTTATCCCCATTAGGAAAAAGTAGTTTAGATAGGTTAGATATTGAATATCTATATGAACTATTATTAAATAATAATCTTGAATCATTAAATGAAGGTAATCTTGATAGGCCACAATTAAAAACCCAGACTGTTGAATTTGTTACAGAAGAAAGACAGTGGATTCAATATACTAGACAAGAAGACGTTGAAACATATACAGATCTTGATAAGAATTATTTATATGAACTAAGAAGTCAAGACGAAATAGAACCCTGGGATTGGGAAATAATAGATAAAGATGTTCGGGATAGTGATATCGATGATTGGTGGTTCGAAGTATAATTTTATTTACAAAAAAAATCTAATTACTTATTATTTTTATACCCTTTGAGGTATAAACATTTAATAGAAACAAAATGGAAATGTTTTCTTTTACATTAGGTATTCTTTTAGTTGTGGCTTTAATTATGGTTGGGGTCTTGATTTTGGGAATGGTTAAAGTAGTAAACTTACAAAGAAGTTTGGAGAGTTTTCAGCAAGGCTATAATCTTGATAGAGAGTCTATGTATCGTCATCTTGATGATAGAACTAGAGACTATAACCAACAATTCGATAATGTATATCGAGTTTTGGATGAATCAAGAAGAGAAGCTGAACGCTATATTGACCGGAGAATCGACAAAACAATTAACACTCTAAAAGAAAGTTAAATAAAAACCCCACAAAAGTGGGGTTTTTATTTTTTATGATATTTATCATATATGGAAAAGTATACAGATGAAATGTTAAAAAGATATCTTAACTGGGTTAAAACACTAGATGAGAATGACATTGATTTAGATCATTATAATGACTTTCTAAATTGTAGTGCATATAATAAATTAATAAAACCATTTGGTAGTGATAGCAATGGTGTTAGTGAATTTGTCTATGCTTTAATTTATGAAAATTTAGTACCTCCATTTAGTCAAGAATTTGTAAGACCTCAATTAAATTCATACACTATAGTACATAAAAATTACGTTAGAATTATGAATGTTGAATATTGGGAAGGAAATATCAAAACCTATTTACCAGATAATTCAGTTGACAATGAATATATATATGATCTTGAGAGTAATGGTGAGTATGACATTTGGGATGGTGAAATGACAGATTCAGAAGAACGTGATAATGAGACCATAGATAGTGAAGTATATGATATAATAAAAAACTAGAATATATTTATATAATAAGTAATAAACAAAAATTAAAAACAACACTTATGAAAGGTGGAGGATGTGGTTGTGGAAAACCAAAAAAATAATTAAGTAAAAATAGTAGTTATGAAAAAAGTTGTAAGACTTACTGAAAATGAATTGTCTAAACTAATCAGTAGAATTATAAATGAAGGTGACTTTTCAGTCGAACCCCACATCAAAACACAACCAAGAGAAAAGGATGTTAGAGGTGTTTTTGGAAAGAAATATGGGCCATATATCCCAATCGATGTATTGCGTTATATTAGAAAAAACCCAAGATTAATTTTTGCAAATCTATATGATATCTATGGTGAAAAAGCTTATGAATATTTAGATATGGCCAAAGGTGATAGTGATTCACAACAAGAGGATAATTTAGATATTTAAATTTAAGTATGAGATTTTTTAAATTAGGTAAATCAAAAAAAGATTTAATAACTGAAGATTTAAAAACTTTTTTAAATGACAAAAAATCAAAACTAAAAGAGTTATTAGATAATGTGATAGTTAGAGCTAGAGAAGAAAAGGAAGAAACTGCAATTGCAGCTAAAATACTTAAAAGAGTCATATTTAATAGTGACACAGTGTCAAAGGAAGAAGTTATGTTTCTAAAGGAACAATCAAAAGATTTAATGAAATTATTTGTTGTTGTGGGTCTAGGTGCTATATCAACAATAATACCAATAGTAATTGAAAAATGGCTTAAAAGATATGATATGTCAATTATGCCAAAAAAACAAGAAATCCCAAGAAAGGAAAACGAAGAAAACTAGATATTTATATATATGAAAAAATATCTCATAACTGAAAATCAATATACCGTTATTAGAAGAATTGAAATTTTAAAGGATCTTTTAGATAAAGGAATTGCGACTATTATTGAGTTGGAAGGTGATAATATTTGTAACTGGAGTCTTACTGATTTAATTGATGAAGTTAAGTGGCAAATCTTTGATAATATGGACGACCATAATTTTGGTAATATGAAAATTGACACATTAGGAGATTTAATACAAGACTATTTTATTGATGATATAGAAGAAGCTCTTGATGATATTAAAGACTTATTATGTAAAGATAAATCAAAATATGATGATGACGATGATTACTATTCATCATTTTTTTATGGTGTGGATAATAACCAATAATTATGAAATATCTAATAACAGAAAATCAACATAGTAGAATTAAGGAACAAATATTAGATTTATTTGATTCAGTTGGTATTATAAGAACATTAAATAGATATAAGCTAGACCCAAAGGCATTAGATTTTATTTTTAAAAACGATTTTCCAGATTTTACTTGTAGTGATTTAGATGATTTATTCACATACTTTTTTAGAAATGGTTATATAAAACGTAGACTTGACTATGAATATAAAGATAATATTTATGATGTTGAGATAACTATGGACTATCATACAGCAGCTATTGGATACACTGTTGAGGATTTAAGAATTTTAGATGGTATATTAGTATACGCAACACCATTTTGGGAAGGTGAATGTTTTGTACCACTAGAAACAACATCATATTACTTAATACCAGGAAATCAGAATAATGATGATGGGGAACAAGGTCCATTATGGTATGATATTGAAGTTTTTAGTTCATATGATAATATTGACCCTAGTATGTTTCGTAGTTTTACAGACATTTTAGATTGGTACTATACAACTTGTATTGATAAAACAATGGAATTTGCAATAGAAGCTCTATTTAAAGCTAGAATTGAATATGAAAATAATGAATTATAAAAACATTTATTGAATGTACTAATATTTATAAAATATGAAAATAATGAATTATAAAAACATTTATTGAATGTACTAATATTTATAAAATATGAAAATAATAATAACAGAGAGTCAATATAGACGTATTAGTGAAGCTATCGCTGGATATGACGACTTTAATATGATGGCAACTCATGGTGGAAAAATTATGACTCACTTTTTTGGGTTTATTAAAGATTTGATGCATCTTTTTAATGGTATTAATGAAATGTTAGAATCTGAAAAGAAAATATCCCACATAGATTTAAAAGAAAATTTAAGAGCAGTAATTGATGTTATAGATGAGATTACAGAAGCTTTTAAAATTGGGTTTAGAGATTTTAGTGAGAAAAATTTAATTAGAAGCGGAATGAGTCTTATTAAATCACTTAATATATTAAAACAAAAAATTCAACCTTTAACTATCGCAGGACCTGCAATTGTGTCAAACGAACAAATTTTAAATATGTTAGAAAAACTATCAACCAAGTCAGTTTTAAAATTAAAAGATTTTGTAGAAGAGCATGAAAAAACTCATAATAGATTTATGAACATATTAACAAAAAACCAAAATAAACCAAAGAGAGATTTTAATTAATCATTTTATAAAAAAAATAGAGTTTATGTACAATAGAAGAATTTTAATTAGTGAAGACGATAGAAATAGAATTCTAAATATGCATAAAAATTATGCAACAAAAAATGGCTTAAACTTTGGTAGAATAAATGAAGATGTTACTAGTGAAGAAATAACAGTGACAGCGCCAAAAGACGTTAAAGGATTTCAGGATTGGTTAGATCAAAACTATAAGGGTTGGGTTAAGACAGATACTGGTACTTTAGATCAAAGATTAAACAAGGGTTATGGTAAATATGGGCCACAAACAACAAATGCTTGGAATCAATATAGTAAGAGGTATATTGATGAGAAGGGGGATGGTGAAGTTGTTAAATTACCAAAAAAAGAAGTACTACCAAACACAACTAATTCTACAGATGTTGGGGGTGTTGAGGGTTTCTTTAATGCTTTTAAAGATTGGTATAAAAATAGTGACCCAAACAATCCATCATTTGCAAATGCGGAATTTAGTGAGATTCAGCAGGTTCCGGGTGGTCAAATTATTTTAACAAGTGATAATGATGTGTCACAAGAAACAGGTCAAGTAGCTAAAGTAACATCATATATTGTTAATAATGCAGAACCAACTAGAGCTTATACAAACGATGGGAATTCATACAAATTTGTAATAAAAGATGGTAAAATGTATGGTACAGATTTTAATTATAACTGGGGGGAAGTTTTAAAAGATATGGGAAAAATTAAAGAAATTCCATTATCACCAAGTGATGTAATTACAAATAAACCAGAACAACAAACAACACAAAATAACACTAGTGACAACCAAGGTCTTGCAAAAACATTAGGTATTGCAAGTACAATGGTAATGGATGCATGTAAAACGAAATTCCCTAATATTGACGCATTCAAAGGTACTAATATCGCAGCTAGAATATGTACATGGGGAGACACACCAGATGGTAAGTACATTTTAGGTCTTAAGCCAGAACAAAGAGAAGGTGGTATGGATTTATTAGAAAAAAGAGGAAATAAAAATAACCCAGAAACAAGAGCACTTAAAAAAGAAATTAGAATTGCTTTAGGTATGGCTGCAGATACAAAACTTGGCCAATTTGGCGCTAAGGTAAATCAGTTTGGTCAAAGATTACAAAATGCAGCACAAGGCGCCGCACAAGGATTCCAACAACCACCAACTGCGTAATAAGGAAAATAAAAATAAATAAACCCCATCATAAAAGGTGGGGTTTTTTTATTAAAATCACATATAATATTTGACATTTAGCCTAAAAACACTATATTTTATATTACAAATCTTATATAAAATGGTATTAACAATTGTTTTAATTATTTTAACCCTAGTATTAATTACAATCGCACTTGGCGTTTATATTTGGTGGTCTAGGTATGGAAAAAAGTTATTTAACTTACTATCAAACTTTAAAAATCCAGGATTAGGAGGAAGTAACATCCCAAATCTTGGTGATTTACAACAACAAATGAAAACTTTTCAAAAGATGTTTGGTAAAATGGGTAAATTTTAAAAAAGTAGGTAATAACCTACTTTTTTGTTTTATAATATTTTACCTCAACTTCATAAGGACCTGTTGTTGTTTTTTTAGTATCATATTTCCAAATAACAACACAGTCATCGTACTCAAATTTTAATTCATACTTTTTATCTACCATATTTTTTTTATTTTTCATATAGTACAAATATACAAAGTATTTTTAAATTAAACTAATTCTTCTGGAGTTTCTTCTTCTTTAATATCCTTTTTTTCTTTTTGGATTTGTGTTACAGTATATCCAGCAATTAAAAACTCAATCCCAGCCCACATACTTAATTCATATACATCCATAGTATCAATTTTTTTAACTAAAAAATAAACCATACCTATTTGTGCAGTTAAAAAAGCAATACCAGATTCGACTCTCTTCTTTGAGAAAAATGACTTCTGTGAAGAGTACATCTTCATAATTTCTGTGACAAACCATCTAATATTTAATCCACAACTTACAAACCAATTTTTAATACCTTTCAATTTTTCTTTCATAATTAAACATTTTAGATATAAATATTTACTTTTTTTATTTTTAATCAAATAAAAAAGGGACAGTAGCGAATTGTCCCTTTTAATACATTACCATAACTAGTAATGGTCCTAATAAAATTCTTATTGTCCTTTAACTAAGTTTATACATTGTTTTAGGTATTCTTTCGCCCTTGGTGATGGCGTGTACTCATCGTCCTTCGTTTGTAGGTTTAAAACGCGCTCAATATCCTTAACTAGTTCAGTTCCATGTTCATTTTCTTTGTATAATTCGGTGATTTTATCCATTGCTTTATGACAATCACCAGTAGTTTCATCGTAATAGTTTTTATTTCTAAATTTATTTAAATGATTCATCATATCATAAGCTAAATGTGATCCACCATCTTTAATATCCTTAAACAATCTAATATTATTTAATATACCTAAAGTATCTACCATTGAGTTAACACCCATTTTTCTTTTTGATACTCCTGGTGAATATTTAGAATATTCATCAGCTTGACCAACAATTTCATCAAGATGTATTGTGTTTTCTGGCATACATCTAGGTTTTGGCACATTTTTACCCTTTGATTCATTCTTTTCTACTGAATTAATCATATCATTTTCATTAATGACACTTTTAATTAATTTAATAAGTTCGTTTTCAGTTAATCTTATTTTTTTCATATTATGATTTTAGTATAAATATCTTTTATTTAATTAAATTTTATTGTATTTATATATATAAATATGTAATAAGCTTAATTATGACAGATAATACGATAAAAAGAGTTTTATTAGAAGAGATTAATAATATAGAAATATCAGATGAGTTAAAATATCATTTAGATAATAATATAACATTATCTGAAAATGTATTTAGGATTTTTTCAAAATCATATTTTAATCTAATAAATGAAGCTCGAGAATTATATAATATTGGATTACTTGAATTAACCGATGACGATCTTTGGTTAGTTGAAAGTGATCTTGGTAAATCTATTACTTTAGATGATGGTCGTAAAATTTGGTTGGACGTTCCATTTTTAATAAACGACACATTACTTGAAGCTGAACATAGAGGCAAAAAAGTTAAGTTAAATAGCCCTTTTAGAACACCAGGTGGTCCAAAGAAATTTGCTGTTTATGTTAAAACACCAAAAGGGACTATTAAAAAAGTTACATTTGGTGACCCAAATTTAAAAATAAAAAACGCAAATAAAGCAAGGGCAAAATCTTTTAGAGCTAGACATAAGTGTGATCAGAAAAAAGATAAAACAACTGCAGGATATTGGTCTTGTAATGTTGGAAGATACGCTAAAAAATTAGGATTAAAATCGTCTAGAAGTTGGTAAAAAAATAATATGTCAAATAATATTGAACCATCAGATAAAGTTATTAAAAATATTTGTGATGCAAAAAAGTTTTGTAGAGCACAAGGGAAAATTACGTTTGGTCAATTAAAGTCATTGGTTACAAATGCTAAAGTCAAAAAATTATTAACTGACGTTGGTGAGGGTGGATATAAAGCAACAATTAGAATACTTCCTTGGTTTTTTCCACAATTAATATTAGCAGGTTTTACGGGCTCAATTTTAAGAGCCTTTAATAAAATATTTAGACCTGCTATGGAAGATACAACAGGTTATAAAACTTGGTGGGGAAAAACAATAACAAATTTATTAAATCTTGTTGAGGGGGACCTAAACATTAATGATCCACTATCTAAAATATTTTTTATTTCGGATGGCTTACTTACAATGCTAGATAGTAAAGAGAAAATAAAGTTTGCAAGACACATAGCAAGTGTCGCAAGTGAAAAACCAGATGACGAGGAGGTTCCAGAATTTTTTGTTGAAAATGAGTTAAGAAATTGGGTAAATGAAAAGTTTTTATTAAACCCGCCTTTAGGTAAAAAAGAAGTTAACCAAGATGATGAGTTACCATTTGATGAGATAAATGAAAATGGTATTAAAAGAAGAACTTTTAGTAGTAACACAAATGAGAGTGAGTTAAAATGGCATTTTGATAAAACAGATAGAAAAGTTAAGATTATTAAATCAGATGGTTGGCAGATTCAAATGGATAATAAACTACCAATTACATTAAAAGAAGGTCAAATAATTAAAATACCAAAAGGGATGTATCATAGAGTGATAAAAGGTAATGGAGATTTAGTTGTTAAAATAAAGGAGTTTACAAAAAAAAATGACTTACAATTACTTGAGAGCACTAGACAAAAAGAGGTTGTTAAGACATTAGTTAAAGACATTATTAGAGTATATTCTAAAGAAGATGATGGCGAGTTTTATTTACCAAACTATATTGATGATAGTATAGATTTTTATAATTTCACTAGTTTTGACAATGATTTGACTCTTAATTTGACATTAAACCCCAATAATAAAATTGATGATTTTGATGTTAAGTGTGAGTATATTAAAGATAGTGATATATTAGAAGTTACAATAGACTATAATTTAGAAATTAAGAATAAAATAACATATGATCTTATTGGTGTACTAAATGATATTTTAGAAAATGTTTTTACAACAACAAATCAAAAATTAATTGATACAACAAATTTAGAAAAAGGAGAAGACCCAAATCAATACGAATATTATACAAATGACGATGAAATTAAAACACAAATTATTGGTTTTAATAGATTATCAGAATTAACAAAAGTACCATTTGATGTTATTGTTAAACAATGGTTTAAAAAAAATAAAAGTATTCATAAACTAAATGACGAACAAATTTATAGTGTCGTCTCAAAAATCTTAAACTATAAACAATGAATTTATCACCAAAAATACAAAAAAAAATAGAAACATTAAAAAACATTATTTTAACTATTGGTAGGTTTAAATCAGAATACGGTAACGATGTTACTATTAAATTAGAACAAATTGATTTAGACTATAATAATGATAATGATTTCCAAGTTCACGAAATTGTATTATCAATAAATTTTAAAAATGTCGAATGTTATGAATGTGACTTTGAGACTGAGAAATTATCAGATATGTTATTTGATATGAGAGAAAAAGTACGTGATGTTTGTGGTAAATTTAGAGTTACAAAAGATTTGGAATTTAAAAAGGATGGAACTTCTTGTAGAGGAGTTTTAAATTATGGATTTAAGTATGCTATGGATAATTTTGATTATTTAGAATTTGGAATCTTTTTAGATCCTGGAGATGGATACTAAGATTTAAACCTTTTAACAATTTCTTGTAATAGGTTTTTAATTAGGTTCCCAGTCACTGTTGTACCAAAGAACATCAAAACTCTATTTGATAACTCACTAATTCCCATACCATCATAACCTTGTGCCATATCATATAAATCTGGAATTATTGGTATAATGAATGTATATGCTAACATATTTGATATTTTTGCCAATGGAATTGCCAAACTATCTATAAAATTAATAAATACATTTTTTAGTTCTTCAGCCTTAGATAACATAACATTAAATTTACTAACTAAGTTACCTTCTTTAATTTTATCTAAAACTAATTTTAATTTATCTTTATTTGATTGATAATATGTTAATATAATCCCGGTACAAAGTAGTGCTAGTTCTGTTTTAGATAATTCAGGGTAAAGCCCTTCCATAAATTTAGATATAGGACTTACAAATCCAGCAATTGTAACACCCCAAGTAGCCAAAAAATTAATATCTAAACCAATTTGAGTTTTAACGTCAGTTGATAATTCGTCAAAAAAATCTTTTAATTTTTTTATTGTATTAGTTATTTTTTTTGTTCTAGTCTCTAATATTATTTTTTTATATTGAGATTCATTTACAATTATCTTCATAACAAATAAATATTACGATATATTTATATTTGTATGGAAAATAAAATAAGATATGAAAAAAATGCTCCACTAAAAGAAGGAGACAAAGTGATTTGTATTCATATGGAGGATGAATTCTCACCTGTTGCTGGAGGAACACCTGGTGTTGTAAAAAGTGTTGCTAATGTTTTTGGTACTAAACAATATTATGTTAATTGGCGTAATGGATCAAGTTTAGCCTTAATAGATGGTGTTGACCAATGGCGAAAAGTTGTAGAAGATAATGATGAAAAATCATTAAACGAAGGTTTTTTATTCTTTACAACAAAAAGAGCATTAACTAAACAAATTAATAATTAATTATGGGACAATATTTCTTTAAGATGTCACAAGCGGAAAAAAATGACATCCTTGATAAACACAAATCAGT
>Ga0222714_10005243_pt1 | contig 12401 bp, 14 predicted proteins | sample C33_3DmetaG_FD_165048 | JGI IMG/M metagenome (GOLD analysis project Ga0222714, IMG submission 165048) | Estuarine water microbial communities from San Francisco Bay, California, United States - C33_3D | ecosystem: Environmental > Aquatic > Marine > Unclassified | place: USA: California... | reverse complement strand
CCAAAGCCCGGAAGCAGTGATATCCGCAGCCTCCTCATGGTTCAGCAACCGTTCCCGCGCTTCGATGACCGAGGCGGCATCCTGCTGGCGCAGCGCCGCATCCAGCAACACGCGCCACCACTGGGGGTCAGTATCCTTCGCAAGCACCTTGCGAACCTGGGCCATCACTTCTTGGGGGGGAATCAATCCGGTATGCAGGCGCAGGCGCAGCTTCGTAGCGCCACGCTCGTCGAGCAACCCCAGCCAATTGACCGCCTCCTTGACCAGACCCAGATCAAGCAGGCCGTCCACAAACCATGTCGCCACGGGTTTTTCGAGCGGACGATAGTCCTGCTGGAAACGCAGCATGCTGCGGTAAGCATCGCTGGCCTTGCCTTCGCGCACATGGCTGCGAATGACCAGCAGACGGATCGCACGCACCCGTACCGGATCAATCCCGTCTGCCCACAGGGCACGACCGGCATGATCTCGTGCCTCCGCAAAGCGGCCGAGCATGAGTGCCGATTGCGCGGCCAGGAGATAAAACTCCGTGCGTTGCGCCTGACTCAGTTGCGGGGGCAAGGCGGAAATCCTGCGCAGCAATTCTTCATGCCCGCCCGAATCGGCAAGCAACTGCAGCCGCAGACGCTGCCATTCCACCCAGCCCGGAGCGGCGGAATCAGCGGGCTGTAACGCATCGATGCGTCGCAGTGCCAGTTGGGTCGCCCCCGACCGGACCAGCTCGCGAACGGCGTCGGTATCATCCACAACATTCCCTGCAGCCGCAGCCTCTGCCGCCAGCAGGCAGGCAATCACCGGGATGGTGAACACAAGGCGCAGGAAGTTTTTCATGCAGTCATTTTAGCCGGCCGAAGATCCCGGCCCAATCCAGCGACAGAATAGAAAAAGGCGGCCGCAGCCGCCTTTTTCGCTGTCCATCGATAAACCGTTACTTATCGGTCGCAGCTTCTTCAGCCTCGAGCACTTCGGCTTCAGCACCCACTGCGGCATTGTAGGTCAGCTTTTCCTTGATGCGAGCGGCCTTGCCGGACAGTTCGCGCAGGTAATACAGCTTGGCGCGGCCGACGTCGCCGCGACGCTTGACCTCGATGCTGGCTATGGAAGGCGAATAGGTCTGAAAAGTACGCTCAACACCCTCACCGGAGGAGACCTTGCGCACGATGAACGAGGAATTGATGCCGCGATTGCGCTTGGCAATGACCACCCCCTCGTACGCCTGGACGCGCTTGCGCTCGCCCTCGACGACATTCACGTTCACGATCACCGTATCCCCGGTAACGAATTCGGGGAGCTTGCGACCAAGACGCTTGATTTCTTCCTGTTCCAGTTGCTGTATGACATTCATGTTCAGACTCCTTGAGACCCTGTGCGTCCGTCATGCTGACGTTCGCGGTTAACTTCAGTTGCCACCTGTTTCACATTCCTGCCGGAATTCGTCCAGCAGGATCTTGTCTTCTGCGGACAACGCACGCCGTTCAATCAAATCCGGCCGGCGCTGCCATGTTCGTCCCAGTGCCTGCTTGCGCCGCCACCGCTCTATCGCGGCATGGTTTCCCGACAGCAACACCGGCGGCACCGTCTTGCCCGCATACGACTCGGGACGCGTGTAGTGCGGACAGTCCAGCAACCCGTCGACAAACGAATCCTGGCTTGCCGACTCCGCATCACCCAGCGCACCGGGCAATTGCCTTACCACACAATCCATCAACACCATCGCGGCAAGTTCACCGCCGCTCAGAACATAATCACCGATGGATATTTCCTCCACCGACATCTGTTCCAGCACCCGCTCGTCCACGCCTTCATACCGACCGGACAACAGCACGATGCCGGCTTCTTTCGCCAGCCCGGCAACCGCCTCGTGATCCAGCGGCCTGCCCTGCGGCGTCAGGTGTATCAGCCGCGGCCGCGCGACACCTGCACTTAACTGCCTTTGACGCGCCGCCTGCAACGCCTTGCCCACCGGCTCGGCCATCATCACCATGCCGGGACCGCCTCCATAAGGCCTGTCATCCACGGTCCGGTGCACGTTCACCGCAAAATCACGCGGGTTCCACGCCACGAACTGGTATAGCCTGCGTTCGCGCGCACGACCCGTTACCCCGTGCTCCGTCACAGCGTCAAACATTTCCGGGAACAACGTGACTACGTCGAACTGCAGCATCAGTAGTCCGCTTCCCAGTCCACCTGGATGATGCCGCCGGGAATATCAACCTTGCGTATCACCGACCCGATGAACGGCACCAGCCGCTCACGATCACCATCCACCACCATCACATCATTCGCACCGGTTTCAAACAACCTCGAAACCGTGCCCAGTATCACCCCTGCCGCATTCACTACCTGCAGTCCGATCAGATCGGCCCAGTAGTACTCGTTCTTCGCCGCAACAGGAAAAACATCCCGGGAAACCGCTATGCGCTGGCCACGCAACAGGGCAGCCGCTTCACGACCATCTATGCCCTCGAATTTCGCCAGCACGGAAACGCCGTGCGGTTTGGCAGACTCCACGACCCTTTCCTGCCAATGCCCCTCACCACCAACCTGCCAGGCTGCATACTGCAGCAGACCGTGCGGACTATCGGTGAAAGGTTGAACCTTGATCCAGCCCTTGATGCCGTAAGGGGCGGCAATCCGCCCCATCACCACCAGCCGCTCAGGCGGCTTTCTGCTCACCGGCCTGCTTCACGAGCCGGGTCACCGTGTCTGAGAGCAGTGCGCCCTTGTCTTTCCAGAACGCAATGCGTTCGCGGTTGATGCGCAGACGCTCACTGCCTTCGGGGGCCTTGGGATTGTAGAATCCAAGACGCTCGATGAAGCGGCCGTCACGCGGAAACCGCGAGTCGGCAACCACGAGATTGAAAAACGGACGCTTTTTGGCGCCCCCACGCGCTAAACGAATAACCACCATGACTAATTTCCCGTCGACTGAAAGAGCCGAAAGGGCTGGATTTTACGTCATTTTTTCAGGGACACGCAACCAAAGCCCAGCGGCCCGCCAAGTATGGCCAGGAGCCCGGCCGGTCCTGAGGTTTCCATTTATATATATGATTTATAAGGATATTTCATGAGCGCTGCTGCCGAATCTCTACACACCCTCGCCACCGCGCTGAAAACGCGTTTCGGCGAGAATTATCCGGTCAGCGCTTCGCAACCCGGGCTGACCGAACTGGCCGCCTTGGCAGCTCATCGCTCAGTACGTCGTTATGCCGCGACGCCGGTGGCCCCGGAGTTGCTGCGCCTGCTGCTGGCCTGTGCGCTTTCTGCACCGAGCAAAAGCGATTTGCAGCAGGCCGATATCATCCATGTCGCTGATGCCGGCAAGCGGGCACGGATTGCCGCCACCCTTCCTGACATGCCCTGGATCAAGGATGCCCCGGTTTTCCTGGTGTTCTGCGGTAACAACCGCCGCATCCGCCAGATTGGTGAATGGCGCGGCAAGCCTTTCGTCAACGAACACCTCGACCACTTCATGAATGCCGCTGTCGACGCCGGCATCGTGATGATGAATTTCATCCGTGCCGCAGAAGCCGCCGGATTGGGCACCTGCCCGATCAGCGGGATACGCAACGCCGCGGCGGAAAACAGCCTGGAACTCGGCCTGCCGGAAGGGGTATTTCCGGTTGCGGGTCTGTGTGCCGGTTACCCCGCCAGCCCGGGACACATCAGTGTGAGACTGCCGCTGGATGTAACGGTCCATACCGACCGCTACGACGAAGCGAAACTGTACGGGCAGATTGATGACTACGACCGGCGGCGCCACCTGCTGCATCCTTATGCAAAACAGCGGCATGCTGCCCGATTCGGCCACGCGGATTTTTACGGCTGGTCGGAAGACAAGGCGCGGCAATATGCCGTACCCGAGCGCGCGGATTTCGGTAATTACATCCGCAGCCAGGGGTTCAGCCTGAAATAAACACCCGGACAACGCCGGGGCTCAGCGCATGCCCGGAAACATGCCCTTCATCGAGCGCATCATTTTCGCCATGCCGCCTTTGGCCACCATCTTCATCATTTTCTGCGCCTGTTCGAACTGATTGAGCAGGCGATTGACTTCCTGCACGGTAACCCCGGCCCCGGCGGCTATGCGTCGCTTGCGGGAAGCCTTGATCAATTCCGGCTTCGCGCGTTCGCCGGGAGTCATCGAATTGATAATGCCTTCAAGCCTGCGGATTGCCTTGTCATCCATCTGCGGCGCCGTTTGCGCAGCCTGCGCCAGCTGGGCGGGCAGCTTGTCCATCAAAGCGCCCATCCCACCCATCTTGCGCATCTGAGTTACCTGCAGCTTGAAATCCTCGAGGTCGAATCCCTTGCCGCTCTTGACCTTGCGCGCGAGCTTTTCAGCCTCCGCCTGATCCACCGATTTGCGCACATCCTCGATCAGCGACAGTACGTCGCCCATGCCGAGGATGCGCGAAGCCATGCGATCGGGATGAAAGGCTTCCAGACCGGTCAGTTTTTCGCCGACCCCGGCGAATTTGACCGGCTTGCCGGTGACATGACGCACTGAAAGTGCCGCACCGCCGCGGGCATCGCCATCGAGCTTGGTCAGAATCACGCCCGTCAGCGGCAGGGCGTCGGCAAACGCCCTGGCAACATTGACGGCATCCTGACCCTGCATGGCGTCGACCACGAACAGCGTTTCCACCGGGTTGACTGCCGCGTGCAGTTCCCGGATTTCTTTCATCATGGCTTCATCGATCGCCAGGCGGCCGGCGGTGTCGACAATCAGCACGTCGTGAAAGTGGGTGCGTGCATTATGAAGCGCATCCCGCGCAATCGCCGCGGGATCCTGTTCCGCAGCAGCATCGTGAAAATCCGCACCTACCTGTCCCGCCACAACCCGAAGCTGTTCGATGGCCGCGGGACGGTAGACGTCGCAGCTCGCCAGCAGCACTTTCTTGCGCATTTCGGTACGCAACCAATGCGCAAGTTTGCCCGCGGTGGTGGTTTTTCCTGCGCCTTGCAACCCGGCCAGCAGAATGACCGCAGGCGGTTGCGCTGCGAGATTGAGGCCTTCGTTGCGCTCTCCCATCAGCGCGACCAGTTCCCGATGCACCACGCCGACCAGCGCCTGGCCCGGTGTCAAACTGCCGACAACCTCCTGGCCGACGGCTTTCTCACGCACGCGGTCAATGAATGCGCGTACTACCGGCAGGGCAACGTCAGCCTCCAGCAATGCCACGCGCACTTCACGCAATGCGTCCTGGATATTGCTTTCGGTCAGCCGCGCCTCGCCGCGCAGGGTCTTGACGACACGGGACAGCCGTCCGGTGAGGTTGTCAAACATGAAAAGTGGGTTCGGGTAAACTTAGAGGATGCGGGACATTCTACCGTATCTGTTCAGCGCCCTTTGCTATGCGCTGATGTCAGTTTACTTCTGGCGACTGCACTGGTCGGGCTCCACGCACGAACCGGCAGCTTCACGCTCCACGGCTGAACGCCTTGGCATGCTGTTCGTACTCTGCGTCCATGCCTACGCCCTGTTCGGGTCCATTTTCTCCGGCGGCACGATGCGCATCGGTGTTGGCGATGCCATTTCGGCAATTTTGTGGCTGACTGTACTGATCTACTGGATGGGCAGCCTGGTCTACCGGCTTGAAGGATTGCATGCACTGATCCTGCCGGCGGCCGCGCTTGCCACACTGCTGCCGGTCCTGTTCCCGGCTGCTCGCCCTCTGCCGAACACTGAATTGCTCGCCTTCAAGCTGCATCTGGTCATTTCGATGCTGGCCTACAGCCTGTTCACTATTGCTTCGCTGCATGTGCTGCTGATGGCCATGCTCGAACGGCGGTTGCATCAGGGCGTATTGCCCGCTGGATTGCGGAAGCTGCCGCCCCTGCTGACCATGGAAACGCTGCTGTTCAGGATCATCTGGGCGGGATTCATCATGCTGTCGCTGACCCTCGCCAGCGGCGTGCTGTTTTCGGAAGAGGTATTCGGCAAGGCCGCCCGGCTCAATCACAAGACCATCTTCGGTTTCGTGTCCTGGCTGGTATTCGGCTCGCTGCTTTTCGGCCGCCATTTTCACGGCTGGCGCGGCCGCGTCGCGGTCCGCTGGACCCTCGCCGGTTTCCTGTTGCTGGTTCTGGCCTATCTGGGCAGCAAATTCGTAATTGAAGTGCTGCTCGGCCGCAGTTAGCGGGCGCGACGTCCGCAGTCCCATTGCCGTCTTAAGGTGTCCACATGGAATTTCTCATACTCGTCTGCCTGATACTGCTTAACGGTGCATTTGCAATGTCTGAAGTGGCGCTGCTCACCGCACGCCAATCGAGGCTTGCCACCCTGGCCCAGAAAGGGGACACCCTGGCCGCTGTGGCGATGAAACTCAGCGCGGAACCGACCCGCTTTCTTTCAACCGTACAGGTTGGAATCACTTCTATAGGCCTGCTCAACGGCATCGTCGGTGAAGCGGTGTTCGCGGAACCATTTGCGCAATGGCTGCAATTGCAGGGACTGGAATTCAAATCCAGCAGGTTCCTGGCCACCTTGGTGATTGTCGCCTGCATCACTTATCTGACCATCGTCATCGGGGAAATCGTGCCCAAGCGGCTGGGCCAGCACGGTGCGGAGAATATCGCCCGCCTTGTGGCTTGGCCGATGCGCGCACTGGCCTGGATCACCGCGCCGTTCGTATATCTGCTGACCATTTCGACCAACGCTGTCCTCGGCTTCACGCTGCGCATGCTGCGCATGCAACCCGCCGAATCGGGAGCGCAACCGCTGTCGATCGACGAGATCCGCACCATCGTGCTGGAGTCGTCCAATGTCCTGCCGAAAAAACATGCCTCGGTACTGCTCAACCTGCTGGAAATCGGCGCCAGCACCGTCGACGACATCATGGTCCCGCGCAACCAGATCGAGGCTGTCGATATCGATTTGCCACTGGAGGAACTTTCCCAGCAGTTGTCCACCGCGCATCACCGCCGGGTCATCGTTTACCAGGGACAGCTCGACAACGTAATCGGCACACTGCGTGTCCGGCATGTGCTGACTCTGATCCAGCGCGAGGAACTGACCCGGGAATCCCTGACGGAACTGATACGGGAGCCTTATTTCGTGCCTTCCGCGACGCCGCTGCTGTCCCAGATCCAGAATTTCCAGGAGCACGAGGACCGCGTCAGCCTGGTCGTCGACGAATACGGGGAAATCATGGGGCTGATTTCGCTGGAGGACATCCTCGAGGAAATCATAGGCGAGTTCACCACCCAATCCCCCCTGACCGCACGCGGCCTCCACCTGCAACCGGACGGCACTTACGTGGTCGAGGGCAGCATCCTGCTGAGGGAGCTCAACCGCAAGCTCGGATTCAATTTCCCGCTGGACGGCCCCAGAACACTGAACGGCCTGATCCTGGAACACCTGCAGGATATCCCCGAACCCAACACCAGCGTGCGCATTGCCGGCCACCCGCTGGAGATCGTCCAGACCCAGGATCGTGTCATCAAAAGTGTCCGGGTGCAGGTGCCCTAGACCAAGGGGGCTTCGAGGCTGTGAATTGCAGCCTTTACAAAGCTGCGCGGTAAGGGCATTATCTCCGGTGACCAATCGTAACTTATTGGTTCATTGAGAGATTTTGGAGATCGCCATGGCTACCGCTGCCGCGAAGAAAGAGAAAATCACGGAATTCACTTTCCGTTGGGTCGGCCAGGACCGTGCAGGCAAAACCGTACGCGGGGAGATGCAGGCCACCGGCGAAGCCCAGGTGAATGCCACCCTGCGGCGCCAGGGCATCAAGATCGTCGAAGTCAAGAAACAGCGGCTAGGCGCGGGCGGCAAGGTGACCGAGAAAGACATCACCCTGTTCACCCGGCAGCTGGCCACGATGATGAAATCCGGCGTTCCCCTGCTGCAGGCCTTTGACATCGTCGGCAAGGGCCACAGCAACCCTGCGGTGGCCAGACTGCTGATGACCATCAAATCCGATGTCGAAACCGGGATGAACCTGAAACAGGCCTTTGAAAAACATCCCCTGCATTTCGATGCGCTGTTCTGCAACCTGGTCGGCGCCGGTGAGGCCGCAGGTATCCTGGAAAGCCTGCTGGATCGCCTGGCGACCTACAAGGAAAAAATTCTCGGGATAAAAAGCAAGATCAAATCGGCACTTTTTTACCCGATCGCCATTATCGTGGTTGCCGTGGTTATTACCGCGATCATCATGATTTTCGTGATTCCTGCTTTCAAGGAAGTGTTCAAGAGTTTCGGTGCGGATTTGCCCACCCCGACACTGATAGTGATGGCCATGTCGGACTTCGTGGTCCAGAACTGGTTTTTCCTGTTCGGCGGTGCTGGCGGGGCCATTTATGCCTTCTTCTGGACGTGGAAGCGTTCGGAAAAAATGCAGATTTTCATGGACAGGCTGATGCTGAAAGTTCCCGTTTTCGGCGACCTGATTCGAAAATCGTCAATCGCCAGATGGACCCGGACGCTGGCAACGATGTTTGCTGCCGGCGTGCCGCTGGTGGAAGCATTGGGTTCGGTGGCGGGAGCCTCCGGAAATTACGTGTACTTTGTGGCCACAAAAAAAATCCAGTCGGAAGTCTCCACCGGCGCAAGCCTGACTTCCTCCATGCAGGGTGCCGATGTTTTCCCGAACATGGTGATCCAGATGACCATGATCGGCGAGGAAGCCGGCTCACTTGACGCCATGCTGGGCAAGGTTGCCGACTTTTTCGAGGCCGAGGTTGACGACGCCGTGGAGGCGCTCTCCAGCCTGATGGAACCGATGATCATGGTCGTGCTGGGAACGCTGATCGGCGGCATGGTGATCGCGATGTACTTGCCGATCTTCAAGCTGGGGTCTTCGGTATAGCCCTTGTTTCGCCGCGTTCCGCCGGGCAGCTCGCTAACAACCACCCCTGATTCCGGCAATTGAACACCCTCCTCGCGAATCCCGCTTTTTTTGCGCTTTGCACGATGCTGCTCGGTTTATGTATCGGCAGCTTCCTCAATGTCGTCATCCACCGCTTGCCCAAGATGATGGAACGGCAGTGGCGCAGCGAATGCGCCGAGCTTGCCGGTGAGGAAGCACCCGCGCCGGTCGAGCGCTACAACCTGGTAGTCCCCCGCTCCGCCTGTCCGTCATGCGGCCACCGGATCACGGCAATGGAAAACATTCCGGTCGTCAGCTGGCTCGCATTGCGCGGGAAATGTTCCGGTTGCAGCACGCCCATCTCACCCAGGTATCCCGCGGTCGAAATTCTCACGGCCGTGCTCTCCGGCTACGTGGCCTGGCATTTCGGCTTCGGCTGGGCCGCTGCCGGCGCACTGCTGTTCACATGGTCGATGATCGCATTGGCCTTCATCGATCTCGACACCTTCTACCTGCCGGACAGCATCACGCTGCCGCTGATCTGGCTGGGTCTGCTGTTCAATCTCAACGGAACATTCACAACGTTAGCGTCGTCGGTCATCGGCGCTGCAGCAGGATATCTTTCCCTGTGGAGTGTCTACTGGATATTCAAGTGGGCTACCGGCAAGGAAGGCATGGGTTACGGTGACTTCAAGCTGCTGGCCGCCATTGGCGCCTGGCTGGGCTGGCAGATGCTGCCGCTGACCATACTGCTCTCATCGCTGGTCGGCGCCGTGATCGGCATCGGCCTGATAGTCTTTGCCGGCCGCGGACGCAGCGTCCCGATACCGTTTGGACCCTATCTCGCGATCGCGGGGATGATCGCCCTTTTCCACGGCCAATCCCTGACGCGCGCATTCCTCGGTCCCATCTGATTCATGACCTACTGCATCGGCCTCACCGGTGGCATCGGTTCCGGCAAGTCAAGCGCAGCAAGTCTTTTTGCCGAACAGGGTGTCGATGTCATCGATACCGATGAAATTTCCAGGGAGCTTACAGGTTCCGACGGAAGTGCCATGCCGGCGATCATCGCCGCCTTCGGCTCAGCAGTCGTAACCCCAGACGGCGGCCTGGATCGGCCGGCAATGCGCAAGCTCGTGTTTTCAGATCCGGAACTGCGTACCCGGCTCGAAAGCATTCTGCACCCCCTGATCGGCAAGGAGGCGCGTGACCAACTGTCCCGTTCGACTTCTCCCTACGTGTTGCTGGTCGTGCCGTTGTTGCTCGAAACCGGCAATTACCGTGATCTCATACGACGCATCCTGGTCGTGGATTGCGAGGAGTCGCAACAGATCAGCAGGGTGATGCAGCGCAGCGGTCTCACCGAGAGCGCCGTGCGCGACATCATGGCCGCACAATTGCCGCGCCGGCAACGCCTGGCCTGCGCCGACGACGTGATTCGCAACGACGGCGATGCCGCCCACCTGCGCGGACAGGTCCTCAACCTGCATCAGCAATATCTGAAACGGTCTGCAGCAGCAAACAGCGCTTGACTAATCCGGCAAAAACTGCTTAAGCCTTTATTTTTTCTGGTTTTTGTCCGATACTGCGGCAACTTGATTCGAATCCTACTGCATCGGACCTGCCAGCCGTGATTGTCTACGAGCATCCTCTGAGCGAACGAGTACGGACCTTGTTGCGTCTCGAGCATCTGTTTGATCGCATCGATTACTTCCAGGTCAAGAATGACGGACCGGAACATCATGTCGCGCTGCTGCTGATTTTCGAAATTCTCGAGGTCGCCAGCCGCGCCGACCTCAAATCGGATCTGCTGCAGGAACTCGAACGGCAGAAACAGACGCTGGAGGCGCTGCGCGACAATCCCGACATCTCCGAAGAAGCGCTGGACAACGTGCTGTGGCAGATCGACCAGGCTTCGGCGCGCCTCTACCAGGCTTCAGGCAAAGTCGGCCAGGAACTGCGCGAGAACGAATGGCTGATGAGCATCAAGCAGCGCACCGGCATACCGGGTGGTGTCTGCGAATTCGACCTGCCGTCCTACCACTACTGGCTGCAGCAATCCCCTGACCAGCGTCGTCATGATCTACAGCAATGGCTGGCGCCTTTCATGCCCACACGCGATGCGATCAGCATCGTGCTGCGATTGCTCCGCGAAAGCGGCAAGACCACCGCGCAAACGGCACACCAGGGCGTCTACCAGCAAATGATGGCCGGACGGCTGGCGCAGATGCTGCGCATCCGCCTGTCAGAAAACTATGCCTGCATACCGGAAATCAGCGCCAACAAGTATGCGCTGAACATCCGCTTCACCACCCAGGAAGGCATACAACGCCCGAAGGCGGCGGATACCGATGTCGATTTTGAACTGACCTTCTGCAATCTCTGATCCATGACTGTCAGGCTGGTGGCATGCCCGCAGTGCGGTGCAAGCACGGAATGGAATCCGCAGAACCGGTTCCGGCCGTTCTGTTCGGAGCGCTGCAAGATGATCGACCTCGGCGCGTGGGCCACCGAGCGCTACCGCGTGCCGGTGGTCGAACCCGACGAAACCGAGCTGCCGACGGAAGATCCCGGTGACGGCAACTCTCCGCGACCCAACTAGCGCCACCTAGATCGCCGGCTAGATCCAGGTCCCCCGCATCATAGCGATGCCCTGGGCCCCGCAGGCCAGGGCCTGCTGAAGATCGGCCGGGGCCAGCCCGCCCAGCGCATAGAGCGGAATCCGCGCCGTTGCTGCCAGATCCATGAAACCTTTCCAACCCAGCAGCACCGCAGCGGGATGCGTGGGCGTTGCGCAGACAGGCCCAAGCACCGCAAAGTCGAGTTGCAATTGTTCGACCCTCGCGATATCCACCGCGTTGTGGCACGACGCGGCGACCAGCGGAAGTGCGGGACGTGTTGCCGCGGCCAGCAGCTGCGCGGATGTCAGATGCACGCCATCGGCACCGACACGCATCGCCAGGCCGGCATCGCCGTTGATCATCACCTTCGCGCCACGGCGATGCGCGTGCTCGACCACCGCCGCCGCGAAGGGATCGAGTGCGGCCTGAGGCCAATCCTTCGCCCTTACCTGCACCAGCCTCAAGCCGCGGTCCAGCGCGGCCTCGACCCGGCTCAGCGCAGCGGCGGCATCGGTAGGGGGGAAACCGGTGATGCCGTAGACCTCGGGCAGCGCCATCGCCGCGAATACCGGTCCGTTGGCGGGCAGCACCGGAGCGACATCGATGGCGGACAGCTGCTGCCAAGCGAACGCCTGCGCCTCACGCCCGTGCGGTTCACCACGCCAGTCGCGAACGCGAAAGAAATGCAGACGCACATCGGCATGGGGATAATCGAAATCACGGATGATCCAGGGATAGGCGGTGACGACGTCGATGCCGAGTTCTTCGTGCAATTCGCGCGACAGCGCGGCAACGGGCGATTCACCCGCCTCGACCTTGCCGCCGGGAAACTCCCAGTAGCCGGCGTAGACCTTGCCTTCGGGACGCTGCGCCAGCAGGAAGCGGCCGTCCGTCTTCTGGATGACTGCGGCCACCACGTCGATGCGCCGGCGACCGGCAGCCGGCGCAGGCATGGCGCCTACTTGCG
>Ga0222714_10005242_pt1 | contig 12401 bp, 14 predicted proteins | sample C33_3DmetaG_FD_165048 | JGI IMG/M metagenome (GOLD analysis project Ga0222714, IMG submission 165048) | Estuarine water microbial communities from San Francisco Bay, California, United States - C33_3D | ecosystem: Environmental > Aquatic > Marine > Unclassified | place: USA: California... | reverse complement strand
CGTTGCAAGGCTCACCTGGTCGCAACGCAACCAGAAGTCCAATAGCGCGGTTTCCAGCACGGCCTTGGCCATGTAGTGACCACGAATACCCTCGACCGCTGCGTTGAACGACTGTGCAGTGGTATCCGACCCGACCTCGGGTAGCAGAAATCGACGCAGTACGTCCTCACACCCGTCGACATATTCACTGGAATACATCGGTGCGCTCATCGCGACGCACTCACCCCAGCCGGCGCTTCCGCCACCGAACACCTCGAGATAGAGCAGGTCGCGTGTGGTTTCCACCCCGAAACTGGTTCGAAACGGCGACACGAGATCGATATGCGCTCGGCGCAATCGGATGCCCTCGATCACGCGCGAACCACGGCGTAGCCACCGTCAGCCATCAGCCCTGCCACCTTCCATTCGTCCGAGAATGCCCTTCGCCATTCTGCCCGCTGTCGGGTTCTCCATGCTTGCGCTGCATCGGGGTCGGTGATGCGCAGCGCCTCGATGTTTTCGGGGGTCGCGATCGCCCACCCGCCACGACTCGGCGTGTCGTGATGCATCCGCACGACCGCTCCAGTTGGCTGCGCACCGTCGCATCCCGCAACCTGCCACCGAACCATCAATCGATCGGTGTGCTCGCCGCGATTGATGCCGTCATCGATCGTTCCGTAGAAGTCTTCGTGATACTCGGTGACCACCGCGCCGAGTTTGATGAGATTGAAATAAGCATTGCGGCGAACCAGCGGATCGAACGTCCAGGTGATGGCCTCGAGCGAGCGTTCGCGGGCCCAGTGCCATTGGTGCCGTTTGAGGGCTTCACCAATACCTACGGAGTTGTGGGAGGCGACCACACCGGTGACGTGCGAGTGGAGGGTTCGGCCGGCACCGAGAAATCCCCAGCTTGCGCCGACGACGTGGTCACCCACCCACGCCAGGGATGCATAGCCACCCGCGTGCACCGTTGCAATGATGACCTCGTGGGACACCATCCCCGACATACCCCAGACCCGGTCGAACACCTCGCCCGCGACTTCGCAGTCATGCGTGGTGTGCGCGGTGACGATTCGCACGTGCGAAACGCTAGTTCGCCCCCGACGACGACCCACTGGAGTTCGCCCCCGAGCGCGTGACTGCGCAAGTATGTATCCATGGCACTTCAAGTCACCGTGGTCGACCACCCCGTTGCGCAGGAGGCCCTCACCCATCTGCGCGACCAAAACACCTCCAACCAGATGTTCAGAGCCGAGATGAGGAGGTTGTCACTCGTCGTAGTGGCAGAAGCAACCCGTCGGATTCCGACGGTCTCTCGCAAGGTGACGACACCCCTTGCCACAACCGACGGGGTCCAGCTCGTGAGTCGTCCGGTCTTGGTGCCGATTCTTCGCGCAGGGCTCGGCATGTTGCCCGCTGCCATGGAGTTGCTCCCCGATGCCGACATTGCCGTGGTGGGGGTACAACGCGACGAGCAAACCCACGAACCGAGTGAGTATGTGGCCAAACTGCCCACGAATCTGAGTGGTCGTACTTGTGTGGTGCTCGATCCGATGCTCGCAACCGGCGGCTCACTCGCCCATGGCTGCAAGATCCTCGTCGACCGGGGTGCGAGCGCGACGATCTTCGTCGCGTGCGTGCTGGCTGCGCCGGAGGGCATCAAGCACCTGGAGTCAACCGGGATGGACCTGCACATCGTCACTGCATCGATCGACAGTCACCTCAATGAGCACGCGTTCATCGTGCCTGGTCTGGGCGACGCAGGCGACCGCCAGTTCGGTCCCCCGAACTGACGTTCCCGCCCTCGTGGGCTTCCCGCGCTTCGGCTCGGAATCAGCCGAAGAAGGCGGCGGCCACGTCGTTGAAGAGGTCGAGGTCGATCGTTCGCGTTTGGCCCCGTGTCATTTGCATCGATACTCGTTCGATGCGACCACAGTTGAGCACCACCATCTGCCCGAATGCCTTGGCGTAGACGGCGTCGACGGCCGCCAAGCCGAAGCGCGAGGATAGAACCCGGTCGTACGCGGTCGGTGTACCGCCGCGTTGCACATGGCCGAGTTGCACCACCCGCGATTCGTAGCCCGTGAGTTTGGAGAGCGCAGGGGCAATCACCTGGCTGATGCTGCCGTGCAATTCGCGTCCGTACTTGTCGAGTTCCGGCTCGGGAGTGTCGAGCGTGCCCTGCTTTGGCTTGGCCCCCTCGGCCACCACTACGAGTGAGGCATACCGACCACGATCGTGACGCTTCGACACGATCGACGCCACGTCCTGGATGTCGAAGGGCACTTCGGGCACGAGAATGGCCGTGGCGCCGCCCGCAAGGCCAGCCTGTAGTGCGATCCAGCCGGCATCGCGGCCCATCACCTCGATCACCATCACGCGGTCGTGGCTCTCGGCCGTGGTGTGCAGGCGATCGATTGCGTCCGTGGCGATCTGCACCGCAGTTTGGAATCCGAAGGTTGCATCGGTGCCGACCACGTCGTTATCGATGGTCTTCGGAACCCCGACGATCGGCAACCCGTGATCGTCCGCCAGCATCGACGCAACCGTCAACGAGCCGTTGCCGCCGATCACGACGAGGGCATCGAGCCCCAATTCGCTGAACACCTGCTTGGTGCGATCCACGCCGTCGGGATGATCAAAAGGACTTCCTCGTCGCGTACCGAGGATGGTTCCACCCTTCGGAAGAATTCCGCGCACTTTGCTGATGTCGAGTTCGTCGTATCGCTTCTCCAGCACGCCATCCCAGGCGTCGTAGAAACCAAGCACGCGATGTCCACCCACGCCGTGGGCCTTGCGCACGATTGCGCGGATGACGGCGTTGAGCCCGGGACAATCTCCTCCCCCGGTGAGGACGCCGATGTTCACGGCTTCAAGACTAAGAGCGTTCAGCTCGTGACTCGACGCGCACCTTCAACCAGGTTGATGCGGTAGATCACCTCATCCAATGCATCCCCTGCCGTGACGGTGGGATAGCGCAGCGGATTCTCCTTCGTTACGCACGTAGGCAATGGTGCCAACAACGTCGAGGGACGCGGGTGACAGAACTGAACGATGCTGTAGCGCTCGCCCTCGAAATCCGGATCGGCCACGACACGATGCCAGCCGATCGGGATGACGCCGTTGGTGAGGCGCTCCAGCATGATGCCAGTGTTCAAGATGACGTGACCTGCGGGAGGTACGGCATCGATCCACTTGCCAGCGTGCTTCACCTGAAGGCCCTTGGCGGTGGCGCGCGGCAGCGCCGTGATCAAGTTGATGTCACCGTGTTCGGCCGCCCACACATGGCCCTCGTCCGGCACCTGCTTCATGCTCGGGTATCGAATGGCACGGTTGAGTGCACATCCGTTGTCGACCATCTCGTCGAAGAACGTGTCCTTACAGCCGAGCCCCACGGCAATGATTCGAAGGAAACGTGTCTGAAGATCGATCATCGCGTCGTGGAACGCGTAAAGCACCTTACTGATCCCCGGCACGGAAGCCTCGGGAAGGACTTGATCGGGGTATGCCTGAGGAAACTTCCGACGCATCGGATGGCCGGGCTCCAACTGTTTGCCCCAGTTGAGCATCTCTTTCCAGTCGGGCTTGTCGCTCACTTCCGCGGTTTCCACCAACACATCGGTGTACCCGGTTTGACCGTTTGCACCGGCCGCGATGTATCGACGCTTCTCGTCCAACGGTTTGTTGAAGAACTCGAACAACATCGAATAGGTGGTATCGAGCATGTCCTCCGACAGGTCGTGACTGGTGTACACGAAGCCGGTCGCCAAACTGCGCATCACACCGTCGACCACGGCCTTGCGTTCCGACGCGTTGCCGCGTTCGAATGCGAGGAGGTCGACGTCGAGAATATCGTTGGACATGCCCCCACGCTATTGCCACGGGTATGGTGACACCGGCATCATGACGCATCGACTCGTTCCGGTGGGCGACATCCACATGGCTGTTCGTGAATGGGCGTCACCAAACCAGCGGCCATCCGTCGTGTTGGTACACGGCTTGGCGTCCAACTCGCTTCTCTGGCAGGGTGCCGCAGCCGAGCTCGTCGCACTCGGTTACCACGTGATTGCCATCGATCAACGAGGGCATGGTCGCAGTACCAAGCCCGACGACGGTTACGACATGTCGACGGTGGTGGACGATCTTGCAACCTTGCTCGAGGTATTACACCTCGAACGACCGGTGGTGGCAGGACAATCGTGGGGTGGCAACGTGGTTGTCGATTTGGCCCACCGACATCCCGATCTGGTTCGCGGAATTTGCGCGGTGGATGGTGGCCTCATTTCGCTTTCCGAACGTTTTGGCTCGTGGGATGAGTGCGTCGAAGTACTCCAACCCCCACGCTTGGCCGGAGTGGATGGCGCGGCCTTCGAGCACATGCTTCGACGTAGCTATTCCGGCTGGCCCGAGTCGGCAATCACCGGTGCACTTGGCAACATGCAACGCCATGACGACGGCACCATGAGCCCGTGGCTCACCTTCGATCGTCACCTGAAGGTGTTGCGCGGACTGTGGGAGCACACACCCCACGAGATTGTTGCCGCCATTCGTTGCCCGGTGCTGTTCACGCCGGCCGACTCCGGTGACGAGTGGTCGCGACACAAACGTGACGATTATCAACGTGCGCTGCGACAGAATGAACGGGTGCGGGTGGAGTGGTTCTCACCGGCCCACCACGACCTCCACGCCCAATACCCGGCCCGATGGGCGGCCGTACTGCACGAACACATCATGAACGGGTTCTTCTCATGACTCTTCCACGCATCCTCACCATCATGGGCTCGGGCGAAACCGCCCCCACCATGGTGTCGACGCACCGCCGACTCACCTCTCTGCTGCCATCACCCGTGCGTGCGGTGGTGCTCGATACTCCGTACGGATTCCAGGAGAACGCCCCGGAACTCGCGGAACGGGCCGTCGAGTACTTCGCAACGAGCGCGAATGTCGAGCTCCACGTCGCCGGACTCACCCGCATGCAGCCCGACGACCGCGGCATCTCACCTGAGGCGGTGACGATCGAGAGAGGTCTACGAATGGTTGACGAGGCCAACTACGTGTTTGCTGGTCCCGGCTCCCCCACCTATTCCTTGCGGCAATGGAGCAACACACCCCTGCGCTCGTTGTTGATTCGCAAACTCCACACCGGCGGTGTCGTTACGTTCGCCTCTGCGGCCGCCTTGACGCTCGGTCGTCGCACGGTACCCGTCTACGAGATCTACAAGGCCGGAAGCGACCCGTATTGGTTGGAGGGTCTCGACGTGCTCGGCGAGTTTGGAATCGCCGCAACGGTGATTCCCCACTACGACAACGCCGAGGGTGGACACCACGACACTCGCTTTTGCTACCTCGGCGAACGGCGCCTGCAGATGTTGGAGGAACGCTTCGAGCCCGACGAGTACGTCATCGGCATCGACGAACACACCGGCCTGGTGCTCGACTTCGATCGCGACGTCGCAGAGGTGGTGGGCAATTCCACGGTGACGCTTCGCAACAAGACCCAGGAGCAGAAGTTCACAAAGGGTGACCAGATTCCTCTCGAACGGTTGCGCACGCCGTCTTGGACGGGGACCTCGGCTGCGACACCGACACCACCACGGAATGCGGCGCGCGTCGACACGACGTCCGTCGTCGCTTCGGACAGCGACACGGGCCCGGTCTCCCTCGCCTCCGCCACCGATCGTCATCGTGCCACATTCGATTCCGCAATCGCACGACGCGACGCCGATGCCGCAGTTGGAGCGATCCTGGCACTCGAGTCGGACATTCGCGCCTGGTCGGTGGACACGTTGCAAAGTGCCGACCGGGATTTGGCGGTTGCCGCCCTTCGATCGATGATTTCCAAGCTGGGCGAAGCCGCCACCGGCGGCTTGCGAGATCCACGCTCGGTCGTAGAACCCTTCGTGAGCGGCTTCCTCGCCGTACGTTCCGTTGTACGAACCGAGAAACGTTTCGATTTGTCGGATCTGGTCCGCGATCAACTGCTGGCTGCGGGCGTTGAGGTGCGGGACACCAAGGACGGCGTCGAGTGGGTTCTACGCACCGACTGAGTGCGTGCATGCTTCGCCGCGATCAAATGTGATGCAATGACGCAACCCGCACGCGCGCCCGACGACCAGCCAGGAGATACGTAGCGGTGAACGCCGCTGCCGACACCAGGATGATGGTGGCACCGGCACTCGTGTCGAGATGGTACGACAGGTTCATTCCCACCAGACAACTCGTCGCACCAAGTACCGGAGAGAGAAGCAGCATTCGTCCGAAGGAATTGGTGATCATGCGCGCCGTCGCAGCAGGAATCACCAACAACGCCGAGATCAACAGCGTGCCGATCACGCGCATGGTCACGAGGATGGTGACCGACAGCATCACCATGAGCATCACCTCGATGAATGCAACACGCTCGCCCGATACCACGGCTACCTGCGGGTCGAACGTGGCGTACAAGATAGACCGATAGGCAACGAGCACCACGCCCAGTACCAGCAGCGTGACCGCCGTTATCGCAGCGATGTCCACCCACGACACCCCGAGCACGCTGCCGAACAGCACCGCCTCGATGCTCTTTCGCGCCTGCCCGTAGCGATTCAACAATGCGATACCACCGGCAAAGCTCGCCGTCGTAACGATGCCGATTGCAGCATCCGCCCCGAGGATCTTCTTGCGGGCGATGCGGCCGATGAGCACGCCCGAAACGATTCCCCACACTCCCGCGCCGACGAAGAAGTTGATCGACATCACGGCCGACGCTGCCGCACCGCCGAAGACGGCGTGGGAAAGGCCATGGCCGATGTAACTCATACCTCGTAGCACCACGAACACGCCGAGTATTCCGCAGAGAGCGCCGGCCAGGGTGGCGGCGATCATCCCCCGTTGGAAGAACGCAAAGTCGTATGGAGCCAGAAGGTCGAGCGCGAGCATCACGGGTTTGCCTGCCGTGATTGACGTAGCTCGCGTTCCGCGTCACGCAATGATTCGGAGAGCTCGTAATCGTGGTCGAGCACGATCGGCATTCCACCGTGCTCCAGCACGTGCAGCGGCGCACCGTAGGTTCGCTCCAGCACCTCGGGGATGAGGGTCTCTCGTGGTGATCCGTCGGCAACCACTTCGCGATTGATGCATATGAGGCGTGGAAGATGGGATGCCAAACCGTTGAGATCGTGCGTGGTGAGGAGGATCGTGGAACCCTTTGCATGCAAGTCGTGAAGCAGGTGGAGGATCTCGTGGCGCGTGCGGACGTCGACCCCCGACGTGGGCTCATCCAACAACAGGACATCCGGCTTGGCGAACATGGCTCGTGCAACGAACACGCGCTGTTGCTGTCCGCCGCTCAATTCGCGTATGTGTCGATTCTCCAGTCCACCCAGACCAAGACTGGCGAGCACCTCTGCTGCTTCGTGGCGCTCCTCGTCGGTGATGCTCGGCCAACGACGTTTGGTTCTAGTCATCGCCAATACCTCGCCGACGGTGATCGGAAAATTCCAATCCACCGACTCCACCTGCGGCACGTATCCGATTCGAACTCCGCGCGATCGTTCGACGCTTCCCCGTGCGGCACGCACCGCACCCGTGAGTGCTCGCAGCAGCGAGGTCTTGCCCGAACCAGACGGACCGACGATGCCCACGAACTCGCCCCGTCGAACGTGGATGGTCACGTTCTCGAGCGCGACATTGGAGCCGTAGGCAATCGTGAGTGCGTCGCAGCGCAGGATTTCGTTGGAACTCAACGGCTGTACTCGGCTCTATCGACGACTGGAGACGACATCTTCAACTCCCGAAGCGTAGTTGCGTCGCCGCCGAGCGCCTCCACCATGGTGATGAAATTGAATCGCATCAGTCCTTGCCACGAGTGATCCGCATCGCCCGACTCACCCGGAAGGTCGTCGTCGCGCAGAACGTCGATGTATCGGGAGCCGGTCTCGGCCCCGATCTGCTCGAGCACGGGCGACGGGAACACCTCACTGCCGAATATTGCCGGTACTCGCCGCTCACGAATCTGCTCGATGAGATCGGAGACGTCCTTCGGAGTCGGTTCATCGAACGACGACGGCTGAATCGCCCCGACCACCGTCCAGTCGTAGTGCACGGCGAAATAGGCGTACGCATCGTGGTACGTCAACAACAGTCGAGCGTCGGCGGGAATGGTGGCGGTGGCACTCGCCATCGCAGTATCCAGCGCATCGATCTGCTCCGCGAGGAACCCGAAGTTGCGCTCGTACACGGATGCATTCGATGGATCGAGATCGCTCATCACGTCGCGCACGATCTCGGCGTACGCCCGGGCCATCGGTGGGTTGGTCCACAAGTGTGGATTCGGCTTTCCGCCTTCCTTCGGAAATGAGAAGTCGTAGATCCACTCGTCTTCCGGCAGGATCGCGGTACCCAGTTCGCACAGCACGGCATCGGCACCCGCGTTGGAACGAGCCAGGTCCTTGGTGGGTTCCTCCAGCACCAAGCCGTTCATGAACACCACGTCGGCCCCCTCCATCACCGCGGCGGCACTCGGTGGCGGCTCGAAGGTGTGCGAATTGGTCCCCTCCGGAACCAGACCGACGATCACCGGACCTGCATCCCCCACCACTTGGGCCACCAGACTCGTAATCGGTGCCACGGTGGTAACGATGCGGACGTCTCGTCCCTCCACCGGGGCTGTTACATCGCAGGTGGCCTCGTCCAAACCGTCGGTCTCTCCACCGTTCGATGTACACCCCACCACGCCGATCGCGCTGACAGCACAGAATATGCCCAAAATCCGCCTCATGCGATGAGACTAGTTTCCGCAAGAACTGGCAGTATGGCGATATGACCAATTACCAAAAGTTCTTCATCAACGGCAAGTGGGTGTCATCCTCCAGCAACGACACCATTCAGGTGTTCGATTCGACCGACGAGTCGGTGATGGCAACGATTCCCGCGGGAACCGCAGCCGACGTGGACGCTGCGGCAAAAGCCGCACACGCAGCATTCGAATCGTGGTCGACGATGGACGTACAGGAACGCGCCAAGTACATGAGCCGAATCGGTGATGGTCTTGCAGGTCGCATGGACGAGATCGCCACCGCCATCTCCCGCGAAACCGGAATGGTGAAGATGCTGAGTCAACTCGTACAGGTTGGACTTCCGATCAACTCGTTCAAGCAAGCGGCTGCAATTGCAGAGAAGTACTCCTACAGCAAGGAAGTGGGAAATTCACTCGTAGTGCGCGAGCCGATCGGAGTGGTCGGCTGCATCACCCCGTGGAACTATCCGCTTCACCAGATAGCGGCCAAGGTCGCGTTTGCGATGGCTGCCGGGTGCACCGTGGTGCTGAAGCCCAGCGAAGTGGCACCGCTCGATGCGTTCATGCTCGCCGAGATCATCGACGAAGTCGGGCTACCGGCCGGCGTATTCAACATGGTGACGGGTGTTGGCCCGGTGGTGGGCGAAGCGATCGCGGCGCATTCGCTCATCGACATGGTGTCGTTCACCGGCAGCACTCGCGCCGGCAAGCGCGTGATGCAGGTTGGTGCCGAGAGCATCAAGCGGGTTGCGCTCGAGTTGGGCGGCAAGTCGGCGAACATCATCGGCGAGGACCTCGACGAGGCAACGTTCGCCAAGGCGGTGATGTCCGGTGTGGGCAAGGCGTTCTTGAACAGCGGTCAAACCTGCTCGGCGCTAACACGCATGCTGGTACCCAAGTCGCGTCTGGCCGAGGCCGAGCAGCATGCGGCAGCAGCTGCGTCGAAGATGAAGGTCGGAGATCCGTTCGCCGAGGGAACCAACCTCGGACCACTGGCGTCGGCCGCCCAGCGCGACCGAGTAAACGGCTACATCCAAAAGGGCATCGACGAGGGTGCGAAGTTGCTCGTTGGTGGCGTCGGTGTGCCGGAGGGTGTCGAGAAGGGCTACTACGTGAAGCCCACCGTGTTCTCCCAGGTGACCACCGATATGACCATCGCCAAGGAGGAGATCTTCGGCCCCGTGCTCAGCATCATCGCCTACGACGACATCGATGACGCGGTTCGCATCGCAAACATCACCGACTACGGACTGGCCGGTGGCGTGTGGCTCGCCGACAAGGACAAGGCCACCGAAGTTGCCAAGCGCATGCGCACCGGTCAGGTGGAGGTCAACGGCGGAGCCTTCAATCCGAACGCGCCATTCGGTGGCTACAAGCAGTCGGGCAACGGCCGCGAGTACGGCGAGTACGGCTTCGAAGAGTTCTTGGAAATCAAGAGCCTGCAGCTCTAGTCCGCGTGCCCGAATCGCTCGAGCGCCGCGCGTTTCTCGTACGGGCGGCGCTTGTCGTCGGACTCGGCATCGCTGGTGCCGAAAACGTGGTCTCACCGGGGGCTCGGGCAACTGCCATCACGCTCGAGGGTGGTCACAAGCTGGGCAAGATCGGCTCGTTGTACGTGCCGCGCTTGCGCGCCCAGGTGTGGAACATGCCGGTGTTCGATGGAGCCGAGGATCGCCATCTCAATCGCGGCGTTGGTCGAATCGCGGGCTCGGTTGGTCCCGGCGAGTGGGGCAACTTTGCGATTGCGGGACACCGCACAACGGCGGTTCGACCCTTCTATTTCATCGAGCGTCTTCGCAGGAACGACGCCGTCATCGTTCGTACTTCCACTGCGTGGTTCACCTACCGACTGATTGCCCAGCAGATCGTCACGCCACGTGATTCGTGGGTGCTCGACCCTGCCCCATTGCCCGCGCGAAGCACGACTCCTGGCGGAGCGTCGCGTCTGCTCACGATCGTGACGTGCACCCCGCGCGGCACGACCCAAAAGCGCTGGATTTGGTGGGGTCGGTTGAGTGCAGTTCACCCAGCCGATGCCCCGAGGGCAATAAACTAAGTGGGACCATTGCGGGTGTAGCTCAATGGCTAGAGTTCCAGCCTTCCAAGCTGGCTATGCGGGTTCGATTCCCGTCACCCGCTCCACTTCTATTATCCCTGCGAGTGCTCGCAGTGCGTGGTGGCGACGTCAGCCCGAAACGCCGCGTTCGCGGTCGGCGGCTTCACGAACCGACATCATCGCATACAGGAACGCACCCGTGCCGACGATGAAGAAGATGACGCACCCGAATCCGAAGAGTGCTCCCTGACTCATCTCAACTCCCGTTTCGTTGCGCGGCCACGAGGAACGCACCGAGCGCCAGGATCGACGGCACCCAGGTACCGACGAAGATGCCGTTGAGTTTGTCGTCCATCGAACCATCGTTGGCGAAGAACAACCAAACGCTGAGGACGAGGCTGGCCGCTGCTGCGAGCAGCGTAGTGAATTGGAGGATTTAGACGGGTTTCATACTCCGTGCCTAACAAACATTCCATGGCTCGAGGTGGATGCCCTCGCCCTGCAATGTTTCAGGTCGGTCCGATGGCGCCGTCGGGTTCGACGGAAAGTCGGGAGCGACGCACAGAACGACGAAAACGTCAGGTGATGGAAGCGGCGTAGATTCCCGCGATGGCGGCGTCCAACCTCGCATTGAAATCGGCGTCGCTCTGTTTGGCCGACAGTCCTTCGGTGAGGGCGCGCGAAAAACTTGCGATCATGCCGTGGTTTTCGCCGAGTTTCCGGTTGGCATCGTCGCGCGAATAGCCGCCCGACAGTGCAACGACACGCAACACGCTCGGGTGGGCGATGAGATTCGCGTAGAAGTTTGCCGTCGACGGCAGGGTGAGCTTCAACATCACCGGCTGTGACTGGGGTTGCTTGTCCAGTTCGGCCACAATGGCGTCGCGGAGCATCGATTCCGCTTCCGCCTTTTGTGGACTCTTGATGTCCACCTCCGGCTCGATGATCGGAACGAGGCCATGACCGATGATCTGGCGACCGACGGCGAATTGCTGCGCCACCACCGCGACGATTCCATCGCGATTCGCCAACTTGATGACCGAACGCATCTTCGTACCGAATATTCCCTTGCCGACTGCGCGACCGAGCAGCCCATCGAGGTCGGGCATCGGTTTCATCAACTGCACACCGTTGCCTTCATCAGCCAAACCCTTGTCGACCTTGAGGAAGGGAACCACCTGTTTGTTTTCCCACAGATAGGTGGCGCTTCCCACGCCGTCGATCTCGCGATCCATGGTGCCCTCGAACAAAATCGCGCCGAGCACACGGTCACCCGAGAATGCCGGGCTCTTGATCATCCGAGTTCGCATCGCGTGAATGAGATCGAACATTTGGGCTTCACCCGAATATTCCGACTCGGCGATGCCGTACAACGCGAGTGCCTTGGGCGTGCTTCCACCACTCTGGTCGAGAGCCGCGATGAAACCCCTTCCGTTGCGCATACGATCCAGTTGTTGCGGGTTGATTGCCATCGGTTGTTCCTCCCCTCGAAGAATAGTGTGAACCCATGTTCGCCATCGTCACGGGTGCGTCGACGGGAATCGGTGCAGCCATCGTTAAAGCATTGGTCAAGACTGGACACTCGGTTGC
>Ga0222714_10005241_pt1 | contig 12404 bp, 6 predicted proteins | sample C33_3DmetaG_FD_165048 | JGI IMG/M metagenome (GOLD analysis project Ga0222714, IMG submission 165048) | Estuarine water microbial communities from San Francisco Bay, California, United States - C33_3D | ecosystem: Environmental > Aquatic > Marine > Unclassified | place: USA: California... | reverse complement strand
ACATCCCTGGCGTCGTCGTCGATGACCACGTTCGACCCCACACACAGGTCGGCGGTGGGGCTGCTGTTGGCTATGCCGACGTTGGATGTGGTGATAAACGCCGTCGTGGCGTTGGTGAACTGCACGGTGTTCGACGTGACGTTGCCATTGTTCACGATTTCTTGGAGATTGGCGGCAATCCCTTCGAGTTGCGAGCCGTCGCCGATGAACGTGAGGGCCGTGACGTTTCCGGCGACCAAAACGTTGGAGAACACGTTGATGCCCGTGGTGGGATGTTCGAATTCCACCATCTGGGTCGTGTTCGCGCCGAACTCCGTCACGGACTGCAACGTGGTCACAAGACCCGTGAGCGTTGACCCATCGCCGTGGACGGAACCGGTGACGTACACGTTGCCGTACACCATGAGATTGGCCCGTTCGTCCGTGAGCACGTCCACTCTGTCGCCGTCATTGGCTTCACTGTTCGTGTAGCCGAGCACGACGTTCGCGTTCGTCTGGTCGTAGTAAAAAGCGACGTTGGACCCCTCTTTTGCTGTCAATACGAGACCAACGTTCGAATACGTTGAATTGTTAGACCCGAGTTTCGTCAATGGGTCTTTGACCTCGAGAGACTTTACCGAGAGATTCCCACTATGAACCTCGACATCCCCGGCAAAGCTCTGGATGTTCGTTGTCATTTACCTTAATATGCGAAATTTTTAACAACAGTTGTACCCTCCTTGATGCTCTCTAACTTCGCGCCAGTGCCTGATGATGTGTACTCCACCTTGATGTCGTAGTCGTAGTCTTGCGCCGTGTCGTAGGGTTCGATGACCACTTCGGTCGGCGTCGAGACGACGTTCGAGCTCCATGGATAGGCGGTGTCGCCGAATTTGTTCAACGTCCCCTTGGTAATGTTTTTCGTGGGTGTCCCATCTTTGTGTCCACCCTGGAGTTCCAGTACGAGGGTGTTGAGGTTCTCGTCACCGTGGAGGAGCTGAGCCACGACCTTGGCGTAGAACACGTTGGAGGCAAACTGCAGGGTTATGTTTGAACTCGGGTTGGTCATGGACCCGGAGTGTGTGTAGTAGTGCGTGTTCGCGAGGACCATCCCGGTTTCGATGTACGCCACGTTGCTCACGGTGATGTTCGAGGTGAACGTGGGGTCCAGGTAGGTCGCTCGCGTGTTTTCCAGGTCTGTTATGTCATCCAGCGCCGAAGACAGTCGAGCGGCATTGTCGTCCACGTCGGTGCGTAAAAGTTCAATCAACGCCACGTTCGCGGCGAGGTCTGTCTGGAGAGCGACACCATCGAGATTCGTACCGTCCCCGTAGTACTCGAGAGCGGTGATGTTCGACGTCGCATAGATGTTCCCAGATGCTTTCAAGCTCCACGTTCCGGTGTTGGTGAACGTGACCATGTCCGAGGTCGTCGCCTCGGCGGTGGTCACCTGTTGCAACGTGGGCACCTTGGTTTCTAGGGTTCCTGGGGCAATTTTCTTAAGGTCGTTGTTCGTGGTGTTCACGTACACATAGTTGACACCGGTCATCGATGTGAGGACGTTGGCGTTGGGGATGTCGTTGGCGCGACCAATGCCCGTGACGAACACCGAACCATTGGATGCGGACTTCACACAGACCCCTAAGTTTTGAATCAGATGGGGACTCGTGTCGTAAGGTTTCGTACCGATGACACCCCCCGCGACGGTGTTGGACACATAGACAGTCTGTCCCACTGCGATGAGACTCGTGTCCACACCCGACGCGCGGCCATAGGTGACGGCTAAACCCTCACCTCCGTCGGCCACGGTCGCGTACACGACACCGATGGCGGGCATGGTCGCACTACTGTCCGACTTTGCCAGGTCGACGTTTGCGAGGTTTTGATTGTGCGCACCATTGATGTACACCACCTGACCCCTGGTGAGGTCCCCTCCGGTGTCGTTGTATATTTTGATAAAGGTGTTGTCGTTGTGTTCGTTCACCCAGTTCGTGCCATCGTAGACCAGGCGTTGTTCCGCGGTGAGTTCACCGGTGTTGATGACGACGTTCTGCAACTGGTCCAACTTGATGCCCACGTTGGACGTCAGGTCCGTCGAAAGGGCTGTGTGTGCGTTCGTGAAAGACACGATGCGCGAAGTGGTGTTCCCAAGGGTCGTCACGCCTTGGAGGGTCACGTTCGAGAGTGTGCCACCATCGCCGTAGTAGGCGGCTGCGTTCGCGTTGCCTCTCACATCGAGGGTGTGCGATGGCACGGTGGTGCCCACACCCACGCGAGACACGGCGGTGTCCACGAACAAATCATTGGTGGCGATGGCCACGTTCCCTGCGACGTTCAGTTTATAACCCACACTGATGTCCCCAGTGAGTCGGTCGGCCACCATGGTGTCGTCCCTCCACGCACCCGAGATGACATCGGGGTCTCTCACCGTCATGTAAAAGTTGTTGGATGCGTTTCGACCAATGCCCACGTAGGCGTTGGAATCCTCGGCAAAGATGATCGTGGAATGACCCCCATCGGTGTCGTTGATGTAGATGTCCGGTTCATTGGAGTCGATGCGCAACGCACCCACACCGTCGTTGAGCGACCCCGCCGTTATCTGTACGGGTGCCGTGGTCGTGTTCAAAGATTCCACGGAAATTCTCTGCACCCCCTGAATGGTGTGTGCATTCATGGTGTTCACGTTGGCACCCCCCCTCACATCGAGGGTGTACCCTGGGAGATTCGTGCCGAGACCCACCCGTCCAGTGAGGGTGTCCACGAAGAGATTGGTCGTGCCAACTTCCAGATTGCCACTGGCGTAGACATTACCCACGACGTGGAGATTGGCCTCTGGTGTCGTCGTGGCGATGCCAAGCTGCCCACCCGTGAGTCGCATCTGTTCTGCTCCACCCTCATTGAAACGCACGTTCGTGCCGTTGACGTACGTTTGTCCCGAGGCATCTTGATAGAGGGCGTAGCCCGTCGAGGACGCAAAGTCGATGTGCGCCACTCCGGCGGTATCGCTCGTGCCCGTCACGTCTCCGACCTTGAGACGACCCACGACCCCCGTCACGTCCGCATCTGGTGCCACGGAGAGACCGGTGGCGTTCAACACCGCCACGTTGGCGTCGCCCCACACATCGAGGGGATAGGCCGGTGTAGTCGTCTTCACACCGACGTTGCTGTCTGCATAGACAGTGGCCACGTTGGCCGTGCCCCGCACGTCGAGACTATGGGACGGTGCATTCGTGCCCACACCCACGCGACCCGTGGTCGTTTGTACATAGAGATTGGCCGTCCCCACCTCCGCGTCTCCATCGACATTCAGGGTTCCGTACACGTGCACCGCGAGGGCGTTCGCGGTGTCTGGGACGATGTCCGTCGACGAGGGGTCGCTCAGGGTGTGCGCCAACACGAGTTCGGCCTCGTTCCCTCTGTACCCCACCACGACGTTCGAGGAGGGTCGGGTCATGATGATGCCCATGTCGAGGGCGTCCACTGTGTTGTTATTGGCCAATTCGATGATGGCGTCGTTGATGATGGTGTTCGTGGTTTTCAAAAACGTGGTGGTCCCCCCGACCGTGAGATTCCCAGTGAGTTCCATGTCCCCACCGACATCTAACTTCGTACCAGTGAAGGTGAGGTTTGGGCTGTCCACGAGGAAATCATTCGCACCCACGTAGACCACTCGACCAGGGGTGAGCGAACCCACCGCGAGGGTTTGTGTGGTGACGTTCGACGTCACCGTGATGTTCGATGTGAAGACTGGGTCCAACACGTTCGATTTGAGTGCGGCCACTTGGTCGGTGTAATTCTTCGCCGTGATGAGATTGGCCTCTACTTGAATATCCGTGTACACCTTGGCGTTGGCGAGATTCGATGCGATGCTCTGGTTGAGTGTGAACACTTCGGTGGCCAACTCCGTTTTTGTGGCTCTCGTTGATTCGAGATCGCCGATTCGTATGACGTTCGCTTCGTGAAACGATTCTAAATTAGAGAGTCGCGCACTGTTCGCCACGAGGTTTGATTCGAGGATGACGATGCGTGCGGTGTTCGACGCCATGTCCGTCTCCAATTGAGACGTCCTCGCACTGTTCGCAGCGAGGTTTGATTCGAGGATGACGATGCGCACCGTGTTCGACGCCATGTCCGTCTCCAGTTGCGATGTTCTCAAACTGTTCGCAGCGAGGTTTGATTCCAAGATGACGATGCGCGCGGTGTTTGACTCCATGTCCGTCTCCAGTTGAGATGTCCGAGCGCTGTTCGCAGCGAGGTTTGATTCCAAGATGACAATGCGTGCGGCGTTTGACTCCGTGTCCGTCTCCAGTTGCGATGTTCTCGCACTGTTCGCAGCGAGGTTTGATTCCAAGATGACGATGCGTGCGGTGTTGGAGTCCATGTCCGTCTCCAATTGAGATGTCCGAGCGCTGTTCGCAGCGAGGTTTGATTCCAAGATGACGATGCGCGCCGTGTTTGAGTCTCTGTCAGTCTCCAGTTGCGATGTCCGAGCGCTGTTCGCAGCGAGGTTTGATTCGAGGATGACGACGCGTGCGGTGTTTGACGCCATGTCCGTCTCCAATTGAGACGTCCTCGCACTGTTCGCGGCGAGGTTTGATTCGAGGATGACGATGCGTGCGGTGTTTGACTCCATGTCAGTTTCCAGTTGCGATGTTCTCGCACTGTTCGCCACGAGATTTGATTCCAAGATGACGATGCGTGCGGTGTTTGACTCCATGTCAGTTTCCAGTTGCGATGTCCGAGCGCTGTTCGCCACGAGGTTTGATTCCAAGATGACAATGCGTGCGGTGTTGGAGTCCATGTCTCTCTGAAAGGCCACGGGTTCGGAACCCACGTACACCATGTCGCCGACGGTGATGTTGCCAGCCACGAGGGCGTTGCCCGTCGTGACTTCAAAGCCGGTCGTTGTGTTTTGAAATAGAACTGTGTGCGTGGTGTTCGCCCCATTGTCCGTGATGCTTTGCAACGTCGTGCGCACGTTCGACAAGAGACCACCATCACCGATGAACGCGTTCGCATAGATGAATCCACCTTCGGTGATGAACGTGTTGCTATTGACGTTGAGTGTCTTGTCCACGAACATCGACCCGTACACGTGCACGTTCATGTGTTTGGAGGCATCTGGAAGGATGTCCAGCCCTGAGGGGTCCGAAGTCGTGTACGCGAGCATCAGTTCATTTTCATCGCCTCGGTACACGACGGCCACGTTCGCTTCGGCGCGACCCATGACCACGCCCGTGTCGGCGCCGGTGGTGGTGTTGTTCGCAGCCAGTTTAATGATGGCATCTTCCACCGCCAGGTTTTCTACGTTGAGGAAGGTGGTGTTCCCCGACACGGTGAGATTTCCACCGACCACGACGTCCTTCGTGGTGGTGATGTTCTTGGCTTGCACGTCCCCGTACACGTGGAAATCGATGTCATTCGTGGGGTCTGGGGTGAGCGTGGCCCCGTCGATGCTGTCGGTGCTGTGTGCCACGATGAATTCCGTGGCGCTCCCGTCGTAGCCGAACACGACGTTCGAGGGGTTTTGACAACTGATGATGATGCCGGAGTCGAGCACGCCGTTGTTCCCGATGCCCAAGATGGGGTCCTTGATGTACACGTTTTCAGAAAACAGGTAGGACGTGGCCCCGTGCACGTTGAGGTTTCCATAGATGGACGTGTTCCCGGTAAATTTGTTGTTGAGTCCATCGATGACGGTGCCGGTGCCCGTGGCGTAGATGTTCCCTGACACTTTGGTGTCGCCACTGACGTGGAGCTCGTGCTCCGGTTCGACGTTGACCCCGACGAACCCGGTGGTTCGCAGGGCTGTGGGACTGCCGGTGAGCACGATGGTGTTCGAGGTGGTGTTGCCCATGTCGGAGATGTATTGGAGGGTGAGGTTGGAGATGTTCCCACCATCACCGGTGATGATGCCCTCGAATTCTGGATTGAGCTCAAGGGCGGCGATGCGCGCGCTGTTGTCGAGGAGTTCCGCTGGGAGCACTTCAAGGGCGGTGATGCGCGCGCTGTTCGCCGCGAGGTTGCTCTCCAAGTTGACGACGCGCGCGGGGTACGTTTCCAAAGTCGTGATTCGCACGTTGTTATCGGCGAGTTGTACTTGTAAATCCGCGATGTTTGCAAAGTTGTTCGATGAGGTCACTTCAAGATTTGCAATGTTCGCGGTGTTCACGGAGATGCGGAAACTGTTATCGGCCAAACGCGAACTCAGCGTGCTGATGCGCAGACTGTTGTCTTCGAGGTTTTCCTCCAAGTTGGTGACGCGCACGGCGTTGGCGGCCAAGTTGCTCTCCAAGTTTCTGATGCGAATGACATTGGATGCGTGATGGGCGTAGAGGGTGGTGATTCTATCGGCGTTTTGTTGTAAGCCCGATTCCAAGGTGCTTATACGCACACTGTTTGCGGCTAAATTTGATTCTAGGTTCCCAACTCTAATAGCGTTGGAGGACATTTGGGTTTCTAAATTGGACACTCGCACCAAGTTGGCTTCGAGCAGGCTCACCCTGAATGAGTTGTCCACGAGATTGACTTCGTGGGCGATCCCCGTGAGCGTGCGCCCGTCGCCAAAGTAGGCGTTGGCGTAGACGTCGCCGACGACGTTCATAGTCAGCAGATTGGACGTGGTCGTGATGAACCTATCCGACGCACTGTTCGCGGTGTACGCGAACGTGAGTTCATCCACGTCCTCTCTGTAGGCGATGGCTATGTTGTCTCCAGGCCTTTTCATGACCACCCCGACGTCGTACAACAGGTTCTCATTCACGTTATTCTGACCCAACTCTAAGATTGGGTCCGTGATGGAAATGTTCTTTGACGAAATGAACGTCGCTTCCCCGATGGTCGTGAGGTTGCCCTCGAGGTAGACGTTTCCCCTGGCGTAGATGACGTTGCCCGTGGTTCCCGTGTCGTCGATGTACACGTTTCCAGTGAGACCAGTCAAGTTGCTGAACATGGCACCACCTAACAATCGCACCAGCGTGTTGGTCTCGTTGCCGGTGTCCGTCACCTGCTGAAGGTTTTTATCGGAAGCCACGACCTGTGTGGTCACGATTTCCTTCGTCGTCGAGTTGTACGCCAATACATTCGTGGTCGATCCATCGTCGTACCTGATTGGCGACACGAACGTGCCCGAATGTGGGGCATGCACTATGGTGTCCGAAGCATTCACAATGATAGTGTTCCCAGCCTGTGTGGGTGGCTGCACTTTACCAATGCGAACCTTCTCCCCGCGTTCCACGGTATTAAGGTTCTTCACCATTTGATATTACCTAGTATTTTAATTTGCATATCGCAGAGCACCGATGCCATTTTGGATGGTCAAGATGTTATAGGAACATGCATAAATTTTGTCGACGAGCGCGCGACTTTCACTGTGTATCTTGAACGAATTCACGCGCGAAAAGTTCAACGTGCCCGTGGGTTGCAGACTCGTCGTGTTGTGTGCGAAACTGTACATGAACACATCGGGCGACGTGCACGCGATGGTGTGATAGTACGCACTGATGTCCATGAAGTGCGGACGCGCCCATTTGTATCCTGAAAGTTCCACGCCGTTGATGGACAACTTCAAGCGATTCGACGTCGACGTGAGCGTGTTGTTCGCGGTTATGTTGGATGCGGCGATGAATTTCACGGGGTGATTGAACGTCAACTCTTGCGTGAGTTCTTCTGATGGCGCGCACTCTTGAATTTGGTAGATGAGCATGTTCACGGTCTGTCCCGCGATTTGCGCGCGTTCCTCGGCGTCCAAGTAGTAATAATTCGAGTGGCACTCCCACGTGTAATTTCCCGCGTTCGGACCCCACCGCACTCGAAGTTCGACCTCTTGGTACCCGAGGGCGCACACCGGGAGGGCGCTTTCCAGAGCTTCACAGAAAAAGAAACGCAGTGGGTAAAACAACGATTCGCGACCGCCTGGACCGAGGGCCCCTTTCGAGCTGTTTTTGGCAAACATGTCCAGCGCGACGTTTTGACTGAAATCGGAGGTTTGGCGATCGATGACTTGTCCACCGATCACGAGCTCGACGCTCTCGATCGCGGAGGTCCAATTCGTGATTTCCTGCGCTTCCGTGCCGTTGTCGGCGGTCAAGTAGGTGTACCCCAGCATGTCCCCATTGCGAAGAAGGGTTATGGAGGAGTACGAGTTCGAACGCACGGCGCCTTGAATTTGTTGTTTCTCCACGCATTGGGAGAACGGGGTGTGGCGTTTGTACGTCGCTGAAAAATGACTCATTTCTGGTTCGCTCGAGATCCATTCATCTTGAGCGCCCAGGCACACGAGTTGCGCGATGCCCGCGGACATGGCTTTACATTACCTTGAGAAAAATTAAAGATTCGGTCGCCTGCACACGAATCGAAGGACTAAAAAATTATCACCCACGGCTGTGGCGTTCTTGATGGTCTCCCCGTTTTGATTCAACAACCGCACGGTTAACTTGTCGATTCTCAGAATAGGGTCGATGTATTGCACGGCGATGGGGTAATTGTCTTTAAAAGTGATGAGTTCGTTGCCATCGCTGATCACGCTTCCGAAGGCGCTGCGAACCATGGAGATGTTCCCTTGGCCCGCGTGGGTGCCCACCGACGCACCGGAAATGGCGGCGCGGTCGTTGAAGTGCGTGTCTAACTCATCGATGGATACGTAGAGGTGTTCTGTGTGTTGCACGTTCGCGTGCACGTGCGCCGCCAGGAGTCGGCACTGCACCACGTTGCGCAATGGGTTCTGGAGGTAAGCCGTGAATGCGTTCGCACTGGCCTGACCGATGGTGTCCACGGTGATGGTGCGATACTCATAGTTGAGGTCGGGAATCGTGGCCTCAGCGGTCACGAGCGCCATTTTATACTAGATGCTCAGATAATTTCGTAGTCGGCTTGCTCGCGCACAAACTTTTCGGCACCACACACGCCACCAGGGCGCTGCGTGGAGTACGTGCTCTCGCCTTCTTCACCCGAACCCGCCACGCACTTGGATTGCACCGGGAGGTCGAAGAACGAACCTTCGTTCTTGGGCTTGATGACCAAAGGCATCGGTTCGTAGTAGCTGCGCGCGGTCATCACGACGAAGAGGACGATCAGGACGGCGGCGATCGCGGTCAACGCGTTTCGGTTGGCTCGGTTGAGCTTGAACATGTTTTATCATAGGTTGAGAAAAAAGTGCGTTAAAGAATTCGATTACTTTTAAGGTAATACATCAGATGGACGGTGAAATTGTACTGGACCGCGGCGAAACCACGGTCATGAAACTTGACGACGGCGAACAGCGACTGATGGATGAAATTCAAATTTCTGCACCACAGCCTCGGCGCGTGCCCAGGCCGAAGCCCACCCCGTACGCACGACCGCGCGCGTCGCACGCCATGGAACACCAAGAAGAAATCGATGCATTCGTCAACCCGAATAAGCAGAGCGCACCCCCGCCTGTGCACGGAGGGCCGTCGTTCGACGACGACGACGACGACGTGGACGAGGGCGACGCTTACATGGGCATGGAATTCGACGACGAGCCACAACAACAGGAGATGCCGTCGGCTGGGTACGCCTCGGTGGACGCGGAGAAGATGGACATCTTGAACAAGTTGGCACGTCTCGAACGAAAGGGCTTCGGCGTGAATAAGCGTCTCAACGCGTACAGTTCCATCGAGGACTTGCGCAACGAGTACAAGCGCGTCACGTACACCATCGACGTCGACCAGAGCATTAAGTTTTCGAGAAAGGCGCTCATGGCCACGGTCACTGGTTTGGAGTGGGCGAACAAAAAGTACAACCCTTTCGAGCTCTCCTTGGACGGTTGGTCGGAGAGCATCATGGAAAACCTCGACGATTACGACACCGTGTTCGAGGAGTTGCACGTGAAGTACGGACAGAAGATGCAAGTGGCGCCCGAAATCAAGCTTCTCATGATGGTCGGTGGCTCTGCGATGATGTTCCATCTCACGAACAGCATGTTCAAGGCGGCCATTCCAAACTTACAGGACGTCTTGAAACAGAACCCAGGACTTCAACAAAGCATGGTGAGTGCGGTGCAGAACGCGGTTCCTCGTCAGCACGCACCACCACCCTCCACCACTGGTGGTGGTTCCTACGAGATGCAAGGTCCAGGGTTCGATATCAGCAGTCTCATGGGCAACGTCATGATGCCCCCACCGCCGCCGATGAACACGAGCGTGCCCACGATGGTCGCACCCGAACCCGAGGCTGAGGATGACGACGTCTCCGACATCGTGGCAGAAGACCTCATGGAACGCGAGAACGACATGGGCGATGACGACGTGAAGGAAGTGGACGTACAGGACAAGGCAGCACCTAAACGTCGGGGGAGAAAGAAGAAGACAGAAATAAATCTTTAGATACTATAACACAGGATGGCCGCGTTGTGCATGTGCCCCATCGAGGACGAGGAGCCACCTCGCCGACCCCAGGTGCGCTCTGCTTCACCCACCGTTGCGCAGGTTCCGATGATGGAGGAAGACACGGAGTGTAATTACCTCATTCTTTTCTTCATCGTCGGGGTTATTATTTTGGCTCTCATGGATGCCACGTAAACTCTTCCACGAGGATTACCCACTCCCTCGTGGCAAAGTTATTATTAGTATGTGAATGCCACCTTCGTCTCGGTGTCTCTCTTAATCGTGAGCAGTTTACCACCCGAGGCGGTCGTGAGCTCGACGAAAAAGTCGTAGTAATAGGCCAATTGGTCGGCACCGCTCAATGGGAACGGCACGTGTGGGTCCAGAATCACGGTCGTCGGTGTCGTGCCGACGATACGACTCCAAGGGTACGGGTTTTGTCCACCGAAGATGTTCTTCGTGCCTATGGCGATTGGGATGTTTGACGATTGCGTGTTGTCGCTGTGGCCACCGTGAACTTCCAGCACCATGGAACTGAGGTACTTTCCATCTGGGGCGTAGCGCAACATGGCGTGGATTTTTGCAAAGAACGCACCCTTGTCGAACGTCAGGATGACTGTTTTATCCAAAGTGTCCCTGACACTGAACGTGTTGCTGTACGTCTTCCGCGCCACCGCGTCGGCGCTGATGATGGTGCCACCGTTGACGTGCAGTGGGGCCTGTGGTGCGGCGATTTTAATCCCGACGGCGTCGCCGAACTCAATGCGCCCGCCGAAATCGATGTCCTGTTGCACGGTGAGCGAACCCTGGACGACGACGTTTCCCCCGGAGGGGTGGAGATACAAGTCGCCGTCGCCGCCATTCAAGTAGATGTTCGACGCGTGTGAGGAGGTCTTGAAGTCCAGGACGGCGTTGCTCGTGGTGTGTTGTATTAAAATGTTGCTGTCGTACACGTGCAGGTTCGCACTCGCGGCGTCCGTGCCTATGCCCACGTGCCCTAGTTCGTCCACGTACAGACCATCCACGTGGGTGCCGTTGTTCACGTACCCCAGGACGAGGCTGTTCGAGGTGGACCCTTTCTGTGCCTTGACGAAACCCCCGTAGCCGGAATTCGTCGTGAGTTGCAGGGCGGTGTGTTTCGACGCACTCGCCCCGGCGGGGGATTCCAAATTTAATAGCGTCACGTCATTCGTGCTTTCGCTGTACACGTGTAATTTATGAGATGCTTCTGTTGTCCCTATGCCGACGTTACCATTGGTCTGAATGCGCATCTCTTCCGCGATCCCTTCCTGCCCGAACCGGAACACCAGGTCAGCCTGTTGGAGCACGCGCACGACCCCATCACCCGTGATGCTATCGGTTAAGATTTGGAGATTGGAGGTGTCCACGAATCGACCGGCGTCGATTTTAAAGTTGCCCTGTTCGATGTACAGACGCGTGTCCGCGGCGATATCGTCTTCCGTGGAGTTGATGAGCACCTGTCGATCGCGCACGCGCAACACGGGCACGGGGTTGTACTTTCCAGGGATGCTGTCATCGGATGTTATGATGTTGTTGATGTCATCCGAGGTGAGCTCCGCGCCGGCGTTGTACACCCGGAAATCGTGATAGGCTGCAACGTGTCGAATGCGGTCGTCGCTGCCGTCGTTGGATTTAAACAACAACATCTCCGTCGCCTGACCCGCGGTGGTGCGTTCCTCGACGAACGACTGGTCGCCGGTGTCGCTTGATAGCCCGCGGAACTGCAGTCTGTTCCCAATGCGCACGTCGCCGTCGACGTCTAACTGATACGCCGGGTTCTCGACGTTGATGCCCACCCTGCCAGTGTTGTCGATGACGACGCGCGTTTGGTAGTTCAAATCTGCAGCGTTACTGGAAATTTTAAACTTGTCGTTGTCGGAAAAGGAGGCACCCGTGGCCCAACCAACCGTGGGCCCCGACGTGACTTTATAACTCGTGAAGGCGTCGCTGCTGTCGTCGTTCACCTCCATGCACACGATGGCATCCTGCCCAGCTTCGTCGTTGTCGTTGTGCACGAGAATACCGTTATTCAGGGGATTGGACGACCCCGAGGCCCAC
>Ga0222714_10005239_pt1 | contig 12406 bp, 29 predicted proteins | sample C33_3DmetaG_FD_165048 | JGI IMG/M metagenome (GOLD analysis project Ga0222714, IMG submission 165048) | Estuarine water microbial communities from San Francisco Bay, California, United States - C33_3D | ecosystem: Environmental > Aquatic > Marine > Unclassified | place: USA: California... | reverse complement strand
CTTTCTGTGCTTGATAGCAAAATTAATTCTGAATTGATTCATCGAATTAGCTTGATTGGCAAAGATGAAATTTCAATGCTTTAATTGCTATGAAGAATACGAAGAGGAACCTGAAGATAACGTCTGTAAGGTTTGCTATGAAGATGCTGTTTATGCAAAAAGTTGGGTAGATTCTAACTCAGATTGGGAAGATAGATACTAATGAATAATTGGGAAATGTTTGAGAAAAATCTAACAGAACAAGCAATCCAAATGGGAATGAATCCAGAGTTATTTCATTGGGATTTGATTTCTGAAGGATTTGAGGGTGGAAATAACGACCTTCAAAATTGGCTGTCATTCTACAAAGAATTGGAGTATTAAAATGAGTATTGAATACATTGAACTTGGCCCTACGCCTTGTGCTGAAAGTTGTGCTCAAGTTGGACAACCTGATTTTGATAAGGTTGCCAAAATTGAAATGGAAACTTATATCGGTCAACTTTATCGAATGTTTCCTCAAGCACAAGAGATGCGTGTTTGGTTTAGCGCAAAATGGTTTCCTCATGATTTCGGTCGGTATGGGGAAGTAGTTGCTAAATGGAATGATGAAGATGATTCAGCATGCAAGTACGTATTTGATGTAATTGAAAAGAATCTCCCTGAATATTGGGATGAACAAGCAATCACAGAACTAGAGAAAGCAGAAAGCAAATGAACAAAGAAAGAATTTTGAGAGTTGCAGACCTTATTGAAAATGCTCCTAAAGAGCAATTTCATATGGGTAGTTGGTTTGGTGAATATAACCTAAACAAAATCGCTGCTGATGAAGCAGATGATTGGAGTGGTTATTGGGATTCAGTTGGGTATGGCGAAGATACTCTGAAAGAAGTTCTATCTTCTTGCTTGCCAAATGAATTGAGTTGCGGAACTACTGCGTGTATTGCTGGCTGGGCATTAGTAGACATGAAGAACAACAATATTGATTTTAGTTACAGTCGTTATGCAGAAGTTATTGGTGCTAATTATCTTGGTCTTAGTCGGCAAGAGGCTAAAGCATTGTTTTATTGCAACAAAAATTCTGTATGGTATGACGTTGCAACTCAATATGGATTTGAATTTGATCCAGATTTTCCAGAAACTTGGAATATAAATCCTAAGCATGCAGTAGATGTTTTGCGAAGGATTGCTAATGGTGACATTGATCTTTCTAAATTTCATGATTCAACTTGTGATTGTGATGAATGTTATCTCAATTATGGATCAGATGATGATTTTACATCTGATGATGTATTCTGAAAGGTTTACCATAAAGTGAACTTTAATTATTTGGATAACATAACTCGTTGCGCAAAAGATGCCCTTGAGAAACCTCAAGACTTTGGTTATTGGGGCAACGAAAGTATGTTCATTACTTGGGGCTTTTGTGGCATAGATAAGAACAGGGATTCTAAAATACTTGACCAATCAAACTTTGAGGTAATTACTCGTAGTTTGATGCGGGAATTTCCCAATGACTTTGATATTGAGAGATACAATCATTGGGCAGTTGGCTGGGTCGAAAGGCTTACGGTAAAAGTATTGAAAAGCCCTGGGGAAATCACAGAGGAAAACATTACAGAAGCTTTTAAGAAAGCAATGTGGTGGAAAGATGAACTTAATGATTATCCTTGTGCAGCAGAAGATCATTATGAAGATCTTAGGTATGAAAATGAGTTGGAATTTATACAGGAACTACCTAAAGAATTCACAGAAAAAATTGATCTTGATGCTACAGATTGGGCTGACAGAATCCTTTGGGAATTGAGAAATGTTTGCGAGATTGATATTGATGCAGATATTTATCCAAAAGATTCATACATCTATCAGGCCATATTTGATTTGAACATCATCAAAAAAGATGAAGATGATTCATACAATTCTTGGAACAAATTCTGTGAAGAGAATGGTTATGAAGATCTGATTATGACTACAGAGAAGATGTTGCAAAGAAATCCTAATCAACTTACTTTGTTTGGAGGCAAAGAATGGATGAACAATTGATGGAGGGTACAAAAGCAATTGTAAGTGAAATCTTTAAATTTAAGAAATCAGATTTCACTGAAAAAGATTGGCAAGCACTTATCAATTTCTACTCAATGGAGGAAAAAGAGAATGCCTAACTGGTGTGAAAATCATCTGTCTATTTATGGCAGTGAAGAAGAAATGAATCGCTTGATTGAGATTATCTCTAAAGATGGCGGTGAGTTTGAACTATTAGAAAAACTTTATCCTACTCCAGAAGATTTGCTTATTGGAGATGCTCCAATGACAAATCATACTGAACAACAAAAAGCAAATCTTGAAAAGCATGGCTATACCGATTGGTATCAATGGAGAGTTGACAATTGGGGAACTAAATGGGCAGAGAATGATTTGCGAGTTGAGCAAGAACTGACTACAAAAGATGGTGAATCTTGTATCGCATTTGGTTTTGATACTGCTTGGGGTCCACCTCTTGAAGCATTTGATAAAATCTCAAAAGATTTTTCAAAGATTGTTTTTTGTCTTTACTACGAAGAGCCGGGAATGGGTTTTTGTGGAAGAAAAGTTTGGGCTAATGGTGAACTAATGGAAAGCCAAGAGTCTGAAATGATAGGCAGTTATTTTGAAGAAGAAGAATTGTACAACCAATACATTAAGGAAAACAAATAAAATGAGCAATGAAAAAACTATCCGAGACATCTATAGCCTTTTGTCATTTGACACAAATGAAGAAAAGGCAGTAGCCTATGGCATTAATTCAGAAAATGATTCACTTGAATACAAACAAATTACTAGGAGTGGAGACATTTATGATTTGATTGACTGTATCGCATCAGATAAGTTGGCTAACAACTATGATTTTATATCTTTGATTACTTATGGTTGGGCTGCACCAATTGATTCAAGTATTGATCAGGATATTCCTCCGAGTCAATCTGAACATCGTCGTAGGATTAGGCTTATGATGGTAGGTGGAAAAGAAAACAATGGTTTGATTGGGTCTGCTATTAAGTTTAGCGACGAAGACGACATTGTTATTGATGAAGATAATGCAAATGGTCCATTGGCTACTGCATTCGAGCAACTTTATAAGTAGGAGAAATCATGGGACTTGATAATATTCCAAAGAAATACCCATGCATTGGGCATGAAATTAGAGATGAAGAAGGGAAAATTGATTGCCAAGCAAATCAGAAGAATGGTTTGTGTACTTGGAAGAATGAATATGAATCAAATCCTCTGCTAAAAGAATCTGGACCAACATTGGGAATGTTTGGTACTGATTGTTGGTATAGAGGTAAATATGGGAATTATCTCCTTGATCTTCTAAGTGAAGAGGTTCCACATAACTATTCATTCTATGGAAATGGATATGAAGATGGAAGCGAGGGTATTTCTCCAAGTGAATGTATTGAAATATCTCATTTTATGAGACAACATGCAGAAAACTTTGCTTATGTTGCTGGAATAAAAGAACCAGAAAATAGTAGAAGTCTAATCAATGATTATATTTATGCTACTTGGTGGTTAGAATTTGTTGGTAATTTCTCTGATGGATCGGAAGTTTGGTATTAATGTTTAATGACGATGACTTTGAGTTTGTAAAAGATTCACCAGATAAGGTTCCAGATGGCTTAGTGGATGCTTCTGATTATCATGAAGCAAACGAGATTATTACTGATTTGCTGTCAAAGACAGATTTCTTGTCCATAAATGGAAAAATGGAAATGATGATGCATATTATTAATATGTTTGCTGATGAAGATGGAGAAAATGTAGATCCAAACGCAACATTTGGTGTTGTATTGGCTCTGACTTTCCATCTCGGCAACATCTTTGGTAATCTTCAAAATTCAGATCCAGAAGGATTAACAGAATATTTTGATTTTGTTAAAAATGAATTGCTACCAGCAATGAAAGAAGAATCTTCGTCCTTACCATATTGGGAGATGTAGTGAAAAAGAACTGGGAAAAAGAAGCATTGTGTCGGGGGAAAGATAATGAAATCTTCTTTCCAGATGAAGCACAATCAATGACAGCAAAAAAATTGAAGAATGCAAAAGCAATCTGCAAAAGCTGTACTGTTCGTGCTGAGTGTTTATTCACAGCAATGTCTAACGATGAAAGGTTTGGAATTTGGGGAGGGTTTTCACCTCGGGAGAGAACTACTATCAGAAAACACTTCAGAAAAGATTTCACCTTTGCTGAGGCTAGAGAATTGACTATTCATGACGATGACAAACTACAAATTAAAAATCATTAAGGAAATTATATTGGGTCTAGAAACAAAAACGGAGGCAGAACAAATAGCAGACCTATTAGCATCAAGAGAAACCAGCAATTTTGTTGGCAATCTTTCCTACATCTACACAGAAATAGAGGAGTTAGAAAATGTCTAAAATCAAAAAAGATATGAACATTGACTTTAACACATCAACATCAGTAAGCGAAATCAAAGAACATATTGTTGTTCCGATTATTAATCGTAAGAACAAGGTTGAATCAAAGGCTGACGAGATTGGAAATCTTTCGTCTCTTGAGACTCACCTTAAGGTAAAAGAACTTGTTCTTGATATGCGTTATCAACGCATGCCAAATGAATCAAAAGTAAGCAAAATTGCTCGCAACTTCAATAAGGATGCTGTCGGTGTAATTGTTTGCTCTATTCGCGAAGATGGAGTAATTGCAATCATTGACGGTGGTCATAGAATTGCTGCAATGAATCTGCTTGGAATGCAGGAATCAACAATTGATGCTCTTGTTTACTTTGGTTTGTCTCTTGATCAAGAAGCAAAGATTTTTACTCTTATGAATGAAGATCGTACAAAGCCTAAAGCATCAAACATTTTCAAAGCTCAAGTCATTTCTAATGATGAAAAAGCAGTTGGTCTTGATGCATTGCTGAAGTCTTTGAATCTTGTTCCCGACAATAAGCCAGGTAATGGCATTGTTAGAGGAATTGGAACACTTAAGACTATCTATGAACATGCTGGTCACACAAATACTTTGAAGTCTCTGTCTTCTTTGAAGAAAGCATTTGGAGATTACTCATCTACATTTAATGTAGATGCTGTTACAGCATTGGCAATTGTTTTTAAGAAGTATGATGATATTTCAACTACAAAAGTTGTTGATGCTCTCAAACGATTTGTAACAATTGAAAACTTGATCAATCAAGCAAAAGCGATGAATTTGGGATCTAGTCGTCCAATTAAGTATTCTACTCTTCCATTTGTTATTGTAAATAGTTACAATCACAAACTGCGTACAAATAGAATTGAACCATACGATATGTCGATTGAAGACAAAAAAGTTTGGGGGTGATTATGTCATCAAACTATCCGCCGGGAGTTAGTGGAAATGAAATTGAAATTATCGGACCAGACGAATTCTTTGGAGAATTCCTCTGTCCAAAATGTGGACATAGTGAAGAAGAACAACTCTTCTTTCTCTACAGAGAAACAATTGAAACAAGATGTGAATCTTGTGGAGAAGAAAGTATTGTCAACTTGGAGTTGTATTCAGAGTGACAAAGAATGCGAAGCATACAGAAAAGTATTGGTTTGCTCTTGGATATTTCCATAAAAGAACAGATTGCGTAGAGCCTCCTGATGTAGCAACTCAGGAGGCTTATGCAGACTATTTCAAAGTGGATATCTTGAAAGAGTATGAACTTGGAATTAAATCGGCTGAAAAGGACATACAAAGTGGAATCTAAGAATCCTACTTGCGAAGATAGAATTGAGTCAGAGAAAAGGTCAAGGGAAGCATCTCTAAAAGAGATCTTCTCTAAGATGATTTCTAGTGACTATGAGACAAATGATGAAGGCTATGATGAACTTAGAGATCTTGCTTTGAGCATCGAAGAGTTTACCGTTATCAAATGTCTTTTGAGTACTGGTGGCCCTGCTGATTGGCTTGAAATTGTAGTGACGGATTACAAGGAAGAAATTGTAAAAGTAATCTATCACTTTGCTGATTGGTTTGATCACGCAGAAATGGTGGTGGAAGAAGATTCACCACTTTATGAATATGCAGAACAAATAGTAGAATCACGTTATAACTAAAAGGAGAACACAATGGACTTTAATGCAAACATTAGCGTAAGCGAAACCGACTTTGAAACATATGTTGGAAACATTGTTGATGAGAGAATTGATTATGACGATCTCGCCAGCAAAGTTGTAGAACATATTGATATTGACGAAATTGTTCAGAGCATTGATTACAGTGATGTTGCTGATCGTGTTCAGTCAAATTTTGATTATTCAGAACTTGCTCGCGAAATTTATGATGAACTTGATATTGATAGAATTGCAGACTCTGTAAATGAGAACCTTGATGTCTCTTATGAAGCAGAAAAATTGCTTGAGTCATACAGTCCAGGAAATGGTTGTAATCTCGGTAGTGCATTTACGTCTGCCATTCACTCTGGTATGAGTTACATTTTTGAGGAAAACTACGAGGATATCAAAAGCACTTTGATTAAAATGCTCTTTGGTAACATCATTGATGATTGCATTAATGAAGCTAAGCCTCAGATCATTCGTGAGTATTTGGAAATGGAACGTATGAAGAAAATTGAGGAAGAAAAGCGTGCAAATGAATTGGCACAGCAAAGCCAAAATGTTCCAAATGTCACTACAGCAAGCGTGGTGAATAACTACGGTGTATAGGCTTATATATTTCTTTGCTTGGTTGATAGTTATAGCATTGGCAATTCTTATGTTTCCTTTGACTATATTCTTAATTCTTATTTATTTCGGCTTCCTTATTGCAGCACTGATAGCATAGATAAGTATGCCAAGATATGATGAATACTATATAGTTGAATTTCGTGTACCTATCAAAGTTGAATCAGTTTCTTCTATTCAAGAAGCAATGAGTAGAGCACATAAGATTTTTCAAAACCAGTACGGATTTAAATTAGAGAATTGGTTTGCAAGAATCTTTGAGTATTCTACTGCTGATAATACTGTTGGGCCGGTCAAAGAATACTTTTATAATCCACATTCTGTTTCCTATAGGGAGATTAGAAAGAATATAGAGTATTTTGAAGACTTGGTAGAAAAAGGAGAATTGCCTCCAGATATTTCTGACTACAAAAATCAGAAGCAAAAACTATCAAAAGATGGGTCTGAGGACATAGAAATTATTATTGGAGATTATGATGAAGATTGAAGTTACATCATTGAATTCTAGCAATATTTCAAAACTTTCTTTTATATCTGATGATGGAGAAAGCTTTCTTATTGTTACGTTTAATAATGGTTCAGTGTATAAGTATCTAAACGTATCATTAGAAGCAATTTTGACTGTTCTTAGGTCAACTTCTGTTGGTTCTGCTTTCAATCAGATTATCAAAAACCATTATGAGGTTGTGAAAATCAATGGGGCAGCAGAATAGAAAAGTAATTTGTGCTGGTTGTTACCAAAAATTTAATGTACTTGAAACTTCTCTTTACAGGAAGAAAAGATTTTGTGGTAATAATAGTTGCAAATTAATTATTGACAGTAAGGTAAAAAACTCCAACTACCGAAAACAACAAAGAAAGTTGCAAAACGGAACATTTAGAGCAGGAGTAAACCCTGGGTTAAGAACACAAGTATTAGATAGGGATAGTAAGATTTGTAAACTGTGCCATCATGGTATTGATTCTAAGAAGATGCAAATACATCATATTATTCCTCTTAGTGATGGTGGAGATGATACTATTAATAATCTAATCACATTATGTGCTCAATGTCATTCTGACGTTCACAAAGAGGGGTATCATTACTATGTCAATACGTTTAAATCTTATACAAAAGAAATGGAAAAGGCTGGCTGGTCAGAAAGAGTCAGATGAAACCGTCTCTGATATTATTTTTGTCAGAGATTGGGTTGATTCTTTATTCTTCAATCTGATTAAGCATAAGAATGATAAGGAATTTGTAGGTGATCTTATTGAATCAGCCTACAAATTCTATGACAAAAATTTAAACGATCTTGAAAAATCCGATGCGTTCTTTTATCTTATTGGTAAAGTAACAAAGAGGAATTAAGGTCAAGGCTCCAGTGGCGAAATAGGCAAACGCAAGAGACTTAAAATCTCTCACCGAAAGGTTTATGGGTTCGAGTCCCATCTGGAGTACGAATTTTTTATCAACTACGATCAAGAGAAAGGAGTGGTATGCGTGATATAATAGTTGCATTCCTCATTGCATCTATTGGTTTTGCTTTGATGGAGTTCATTAAGAACTGGAGAAGTTGAGTGGAACCAATAGACCTTAGCAAAGATGATGATCTTTTTACAGATTATGCTATGCAATTGTTTATGGCATATATGCAGGAAGGAAAACCTCTTGTAGAAGAATATATGAAGTCTATACAGGACGATTTCGTTGAAAACGAAACCTTTACTCCGGGATTAGTTTTTGGAATGTTGATGCATATGATGTTAATGATCAAAGTTATCTCCTCAATTACAGAGGCATCTATAAAAGATACATTAAATCTGTATGCTCTTGAATACAATGACAACAGAAACTACTTTGCTAACTATCCTACTAATCACCCTAAATTTGCTCAGGCTCTGTTAAAAGAAATAACAGACAAACTAGAACAAGAATAACACTAGCCCCTGTATCCCCTCACTCTTATAAAGTGTAGAAAGGGTAGTTGGTGACACATGGGTTCAAGTCCCATCAGGGGTACTCATTAACCAAACAGAAAGGAAATACATTGAAATTATTTTATAACTATAGCACTATGGATTCGTGTACGTTTCCAGATGGTCTTCACAATGAAGTTGTATGGGAAGAATGGGTAAGTGAAGATGATGAGTATGCAGTCTTTGACATCTCTCATTGGACAGATGAAGATACAAAAAACTTCATGGAAATGCACCCAGATGATCAATATGGAATTCTAGAAAACATGCAAGAAGAAAACTTGGAGGTAATTTAATGGGTTACTATGTTAAGACAATAGATTCAAATATCTTTCTTCACAAGAAAGACTTTGATGCTGCATATAAGAAACTTTGTGAACTAAATAACTACGACGAACTTAAGCGTGGTGGTTCTTTTGGTGGAAATACTGATCAAAATCCAGAAGAGAAATATAACAGATCAAAGTGGTTTTCTTGGATGGATTATAACTATCCTGAAACCTGTCCTGATATGCAATCTGTTTTGACACAGGTTGGATTCAATTGTTACTTTGATGATGATGGTAATTTGACGAATCTTGTTTATGATGAGAATAAGACTGGCAATGAAGATTATTTTCTATGCGCCCTTGCAGAGTTTATGAAAAATGGAAGTTATATATCTTTTAAGGGTGAAGAAGATGACGATTATTTCCGCTATCTTTACATTAATAAGACGATGTATATTGAAAGAGGAACAATGAGTATTACTTGGGGATATCCAAGCAAGTATACGTTTGGACAACTTTCTGAAGTTGATGCGCAAATGAAAGAATTGTTCTCAAATTCTAAGCCTTCAATTGCATAGGTTTGAATATCTTAACAAGTAGAGATACTTGTTAAGTATGGGCCTAAAGCTTTGATGGTGAAGTAGCAGACTTTTAATCTGTTGAGTAGGGTTCGAGTCCCTATAGGCCTACTACATAAAGTGAACGGAAAATATTGTGAATAGTAATCTAGTGAAAATTAGAGCAAACAATCTAGCAAGTAGACGAACCAAAAATAAGATCCATGAACACGGTCCTGAATTTGTTGTGAGAAATCGCGCAAACGATGTATTCGGATTTATGGGTGTTGATTGCGTTTTACTTACCTCGCCAAAAGACGACTGGTTTGGCTGGGTTCCTGAGAATGAAATAGATATACTTTCTCACTAGAAGTTTTTATTGGTATAATTGTATTTGTATCTTTTTAAGGAGGTGATGCCTATTGAAAACAAAACGTGAAGCGAGTGAGCATTGAATTGTAGATATATATGCTATGACCTCGTTTCGCACACCTTAGCGAATGCTAATACCCAAATGTGAAGAAAACATTTCGGGGGTAAGAACTACACTAAAGGAGCGAAAATGAAGCGCATAAATAGATTTCTATTTGGAACATTTATCTCAATGGCTGTCATTTCTGCGGGATACGGAAATGCTGAAGCCAAAGAGCAAATGGTAAATAAGAGACTTGATCGACAGATCGAGATTGTTAATAAAATTATCCCAAAAGACAAAACTAAGAGGTGTCCTAAATTTGAAAAGATATTCGAAGATCATGGACTTCCAGTAGAGATTTTCTCTTATATTGCTTGGAGAGAATCACGTTGCAATCCCAAAGCAATTAATGCCAAATTTAAAAATGGCAAAATTATTTGGACACTTAACAAAAATGGAACATATGATTCCGGGTTAGTCCAAATAAATAGCAGTTGGAGAACGCTAACGTTGCAGATTTGCAAATCAAGAGACTTGCAAATTTTGTTTGACGTAAACTGCAATCTCAAAGTTGCTAAGTTCTTGTTGGAACAAACAACAAGTGGACTTAATAACTGGGGGTTTGGAGTTTAGTAATTGACCTAGACAAGTCATTAAACTATCTCTTGCAGGCTGCCGTAAGTAAAAGAAAACAGCTTACTTACTAATAGAGATCGTTACATCTATTAGATAAGGAAAATCGTGTAGCGATAGTAATACTGAATCTGGCAGGCGTTTAGTATTACGAATTTAAGTCTGCTATTTGCTTCCGTAGCTCAATGGATAGAGCAACTGACTTCTAATCAGTAGGTTATAGGTTCGAGTCCTGTCGGAAGCGCAAAGAACTAGGTAACAAGTTAGATTCCCCCTTTCGTCTAACTTTGTAAGAAGCGTCTGGTAAACGCTCGCCTAGTTCTTTTTCATATACAAACACAAAAAAGGAGAAATAAAATGGACACAACAATACATCTTCATAACGATGATAGTTTTGATGTTAATGTTGGCAAACATAAGTTGAGCATGGGTAGGGTGTTCTACATTGTGGAGATTGCCGTAGAAAGGAATACGTTTAAACTCTTCTTCAACGAAGAACAGTTCTATCTTATTGATAAACATTTCTGTAATTATAATTTCAATGACTATACAGAAGAAGACTGAAATGAAAAACGCTATTGATGGTCAGACAGAACACGCAATGACAAGATTAGAAGTTCTCTTGGCTAGAGAAGTCGATAGACTTTGTTATATGAATTCAAATAGAAAGACTGAACTTCAAATTGCTAAAGAGCGCTATATGAAAGAGAGGGAAGATGAAAGAAGAAATGTGGCTAATAGAGGATGAATTTGATTATGACATTCAAGTTCTAGCAAGAGGTTCATTTGACGCAAAAGTTTTAAAGGGAGGCAAATGCATCAAAACATTCAAAGGTGAAATGGCACATATGGATGCCAAAAGATTAGCATATGATTTGTGGACAGAAGAAAAGATGAGGGCTTGGTAAGGATGTATTTTGATGGAACAGATGATTATGCAATTGTATTCATGCGCAGAAAAAAGATTCTCGCAATTAAAACTGTCACTTGTACAGAAAAAGATGTAAGAAGTCTTTCTGAGTATTTACAGAATGCTCCCAAAGATTACAAGAAAAATAGCGGTAGATATAACAGAGTAGGATTCATCAAATATGGTCCTCTTGAGGTGAAAGGTTAAGCAATGTCTCTTGATTGGAATGCTAGTAAGATTGAATACTTTAAAAAGAATCCAGATGAACTTTGGGTTAAGATCAAAACTAACATGGACGAATATGATGATGTCAATGCTGAAACGAAGTCATTGATATTTGGATCAATGGCTGTTGGTCTTGGATCAATTACATATTCAAATGCAGCAGAATGGTATGCAAGATGGAAACTTATGGAAGAGTATGACGGTTTGTATTTGTACCGCACTTTCGGTGACGGTATTGATGAAAAAGTTTATCTCACCCCAGAGATAGTATTGAAGCATATCAATCTGTCTACAAATGTTTCCAATAGAAGCACAACTGAATGGTGCAAAAACTTTGTTAAGCCTGGATCTTTTAAGTTGGACAACAGGCCGACTTTGGCACAGGCAAAAGCATTGATTACTGTCAATAAAATGCAATTTGAAAAAATGGCTGCATAGGAGAAAACAGTGAACAAAGAAAGAATGTTGCAAGTAGCTGATCTCATTGAAAATGCTCCAAAGGAACAGTTTCACATGGGTAGTTGGTTTGGAAATTATAATTTCAAATACGCTACAGAAAGATCTGAACTTAATGAACTTTGGGAACCTCTCCCAGTCAAATGGGATAACTTAAATCCAAATTATAGCAATCTCATTGATACCCTTGATAGGACTATTGTTGATGATTCTATACCTACAATATTGAAATGCAATACTACTGCTTGCATTGCAGGTTGGGCTTTGGTTTCTGCCTACAATTC
>Ga0222714_10005238_pt1 | contig 12407 bp, 15 predicted proteins | sample C33_3DmetaG_FD_165048 | JGI IMG/M metagenome (GOLD analysis project Ga0222714, IMG submission 165048) | Estuarine water microbial communities from San Francisco Bay, California, United States - C33_3D | ecosystem: Environmental > Aquatic > Marine > Unclassified | place: USA: California... | reverse complement strand
CCGCGGAAGGCCTCGAATCAGGCGATATGGACCGGCGCGTCGACCAGATCGAGGCGCGCTGAGCATGTTCGCCGCGACCGCCATCGCCCTTCTTGTCGCCATGGTATTGGCGCTGGTGCGACTTTACGCCGGCCCCAGCCTCTATGACAGGGTACTCGCGGCCAATTCCTTCGGAACCAAGACCGTGCTGCTGATTGCCGTGATGGGATTTCTGACAGGGCGGCCCGATTTTCTCGATATCGCCCTTCTTTACGCGCTCCTTAATTTCATCGGCACCATCGCAGTGCTCAAGTTCTTCCGCTATCGCTCGCTTGGCGATGCGGTCGAGGAAAAGGCCGCCAGCCGGAACAAAGAGGCGAGCCAATGATTGCCCTGCTCGTCGAAGCCGCAAGTTGGACCTTCCTCTTGCTGGGGGCGTTTCTGGTCCTTGTCGGGGCGCTTGGCCTCGTGCGCATGCCGGACTTCTATACGCGGCTGCACCCTGCGGGCATTACCGATAGTCTCGGGGCGGACTTCATCCTCACCGGGCTTGTTCTCCAGGCAGGTTTCAGCCTCGTCACGGTCAAACTATTCCTGATCGGCGCGTTCCTGTTCTTTACCAGCCCGACATCGACCCATGCCATCGCCAATGCCGCGTTGGTCGCAGGCCTCAAACCGCGGCACGCGGTCGTTCCGCCCCGCCCCCCGGAAAAGGCCACCCAGGACGAGGAGGCCCGCTGATGGAATCTGTAATCAACATGGCCCTCCTGGTCTTTCTGGCGGGTACCGCATTCGCGATCCTGCGCCGCACCACGCTGTTTTCCGTGGTCATGCTGTCGGGGGTGTTCTCGCTCGTGTCGGCGGCCCTTCTGGTGCATCTCGACGCGGTAGACGTCGCCTTCACCGAAGCTGCCGTGGGCGCGGGCGTATCGACGGTCCTGATGCTGTCCACCCTTGCCCTGACCGCCCGACACGAGGCACCCGGCACCCGCTCGCGTGCCATTCCGCTGATCGTCGTTTTCCTGACCGGTCTTGCGCTTGTTTACGGCACACTCGACATGCCGCGCTTCGGCGATCCATCGGCTCCGGTCCACCAGCATGTCGCGCCTCGCTATATTTCCGCCACCGCCCATGAAATCGGCATGCCGAATATCGTGACGGCAGTGCTGGCCAGTTACCGCGGATTCGATACCTTGGGCGAAGTGACGGTGATCTTTACCGCCGGTATCGCCGTGCTGTTGCTGCTCGCCGGGACGATCCGCGAACCCACGACGGCGACCAAGATCACGGCGATGGAACACCACCTGGTGCTGCGCGTCGTCACGAAGGTCCTGATCGGCCCGATCCTGCTCTTCGCCCTCTATGTCCAGTTTCATGGCGACTATGGTCCGGGTGGTGGCTTCCAGGCCGGTGTCATCTTCGCCGCCGCATTTATCATCTATGCGCTGGTATTCGGGCTGGAGACCGCCGGGAATGCCCTTCCCGGCCGCGCCGTCAGGATCCTGCTCGCCCTCGGTGTCCTGATATATAGCGGCACCGGCGTCGTCAGTTTCTTTTTCAACAAGAATTTTCTCGATTACTCCGTTCTTGGAGCCACTGCGCAGGCGGGCCAGCACATCGGCATTATTCTCGTCGAATTCGGCGTCGGCATGACCGTCGCCGCGGTCATGGTCTCCACCTTCTATGCCTTCGCTGGCCAGAATCCTCCGATCGGTGACGAGGAATGGTAATGGAGTTCAAGGACGCCTTCGGCCTGTTCAACTACTGGATCGTCATCGTCCTGATGATGACGGGCCTCTACATCGTCGTGTCCCGCGGAAATCTGGTCAAAAAGATCGTCGGCCTGAACATCTTCCAGACCTCCGTGTTCCTGCTCTATATCTCCATGGGCAAGGTCACGGGCGGCACGGCGCCGATCCTGACCGGCAAGCCGGAAGTTTTTTCCAATCCCCTGCCCCATGTCCTGATCCTGACGGCGATCGTGGTCGGCATCGCCACGACGGCACTCGGACTGGCTCTCGTGGTGCGCATTAAGAATGCCTACAATTCCATAGAGGAAGACGAGATCCAGAAACTGGACCTCGCTGCAGAAAACGAAGTAGACGAACCGGGGGCGCGGCCGTGATTTCCGCCCACCTCCCCATACTGCAGGTTATCGTTCCCCTGATCGCCGCACCGCTCAGCGCCTTTTGCAGGCGCGCCGGCGTCGCCTGGTACCTGTCGCTGGTGATCTGCGCCGTGAGTTTCGCCATTTCCATCGCCTTGCTTATTCAGGTGCTGGAGGAAGGACATATTTCTTACCTTCTTGGCTCATGGGCGGCGCCATGGGGCATCGAATACCGCGTCGATGTCGTCAATGCCTTCGTGCTGATGATCATTTCCGGGATCGGCACGGCCGTGCTGCCTTATGCGCGAACCAGCATCGCTGCCGAGATCGAACCCCACAATCAGGCCTTATTTTACACGGCCTACCTGTTGTGCCTGACCGGCCTGCTCGGCATGGTGATTACGGGCGATGCGTTCAATGCCTTCGTGTTCCTCGAGATTTCATCTCTCTCCACCTACGCTCTCGTTGCCCTTGGTGCCGGGACCGACCGGCGGGCGCTGAGTGCCGCGTACACATACCTTGTGATGGGTACGATCGGCGCCACGTTCTTCGTCATTGGCATCGGCCTCGTCTACATGATGACGGGCACCCTCAACATGGCGGACCTTGCTGCCCGGTTGCAGGGCCTCGAGCATAACCGCACGGTCCTCGTCGCCTTTGCGTTCATTGTTACCGGCATCGGCCTCAAACTGGCCCTCTTCCCGATGCACCTGTGGCTGCCAAATGCCTATGCCTTCGCGCCATCGGCGGTTACGGTGTTCCTGGCTGCGACGGCGACCAAGGCGGCCGTCTACCTGTTGCTGCGCTTCCTGTTCACGGTTTTCGGAATCGACTACCACATCCTCGGCCTCACCATGACCTGGCTGTTCACGCCACTGGCGCTCGCGGCCATGTTCGCAGCCTCGACCGTCGCTATCTTCCAGGTCGAACTCAAGCGCATGCTCGCCTATTCGTCGGTCGCCCAGATCGGCTACATGGTGCTGGGCATGAGCTTCCTGTCAGTGACAGGGTTGACCGCGACCATCATTCACCTGTTCAACCACGCTCTGATGAAGGGTGCCCTGTTCATGGTCCTGGGCGCCATCGTCCTGCGCCAGGGTGCTGCCACCTTCAACACCATTCGCGGGCTCGGTCGCAAGATGCCGTGGACGATGGCTGCCTTCGTGACCGGTGGTCTCAGTCTGATCGGCGTACCGCTGACGGTCGGTTTCGTCTCCAAGTGGTACCTGGTCGCCGCCGCGCTCGAAAGCGGGCGCTGGCCGCTTGCGGTCCTCATCGTCCTGTCGTCGCTGCTTGCCGTCATCTACGTCTGGCGGGTGGTGGAAGCCGCCTACCTTGAAGAACCGCCCGCCGACAGCAAGGCGACCGAAGCGCCGCTCAGCATGCTCGTTCCGACATGGATTCTGATAGCCGCGAATATCTACTTTGGCGTTGATGCCGGACTTACCTCGCGCATCGCGAGCGCCGGCGCGCGTCTCCTGCTCGGGGTGGCGCAATGAGCGGCTCGACCCTTCTCGTTCTCTCCCTTCTCGTGCCTCTCGCCGGCGCGGTGCTGATCGGCCTTGCGGGACGCAGCCCGAACCTGCGCGAAGCTGTGACCATGACGACCGCAGCCGCGCTATTTGCGATCGTCATTGCGCTGCTGATGCGCTTCAATGCCGGCCCCGCGCCCGAGGTCATGCTTCAGGAAGTCATGCCCGGCCTGAAACTCGCGCTGAAAATAGAGCCACTCGGCATGATGTTCGCCGTGATCGCCTCGGGGCTGTGGATCGTGAATTCGATCTATTCGATCGGTTATATGCGGGGAAACAAGGAAAAGAACCAGACGCGGTTTTACATCTGTTTCGCTATCGCCATCATGTCGGCGATCGGCGTCGCCTTTTCCGCGAACATGTTCACCCTTTTCGTTTTTTACGAAGTGCTCTCGATCTCAACCTACCCGCTGGTCGCCCACAAGCAGACACCGGAAGCGAAGGCATCGGGGCGCACCTACCTCGGCCTCCTCCTCGGCACCTCGATCGGCCTGATGATGGTCGCGATCATCTGGACCTGGGTGGCTACCGGGACGCTCGACTTCACCAAGGGGGGCATTCTCGAGGGCAAGGTATCGGGTGCGCTGGCGCCGCTCCTGCTGGCGCTTTACGTGTGCGGCATCGGCAAGGCCGCGCTGATGCCTGTGCATCGCTGGCTGCCCGCAGCCATGGTCGCGCCGACGCCGGTTTCCGCCCTTCTGCATGCGGTGGCGGTGGTCAAGGCCGGCGTGTTCACCGTGATGAAGGTCGCGGTCTATATCTTCGGTGTCGATTTTCTCGCCAAGACCGGGGCCGCGACCTGGCTGATGTGGCTGGCGGCTTTCTCCCTTCTTGCCGCTTCAATCGTCGCTCTTGGTAAAAGCAACCTGAAGGCACGGCTGGCCTATTCCACGGTGAGCCAGCTTTCCTACGTTACCCTGGGCGCGGCGCTCGCGACGTCGATGGGCGTGATGGGCGGGTCCATGCAGATCGCCATGCACGCGATGGGGAAGATCACGCTGTTCTTCTGCGCCGGCGCCATCTACACCGCCACGCACAAAACCGAAATTCCCGATATGGACGGGCTCGGCCGGGCCATGCCCTTTACGTATGGTGCGTTCCTGATCGGAGCACTTTCGATCATCGGCCTGCCGCCGATGGGCGGCTCCTGGTCGAAGTGGTATCTCCTGATTGCTACCGCTGATACGGGGCAGCTCGTCATGATGCTGGTGCTGATGGTGAGCTCGCTTCTGAACGTCGCCTACCTGCTTCCAATCGTTGGCCGGGGATTTTTCGCCGGCAGCGATGCCCCTCCCGCACACGGCGCGGTTCATGCCGCCGGTGCGGCACCTGCCCCGGACACCCGGCTGCGCGCCATAAAGGAAGCGCCGCTCTTCTGCGTACTGCCGCCCTGCCTGACGGCGGCCGGCTGCATCGCCCTGTTCTTCTATGCCGACAGCCTCTACCGGCTGCTCGAACCGATCACCCGGCCCTGAGGCGCGACACGTGAGCCACCCCGAAGCCATGACCACCAGGACCGCCCGCGTTTCGCGCGTTTCCACGCTTTATCGCATTCTCTGGTGCGTTGCGGTGGTGCTCGGCGCGGTCGATTTTTTCTATCACAAGCATGTTGCCTACAAGATCGAGGGGTTCCCCGCCTTTTACGGTATCTTCGGCTTCGTCGTTGCCGTCGCGGGAATTTTCATCGCCAGGGAACTGCACAAGGTCCTGAAGCGAAGCGAGACCTACTATGATCGCTGACCTCCCGCCCGGACTGATTCTGGTACTCGGCGCCCTGCTGGCGCCGCTGCTGCGCCCGTCCCTTCGACCGGCCTATCTCGTTCTGCTGCCCGTGCTCGCGCTTGCACAGCTTCTGACCTTCGATAACGGCATTCATGGCCAGTTTCAGATGTTCGGGCATGCGCTGACGCTTTTGCGGATCGACGCGCTCTCGCGGATTTTCGCCCTTGTCTTCATCCTCGCCGCCCTTGTTTGCGCGATATACGGATGGCGCGAACGGGACGTGGTGCAGCAGGTTTCCGCCCAGATCTACGCGGGCGCGGCCATCTGCGCCGTCCTTGCCGGCGACTTCGTCTCGCTTTTCATCTTCTGGGAGCTTACGGCTATCGCTTCGGTCTTCCTGATCTGGGCCGCAAGAAACGACCGTGCCTATCAGGCGGGAATGCGCTACCTGGTCATCCAGATCGGGTCAGGCGTGATCCTGCTCGCCGGGATCATCCTTCACTACCGCGCCACGGGTTCCATCGCCTTCGGCGCGCTGTCAGCGGTTACGTTGCCCGGAGGGCTGATACTTCTAGCCTTTGGCATCAAGGCGGCCTTTCCTTTGCTGCATGCGTGGCTTCCCGACGCCTATCCGAAGGCAACGCTGTTCGGCTCGGTGGTGCTGTCCGCCTTCACCACCAAGCTCGCCGTCTATGCCATCGCGCGTGGTTATGCCGGGACTGAAATGCTGATCTGGGTCGGCGCTGCGATGGCCATCTACGGCTCGATTTTCGCGCTGATCGAAGATAACCTACGCAAGCTTCTTGCTTATAGCCTCATTGCCCAGCTCGGGTTCCTCGTTGTCGCGGTCGGCGTCGGCAGCCCCCTCGCGCTCGGCGGCGCCGCCGGCCATGCCGTCAGCAGCATATTGTACATGTTGCTCCTTTTCATGTGCGCCGGCGCCGCGATCGCCGCGAGCGGAAAGGAAACACTTTCCTCCCTCGGCGGTCTCGCTCGACGCATGCCTTGGACAGCGGCAATGTGCGTGGTCGCTTCAGCGTCCATCGCAGCCCTTCCAGGAACTTCGGCCTTCGTCACGAAGTCGCTGATCCTGTCATCATTGGCCAAGGGCGGCTTGCAAATCCCCTGGCTGCTGTTGCTGGCGGCGGCTGTGCTTACCGTCGTCCATACCGCTATCCGGGTTCCCTACCATGTCTTTTTCGCGCGCGCAGAAACGACCGGAAAAAGCGAGGCGCCTTTCTCCATGCGAATTGCCATGACGGCGACGGCGGCGTTCATTCTTGCCGGCGGGTTCCTGCCAGAAGCGTTTTACAGGCTGTTGCCCGGCAATATCACCTATGCGCCCTACAGCTTCGGACATGTCGTGACACAACTGCAACTTGTCATCTTCGCAGCGCTCGGATTTGCGATGCTGCGCCGAAACAAGCTCGATCCGCGACCGCGCAACGCGACCATTGACGCCGATTGGCTTTACCGTCGTCTGCTGCCCGCGCTCATTAACGCGTTCGGTGGCATCATTAGCCACATCCATTTCCGCACCCTTTCCCGGGCCCAGGTGCGCCTCAACCGCTTCATTGCAACGGTCTACCGCCACCACGGCCCCCAGGGCGCGCTCGCGCGTACCTGGCCCGTGGGATCGACGGTGCTCTGGGTGGCGGTGCTGCTCTGCGTCACGCTGGTTTTCTACTACGTCGAATAGCGGCGGACCTTCGCCCCTGCTAATCTCGCCGCCATGACGAGATACCTGGGCAAATTGCTGCTTCCACTCATGCTCGCCGTCTTCGCCGCGATGCCTGCGCGCGCCGAGACGGCACACCATCCCCTTGCCGGTCGCATCTGGAGCACCGGCGACGGCGCGTTCATCACCGAAAAACGCCTCGCCGAAGAACTTCTGCGCGGCCGTTACGTGTTGCTGGGCGAAACCCACGACAACCCGGAACACCACCGCATTCAGGCCTGGGCTGTGGCCACGGTCGCCGCGCGGGGACGTCCCGGGATAGCGCTCGAAATGATTCGCGCCGACCGCCAGCTGGTCATCGATGCTCATTTTGCCTCCCGCCCGAACGATATCGCCGGCCTTGGCGCGGTCCTTCAGTGGCAGCGGACGGGATGGCCGGAGTGGTCGCTCTATGCCGCCGTCGTCGCGCCCGTGATTGCCACGACCGGCCCCCTGATTGCCGCCGATCTTCCTGCCGATGCCATGCGCGCCATCGCCCGGGGCGGCATGGCGGCGCTTGCTTCCGAACGTCGCACCGCACTCGGCCTCGACCGCCCGCTGCCGGACGCCCTCTATACGGAACTCGATCGCGAAATGGTGGCGAGCCATTGCGGCAAACTACCCAAGGCAAAAATCCGGCCCTTCAGCATGATGCAGGCTGCCCGTGACGCCAGCCTTGCCGACGGACTGCTCACCGCAGCGCGGCTTGCAAAAGGAAGAGCCGTGCTGATCGCCGGCACCGGCCATGTGCGCCGGGACCGCGGAGTGCCGATGCACCTCGCCCGGCGCGGCAATACCGACGGCATCGTGGTTCTGGCCCCGATCGAAGCGCAGCCCGGAATGAACCAGCCGGAGGCTTACGCCGCGATCTTCGCGAGCGCCGCTTTGCCATTCGACTTTGTCTGGTTCACCACGGCGATCAAGCGTGCCGATCCCTGCGGGGATTTCAAAGCGCGCTGACGATGGTTGCTAGATGCTGATGAAGAACAGGAAGCTGAAAGTGGCGCTGAAGACGACGCCGGGCCTGAGGGTCCCGGTGTCTTTCTGCAGGCTTTCCTGCTAGGCATAGGCTGACGTCGCCTTCACGAAGGGGCTTTCGGGCAGCGACGACATCATGGGGACCGGTTCATGAGCGGGCGTATCTTCCTCGCGCTGCTTCTTGCGGGGCAGGCCTTCCATCACTTCACGCGCATCGTGCAGCAACCGCTTGAGCGCTTCGTCGGTCGTCTTGCGTGCGGCCGGCGCCGCGGGAGCAGCGAGAACCTTGGCGGTCAGTTCGGGAACGGGGGAAGGATCGGCATGGGCCTTGCTCGCGGGCGGATCGCGGCCATCGGGCATCGAGCGGCCCTGATCCTTGTCGTTATCAGCGGCGCTGTCGGCATCGGCCGGATTCACGCGCACGGCCGCCGCCGTCTGGTCTGCCGGGCCTCCTCCGCCCACAGACCGCGACGTGGCAATCCTTGCCGATGTTCCGGACTTTACCTGGTCCAGCATGATGCACCCTTTTGAGACACACTCGGGTTGCATTATCTCTGCGGGCGAGGTTCCCCCAAAGACATAACGCAATGAATTTGAAGGGTATTTTTGGAAAATTTGCGAAAAATACAGGGCAAATTTGATTAAAATTGCGGGTATTTTTGTTACCCGTGAAAATCCCTGTGTTTTCAGGTCTATAATACCAAAGCGATATTTTCGTTCGAACCTGAACGACCGTCATGGAGGGCGGGCCGATGAGATTATGTCACGCTATAACCGTGCTCTTCCTCGCCTTCGGCGCGTCCGCTTTTCCGGCTTACGCGCAATCGGAGCGCTATTCCGCGCCCGACGAAGCTTATGCACGGAAGGATTTTTCGACTGCGCATAGGCTGTGGTTGGCGATCGCCGAGGAAGGAAATGCCAGCGCCTATTTCAACCTGGGCCGGATGTATCTGTTCGGCGAGGGTGTGCCGATCGATCTCGTCGAGGCCTACAAGTGGTTCGCCCTCGCAGACAAGGCCGGCCAGCCGCAGGCAAAGGCCGGGCTCATGCGAGTCTCTCCGACGATGACGGCATCAGATGTCGAGGAAGCAAATCGCCGGATCGAACGCTGGCACGATGCGCATCCTTCGACCCGCCGCTGAAACACTCAGGGCGCGCGCGAACAGGCACCGCCGCCGAGCACGCAGAATTTCGCGCAATGGGGATGATTGAGGGACACCGGGCGCAGCGATTCGGCAAGGGTTCGCCCCAGCTCGAATTCCGCGTCATAAGCGATCAGCGTGCAGGCGAGGACCACGGCGTCAGCCTCGCCTTTCCGTCGCACCACCATGCGCGAACTCGCGCACATCATGTCCGCCGGAGACTTGCCGAGAATTCCCCAGCAGGATTCGGTGATTTCCGGCACATCGGCAGCCTCGTCCATTTCCGGAAACAGAACCAGCATCTCCGGGTCGAGACAATCGATGCCGATACCCTTGCTCGCGAAAAGGGCGCCAAAGCCCCTCCGCAGGCGTGCTTCATCGCCATCCCACAGCGTGCGGCCGGCAACGCGCATGGCGAAACCGTTGTCCGACAGCCAGCGCAGTCCCGCCAGGGTAGCCGCGAAGCCGCCCTGCCCGCGCTCCTCGTCATGGCGTTCCGGATCGAAGTGATCGACGGAAACGCGAATGACCAGCGCGTCGCCGAAGGCCTGACGCAATCGCAGCAGGTCGGTTCTACAATGGGTCATCGGCGTCATTGCATTGGTCAGGACCAACGCCTTGTGGCCCCGCGAAAGGGCCTCGTCGAGCATGGCGACGATGTCTGGATTCATGAAGGGCTCGCCGCCGGTAAAGCCGATTTCGGGCCTGCCGAGGCCCAGCGTCTCAATCTCGTCCAGGTACCGGCGCAGGTCGTCAAGGCGGAACCAGTCGAGGCGGTCGTTCCTGGGGCCCGATTCGATATAGCAATGCCCGCAGGCGAGGTTGCACAGGGTACCGGAATTGACCCAAAGCGTCGAAAGCCCGGAAACGTCGACCCGGGCGCGGCGCTCGCCCCGGGCGGTCCATTCCGGATCTGAGAATTTGGGCTGTATGGTGACGGAATCGGGCGGTGTCATGGCCCCTTTCCTAGCCCGCCCGGACGTTCACTTCCAATACACATTTCCGTTACGGGACCAAGGTTTGCGCGGCGCCCGCCATGTGGTATCCTGTGCCAAGCCATAATGTTGATTTTGCGGGGAAGATAATGTCCGAGGAAAAGACCGCCGGTTCCGGGGAAACCACCGTTTACGTCCGTCCGGGCGAGCCCGGCCATAACGAGGCCAAGGAAGTCGTCTGGGTCCGCTGGCAGAAGAAGCGCACCTTCGTGCGTGCGCTCGAAGGCACCTACGGCGAGGTCTACAAGACCCTCTATGCCCAGCCCCGCGTCTATCCGCATTCGAACTGGAAGTGGCACGGTGGCCCGCAGGTCTACGGCAAAGTCACGATCAACCCGCAGTCGGTCGAGATCGCCCAGTCCATCGAATGCCACCTCAACGTCTTCTCGCCCCATGGCGCGGGCCAGAAGCACGGCCACATGAACTCCGCCGTGTTCTACATCCTGTCCGGCGTCGGCCACGACGTCCATGACACCATCAGCTACCCCTACGAAGCGGGCGACGCCTGTGTCGTCGAGAACGGCTGCGTGCACCAGCACATCAACGACGGCGACAAGGAAATGGTTGTCCTCGTGATGAAGGCGAAGCCGCTGTTCCTGTTCATGCACATGCTGTTCCAGAAGATGGTGGACTATCCGGAGAAGGTGCCCTCCAAGGGCGGCGAGAACTACGTTCCGCCGGAACACCTCTAGTCCGTCGCGCGGGCCGTGAGCGAAAAAGGCGACAAATCGGCAGGGCCCGGACACAACGCCGCGCCCGAAGGCAATCCCGAAGTCTGGACCTTCTGGCAGAAGAAGCGCACCTTCGTGCGCGCGCTCGAAGGCACCTACGGCGAGGTCTACAAGACCCTCTACGCCGCCCCGCGCATCTACCACGGTCCGGATTTCGTCTGGAAGGGCGGCCCCCAGTTCTACGCCAAGACGATCATCAATCCGGGCTCCGTGCAGGTCGCCCAGTCCATTGAGTGCCACGTCAACCTGCTGGCGCCCTTCTCCACCAGCCAGAAGCACGGCCACATGAATTCCGCCGTGCTCTACATCCTCTCAGGCGCGGGCAAGGACATCCATGACGGCCATTCCCACCCGTACGAGGCGGGCGATGCCTGCATCGTCGAGAACGGCTGCGTCCACCAGCATGTCAATACCGGACCGGAAGCCCAGATCGCCCTTGTGATGAAGGCGAAACCGCTGTTCCTGTTCATGCACATGCTGTTCCAGAAGGTCGTGGAATATCCCTCCTCCGAGCCCGCCCCGGGGGCCGAAGGCTACGTGCCGCCTGACAATATCTAGCCTTCCGGGAGGCGGTTGCGCCCGGGCCCGCCTGCGGCTACCCTTGGCCCGCTTTTCCCAAGGAGTTCGCCCATGCCCGAAGACGCAAAGCCCCAGGACGCCCCCGAAGCCGGCAGCAACCAGCCGGTATGGGAACGCTGGCAGAAGAAGCGCACCTTCGTGCGCGCGCTGGAAGGCACCTACGGCGAGGTCTACAAGACCCTCTACGCCCAGCCGCGCATCGTCCACGGCCCCGAAACCGGCTGGAAGGGCGGCCCCGCCTACTTCCACAAGATCACCGTAAGCCCGCAGAACGTCTCGATCGCCCAGTCGATCGAATGCCACGTGGACGCTTTCGCGCCGGGCGCCTACGGCCAGAAGCACGGCCACATGAATTCAGCGGTGTTCTTCATCCTGTCGGGTCAGGGTTACGACATCCATGACGGCGTGAAACTGGAATACGAAGCGGGTGATGCCAGCGTCGTCGAATGCGGCTGCGTCCATCAGCACTTCAACCGATCCCAGACCGAACAGATGGTTTGCCTGGTGATGAAGGCGAAGCCGCTGTTCCTGTTCATGCACATGCTGTTCCAGAAGACCGTGGACTATCCGTCGGACACGCTTCTGAAGGGCTTCGAGGATTATTCACCGCCGTCGAACCTGTAATCGCGGTGAAACGCAGTTTTCGAAACGGCCGGGAAAATTCCCGGCCGTTTTCTTTCCTACGATCCGCTGCAAGGGATTAGAATTTCGGGAACCAGAAGGGAGCGCCGATGTCCATGCCGTCGCAGGAGTCCCAGCCGCCCGCATGGCATGCCGAAAGCGCCACGCCGATCCTCGCCGCGCTTGAAAGCAGCATTGAGGGCCTCGACGACGCGGAAGCCGCCGCGCGACGTCTCAGGTTCGGCCTCAACGAGCTGCCGCGGGCCCGCCCCACCGGCATTGCGCTGATCTACTTCCGCCAATT
>Ga0222714_10005237_pt1 | contig 12408 bp, 7 predicted proteins | sample C33_3DmetaG_FD_165048 | JGI IMG/M metagenome (GOLD analysis project Ga0222714, IMG submission 165048) | Estuarine water microbial communities from San Francisco Bay, California, United States - C33_3D | ecosystem: Environmental > Aquatic > Marine > Unclassified | place: USA: California... | reverse complement strand
TGAAATCAAAGAGACACTGCTAGAAAAGCATGGATTAAATCCGAAAACGCGAAATTTCGAATGGAAACCAGTCGGCATTGACGCAGATTTGCTCGCCGCCACGCGCGTGATTTCTATGAATGAGGACGAGGCAAACGACCCGACGTCGGTGATGCTGGCCATCGCAGGCGCATCAGTGAGCGCTCGTAACGACGCGCACACCAAAGCGGTATTGTTAAAGTCTATTGCAAGTTTCCTAGAAGGCTACGGCACGACGTTGAAGGAGGACAACGTGTACGTCAAGGCTAAGGCAAACTCAACAAATTTGCCGAGCAAACGTAAACGTTTCGCCTTGCTCCTTCGCATGCGCGAAAAAATCATCTTACTCAGCAGTGCAAACGCACTGTTTAAAGAACTTCCTGACGAAGATAGCGAGTTGGTGATAGATTCGTGTAGGTATGCGTTTTATAACGAGTACGATGCGTGCATGGCGCGCGCGCGCGGCGAGACGTTTCGCAAGTTTGAGTAGATGAACAGCGGTAATGTTCGCGCATTACAAACAACAACATATTTGATTTAGTGAGTTAGAACGTAGCGTATTGTAGATTAGTACGGTCGGTGACGGTCGCCGCCACCTCCTCGACCTCCTCTTCTTCCGCCTCTTCCACCCATTCCTCTTCCGCCCATGACGTACGCGACTTGGCCGGTTGGCAGGATCACAGGCATAGCATTCTGCACGCGGGGCGCGCCGCTACCAGCCCAACCGCGCGGCGCGAGTCCGCCTCCATATGAACTACCGCTGTATCTACCACCTGCAGGACGCGAACCCGACCAATCGTCTCGTCCGCGTTGGGCTCCACCCTTGCCGCGTTGGGCTCCGCCGCGGTCGTTTTGCTTGCGTTCAGCCGCTGGGACGGTGCGCGCGAACGAGATGCGAAGCGTCGAGCCATCGATGGAAGAAATGAAATTTCTACTATTTCTTGACTTGTTTTCATCCGCACCAGCGTCGGCGGCGTCGGCTTCGCATTCCTCGATGGCTTTCTTTGCGGATTCTGCCTTGACAAACGCCACGTACGCCGCCGCCCCGCGTAAGCGCACTTCCTCAATGTCGCCAAATCGCGCGAAAACTTCCTTAAGCGCGTCCTCGGTGTTATTTTCTTCGTTCATATTTCGCACGCACAACGTGCGCGTATCCGTCTTGGGTTTCGCCGCCGCCCATTCAAGCGTAACGCTCTTCTCCGCCGACGCCGCCAAAGGCGCCAACAATTCCTTATTCTGCTGCATGCACTTCATCGCGCGCTCGGCGCACGCCTCATTATAATACACCGCAAAACCATATCCACCGTTGTGATGCTCAGGATTCTTACTCGACGGGCACAACGAAAAATACTCCAATCCCGCGCCTCCAGCGCGCAACGCCTCGATAATCTCCACCCGCGTCGCGTCCCGTCTCACCCCTGCAACTCGAAGCCGATACTTATTCGGCTTCACGCTCGCACGAATCTTCTGATTCTTCACTTCACACGCGCTCGACGTAATCGCCTCGATCGCTTTCGACGCAGCTTCCGCGCTTTCATACGTCGCGAACGCGTACCCTCGATGCGCCCCCGTCGCGAGATCCGTCATCAATTTCAAATCCTTCGCCCCTTCCTCCGCACCGCACTTCCTCAGCGCCGCGTGCACGTCAGATTCATTTGCATCGAGCGAGATGGAACCGATGAACACCTCGGTGTCGGCGCGAGCCTTCGTGGCGACGAGTTCGTCGGTGGCATCCACGTCGGGACGCAGCAGCGATTCCTTGGCGTGCCAATCATAGTGCGCGTCGTCGTACGACGGCGCCGCGGCGCCGTGTTCGGCGTCGATATCCATATCTCGCGTGTTCTCGATGCGCGTCTTCTCGCGTGCGTGTCGTCGGCTCGGCGGCGGTGGCTCGGCGCGCGTCGGACAATGATGCGATCGAGACGCCACATCGCCCGCACACTGTGCCTCGCGTGCACCGCGCGCTCGGACGCCCGCGGCGCCGGCGATCGCGACAGACGCGACAGACGCGCGCGGCGCGTGACGCCGGCGCGCGCGGACGCGGACGGACGAGTGGCGCGCGCGCGTGAGACGCCGGAGACGGTGGAGCTGGGCGCCGCCGCCGACCGCGCGACGATGGCGCTCGAGCTGCGTGAGGCGGCACGCGCGGCGTTTGAGGTGGTATCGAGCGCGAGTACGCTGACGGAGGATGCGATGGAGGCGTTCGCGGCGGCGGCGACGGCGCCTGGTGTGGTGGAGCGCGCGGATGTGCGTGAAACGTTGACGGCGACGCGGGACGGCGGCGCGACGTTGCTCGACGCGCGGTCTCCGGGGGAATTCGCGAAAGGGCACATCCCAGGCGCGGTAAATGTGCCTTTGTTTGATAATGATACGCGCGCGGAGGTGGGGAAGACGTATAAAACGCGAGGGCGGGGTGAGGCGATGGTTTTGGGGATGACCGCGGTGGCGCCTCAGTTGGACGCGCTCGTGGAGGCGGCGGCGCGGGCGATAGCGGAGCGAGGTGCGAAGGGCAGCGGCGGGAAAGACGATGTAAAGGATGTATATGTGATGTGTTTTCGCGGTGGCATGCGAAGCTCGTGTGTTGGATGGTTGTTGAGCGAAAAGATTCCTGGAGTTCGCGTGCGCGTGCTCTCTGGCGGATACAAAGGTTTTCGTAAGTGGGCTCTGGAACGATGCGGAGCGTTAGACGTGCCCGCGCCCAAGGTGTGCATAGTTGGTGGACGAACTGGGGTGGGCAAAACCCGCGCACTGCTCGCGCTGGAGGCGAAAGGGGAACAAATCATTGATTTGGAGGGATTGGCGAACCACGCCGGGAGCGCGTTTGGATGGGTTGGCCGCGAGCCCCAACCGACGTCTGAGCATTATTCAAACATGGTGGTGTGCACGTGGGATGCGCTCGATCCAACGCGGTGGGTGTACATCGAAGACGAAGGTCCGCACGTTGGGCGGTGCTCGGTCGATCCATTACTTTTTGTGCGCATGCGAAACGCTCCGCTGGTGATTCGCATGGTGGCGTCGCGGGACATACGGTTGCACACTCTCGTGGAGGATTACGCCACGGACGACCTAAGGTCCAATCCCGAATGGCTTCCGACTATGGAAGAAAGTATCGAAAAACTCACTAAACGTCTCGGTGGTCTTCGCGTCAAGGAGATTCGCGACAAATTGGAGGGAGGTGACTTCACCGCCGTCGCCGAAGGATTGTTGGATTATTACGATGAACTGTACGATAAGCATTTGATGCAAAAGCGAAAGGATCGCCGTGGGCGCGGAGGCGCGAATGACGAGACGTCATCGGTGACGTCGTTTTCATCCACAGAGGAAGAGCGTGCGGGTGTCGTGGTTGATGTACATTGTCGAGCGCGGGAAGACGGCGCGATTGACGAGGAATCGTTGGTTCGCGACATTTTGTGCGCTGTGGGGTTGTTCGATTGCCAACACGGCACGATTGTGGAGGACCCATCCGAAGAGGGGTAGTTGGTAGAACTTTTGACATTCTCTTTTATGAATACATGATATAGTAGAAAGCTAAGAAGAAGAGAAGAGAAGAGAAAACGCTTTTAACACGCTAACACTTTAATCACGCCCGTAGAATTTGCGGCGACGAGCACGCTATCGTCACTTTTCCACGTCGCAGCGCTGATAAATGCACGCGGCATGGTGACATCCTCTACCACACCGCTACCCGCAAAGTTGACTGACGTTATCGGTGACGACAATTCTTTGTGGTAAATGTACACTTCGTTGGTTTCGCTGCCGCACGCGATGTGATCACCCGCCACGGTGAGTCCGACGAAATTCTTCTCATTCATATGTCCTTTTAACGCGCAAGTCAATTCCCCAGTGTTTACGTTCCATACGTTAATCGTGCTATCTGTGGACGCGCTCGCAATTTGATTGGCGTTGAGGTATTTGACGTAACTCACCGCCTTGCGGTGACCACTCAAAATTTGAACCGGCTTGTTTATCTTTCTGAGATCAAACAGATATACTTTGTGGTCCACGCACCCGACTGCGATGCAATGCGCATTTTCGGGAGAGTACTGCGCGCAGCACACATTTGCTTTCATGTCAATCTCGTGCACGCTACTCGACTGGTCAGTGTTCCAGATTTTCACTAAATAATCATCCGAGCCGCTCACCAACAGCCGAGGATCGGTGCGACAGTAATCAACCGTCCAAATGCGCTTTTCGTGCTCCTCAAATTCTGCAACGACTTGGCGACGCTCAACGTCCCACAACGACACTACGCCTTCGTAATCGCTCGCCGCGAGGTGGTGCTTGATGAATTTGTTGTACGACAAGCACGACAGCTTGGACTTTGCCATAATTTCTTCTTCAGGCGCTTGCTTGCCTTCAAGCACGTGTGCCAAGTTGTACACTTGAATGCGCTTGGACACTCCTGCAGTGGCAAAATGTTCTTGCGTGGAATCAAACTCGATGCTACTCACAATCGTGCTGGAGTTTGCACCCTCTGGCTCGCTGATTTCCGCCGCGACGGAAATCTTTGAAAACCGATTAAACGCGCCAATGAGCGTAGAGAATTCATCCAATACCGCAGCAGCATCGCGCGTGTTAACAGAAGAGACTGTACTGGAATTGTTCTCGGCACCATCGCATCGTCTCTTTGAATACCAGCTCTGTAAGTCGTTGAAATGCCTCAATACTTTCCTGCGCTTAGTTTCGTCAATTTTCACTGGCTCGTCGTTGTCGCCGTCACGTCTCGTCGCCATTACCCCCAGCGCTTCCATCGCGTGTCCTATCATTTCTTTGTCACGCGTCTCACCTACTGCCCGCGGTGCATCGCGCAGCATCGCGGTGCCAGCTAAATGTTCAATCTCTCGTCTCACCGCGGCAATGTCGGTGTCCAAAAATTGCAATTCCCGCTCGAGCGCCGCCGCATTTTCCGTTTTCCTCCGTCGACTCTCCATCAAAAACTCTTGCAGTACACCGCGTGACGCCGCACGCGATTCCAAAACCATCCCCCGGTGTTTCTCACCGAGCGACTTTACGAGCGGCGTTAGTTCATCTAATTCCAGTCGTTTGGCAGTGGCGTCCTGCCGCTCCGTCTCAGCCTGTTTCGCTCGTTTCATAGCTTCCACCATGGCGTTCACCGCAGTATTCGGCACGAGTTGGCGTTCGGTAAACGTAGAAGAGCACGTTGGGCACCGCGCGGTGCGTTCACGGGGCGCATATTCATCCTCATCGTCGTCGTCAGGCATCGTCGCCGCCTCGAGCGCGCGACTCGCGCACGCGTGACAAAACGTGTGCCCACACGTTCCTACGCAGTGCGCATCCGTGAACGGGTCGAGACATATCGCGCACGTGACGAGCGGTGCAAAATCATCTGGGACCGCGGATGGCGCGCGCGCGAGTGACATTGCGCGCGTCCGTTGCCGTGAGCGTGGCGCGCCGTGGGACACGAGTGAAAAAGCGAAACGCTGACGTCACTCAGTGTTTTTGTGCGTCTGTGCGCGCGCTCGACGTACTCGGGGACGCGCGCGGCGCGTCGTGCGTTCTATGTGAGCGCTTTCACACGTCCAAGTCGAGGTGAGACGCGCGACACGCGGTGGTGCGTCGCGATGTGGTGTTTCGCGCTCGTCGTCGTGACTTCGTGGATAGGCGGCGCGCGTTACGCAAAGGCTACAACTCAATTATGTTTTACAATGGACATCGCGCGACGGCTATTGGGCTACTCGCGCGAATTCTACGATTTCTAATTCAGTGTTCCATCCTTGCGCCATGACGTCGCGTTTGACGGCGTGAATGGCGACGGCTTGAAAGCCGTACTCTCCCGTGGCTATCGGGCTGAGAAACGCGTCGTCGGCTCTGTGTGCGTAGGCGATGATAAAACGACCACCTGGAGCGAGGCAGAGCGCCGCAGTGCGAAACAGACCCGTGCATGTTTGCTCATCTTCGTTGTACAGCACGTCAGCGGCGAGGATGATGTCGAACGCATCGACGTCGTTGCGCACGCGTTCGCCAAACGTCGGCGGCGGAACGTTGATATCTAACGTCGTCACTTCCAATCTCGGCGCCACGTTGCGAGCTGGATCTCCTAAACCATATGCATTCGCGTCGTGCACGGGCAAGGTTTTGTCCGAGTAGTCGGCGACGACGTCGTCTCCCGAAGCGACTACCCGCATTCCTCCACGAAGTTGCTCCAAAGCGTCCTCATTCGCATCGGTGAGTAAAACATACGCGGCGCCCGCCAACGCGAGCGTACGCCCGGGATAACCCGCGCACCCTGCCCCTATTTCCAACACGCGCTTACCCGCACATTCGCCCGCGGTTGTCGTCGACGCAAGAAAGTTCGCCAACGCGGCGCCACCTTCCCAACACGTCTCGCCTCGTACCGATGCCGAAGGCGACGCGTCGATGCGACTAAATGCTCGCAGCGGATTATGCGCGTGCTCAGCAGCGAGCGTTGCGTCGGCAAACCGCGGGAAAAATTCTTCGACGGCGTAGGGCATGTCGCATGACGAGCCAAACTATGGAGACGGGGTTGACAACAGTCTTTCCACATCCCTTGAACAAAATCCAACGCATCTAGCACCAATAGGCGCGGTATAAACACTACCAGCATAACGTTTCTGCGTTAAACGCGTGGAGTTTTGCGACACGCCAGGAGCTTTTCGCGAATCAAATTCCAAAACGCGTCTTCGTCAGCATCCGTGTCGGCGTCAATGCCTCGAGTGCGAATCAATTCAAATCGACTGTCGCGTCTATATGCCACGGACGTAAATGCTATTGAACGCGAGACACCATCATCACCATGCACAATATCAGGCCGCACCCAGTCCGCACCGAGGCGCATGATGCCCTTGAATCGCGCGACGTCGACGCGACGCAACACAAATGCGTCAAAAAATTCCTTCAACAATGGGCGAACGAAGACGTCATCAACGTGAAACGCGTACCCACACGACGCGTACTCGCTCGTAGCATTCTTTAACATCCATGGTTCGCCTTGATATACCAGCGTCGGGCGCGGCAGCACAAAAGGTCCGCTCGGATTCATAGCGTTGCTCGCGTGCGGCGCGTCGTCGCTTGCCCCTTCCCATCCGCATTCTACGTCCAAAATCCGCGCATCAATCACGTTCGCGCGCTCACCGATAACCACCGCCGCTTTCTTTGGCCAAAACCCACGCCCAAACGCCTCGAACGCCGCAATCTCATCTGCAGTCGCGCAATCCGCGAATGAGCCGATGAGCGCATCCGCGCATTCGCACTGCGCCGCAAACAACGCGCTCGTCCTCACCCCGCTTTCCCGCGAGCCAAACTCTCGCACATCCACCACGCACAACGTCGCGCGAATATCCACGCTCGATTTCAAGTGCTCAGTGCGTAGGGCATCGATGACGCGACCGGCATCACCCATTCCGCTCGGTTCCACCAACACGCGCGCCGGCGCGTATCGACGAATCACTTGCGTCACCGCCAGCGTAAACGGCGCCGCCGTCGCGCAGCACACGCACCCACCGTTCACTTCACGAACCACGACTCCACCATCGCGCTCGCTCGCGAGCGCTCGCGCGCCAACGTCCCCGCCGATGGCGTCATCGAGAAGCGCGCCATCGATGCCAAGCGCACCGAATTCATTCACAACCACCGCCCACGTCTCGTTCGCTGGACGCATCGCGAGCGCGCGCGCGATCGTCGTCGTTTTCCCAGCGCCGAGCGCGCCGGTGACGACGTTGACTGGCGTCGGCGTCGGCATCGCGCGCGCGGATGTGACGAGACTTTTTTGAATTCGAATCAGCGCCAGCTGTCGCCGCGTCATTACTCGGCGCGCCGTGGCGTCGCGTCGGCGCCGTTCGTCCTCGTCGCGCGCGCGAGCGGCGGCGGCGACGACGGCGGCGCACCGCACCAGTCGTCGTCGAACGTCTCTCGGTGACGGCGCATCGAAGGCGTGATGATTAATCATCACGATGATGGTGATGCTGATGATTCGTCGTCGCTTTTCGTACCTTGTGCGCCAGCGAGCGCGGCGTCGTGCGGCATCATCCCCACCCACGCGCGCACCATCGACACCGTTCTCCGAGGCGGCGTTCGCACGCGCATGCTCACCGAAATCGTGGGCGAGAGCGGGTCGGCAAAGTCACATTTGTGTTGTCAGCTCGCGTTGAGCGCGCAGCTCGCGTTTCCATCCGGCGCCTCTGTGGTGTACGTACACACCGAAGGACCGCCTCCAGTGCGGCGATTACGCGCCCTGGCGACGTCTCAAAGGTTTATTGAGTTATTCGGAAGCGCGGAGCGCGCGTCGGAGGCGTTGGATCGGGTATACATGGTGAACGCGTTGGGCGACGGGGACTCGATGTTGGACGCGCTCGGGTCGTTGAGCGCGGCGTTGCGATATCCTGTCGACGCGGACGCCCCCGTGCGGATGATTATCGTGGATTCCATCGCTGCACCGTTTAGGGATGAGCACGCTGGCGCGGTTGGCGCGGGTGGTGCGTCGTCGTCGTCGTCGTCGTGGGCGTATACGATGCGTCGGGCGGGGACGTTGCACAAGGCGACCATGTTGCTCAAGGAGTACGCGGCTCGACACGATTTAGCGTGCGTCGTGACGAATCACGTGGTGGATTCCATGCGCGCGAGCGATGCGAACGGCGCACACGGTGACGAGACTCGCGTGTTGCGTGCGCTCGGGGAGGCGATGACGAGTGGGCGTCGCGTGCTGCCGGCGCTCGGGTTGGCGTGGGGACATTGCGTCAACGCGCGATGTTTCGTGACTCGGCGCGCGAAACGGCGCGCGGCGACGACCGTCGGTGGTGGGGGTGATGACGGCGTCGATGGTGGCGGTGACGACGCATCATCGGTCGAGCGCACGTTTCGCGTGGTGTATGCGCCGCACTGCGCGCCCGCGGCGGTGGGGTTTGTCATTCGAGACGACGGCGCGTGGGGCGCGGAATGACGGCGCCGAGACGCCGAGCGACGCGAAGGAATACGCATGTGTTGAATGATGATCACGCGCACACGAATACTATTAGAAGATACAACAAACATAGATTGCATAGCACGCATACGAATGCGCATTAGCACTGGCGCCATGTAATGCGAGACGAATTGATTGATGACTCGCCGCCGACGACGACTCAAACTCGGTCAAACAGCGCTCGTCAGTGTTCGACGCACGCCGCCCCACCGTCGCCGTGGCGCGCGACGCACAGCGCAAAAGATGTCCACGACATCGTGTGCCCGCGCCGAACGCGATCGTTGGAGCTCGATCGACGCCCTCGTGCACCGTGAAGGGAGATTTGTTGGACCTGGTTTCTCACCCGGCGACGCGTGCGCGAGCATCCTGCGCGAGCACGTGCGCGTGCTCGTCGTCGGTGCCGGCGGGCTTGGATGCGAGCTTTTGAAAGGATTAGGTGCGCGTCAGCCTCGGCATCGGCGTCGCGTCTCGAGCGCGTGGTGTATGCGTTTTGTGTGTTCGCGCGACTAACTACCTCTTCGTTTCAAACCCGCCGTAGCCCTGAGCGGATTTACGACGATGGACGTGATTGACATGGACACCATCGACGTGACAAACTTGAACCGTCAATTTTTATTCAGCACTGCGGACGTGGGCGGGTCAAAGGCGGTGTGCGCGGCGAAAGCGATTGAGGCGCGCGTTCGCGGGTGCGCGGTGACGCCGCACCACGCGCGCATCGAAGACAAACCGGATGAATGGTACAAGCAATTTGACATCATAGCCTTGGGTTTGGATTCGCTCGAAGCGCGAGCATATATCAATAGCGTGTGTTGCGGGTTTTTAGAGTTTGATGGCGAGGGAAATGTGGATCCTACGACGATTAAAGCGCTCGTGGATGGCGGTACCGAGGGATTTAAAGGACACGCGCGGGTGATTATTCCTGGGATAACGCCGTGTTTTCATTGTACCATGTGGTTGTTTCCGCCACAGACGACGTTTCCCTTGTGTACTTTGGCGGAAACGCCGAGAAATGCAGCGCACTGTATTGAGTATGCGAAACTAATTCAATGGCCCGCTGAGCGCCACGGGGAGACGTTTGACGCCGACGACGTCGAGCACATGACTTGGGTGTACAATAAAGCTCTGAAGCGCGCACAAACGTTTGGTATTATTGGTGTGACGTATGCGCATACACAAGGTGTGACGAAAAACATCATTCCCGCAATTCCAAGCACGAATGCTATCGTCGCCGCGGCGTGCGTCATCGAGACGTTGAAGATGGCGACGATGTGCGCAAAAGGTATGAACAATTACATGATGTACGTTGGTACTGATGGTGTGTACTCACACACGGTAGAATATGAAAAAGATCCATCGTGCATGATGTGTTCGCCTGGTATCGCGCATGAGATGAGCGTAAACGCCACACTTGAAGACTTTATGGCATCCATCGTTGCCGCGCACGCCGACGCGTTGAGCGCGCCGAGCGTGAGCTTTGGTGACAAAAATTTGTACATTCGTGGCATCCTCGAAGCAGAGTTTGCGGACAATCTCACCCGTCGCATGTATGACTTGATGGATGAACGAACAGAGGGATTGCTGATTATAAATGATAAAAAATTGAAGCGTACCGCCATGCGCGTGCGTTTGTCGCTCTCGATGGAATAAGTCGAGTTGATGCGATGCGAGCATGTATAAATTTGAAATTAAATTGTACTACTGATTGACTACGCATTCGCGCTTAATTCGTGTCGTCGTAATCGCCAAGCAATTTCTCCTTGATAAGCTTTAATTGCGCCTTGTCGACTCCGAGTTTTTCGCGCTTCTTGATGATGTCTTCGTCTTCGTCGCTGACTTTTTTATCCTCCTCCTTGTCTTCATCTTCTTTGTCCTTCTCCTCGTCCTTCTTCTTATCATCATCGTCATCGTCGTCGTCGTCATTATCGGCGTCTTCCTTCCGTTGCGCGACTTTAACGGTTTCCACCGCGCCTGTTTCGCTCACCGTCACCTGCGAATCCAACGTCGTCGTCGTCGTCGGCGGCGACATCTCCCTCGTGGATTCATTCTCACCCGTTTTCGACTCTACACCCTCCACATCGTCAATCGTCGTCATGTTGAGCGTCGTCGTGTTGAGCGTCGTCATTACCGTCGTCGCGTTATCCATCATCGCATCCGTATTGTTTGCCGCGACGTCACCCGTCTCCGTCGCGTTACCACTCGGCAACGCCAATTGCGCCGCCGTAGCCTTCTCGAACAACTCCACTTCGTCAACCTTGTAGAAATCATGACTACCCAAGCGACAGCAGAAGATACCCATGCGAAGTTGCTCGGTTGTTTTCGCCTGCGAGGACGTCGTGACGCCAATCACGGTTTCGAAATGAATAAACTTTACGTCTCGAATGCTCGACAGCGCCGCCGCGACGTCGTCGAGCGTCGCGAGCGCGTCGCTCCCCAAAGACACGCTTTGCGCCGCGAGGAATTCGCTGTTTCGCGCCGGTACACACTCGTCACCATCGTTTGTGTCGCCAGACTTGAAACACATCGCGTACTCACTCGGGATGTCCCGCGTCTTTAAAAAGGAGCCATTCGGCGGCACCGACACCCGACGCGCGTTGTCCCGCGTCACCACTCCCGCCGGCATGCTCGGGTTACTCAAGAATGAGTATTCGCGATATTCCTGAGTAAATTTTGCGCCATACGGTTCCATAGCCATGACGTGATCGGCGGGGCAGATGAACGGCAGACGCAACATCGATCCTGGAAAGACGCCGGCGTGCGGGAACCACACGCGGTCCAATCCGCAAAAGAATGGCGGAAGAATCAACACGCGTCCGAGCTTCTTCGCGATTGCATTCGCCTCATAGAGCTGCTTAATTTGATGTTGCACCATGCGCATGTGCTCTTTGAGCACCGGGTCGCCTTCTTTCAATGGGGGCATGGATTTGGTTTGCGTATTCGGATGTCCGAGCGCCGCGAAATCATCCAACGCGACGTCGGCGAGCACGCGAGGCGTGTATGACATAAACTTTTGCTCAAAGTACTCAGGGGTATCGCGGTCACCCAACCATTGGTTCGCTTCTCGAATACGGTTGCGCTTACCAGGCGTGCCTTCGTACTGGAATGTCGCGTGTAACGCGTACGGCTTCACCTTCAAGTGCTCGGGAAGACGTTGGGTGAAAAACGTGTGCCCGTTATTAAAGAGCGCCACCGGGAGCGCGCCGAGTTGCACCTTGCCGTCATACCCAGCCCCGACGCCCGAACCATCTGGAGAAGATTGACATCCTCGACGCATCAAGTTGTTAAACTCCGCCTGGTCCCAAAGCTTGTCATCTTTTTCTAAATTTCGAACCCATTCGTCGGTGAGCGCTTGCGATCCCTTGGTCGAACGAAACCACATCATACCAATGTTCGCCGTGCCCCCACACGGATGCTCTTGTAAGCCTTCATCATCTACCCTAAACTGTGCCTGTCTT
>Ga0222714_10005236_pt1 | contig 12413 bp, 20 predicted proteins | sample C33_3DmetaG_FD_165048 | JGI IMG/M metagenome (GOLD analysis project Ga0222714, IMG submission 165048) | Estuarine water microbial communities from San Francisco Bay, California, United States - C33_3D | ecosystem: Environmental > Aquatic > Marine > Unclassified | place: USA: California... | reverse complement strand
AAAGTTTTTAGGTAATGTAGGCCAAGTCGGTAAGAAGTTTGGCGATCTAGGCGCCGAAATGAAGAAAACCGGAGATAATATTAATAAAATCTTCGTTGGTATTGGTGTAGCTGCGGGAGCGGCCGCTACTACTTCTATTACTGCTTTTAGAGATTTCGAAACCGGTATGAACGAAGTATTTACGTTGTTACCGGGTACAAGTAAAGAAACTTTCGACCAAATAAATAAAGATGTTTTAAAACTTTCTAAAGAGATCGGTAAATTACCGGAAGACGTTATACCCGCTCTATACGATAGCCTTTCCGCCGGTGTACCACCGGATAACGTATTTACTTTCCTAGAAGTAGCTAACAAATTAGCCGTAGGTGGAGCTACCGAGTTAGGAGTAGCGGTAGACGGTTTAACTACCGTTGTTAACGCTTTTGGTAGTGATGTTATTAGTGTAGGAGAGGCAAGCGATATTATATTTACTGCGGTAAAAGGTGGTAAAACAACCGTAGAAGAATTATCTAACGCTATGTTTAATGTTGCTCCTATTGCTGCGTCTATGGGTATAGAGTTTGGTAATGTTACGGCCGCAGTTGCTACACTTACCGCCTCGGGTACTCCTACAAGCGTAGCTATGACCCAAATAAGATCCGCATTAAGCGAATTAGCTAAACCAACTTCTAAAATATCTTTACTCTTTCAAGAGATGACCGGTAAGTCTTTTGAAGAGTTTATAGCAAGTGGTGGAGATCTTAAAGAGGGTTTCGACATAATTAAAGCAGGGGCAGAGGCTAACGGTAAACCTTTAGCCGAATATGTAGGATCCGTAGAGGCTTTAGGCGCTATCCAAACACTTACCGGTAAAGGCGCCGATAAATTCGCTAGTGAAATAGAGAACGCCGCTAATGCAGTTGGAGCAACCGACGCCGCTTTCGAGCAGGGGTCGCAGGGTATAGGATTAGTTTTACAGAAATTACAAGCGGGTTTTAAAGTTTTACAAATAGAGATCGGCCAAAAACTAGCGCCTATATTAATAGAGGCTATAGATAACATACAAAAGAAATTTAAAGAGATCCAACCGGGATTAAAGGCTTTCGTAGATAATGTTAGATCTTTCTTTACAAGCGACGAAGTGCAAAACACTATAAAAAGAATTACTAAGGCTTTCCAAGATCTAGGAGATAGACTAAGGCCGGTATTTGAACGTATACAAAAGTTTTTCCAAGCTAACCCTAGAGTAGCTTTTACCGCTTTAGCAGTAGTTATAGGTGGAATACTTCTAGCTAGTGTTATATCGTTAGCTAGTGCTTTCGCTGCACTATTTAGCCCGGTAACTTTAATTATTGGAGCTATAGCGGCTTTAGCGGGTGGATTTAGATACGCTTATGATAATGTAGAGGGATTTAGAAATTTCGTAGATAATAGTATTAGTTTCCTTAAAAATTTATTTAGTAACTTTATACAATTCTTTCAAAGCGACGGGTTTGTAGCAGCTTTTAATAAAGGTTTAGATTTCGTTAAAACTCAATTTAGTTTATTAAAAGACGTGTTTAAAGGTGTAGTAGATTTTATAAAAGCTCTTTTTAGTGGAGATGTTAGCGGAGCAGTAGAGGCACTAAAAGGAATATTTAAGAATTTATTATCTTTCTTTAAGAATAATTGGAATTTATTTGAAACTTTACGAGATGTATTTTTAGGAGCTTTAACAAAAGCTAAGGATTTTATTTGGCCTAAGTTAAAAGAGTTTGGTAAAGGTTTTATCGAAACTATTACTACCGTGTTAAAAACTAGTGGCGGTGTAGTACTAGAGGGAGTTAAGTTTGTATTTAATAAAGTCATAGATAAGATCAACGGATTTATTAACGATCTAAATAGTGGATTATCTTTTAGTTTTTTTGGTATCGACATAGACCCGCCCGATATTCCGAATATACCGAGGTTGGCTAAAGGTGGTATCGTAACTAAGCCTACTATCGCACAAATTGGCGAAGAGGGGGCAGAGGCTATTATACCTTTACCGTCGGGAGTTGGCGGCGGACTTGGCCTAGGTGGTAATAATTACAATATAACCGTAAACGCCGGTATTGGTACAGACGGAGCAGACGTAGGCCGATTAATAGTCGAGCAGATAGAAAAATACAATAGACGTAATCTAAGGATTGTATAAATGGCACAACCTACGGTAAGAGTTAGGCTAGGTTTTACTCCAAATACCTTTACGTTAGATGATCTAGTTAGAGGTATTTTAGATACCGGGCAATTAGGCGGAGCAGTAACTTTAACCGATGTAACCGCAGACGTACAAAACATAGCTATAAGCCGTGGTAGATCAAAGGATCTAGATAGCTTTTTTACGGGTAGTTGTGCTATTAAATTATTAAATAACTCTAGAAAATACGAAAATACTAATACAAGTAGCCCTTATTATCCCGGTATTGAGCCTTTTATCGTTATGCACGTCGACGCTACTACGGACGGAGGATCAACATACGAAGATCTATTCGTAGGTTTTGTAGCAGATATACAACTAACATACCCGGATAGTAATAACTCTTTCGCTACTTTTACCGGTTTCGATAGTTTTATGAAGATCAATAATACAGAATTAACTAACGCTAGTTTTAGTAGTACCGATAGCGGAACTATGATCGATAATATTTTAAGTAGTAGTACAGTAAAATTTAGTACCGGAAATAGAGATATTGAAACCGGAGTAAGCACTATGCAAGCTCTTAGCGGTGTTACAAATAATACATTAAGTTTATTACAAACTATAGAACGTAGCGAAAACGGATTATTATTTATGAGTAAAAGCGGTAAATTAACGTTTAGAAATAGACATACTACTTACCCAAGTACAGTAACTAAAACGTTTAGCGATGACGGTAGCGATATACCATACGTAAAAGTAGATTATATAAACGACGATAACGAGATTTATAATATTATTAACTTAACTCGTGAGGGTGGATCTACACAAACACAAGAAGATTTAGGATCTCAATTAAAATATTTAATTCGTACTTTAACGCGTACCGGTTTATTAAATGATAACGATAGCGAAGTTAACGACGCTGCTTTATTTTTATTAGGTAAATATAAAGACGCTTTATTACGTTTTGATAATTTAGAAGTAAACGTAGTAGATTTAAGTACCGCTAATCAAAACTTGATCTTAGAAAGTGAAGTAGGAGATATTGTAAATATTGAGTTAACACCTCCGGGTAGTGGTAGCCCAAGTCAAATAATTAGCTTAGAAGTATTAGACGCTATAAGTTACAGTATTACACCCGATACCTTTAAAGTATCGTATAAATTAAGTAGCGCTAATCAACAAGCCTTTTTAAGACTAGATAACGCTTTATTTGGTATATTAGATACCGATAAGTTAGGTTATTAATGACATATAGCTATAGAAAACAAGATGAAAGGATAAACTAAAACTATGCCTAGTGGATTTAAAACTTTCGCTACCGGAGAAGTATTAACGGCTAGCGATGTAAACAATTATTTAATGGAGCAAAGTATCTGCGTATTCGCAGACGGTACCGCTCGGGACGCCGCAATTACAAGCCCGGAAGACGGACAATTTGTATTTTTGACCGGATCTACAACACTTCAATTTTACGGATCTAGTGCGTGGAACAATTTTATAGGAGAGGGCGACATTACCGGAGTAACCGCCGGTACCGGTTTAAGTGGAGGTGGTACAAGTGGAGCCGTTACTCTAAATTTAGACGCTAATAGTTTATCTAGTGCTACCGCAGTTAGTACCGATTACGTTGTAATAGAAGATGTAACAGATAACTCAACTAAAAAAGCATTAATTAGCGATATTATAGAGCAGGGAGATATTACGGAAGTAACTGCGGGCGACGGTCTTTCCGGAGGTGGTACTAGTGGCGCCGTTAGTTTAGCTTTAGATTTAGATGAATTAACCGCAGCAACCGTAGATGTAGCTAATGATAGTATTGCAATAGTAGACGCTACCGATAACTCTTCTAAAAAAGAAAGTATTGCAGATTTAGCTACTGCAATGGCAGACGGATCTACAATAACTTCTTCTGCAGGTGTTTTAAGTGCAGCAGGTGGTGGTGGTAAAGTTTTACAAGTTGTACAATCTACTTATGCAACAGCGGGAAGCACAACATCTACAAGTTATTCAGATACAGGATTAACTGCAAGTATAACTCCTAGTAATTCATCAAATAAAGTATTAGTTATTATTCAACACAATTTAGGATTATCTGATGGGGTAGATAGAGCAAATGGAAAAATAAAACTATTAAGAGATACTACAGATATATGGGGTGGTGCAAGTTTATTTCCTTATATGAGAGCAACAGCAGGAGCAGGTGCTATGGTTATTTATTGGAGTTTTCCTATAGTTTATTTAGACAGCCCTTCAACAACTTCATCAACAACATATAAAACACAATACGCACAATCTGGAAATGGAACTGTATATGTAGCAGCTTCAAACAGTACAGAAACAATAACTTTAATGGAGATAGACGGTACATAATGGAAATAACTAAATTACAAGCAATAAAATCATTAACTCCTAATGCTGAATTTGTTATGTCAGATGATGTAATTACAGAGTGGCATAGTGAAGATATAACACAACCTACTGATGAAGTTATTGCTACTGAACAAGCTAGACTTCAAGCAGAATATGATGATAAACAATACCAAAGAAATAGAGCTATTGCTTATGCATCTATCCAAGATCAATTAGATATGATGTATTGGGACGGCGTTAATGGTACTACTACTTGGCAAAATCATATAGCAGAAGTAAAAGCTAATAACCCTAAACCCTAATTGACCGAACTTCAAAAAATGCGGGCTATAGCTTTAGAGCGAGCCGGTAATAAATGCGAGTGGCCGGAGTGTATTAATTACGATCAATGGTTAGAAATGGCGCATATACACGGTATAGGTATGGGCGGTAACCCTACACGTAAATATGATATAAATAATGTAGCGATGTTATGTAAATTACACCACGATATTTACGACGGTCGCACTATATCACTATCAAAAAAGGAGTGGCGCATACTGCTAAAATCGTATTTAGATTATGAGCGACAACAATAATTACACTCAAAAGGAAATGACGGCTAAGATTATGCTAGATATTGAGAAGATTTTTAATAAATTAGACGAATTACAAAAAGATATTAACACGAGGCCAACTAGAGCAGAAATATACGGGTGGATCATCGCCGGGATTTCTATAGCTACACTCGTAAACGTTTTAATGTAATGAAAATAGATTTTAAAACGCTTACACCAATTTTAATAACTGCTCTTATAGGGGTTATTGGTTGGTTGTTTAATACAATAGAAGAGTTACAAATAGCTCATAGCTCTATGATGACGCAACTTCGCATATTAGAAAAAGATTTAGATATGCAAGAAAGTTTATTTAGTGAGCTTTTATTTAAAATAAGCGGATAAAATATTTTTATGGACGTTTTATTATTAATAGTTACAGTAGTAGGAGTTAACTACCTAGCGTGGTGGTTAATTAAAAAAGATAAGATTTAATTATGTGCAAAGTATATAAAAAAAACAACGGATCTTTCGTACAAGTATGTAACTGCAAGCACGGGAGCGAGAATTGCGAGAATAATAACTAATGGATTATATTTTAGGATTTTTATTAGGATTTTTTTTAAAAGATATTGTTTCTTTTATTAAAAGAGTAAGCCAAGAAGATTGGTCTAACCGAAATTATTACGATAGAGCTTATAAGTGGTTAGATCTAGACGAAGACGATTTACCTTAAAACCTTTAAAATGTCGTAAATGACGTTTATAATAGCTTATAAGTTATACAGAAACGGGGCTATTTTATGACACATATAGATCTAGATACTTTCGTAAAGGGTAAAATAAAAGCACACCCTAGAAAATTCGAGGTTAGATACCCGAACGAAACCGAAACTATCATAAACTTACTCAAACAAGCAATAGAAAAAGCTAAAGATCCTTTAGCTTATAGATACAACTACTTAACGATAGCCGAATATTGCCAAGAGGTATTAGGTTACAATATGGTTAGCGAGGACGGATTACGCAAGATTATTGCACGTATCGCTAAGGAAAATGGTTGCGAGTTATGAATTTAGACGAGTTTGTAGAAAGTAGGAAAGACGTACCGACTACTAACGGTAAAAAGCAAAAATCTAGTGGCGATTGGATCCCCGGTATTGAAATGAACGGATCTAAAGGCACTATTACAACTAAAGCAATACCAAAAGGTAACCCGAATTGGGACGAGTGGATAAATTATTGGCTAGGGGACGGATCTAGTAAAGACTTTTATGTAAGAGAAGATGAGCCGGTTAACTTTCGTACGTGGCAGGGTTGGGGCAAAGACGGTATACAAAACTTTTACTATTTTAAAGCTAATATCTACGCACGAAAAAATAATAAGTATGACGATAAAGAGCTTAAACGTTTAATTAGCAACGCTAAGAAGAAAAAGCCTAAAACCAAAACTAAAACTAAAAATAAAAAGGCTTTTGTAATATGTATGAGCGATTGGCAAGTAGGTAAAGAGGGTAGCGAAAATATGTTAGAACGCTACTACGATAGCCTCGACGCTATAGCTAAACAAATAAAATTTCTTAAAAAGAAATATGAAGATCTAGATAAATTAATAATCGTAGGATTAGGGGATCTCGTCGAGGGGTGCAGCGGGTTTTATCCTATGCAACAATTTACAACCGTCTTAGATGAGCGCCAACAGAAAACACTAGCTAGACGTATGCTCTTAGACGCTTTTAATAAATTTAGTAACGACTTTAACGAGGTACTCGGCCTATGTTGTGCGGGTAACCACGGAGAAAAAAGATTAGGCACAAAAGCCTATACAAATTTCGGGGATAATAAGGATTTAGAATTATTCGACGAAGTAGCACAAGTCTTAAAAGCAGATCCAACAAAACAACACGTTAAATTTACGATCCCGGATAATAGTTTGGCGTATAGTGTAGAAGTCTTACCCGATGTAGTGCTAACCGTAGCACACGGCCACCAAGCTAAACGAGGAGCGACACCGGCCGCTAGAGTAGAGAATTGGTTTAATAAAATGGCTAGTAAGCCGTCAAAAGGTGGATTTTATGCTACTAACATATTGTTAGTAGGTCATTACCACCACTTTTGGAGTAAGGAAAGTGAGAGGCTTTTATTAGGTACAACGACGCTAGACGACGGCTCACAATGGTTTGAAGAAAGCGGAGGAGAAAAAAGCGTACCGGGTATAACAACCCTAGTTTTACAAAGTAGAAAAAATTTACGAAAATGGAGTGATATAGAGATATTATGAGTACAAGAAGAGGAAGTAGTAATTGGTATTTAGAGAATTGGGCTAACGCCTTAGGTAATACCGAGGATCTAATAATTATAAATTTTAACGGTAGAGGTAGAGCAAGAATTAATAAAGCAGTATTGCCGGCCTTTACATTATTAAATATGTGCTTAGTAGAAGATGAGTACATAACGCATAGGAAAACAACTGGAGGCTATAACTTTAGAAAGATAGCTAATAGTAATAGGTATAGTTGCCACGCTTACGGTTTAGCAGTAGATATAAATTGGGATCTTAACCCGGTAACGAGGGACGGATCTACTAAAACAAACTTTAAAGATAATACGATCAAGAAGATACTAGATATTAAAACACAAGACGGTTTACAAGTCTTTAGGTGGGGAGGAGATTATAGAAGTTATAAAGATCCTATGCACTTCGAGATATTTGTAACCCCGGAAGAATTAAATAAAGGGATTGTACGTAAAAATTTCGATCAAAAAGAATATATTAAGTTAGGTTTATCGGTAAAACCATTAAGGAAAGGCGATAAAGGGGACGGAGTTAAATATATTCAAGAGCTTTTAAATAGCGTTTTAAATCAAACTTTAATTACCGACGGAGATTTCGGTAGCCTAACCCAAGCCTCCGTATTGGTTTTCCAAAAGAAAGCCGGGCTAATTGAAGACGGTATCGTAGGATCTAATACCTACTCTAAATTAATGGAGTTTAGAAATGCTAAAATGACAGAGGAAAGGAATAAGATTAATGGCAAATACAGGATCGAATAAAAAAGATTGGAAAAAGTATTGGTCTTTTATGCTTTCAAAAGCGTTTAGAACAGGCCTACAAAGTGCTATATCTTTATACTTGGCTAATTCTAGTGGAATTATTGACGCCGACTTAATACAACTTTTAGGCGTTTCATTTTTAAGCGGTTTTATTACAGTTATCCAACACGCACTAGAACAATACAAGCCAAAACAAACTTATAATTAAAATAGAGTTAAAAATATAAATAGACTATATTAATTAAAAGTAGTTTAAAGAATTGCAACGCAATACAGACGTGAAAATACCCCCAAGTATAATCACGACCCTAGAAATAGCCGGGATCCGCAAAACGCCCGGCTATTTTCTTTTTTTAAAATAAATACACGCTTTTTTAAATTTATACTCTATAATGGTTTTAAGTGAAAGGGGGTATTTATTAGTTACTCTATAGAATTAGATAAAGAAAAAACTATTATAAGAAAATATACTTACAATAGTTACGGAGGTGGAGTTGCTATTGGCACTACACCAACAATAACGTATAGGATCATACTTAATTATTTTAAAGAGTATGGAGATCAAACCTTTACAGATTATTTAGTAACGGATCCTAATTTAGATTTTATAGAAATCTTTACGCAAAGTTACGACGAAGATAACAACGAGTTTAGTTATTTTTCTAGTCAAGTAATTAAGAAAGGCGATCCGGTAATTTTTAATAGTTACCGAAAGGAGCAGTACGGACTATTACAAGATTTTAATAATAGTGTTGTATGGATAAAAGATAATAATAATATTATAGAAATATCTTTATATCGTTTCGCTGTTTTAAATTCTAATTACAACAAAGTAAAAATATTAGATAAGTGGGGAGCCTCATTATGAAAGTAAAACATTTTAAAACTTTAATTAATGTTGTAGATCAATTAGTTATATCCGGGGATATTAATAAATATTCTTCTTATAACGAGATTATTAAATATAGTGGTGTTAAAATACTTGAAAGAAAGGGGGTATAAATATGGATCCATTATCAACTATGTCTATGTTAGGTAAATGGTCTTTATTGATTAGCTTAGGTTTATGTATATTTGGATTAATTTATTTAAGCGATGAAGAAGAAAAAGAAGAGCTAGATATACCGGATTTTATAAAAGGAGATGATAAAGATTTTTACGGCAATTAAAAAAATTATATGGATTAGTTGTTATAACTTTTTATCGTACCTTAAAAGTATTATTAATAAACTTATGTATTACTTTTTGGTAAAGCTAAATAGTAATTATAAAAGGGTAGAAGTAAAACAAACTAAATGGAAAAAAAGAAAGAGGTAAAAATGGATAATAAAGAAAAATTGATCCTTAAACAAGTTAGTTTAAAAGCTGCTGCAAGTGTTGGAGGCACTAAAGACGAAGTAGTAGCTAACGCAACTTATTTTAATAATTGGTTACTAGAGGGATTAGATCTAAGTAAAGTATCAAGCTCCTCAACAGGGACAACTAGCGGAGGGTTTGTAGCAACTTGCCCTAGTTGTAATAGTGAAGTATGGGATAATCGACAAACCGCAAAAAATAACCAACCGGTTTGGAAATGTAAGAATAGCGATTGTACCGGTGGTACTTTTTCTAAGAAATATAATCAACTTATGCCGTGGGCTAGTTGGGAGGATAACGAATTTTTTAACGCCGAGCAAGAGTTTAAAAATAACGCTAACCCGGTAGAAGAAGAGGCTATAGTAGGCGAAATCATAGATAACCCTATGAACGACGATACGAAAGATATAGCACCGTTTTAATGGATCGCCTAGATTTCGCTAAATGTTTTGGGTGGGCTAGCCTCCGTTGGCCTACTTTAAATACATCTAACGAAATGCTAGATAGCCTATATGAGGATTATAAGGGTTTTAGTAATCGCAGCTTAGCTAAAGCCCTTAGCCTCTTATACGAGAGCGGAGATCAATATTTAGAGTTGCCGAGATTATATAAATTAACAAAAGATTTATATAACCAAGAAATATTAGATAGCCAAAACGCTTTACCTAAACCAAAAGTAGAAAACGGTTTAAAGGAATATTTAGAGCAAAACAATTTTAAAAATATAAAAGACGCAATAAGAAATACCGGGAGTTTGAGTAATGAGTGATGAAGTAGAAATAAAATACGATATACCGCCTTTTGTGATCGTGCCTAATTGGATCGCAGAAATGTTAAAACCAACAGAATTAGCTACCTATGTAGCATTAGGTAAATATGCAGATAATAAAACGAAAGAGTGTTGGCCTAGTTTAAATACTATTGCTAAGGATCTAGGAAAGTCTAAAACAAGTGTTATTACTGCTATTAAGGCCTTAGAGAAAAAAGGAGCTATTAAAGTCGATAAAAGAAAAAATGATAGAGGAGATTGGGCTAGAAATCACTATACCTTAATGGTTTACGGGGGTAGTAAAGAAAATTTGACTACCCCTAGTAAAGAAAACACTACTACGGGTAGTAAAGAAAATAATACTAGGGGTAGTAAAGAAAACTTAACCCTAACTATACCCAATACAACTAAACTCAATAAACTATATACGAGAGATATACAAACTTCTTATAAAGATGAGATAGTTAGAGTTTTAGGATTAAATAAGATTAGTAGCAATATGTGGAAACAAATAGAAACTACGGCTAAACAACTATTCGAGGCAGAAGTAGGAGTAGATCAAATAGAGCAATTAGCTAGAAATATTCTTATTAGCTACGGCGAGAGTGCTTTAAGCCATAGGAGTTTACCTAACCACTTAGACGTTTTAGAAAGACCAAAAGTTAAAAAATCAAGTGATTATAAAAAAGTAGGAGAGTTACAAAACTTAGAAAGGTGGGTAAATGAGCAATAGAGCGGAGATTAATAAGGGAGCATTAGCGTTAACTCAATTAATAGATGAAGTTGAGGGGTTTAGTGCTTTATTAAAAGAAAAAAAAGCGATCTTACCGGAAAGCGATTGGGGAGGTTTACAATTTAGCGTTAGTAATGGTAAAACTCGCATAGATTATAAAATTATTTTAAACTTTAATGATTTTTACGATATTTACATAGACGACGAGTTATTCGCTAATAGTGGTAACGGAGATGTAGTTAATTTATTTAAGTGGTTAACGGATCGTTTTACTTCTACGTTTTGTATGGTATGTAATAATAAAATGACTAACGAAGATCTAAAAGATGATCCTAAAGTATGCGGTAAGTGTTGGGATAGTTTAGGCGAGGAGGAGTAATTGAAAGTTTATAAAGTTATCGTTACAAGCGAGTTAACAATAACCGCACCTAACGAGGAAAAAGCAGAAGAAATAGCAGAAAACAAGATTAAGAATATACCAAGTACTTTTAACTCTAAATTATTTAGTATTTCTTTAAAAGAGGATCTAGCGCACCGTGGTTAATAAAGTAACTCCACTTCATAAGTATAAAAAAGCAGTAGTAACTATAGATGTAGAGTTATGGCTCGAAAGCGAAAAAATTACCTTAGATTATGTTAAAGAGTGCGCCGAATTTTTAATTAATGCGGGTAAACAACGTAGAGAAGACTTTAAACAACAAGACGGTAAAACCATACTACAAAAAATAGAGTACGGCCAAGTAAACACCTATAAGTATGATAACTAATTGTATTATTACGTACTTAGCTATGGTCGGTGGATTTACTACCGGATTAACTCCCGGAGCGGATCAAGTACAAATATTAAATATCTGCACTCAATACGTACCTACCGAGGCTTACAAATATGCGGATCTATATTACGAGTTTTACGATCAAGAAAATATCGAAACCGCTATAAAGATTACTTATTGCGAAAGTAGATTTAAAAAAGACGCTTTTAGAGCCGAAGACGATGATAGTGGCCTAAAACAATTTATACCTAGTACGTGGAATTGGATTGCAGAAGAAAACAATTTACCTAAATTCGACGAATATGTAATATTACGGCACGGAAAACCTTATACAAAACAAGAAGTAAGTAAAAGTAGTTATGGTTTTGAGCAGATAAAGGCACAATATAGCCCGTACTATAATTTATTGTTTGGATCTATATTGGCGGAAGATACTTACTCTAAAGTTACTTGGAGAGATTGGGATAGCTCTAAGTGGTGTTGGGGAGATGATGATAAATTTAACGAAATATTAAGGGTAGAAAATGGAGCATAAAAATAATTGGAAAGATCATTATAAAGATTTACCGGAATACAATAACGTAAAACAAGAAGAGCCGTTAATAGTTGCTAAATTCAAATTTAGATCACAAGAAGATTTCGAAGAGTTTAACGATCTACTTAAAAAGCACGTTTATAAA
>Ga0222714_10005235_pt1 | contig 12415 bp, 9 predicted proteins | sample C33_3DmetaG_FD_165048 | JGI IMG/M metagenome (GOLD analysis project Ga0222714, IMG submission 165048) | Estuarine water microbial communities from San Francisco Bay, California, United States - C33_3D | ecosystem: Environmental > Aquatic > Marine > Unclassified | place: USA: California... | reverse complement strand
GCCGTATACGCCGTTGCCCGTCCATCCACGACCACGCGAAGCGCGACGATCCCGCGACGATCGCCCATCGACGCGCCCGCCTCGATCGCCCTTCCACCACCACCCAGCATGGGCGCGCCGCGGCTCTATATGTGTCTAGATATATATATATAGTCGACCGAGTGCGTGACGACGACCAACAGCCGTCGAGCCTCGTCGTCGTCCTCTCGCGATCGACAATCAATCAATCAATCAATCAATCAATCAATCAATCGACGACGACGACGCGAAAAGTGGCGCCAAAAGTGGCTGACGACAGAGTCCTCACCGTTTGAGAGGCGTGTTGTGCGACGACGATCGCCGTGTGCGACGACGATCGCCGTGTGCGTCGCTCGCGTGTGCGATGTGTGTCGCGGTCTGCCGTCACGTCTTTCACGCGTCGCCTCCATCCATCCATCGCATCGCATCGCATCGCATCGCATCGCGTCGCATCGTCGGTCGCGCGTCGCGTCGTCTCGACCGTCCGATCGCCGGTCGCGTGGATGCGCGAGGAGCCATGCGTTACTACTCAGGTTCTACGTGTATGCGCATACGGTATGCACGCACGTGTGTCCAATGCGTTTTTATTTTTATTTGTGGGGGGGTGTGGATGTTTACATTCGTGGCGTCATGGTCGTGCGCCCATATGGCGCGACGGTGCGGATCTCGACGCGATTTCGCAGCCGCGCGCCGTGGACGACGAGCGAACGAGCGAGCGAGTGCGTGACGAGCGAGCGAGATGTCGGCGATTATGGTACGTACACGCGTGCGAAAGGAGGAGGAGGAGGAGGACGAGGACGACGCATGCACGCGCGCGCGCACGCGCGATGGATAGTGTTGGCGTGGCGATGATGCGTGGGTGATTAATCACGTCACGGGCGGTGTGTGTTGCGTCGTTCGAGATGACTGACGAGTGGTACGCACGCGGATGGTTTTTGTGCGTGTGTGCGTAGGTGACGAATGTGGCGTCGAGTGCGGAAGAGTCGCATTTGCGTGAGTTTTTCAGTACGGCGGGGGAGATTGCGCGCGTGCGCGTGAGCGCGCCCAAGGCAAACGCGACGACGCGTAAAGCTATCATTGAATTCAACGCTAGCGAAGCCGTGAGTGCGGCGGTGTTGTTGAATGGATGCTTGTTATTGAATCATCCGCTGAATATTGTAGAATGTGCGTATCCGGTGGCGGAGGATGTGAACTTGGAGGACCGCGTCGAGTTGAATGCATTTGAAAGCAAGTTTGCGGGCTTCTTGGGCAAGACGTTATTGGCTGGTAAACAAGCGATTTCGGCGGTGAAAGAGTTTGATGAACGTAACCAGATCACGGCCAAGGCGAAGGAAAATTTGAAGGCCATGGATCAAAAGTTGCAAGTGTCTGCGAGCATTAAGAAGACGGATGAAAAGTTTGGCTTGTCTGAAGGCGTCAAGTCATTCAACGCCAAAGCATCGGCTCAAATGACCGAGCTCGACAAGAGCTTGAAGATTACGGCCACAACAAGTGCGGTAGTTGGTATTGGCAAGGATGTTGGCAAGGGTGTCGTAAATAAAGCGATGGAAAACTCAGTCATTTCCAGCGCTACGAACACCGTCGTGAGCGGGTTGAACACGGCGACAGCGAAGGTGAAAGCCATCTCTGGTGAAGCCGTCGCGCCTTTAAAATCCGCACAAAACGATGAAATTTCCGTTGATGCGGAAACTTCCGCGACTGAACCCACACCCGAGGCGGCGCCGACGGCTTAAAAATGTACACAAGTAGACAAATTTGAAATTTGACGTAAACGACACACACACACACACACACACACACACACACACACACAAACACACATACAGCGACTCTAGGCGACACACTTCCACACGCATGATGCTCTCCACGCGCACCGCGCCTTTCGCTTCTCGGAGACAAAATGCGCCATCTACGACGCGCGCGCGACGTCCAACGACGTGCGCGTCGTCAGCGTCGGATGGACAACCGAGTAAAACTTCGTCTCTTATCGCTGCGACCACCCTCGCGTGTGCGCTCGCAAGCGCCTCGCCTGCGGTCGCCAAGAACGTAGAAATCGCAATCGACGCGAGCCAAGTCGTGCAAGAGTCATGCGGTCGAGCGGGTGGAGTGCCTGGATCAGGAACGTACAAGGCGAACTGCATACGTTTGAAGTTTACGGCTTACAACAAATCGAACGAGGTTGTGTACAACGCCGACGTTTTCGGACAAGTCAAGGACCAAGCGAACGACGATGTCTTGTCCAGCGGGCGTATTGGCTCAATAAAAGAGTTGAAACCCGGCGCAAATGAAACAAAGGTTGAGTTGACCGTCGGAGCGTCGCAGCCGTTGCCGCTCAAATTGAAAAATATGAAGGCTCGAGGAACCACCGAAATCAACTCTATGTCAGGGAATCCATACGACTATGAAGACGTGCTGGCATATTAATGCATGAATACATATTGTGTGCTCTATCATCTAGTTCATCGGTGATTACATGTGCTTGAACTGCCTCCGACACCCCACCCCAGCCGTTGCGAGCGGCTGCTTCACTTTATGGCGTTTGCTATGTACGATGTATGGGAAAAGTTTGCTCGCGATTTGTCCGATTCCGATAGCGAAGAAGACATCGTGCGCATCAGGAGGGAAGAGCATGAGAGTATACGAAAGCGTTTTGTAGCAGTACAAAAAGAAGAGCGCGAACGTTTCGGTTGCGGGGCACGCGCTATCGATGTGACGGATACGCTCGACGATTATTATTTCATTGACGGACACGATCGAGTAATCGTGCACGTGAGATTACCTACTTGTCTACAAAATGCGAATATTGTTTTGGATTTGCAATTTCGATCGCAGAGCTTTAATGCGGACATCATGCACGAGGAACGGCGGTATCGTTTTGCAATCACCGAAACGCCCATGGAGTTCATCGCCGACAAGAGTCATGGTGAGCTTGTAAACGATGAACTCGTGATAGAGCTTGTCAAATTTGGAAAAGTTCCATGGGAACGATTGCAATGCTAATTCTATTCTATTTCTATTTCATGCTAGAGTTTAAATATCACTCCTCTAATCGGCTCCATCGAACTATTGCTTGCTCCGCTGCCTCGCGCTTTGTGCGCTCTTTTCGAGCTGTGTTCTTCGCCTCTTCCAATTCCACGAGTAACGAATGTTCCTGGCTACTGCTCGATTGTACTGTGCGTGGACTTTGAAACGATGGTTGCGCATGATTGCTTGGAGTCGATGCAAAGCTTAAAGGTGAGCGCACATCACCACGAGCGACATACGCTTCAGTCAAACCTCTATCTCTTGCGACAGCAGCTGCGGCACTAGCGATGAGTTCAGCATTTGCTATAGCTTCTCGCAATGCTGTGGCTTCGCCCGAAGCTCGAGATGCAAGTTTTTCTGCGTTCGCTACCCGTTCTGCTTGCTCCTCCAATGCAGCTTGCAAATTACGAATCATCCCCTCCGATTCCCCACTCGTGGGCGTTGCAGTACCAAAAGGTTGTGAACGGATACTGCCACCTGAGCCCATAGTCGCACTTACCGCACGTTCACTGGCGCTGACGACCGATGAAAGTCTTCGACACAGCTCTTCTGCACGTTCGCAACTATCCTGAAGGTTTCGATCCAAATTGCTCATGTGACTGCGATTCTCAAATGACCGTGGCGTTTCATCTCTCCCCTTGGAGAAGCTGCCATCAAGACTCTCGAGGTTTTGACGCAGACTGATAACTTCCGCAATTTTACCATCAAGTTGCGTGCGCAATTCTAAAACAAGCTTTTCCGCGGCATCCGCGCGAGCGCGCGATTTCAACTCCTCTTTCGCGAGCTCTTGAACAAGCAATAATCCCAGCTCGCGTTCATTCGTCTGCTGAGGCTCGGACACCGATCTCGCCGCCATGGCAAGTATTTTGTCCTCCAGCTCGGCTATACGCTTTGATTGTCTAGCGGCGTCTGTCGCACTCTCCACCGATTTGGTGTCACGAAGCATACCTTCTAGGCGTGTGATTTCGGCGCTCCTCGCCTTAAATACTTGCCTCTCAACTTCAAAGTCCTTACGCAATTTCGCCGATCTCATTCGCTCTTCATCAGCCTCTGCGCGTGCCTCTATGACAGCTTTCTCTGCTCGTTTTAATCTATCTAAACGTTCCGCTGACTCTCCTCGTAATCCCCCATTAGACGTCTGCAACGCGCGAACCTTTTGCGTCAACCGTCCTATCTCAGCTTGAGCAAAATTCAAAGCCTTCTCACTCGTCTCAACGCGAGCAGATTGCCTTTCGTACGCCAGCAATGCATCTTTGCGTTGACCTAGCGCGCGATCTCTTGCCATTTCAGCTCGATCACGTTCCCTTAATACAACCTCTAACTCCTCGGCAAACCGTTCCACCGCGGTCTTCGTCGGTGTCCCCCATGGTGGTGTGTTCTCGACGGATTCCTCGCCATCCACGCGCGAAATCAACGCAATCGCCAAGTTCAATGTACTGTTCTTCGATAATTCGTGCGCATCCGCCAGAGCGGGCTCCGACAGAGCCGTGCGTAGCGCGGCATCGACGGCAAAGAGCTCGGCCCAAGCATCTTCAACGGTCATCGTCGATGCTCGTGCGCTTGTGCGCTCGTGCACGTCGCCGACTGTTGCCACATCGCTGCGGAACGATGTGGACGGGTCATAGACCATAGTCGGGACGCGAGAGCCTCGTGTGAATCGCTCCGAGATTAACAGTGCCGTCAAAGAGGGCGCGTGTGGACTTTCCAGTTCGCAGCCAAAGACGATCAACTAAATACACATCTGAAACTAAAACTGCTATGGCTAAGCGTTTGAGCTAATATTCTATGAATCTATTTATTCTCCGTCATAACCGAGACACCTATAATCATCTTCGTAGAGCGTGTGGAATCGATCCACGTATGTACCTCGATCCGTCGAAGGCTCTGGAATTTGCACCGCTCGGCCAACACCGTCATAGACCACGCGTACTGGCTCGTATAAATCCCCCTTTTGCGGTGCACGTTTGCCCTTGATTGTATAGTTTCGGAATGCTTCGATCTGCGCTTTGAGTTGGTTTTCACGTTCGACGATGTCGCACATGTGATCGATACGCTCAAGTGGAGCGCGTGCGCCGTGCTTAGCACTCACGGAGAGTTCATCCAAAAGACGCGTCCAATCCTCGTTGAGCGATTCCACGCGCCCGATAAAATGTATCGGAATTCTTTTTCCGTGCCGAGTGACTCCACTCATGCGGAACACCGCGGATTGTAAGTGCTCATCTAACCAAGGATTGTTGAGAAAATTCCACTCATTTGTTGATCCGTCCTTCAACAGGCAAAATGTGTCATCACTCGCCGATTTTTCGCGCATTATCTCCAGCAAATCAATCGTTTGCTCGATCGTAGGTGGTCGTGTTGGTGCTTTCCCGGCCTCACAACCTTGGCACATTGAGCGGCAGAACGTTTGACGATATGCAGATGCGAAACGCTCTATCGGGTCGCGCACAAACGTGAAAAACGTGTAGTTGGACAACACCTCATCTGGTAAACATGCTGTCGTCGACCGACGCGTTTTTATCTTTCCATGCGGACCGACGTCGTAAACAGACTGATCTGCGTACTTTGGATCGTTCCAACTCGCCCCGAATGCCTCTTCTAGTCTATCTCTGATGCTCTCGCTCGCAGCTTTCGTGACGTCAACATACACTGCCCGCAAAGCATCGACCACAACTACGTCCGTCCCACGCGGGTTACAGCGAATATTTTCTTGCGCTGCCCGATCGAGCCGCCATTCACAGGACTTTGAATGCATGAACGTTCCCGCGCGCGCCGTTGAAGGTGAACGATCGCCCAACACTGCAGCGGAGCTGTGGACTGGCGTAGGCGAGTTTGAATGCCCTGACACAGCCAATACTACTCCTATAACGACCGCGCACGAAACGAAAAGGCCACAAGTTGGTCTGTTTGGTGTTTTTGTCGCGTCTCGACGTCCCGCCGTCGTCGATTGATCGAGTAGTATCGTCGACTCGACGTCGCTCGTCAGTGTAACACCCTGATCGAGAAGTCTCATGTTGGCGAACGCCAGCGGCAACAGTGTCACGCGCGCGTTCAAACGCGTGATCGAAGGTTTATCAGTGAGTCGTTGCCTTTGTTCACGCGGCTTTTAAGACCGCACTATCGTCGCACCGAGCGACGAGGTTCGTAATGGCGCTATCGTTGAGGCATGGTGTTTACTAATATTGGAGCGCAACGCGATAACTTTGCAATATTACTGTTGCGGAAATTACATACGATTACGATTGGTATAATCAGACTCAAGGTACAAATCAATGCGCTCGATATCCAGGAGATTTGTCTTTCTTCGGGGGACCACGGACGATAGGGGTGGACCTGGGTGGAGGCGCGGTGGAGTCTTTCAACTTTCTCAGCTTTCCATCAAGCGGCCCTACTAGTTCTTCAATTTCGGTCAAAAAGAGCAATCTGTGACCGTACGATTGCATACCAAGAACATTTTGAAGAAGTTCGTGTTGCTCAGCTATTTTTAATTGACCAAGCTCTTGATGCATCTTCAACAGAACCTTGCCATAAATATCGTTATGTTCAAAGACGTGGACATATGCCTGTAAGCCAACAGCTGAGAGCCAACGATCCATAGCATCTGAATCTTTCGGTACAGAAACGCCATCGGTGGCGCTTCGCACAGGAGCTGCTGGTGCGGCTGCGGCTTCTTGAGGCGAATCAGGCGCATTTCCGCCGCTTCCCTTCTGCAAAAACTTCGGAGCCGCAGAGTCATTATGAATAGCTTCTACAGCAGTCACTAATCCAGGAATAGATTGCTGCATCATGTCCGTGTTGAACATGTTGTAATAAAGTTTGCTTCCAACAAGGATACCTAACCAGCCGTCAGGTTTGTAGCCCTTCTCAACCATTACTGGGATCAAGCACTTCTTCCTCGTGTACGCATATTCAGCTTCAGTGCGGCACGCTTGGGACTCTTTATATCTACGAGAAACACACATGACAATCGCATCAGATGATTCAATCGCAGCTGCCATAGCTTCGAGAGTCGATCCCATCATACGATCGACATCCATCCAAACGTTAAACCCGCGAGCATTGAGCTCTTCCTTGAGTTGCATGACTTGCGTTTGGTGATGCCACTCATACGACAGCATAACTTGGGCCTTGGCATTCTCGATCGCTCCAAGCTTTTGCATGTCTTCTGCACTCAAGCCAAGTGCGGTACTACCGCCTCCTTCGGCATCATTAGTCTCTTCAGGCGGCGGTTGAATCATCCACAACGCGCCACGAGCCTTCATCTTTGTATTTTCACTTCCAAGACGTCTCGCCTCTTCAAGGGCCTCTATGAGTCCTGGCTCAGCAATGATTTGTTCTTTCACATCATCGTCGAAAGCTAAGTTCCATAAAGCTCCTGAAGCCCAAAATGAAGCACGATCCCATTGGTGTTGCTTCTCTCGAAGTACGCGAACAAGAAGGGTAATAGCACCCGCCTTGGCAAGACGTGGCTTTGCAGATTCCATAGTTGCCATGTTTGCGATCCCTTGGGTGATTTTCCAAACGGTACAATTCATTCCCATGTAACGTTCGCCTTCTAATGCTCTTCCGAGGAGCTCTACAATTGACTCCATGACAGTTTCGTCATCACCGAGCGTGTTGTCATTGTCCTCTCGACCAACAAGGTTGGCGATTGTCATCGCCGCGTTCACGCGACCAAATCCTTCATGCGTCAAAAATGATGCACAGATTTCAACCATTCCATTCGACGTCAACAGTTTGATTTGAGCACTATTAAGACTTAAATTTCTCACCAAGCACAAAGCGTGATCGCACGCCGTTAATCCTCGAACGTCACACCATGACACTTTGCACGCCTCATCCGAACACTTACTTTGCAACATCAGCGCAATAGTTGGCACAAGACGCGACTTGGCCATCACGCGATGCAGGTCTTCATTGAATGCAACGAGCGTTGAACCCAAGAAAAGCGCTGCGTTTTGCAAGTACTCGGGCGCACCTTCTGTCAAGCACTGTCGAAAATACGCAAACATGTTGTGCTGGCTGCCAACCTTCCAGCACGCTGAAGAGTTTCTGTAACACACCGCCTGAAGCGCCCAGAGCGCTTCAGCGCAGTCATTTTCGGCTAATGTACACAAGGAGTCCACACAGTCCCCGAGCAACACTTTTGATTGTGCTGGCTGCAACTTGCCCTTGTTCTCAATTTTTTCCACGAGAGCCTGTCGGATCCATTCCGCCGCGTCGAGCACATCTTTGCTTGGTACAACATCGCCATCCTCCACACCCTCCGCATACGCGCGCAGCACCGCCGACTGTTTTTCCAATATCGCGTCGAAACTCGCGCTGTCACCGACGACTGCCATGTCGAAAAGCACACCCGGCTCGCGCACAACCTCGACCTCCACGCGCTCCGCCGACGCCGGTCTCCGCGTCGTACACGCCCGTCTATTCGCACCATTCGACGGTGTCATTGTCAGCAACGAACGCTGCCCATACTCGCGCATTCGTGCATTCGCCACCGCGCCTCGAGCGTTCATCATCGCCGACATCCTGCAGAACGGATCCTGGAATATAATTCTCTCACAAGGATAAGCTCGCCCCGAGTCGGCGATCGTGCGCGTGCGAGAGTACCACAGACGCGCGTGCGTGCGTCGGTTTCGTCGTCGCGATTATCTCTGTCCGCGAAGCACTCGTGCGCGTTCGAGTTCGCGTCGCGTCGTGCGCTCGTCGGAAGAAAATTCACGGCGGCGCGCGCGGATCTATGACGTCGTGCTCGGTGTCGTTCTCACTCTCGCGCACGCGGTGGACACCGCGCGCGGCAGTGCGCGCTCTCGGGACCATGACGAGGCGAATGCGACGAGTGTCGCACGAGCGCCGACGCGCAGCGTTCGTGGCGTGCGCGTTGGTGAGCGTGATCGGCGTCGCCAACGGCGTCAGTGCGTTGGCACTCACGGGCGCGTCGGGTGTGCTTGGTAAACCTTTGACGACTACGAGGAAAGGCGCGAGGAAGTGCGCTGCGTTGCAACCAAACGATGCGGTCATTGCGGTGTGCTTGCAGAATGATTTCATGGATGAGCGTGCGGCAGATGGGTCGTATGTGGCGACAGCCACAGCCACGCACAAGAGCTCGGCGTATGCGATACCAAAGGCTGCCGTGTCGAAAGATGGATTGACGCTGAAGAGAGGTACATTGGCGGTAGGGAACGCAGAACAAGTGGTTGATGTCGCTAATCAATGGCTTGCGCGCGGTGCGGCAGCAAAGAGTCGATTGATGGTGACTTTGGATTGGCACCCGAAGGAGCACTGCAGCTTTTGTAGGTTTGGCAAAGGCGGTAAACAAACACTCGACTGCGTGTGGGGGTGCGAAGGCACTCAAGGTTTATGCGTGACTGGCGCAGGTGTTCCTCAAGAAGTCTTTGACTCGTCTAATCGATGCGTCGATGAAATTTCGTCGAATGATTATGTACAAAGTCGCTACTTTCAGTGGCCACCGCACTGCGTCGCGGGAACCTTTGGTGCAGAGCTCGATCCTTACTTAGAAGTGCCTCCACAGACAACCACACTCAAGACTTCTCTCGCTAGCGATAGAGATTCGTATAGCATGTACTCCGCCAAGGATGATAAAAGCGGATCATCGATGGAAGATATATTGAAGAATGAAAATATTGGGCGTGTGTTCGTCATGGGCATAGCAACTGATATGGTGGTGAAGAATACGTTGTGGGACATTTTGGCTTCCAAAGCGTTAAACAACACTGGCTTACAGGCCGTCCTAGTCGCCGCAGGTGTACGAGGAGTATTTGATGAGCCTGGAGATTACTATCTATCGTCACCAGAAAGCGGAAGTGGTGTCATGAAAGCCGAAGCTATTGCGCGTGGCGCGAGAATCGTCGCAAGTACCAGTGTCGATGATGCGCTCGAAGAACTCTGTCAAGGCACGTGCGATTTCGATTCAGATTGCGAAAAAAACATGGTTTGTGACGTTACCGCCAAGCCGTATGGAAGATGCCAGGCGAAACCAATCAGCTCTGGTTTAGCCACGGCGGCAACGCTTATTGCGATGCTCGGCTCTTTGATTGTGTTTCGTAAAGATATCATTGAATCCGTAAACAACCGCCACAAGTCGAAAGGTCCTCCGACCAATTTTGTAGTATTAGTTGAAACTGATATTGAAGGTTCTAGTGAGCTTTGGGAGAAGATGGGCGAATTAGGAAAGGGGGACATCATGAAGAACGGCGTCATGAAACTACACGACGAAGTCTTGAGGAAAAGCATGAAAACTTATTTTGGATACGAGCTTCTCGTTCGTGGTGACGCATTTTTAGTGGTTTTTCACTCCGTGAGCGATGCTCTCTCTTGGGCGTTACAAGTTCAGTTGGATCTCATGGAGGCTGCTTGGCCGGCAGAGTCGCACAATGTCACAGCTGGTACGCAGCAAGAGTTTGGTCGATACAATGGATTACGCGTTCGCATGGGTATTCACTGCGGAACCGTTGATAAATGCATCAAGCATCAAGGCAAAATTGTTTATGAAGGTGCAGTTATGAAACAAGTTACTAGTGTTGCGGATGCTGGCGTTGGCGGTGGTATTCTTCTCTCTCAAGCGACTTTGCCGTTGTCGGCAAACATAGCGATTCCGTATGTGATGTTTGATCAAGGTTTGCACAAAATGAATGATTTCACAAAACCACAGCGTTTGAAAGAGATTTATCCTGAAGCTTTGCAGAGTAGATGTGAAGTATTTGCAAAGCTTGATACTCTAGAGCGGCTCACTCCATCTTTCCATTCCGCGCCGGAAGGCGACGTGACTATGATATACACACATGTTGTCGGCTTGGCAGATTTGCAGAAAGCTGTCGGTATCAAGGTCATGGAAGATGCTTTAGGCATGGTGTTTGAGACGCTACGTCAAGTTCTGATGCGTCCTTACTGCGCTGGTTACGACTGTCGAGGATACGAGCGAAACGGAGAGAACATGTATGTGTTTGGTGACTATAAAAGTTGCCTCCTCTTTGCTTTGGAATCGCAAGCTGAATTGCAAAAGTTAGAGTGGCCTTCTGAGTTGGCAGAGTACATGAAAGATTCGAATATTCGAGGGGTTCCTGTCCGTATGGGTATGCACAGCGGACCATTAAAGCGCATTCGTATTCCTAGCGAAGGTTTAGCCGACTACTATGGAGAAAGTGCGAACCGCGCTGCGCGTGTGATGTCAGTTGCGGTGGGTGGTCAAATCACGTGCGTTGAGTCAGAACTCAATAAAGTTCTCGCACATGAAAGTGATGATCTACCGGATATCGTAATCGATCAGCTCGGAACATTTTCGTTGAAGGGGATCCCTGGTGTCACGTCACTCGTTCAAGTAGCATTGACGACTGCACTGGCTGATAACACGGCGGGCAAATTTAAGGAAAGCAAGAAAGCTCAGCTGGTGAATCCGCCCGAAAAAGGAGCGCAGAGGCGCATTCATAAAATTTCATAGTTAACATAGTCCATAAACTCAACATTCATTGTTTTGCTAATAAATACAATTGCAACCTATTTCGTTTCAGAGCGAAAGTTGTCTGACAGCACGCGAGATTGACTGCGAACCATCGACAGCGTCTTATTCACCATCGTACTCAGTTGCTCAATATTCAAACGTGCATTTTCAATGCCCTGCTCGGCAATGTTATGAGACATGTTCGCTAGAAGCTTTGTGCTACCAGTTTCATATTTCTCGCCATTGGGACCGTAGATAATAATAGGATTGTGCGCTGGATCTGCTAGCCACTTGTCTCGAATCTGAGCCTTTGGTAACATTTTCTGAGTGGTGATGAGCGTCGAATCAAACCCAAAACAGTGGTTGTGTCCGATTTGCCACTCAATCGGCACACGCGTACCTTTACTCGTCAACTCACAGATGCAATACTTGTATTCGTACGCTTCGTCAGAGAAGAGAGGCAAACTTGCCTGCCACGATCCATCCTTCAAGCGCGACATGTATTCGCCTCCTTGTACATCCCAGTCGCACCACGTTCCAACTAAGATGATGAATTGATTTTCACCAACGTCTTTTTGAACTTTGAACTCGCAAGAAATTGAGTGCGTGGGTAAATCACCCGAGGCTTGCTGCTGTAGCTTAACCATTGTGTGCGTGACCTGTGCCAGAGACAGTTGGGCCGCTCTATTTGCTTCAGCCAGCGCCACCTCCATTTCATGGAGACGAGTGTCCAACTCCCAAGATGGAGGCGGCGGAGCATTTACAATGTTTGCATTTGACGAGTTGAGCTCATTTTGCACCTCTGCAAGCATTGTTGTTGCTGCGGCGTTTTCAACTTCAAGTTGCGAGACACGCTCTCTGAGTGAAAGAAGTTCCTCCGAAGGCTCCGTAAAATCTACAAATGAATCGTTGAGGGCA
>Ga0222714_10005234_pt1 | contig 12417 bp, 13 predicted proteins | sample C33_3DmetaG_FD_165048 | JGI IMG/M metagenome (GOLD analysis project Ga0222714, IMG submission 165048) | Estuarine water microbial communities from San Francisco Bay, California, United States - C33_3D | ecosystem: Environmental > Aquatic > Marine > Unclassified | place: USA: California... | reverse complement strand
TTTCCTGCCCATTTACCCTCACACTTGTCATCGCCTCAGAGAGATTAAAGTCTGTTTCAATCCAAGGGCCCATGGGAGCAAACGTATCCGTATTTTTACCACGCCACATCGTGCGGTCTCCGCGCTGCCATGTACGTTCGGAAACATCGTTTCCAATCGTATAGCCTAAGATACAATCCCAGACGTTAGCCTCTGTAAGGTTTTTCGCCTCTTTTCCGATTACGACAACAAGTTCGCCCTCATATTGAAGTAATTCAGTAGCATCAGCTGGAACAATAATTGGATCATACGGACCAGTAATGGAATTGATCGCCCGGTATCCAATGTCTGCAGCCGGCGGGAGATCTGGGGACCTCCCCAATTTTGCTGCGGCTTCTCGAACATGTTCAGCATAATTAAGACCCGCAGCATAAAATGTGCGGGGCATAACTGGGGCTAAAAGTTTTGTAGAGGCGAGTAAACGACTATTTTGCGTCTTCTCAAAACCATCAAATGGGTCGCCAACGACGTCAATTATATTATCACCCTCAATGATACCAAAGGTTTCTTTTCCATCTACAAAGTAGCGTGCCCAACGCATAACTAAATATTTCCTCAGGTTTGTTATTACACCATTAGCTTTAGCTAAAATGTTATCATTGACCAGAGGGCACCTGTTGCGGATAGATAACAAAAGTAAAAGGAGAGCCTGAAATGCAAGATTATGCGCACATTTCAGTTCAGCCGGCATCCCGGAACTGTGGTGCCTTTATTTCGGGTATCGATCTAAAGGCTGGAATCAATGATTCCGAAGCCCGGGAAATTCATGCGGCCTTAATGCGACACCAAGTTGTGTTCTTCCGGGACCAAGATGTATCCCCAATTGAGCAAGCTGCTTTTGCAAAACACTTTGGACCACTCCGTCAGGCCCGTCGAGCCGCATTCGAAACACGCGACGACAGCCCAGAAGTTTCAGTGATCATTAACGATCGAGAGCGCCCACCCTACATAGACCACTTTCATGCCGATGGAATGTTTAGAGGCAAACCGGAATTCGGCTCTGTTTTAAAAGCAGAGCAACCGCCAGAAATAGGTGGTGATACGATCTTTGTCTCCCTAACGGCTGCTTGGAGAGGTCTCTCTGAATCCATGAGAGCTCTTCTCGAGGATAAAATCGGCTTATACGACTTTATGCGTCTGCATTCTTCTCCCGAAAAAGCCAGGAACTGGGAAGGTCCAGGCCGAGAAGGCATGATCCAAACGAGGGACGAAAACCCTCCCGTAAAACATCCATTGGTCCCCCGACATCCCGTTACAGGTGAGCATTGCCTTTATTTTTCTGAGAGCTTTACAGCGGCAATATTAGGTGTAACGAAGTATGAAAGTGAAGGTCTCCATGCGATGCTGACACGCCACTGTGCAAAGCCGGAATTTCAATACCGACTGCAATGGCGGAAAGGCACAATTGCTTTTTGGGATAATCGTTCAAGCTTGCACTACGCAGTCGCAGATTATTGGCCAGACACTCGCATCATGCACCGTCTTACAATCGAAGACGATGCCTTAGGAGCAAGCATGTTAAAGGCAGCAGAGTAGTTACCAATTTGGTCATCGACTCAGCTAAAATTGCGGCTGCCATTAAGTCGCGCAAAAACATCCACGAAGCGCCAAATTTGAAAAGGACTAAAATGTCGAGACAGCCCGTTATTGTCGGCGTTTCAGATGCGCCAACTGAAAACCGCGGCCGGGCTTTGCCTGGCACTCATGTTTTAAATATGCAGCGTGATTGTGCGCTAGAAGCCCTGGCAGAAGCGGGGCTGACAATGGCAGATGTTGACGGGGTAGCTGTCGCTGGAATGTGGGGGATGCCTGGACCAGGTGCTATGCAGCCCAACCTATTAACAGAATACCTGGGCATCCGAATGCCTAAATACCTTGATGGCTCAAATGTTGGTGGGTCAGCCTTTGTACTGCACGCAGGTCATGCATATGAAATGATCAAGGCAGGAGTGTGTGATACCGTCTTAATTCTTTATGGCTCCATGCAAAAAAGCCAGGCCGCCCGCAGCCTAGGCGGTCGACCCGCACTTTTTTCCAATCAATTCGATATGACAGCTGGATTACCATCCCCAGCTGGCGCATACGCCATGGCAGCCAATCGCCATTTTCATGACTACGGATCTAACCGCGAGACCTTGGCAGAAATTGCTGTTGCGACGAGAAGCTGGGCATCACTTAATCCAGCTGCTGCTTTCCGTGACCCGTTGACCATCGACGAAGTATTAAGCTCACCACCAATTGTGGACCCGCTAGGCCGCCAAGATTGCTGTCTTGTTACTGATGGCGGTGGAGCTGTAGTCATGACCACGGAAGAGCGAGCGAAAGATCTAAAAGCCAAACCTATTTACGTGCTTGGGCATGGAGAAAGTGCAAGCCACTCAAATATAAACTACATGCCAGATATGTCCCGCCTCGAGGTAGCAGAACATTCGTCATCGCGCGCTTATTCCATGGCAGGATTAAAGGCCTCTGATATGGATATGGCTATGATTTACGATAGCTTTACAATCACAGTGCTTCTAACAATGGAAGCACTTGGTCTGTGCCCACGAGGCGAGGGTAAGGACTTTGTTAAGGGGCAAAGAACGGCACCTGGTGGCGAATTTCCGATGAATACCAATGGAGGGGGCTTATCTTACTGCCATCCTGGAATGTATGGAATTTTCCTTCTTATCGAAGCGACTAGACAGCTTCGGGGAGGCCTTGGTGAGCGACAAGCTCCCAATCTAACAACTGCGGTATGCCACGGCACCGGCGGTGTTTTATCTTCTGGTGCAACAGTCGTTCTTTCCAATGAGAAGCCATAAATCATGACTGAATATAAAAAGATCGTTCCATCAATTGATCCAGACTCTGCGCCTTACTGGGAAGGCGCAAAAAATCAAAAATTAATGATTCAAAGATGCCGAAAAACAGGCCAAACATTTCTTTACAGCCGTCAGTTGGTACCGGGAGTAGATGACAGACAGGTGGAATGGATCGAGGCTTCCGGAGCAGGAGTGGTATATAGTTATACCGTAGCACGGCGACCTGCTGGCGCAGCATTCGAACAAGATTGTCCTTACGTCATTGCAAGTATCACGCTTGCCGAAGGCGCACGTATTATGACCAACATCGTCACTGACGACGTCGATGCTGTAAAAATAGGGATGCCGGTTACAGTCTTCTTTGATAAGGTATCTGAGGACCTCACCATTCCCAAATTTAGGCCAGCTTAAATTGTAATTAAGACGGTCTCTGGTGCCTTAAAAATAAGATTTAAATGAATGCACTAGCCACCATTAGACATCCAACGAGGCCAATAGCAAACATCAAAGTTCTCAAAATTGGGACGCCGATGGCGTAAACGATAGTATATATCACGCGTGACCAGAAAAAGATCATAGCCCCCAGAGCAGTCATATCATTTGTCAGACCAGAAATTTCAGCTGCTATAACCAGGCCCGCAAATGGAACTAAGTTTTCGGTCAGGTTTCTGTGAGCCTTCTGCAAGCGCAATGCCCACTCTGGCTGTGGTAATTCCTTTGCCGGATACCCCATCGCCTCAATCAAACCCCAAGCAGAAATTCGGGCGAGAATATAAGGAAGCCACATTATTAGGCTCAGAATGCAACACGCTACTAGATAGCCAAGTTCAGCCTTCATAATCCATCTCCCTACTCAGGTAGCAAACAACAAATACTTTGACAGTTTATCAATCACACCGCCATGCTAAAAGCCGTCATGAATGTGGAAATAAAATAAAATGGACCCTGAGCTTCTTCGTCTTGCTAATATCGCTGCAGAACATCTTCGAAACCGCGACGAAACCGTCGCTGTCGCCGAGAGCTCGGCTGGAGGATTGATTGCCTCTGCCCTTTTGGCTGTCCCAGGCGCATCGCGCTACTTCCTGGGCGGCGCCGTTGTTTACACCTTACAGGCACGGCAAGGTCTTGTTGGAATTACCCAAAAAGAAATGGATGAGGCGGGCATCCGGTCGTCATCTGAGCCTTATGCCACCCGGCTGGCCAACCGCATACGTGACATTCATGGTTCCTCTTGGGGATTAGCAGAAACAGGTGCGGCTGGTCCGACAGGAAATCGATACGGGGACCTTGCTGGTCACTCATGCATCGCCGTTTGTGGCCCCATTAATAAGGCTATGACCCTAGAAACCGGAGATAACAATAGAGCAGATAATATGCTTCGCTTTGCTGGCAACGCGCTGGCTCAACTAGTAGATGCTCTGCAAACCGCTAGTGGTAGTTAAATCAATGACCGCAGACCGTCCTACTGCTACCCCTGGTATCAAAACCTATGCTTTAATCCAGAGAAAGACGACAACTTCAAAGGATGAACTAGTTGCTCATTGGTTTGCCAATCACATGCCAAACGTTATAGCGAGAAATGAGAAGGCAAAGGCATCGGGAGAACCAAACGCTTGGCGATACGAAGCTAGTATCTTTGAGGCCAATGACGACAGCCGCCAAAGGTGGGATGGAATGGCTGCACTTTGGTATTCAGATCCCCCACAAATTCCAAATGAACTTCGCGGACTAGAACCTGTCGACACATTCCAGGAAAAAGTAGAGCCCTACCGCATATTTGCAACAGAAGAGTTCGTATTTGTAGACGGCGAATTGCCTGTAGAACCCCTCAAATTAAACAATCCATTCCCGACAACGCGATCGGGTTTTCTGAAACAAATTTCTTTCGTTCAACCCAAGCCAGGCATTGATTTGACAACTTTTCGGGATCACTGGCTGGATATTCATGGACCAAACGTCAGGGACACAATGAAGTTAGCTGGGGGCTACCGCTATTCTGTGAGCCTGGCCCTAGATCCAGAAGGTGCTCCATGTTTTGGAATCCCAGAACTTTATTTTCCGGATCGTTCTGCACAGAAACACTTCTGGGAAATTCTTAAAACTGATGGTTTTCACGAAATGTCGGACCAAACAAATACAGTCCGCTATCGCTGCACGACTGAAATGGTTGGAATTGCCGGTTAAATAACTGCTCCAAGATCCAGGATGAACGGCTCGTCGCCTATGCTTTTCACTACAGGGTATCGTTCTTTTATAAGGGGATCATGCCCAGGTAGTAGTCGGGTGAGGTCACCTCTCACCATCTGGTTCATTTTACGATAGCCTTTTAGCATCTGCCTAAGATCATGAAAAATCAGGAAGGCCCGCTCTTTTTCAACCTCTTCCCAAAGGTGAATTGCATCAGTTGCCAGAACAACCGGGCCGCGCTCTGTTTGAACTGTAAGGGCCATTTGTCCCGCTGAGTGTCCTCCAATTAGGGTATAGTCTACACCGTCAGCAAATTGACCATCACCAGTCAAAAAAGTAAGCCGATCTTCGTAGGTTAATCCGACTAACTGCTGTGCTTCCTCTGCGTGATACGCTTCTCGCATCACTTCAAAGCTCATATCCTCCCCAGTTATACTCTCCATCTCGAGATCATTCATGTAAAAATGAGCTTTAGGAAAGGCAGCAAGCGCCCCTACATGATCCCAGTGCGCATGAGATACAATCACATCTTCCACATTACTCGGATCAACACCAAGTTGCTTGAGGCCGTCTAACGGAGACGCAATCCATTGACGACCAAGACCCTTTATCTTGTGCTCAGCCCCCCCTGTATCCACCACTATCGCCCGATCATCCGAGACTAGAACCCATGAGTAATAGTCTAGGCCAGCTAGCTCCTCATCCGGCGAACCCCAGAGAAAAGTGTGGCTAGCAAGACGTCCATTTTGCTTTGCGTAGCGGATCCCATAAATTTTCCAAATCTTGGACATCTTACTAAAGCTCCAAAGGCTTCATGGCAGGCAAATCAACCCGGAGTGCTACCGGGTCACCATTATCAAGTCGAGTTTCAGCAGGATATCGCCAGGTGATTTGTGGATCATGGCCAGGGATCATCCGATCCCAGTTTCCACCTACCAATGCCTTACACTTCCGGAGACCTGCGAGCATTTCTTTTGCATCATTAAACGCTAGAAAACATAACTCTTCCGCGACTTCTCGATAATAGTGCACTGCATCCGAGGCCAACAATAAAGGCCCTGAGGCCGTTTCTATTTGGAGCGCTGTCTGCCCGGCGCTATGACCTGGCATAAACAAATAATCAACACCATCCGCGAAACTGCCATCGCCATCTAAAAAGGTTAAACGGTCCTCATAAACGAGGCCCACCAACCGCTGAACTTCATCTGATTGATATGCGCCTCGTATTTTAGCAAAAGTCATATCCGGACCAGTAATTGAGGCCATCTCAGCTTGTTGCATCCAAAAATGTGCTTTTGGGAAGCTATCTAAGTTGCCGACGTGATCCCAGTGAGCATGGGTTAGGAATACCTTGTCCACATCAGCAGCGTTAACACCAACTCCGGCCAATGCTGCTTCGATTGAAATCAAAGGCGTACGACCCTTAGCTGGCATTTTTGCAGAATTAGCGCCCGTATCGACAACAATTACCTCTTCTCCTGACCGAAGCATCCAGAAAAAATAATCCATGCCCCAGTTAGCGTCAGTTCGACCGCCAATGAAAAGCTCTGCTTCGTAGCGCTCCGGCATCGCCGCATACCGGAAGGCATAAACTTCCCACTTTTTTGTCAATTAAGAGTCTCCAAGGCTTCGATGAGAATAGTGTAATATCGATCCCCAAATTCCATGGACTCCGCTCTTTTCAGAAGATCCATAGTTGTCTCAGCTCCGGTCATTTTAACGCCACATGATTTAGCTAAATCAATGGCGTATCCAAGATCTTTCATAATGTACTTTACTGGAAATGTTTGGGGCGGATGTGTGCCGGGAAGCATACTTTTCAAACCATGATTACGAAGGACAAAACTATCGGCTGAGCCTGTGGTCAAGGTCTCAAAAAGGACCTTTCCATCAACAGCACCTGACTCTTGCGCGACCTTTAGTGCTTCCGCTATTGCGCGAACGGTCTGAACGACGATCATATTGTTCATTAATTTGACCGCTTGTCCTGCGCCAGGCCCTCCGCAGAGGATAATATCAACTCCCATTGTTTCGATGAAGGGTTTGGCGGCGTTAAAACTAGCCTCATCGCCTCCCACCATAAAATTGAGAGTTCCATTTTCAGCAGCTGTTGTGCCGCGAGAAACGGGTGCATCTAAGAAATTAACTCCCTTAGATTTTGCTTTTTCAGCAATTTCTTGAGCAAGATGAACTGGGCAAGTAGAGCAATCGACAATGGTTTGCCCAGCTTTTGCACTCTCTAACAAACCACCCGGCCCAAGGACTACCTCTCGCACTTGTGGCTCGCCAGGAAGCGATAGAAACACCATATCAGAACGCAACATAACATCAGACAGGCCAGTGGCGCTCTCAACACCAAATTCTGACAATCGCTGCAACGGCGCTTTATTCTGGTCGAAAGCCAGTACAGGTTTTCCAGACTTCTGTGCCATATTTCGGCACATCTTCTCGCCCATAACACCCACACCGACAAAACCAAGCATCTTAGGTTCCTGCATAATCTCAATATGTCCGTTAGGCATTCACAGAACGCGCATGCTCTGCAGCAAACTCACCGGCACGCCGACCAAACACTGAACCTGACATTAGACCGGTTCCACCGGGATAATTCTCATAGAAGAGGCCCCCTACTAATTCACCGGCTGCAAAAAGCCCTGGAATTCCTCGGTCTGCCTTATCTTGTACACAATTCTTGTCGTCAATTTTGAGACCACCAAATGTGAACGTAACACCAGTAGTTGTCACCCAGGCTTCGTAAGGCGGCTTATCGATAGGCAATGCCCAATTAGATTTTGCCGGTGAAATCCCAGTTGTGCCAACATTATCCAGGATTGCTGGATTGTAGTTAGCGTCTATGAAAGCCTGATCAGGACAAGCTGCATTGTATTCCTGAATGGTCTTTTTCAAGCCTTCGACAGATATTTCCAGTTGTTCTGCTAACCCCTCAATCGTGTCCGATTTTACGTGTGTCACCTCCTTGATTCGATATTCATCTCGAAGACGGTGAGTGGTTTTCTGATCAAAAATTTGAACACAAGTGTAATGAGGCTGTCCCATGATCGCTTTTCCAAAGCGGACATAAGTAAGATTCCGATAATCTTCACCTTCATCCACAAATCGCTCGCCATGAATATTCACCATTATTCCAAGCGGGTATGAATGCTTTTGAAAATTATCGAGGACCCAACGATCTCCGAAAGGCGGCGCGGAGATATCCCAGCCTACAGAATGACAACCCGACCAGTTGCCATAGGGTACAGCTCCAATATCAAGGGCCATTTGTATCCCATCGCCAGTATTATGACGGGTGCCTCGCACTCGAGCGAGATCCCAACCTTGGCCTAGATAGCGAACGCGCATCTCGGGATTACTCTCAAAACCACCACAAGCCAGAACAACGGCTTTACAGGTAATATCTTCGTAGCCTCCCGGCGCTCTCACCTGCAGCCCTGTTATCCGGTAATTCTCATCTTGATAGAGTTTTGTCGCACCCGTGCCATAGCGTATATCGATGCCAACCTTCCGACAGCGCTCCAATAAAAATTCAACGAGACCCGCGCCGCCACCTACAGCTTCAATATTAACGCCACCATAAAAATGTTGTTTACCTTCAACCTCGTACGACTGCCGTCCGTACATTGGAATGAAACGAACCCCATTTTCGCGCAACCAAGCCATTGCTGGACGCGAACCATTAATAAGTGTCCAAGCCAAATCCTCGTTCGACTGCCCTCGCGTGACCTTCATCAGGGTATCATAAAAGAATTGTTTATCATGCGAAGGCAGTATCATTTTCTCTGCCTCCTCGTCCGACATGTCTACAAGGACGTCTTCTCGAACATCCTCCAAGCCTGTATGGACAAAACGAAAACCACCCGCTGTAAAGTAGGAATTACCCCCCTTTTCGTCCTCTGGTGCTTTTTCTAAGACAAGTACTTTAGCACCATGCTCTTTTGCTGAGATGGCTGCACAAAGCGCAGCATTGCCTGCACCAACTACGACGACATCATATGAGCTGTCTTGCATCTATTTTTCTTTCCGAATTAAAGGCGAGTGTTAGCGAGAGGCTAGCTCCTCCCAACCGGTCATCGCAAGACACGGAGGGTTGGAAATGTCGCCAAATTTTGATGAAAAACTCCACGTCAGAGAAAAGGCTGTTTTTTTCAGAGGTTAGATTGAAAAATTCTGCTAATCCATTCTTCGTGGATCTGAAATTACATCCTTGCCAATTAATAGTCTGCCTTATCATCAACAGCATGGCCACGCTTTGGCATGAGCATCACACGCTCATAACTCATGAATACAGTGCCGCACTGTTTCTTAGCGGTCGTCTTAATTTTAACCACTCCCTGTGTCGGGCGCGATTTTGATTCCCGCTTATCAAGGACCTCAGACTCAGCATAGATGGTGTCGCCCACAAACACAGGTGCAGTTAATTTTATGTCCGTCCAACCCAAATTTGCGATGGCTTTTTGACTGGTATCCGAGACACTCATTCCTGCAACAACCGCCAGAGTAAATGCACTGTTCACCAGTGGTTTGCCAAATTCACTATGCTTTGCGTACTCAAAATCAAAATGCAGAGGGTGGGTATTCATGGTCAGTAGAGTGAACCAAGTATTGTCTGCCTCCAAAATGGTGCGGCCAGGACGGTGCTCGTACACATGACCAATTTCAAAATCCTCAAAATACCGACCAATATTTTCCCGAAATCGATTCGGCCCTACTTGTTTTGGTGAATAACTCATAGACTAAAGATCCTCTCGAGAAGCAAGACTAATGACGGAATCATCGAATACTAATCGTTAAGAGAAGACCTTTAAACATTGGATCGCAATCAACCGACACGCGCAGAAAACTTTTGTGGTATCAATCACAATCAATTTTATGGACCCTGTAAAAAAATGAGTTACAGAAAAAAAAAGAAGAAACTAAGGGCCTTGAACTTTAACTAATACCTTGCCCCAGGTCTTTCGTGAATCTAACGATTTGAGTGCCTCTGGGACTTCTTTCAAACCATAAATATCTGATATCGCTGGCTTAATTAGACCTTCGGCCATCATTTCAAAACAGTCTGCCACAACCTCGCTTGCAAAGGCTGTATCCCTTGACCGATACCCTCCCCAAATTGCGCCAACAGCAGAGGCATTTTTTAATAAAAGACGATTTGCTGCTATTTTTTGAATCTCACCGCCCGCAAATCCGATAATCACAGCTCTTCCCTCAAAGGCCAGGACCTTCAAGGCATCATTAAAGATTTCACCACCAACAGGGTCAAAAATTACGTCGACGCCTGAACCATTAGTAAGGTCCCGAATAGCCTCGACCCAATCTAAATCAGACAGATAGTCAAAGGTATGGTCAGCGCCGTTCTCCCTTGCAACAGAGCATTTCTTCTCACCCCCAGCTAACGCAATTACACGAGCACCCCAAGCTTTACCCAGTTGAACTGCAGCAATACCAACACCACCGGCCGCGGCAGTGACTAACAACGTCTCTCCAGATTTGAGGTTTCCCCGCCGGCGAAGTGCTATATGCGCTGTTGGGTAAACGACAGGAACACAGGCTGCAGCCTTCATATCAATCCCTTCTGGAATTGGATGAAGTTGAGATGCTGGCATGATACAAGCTTCGGCAAATGCACCCCAGTTTGGCTGTCCACATACCCGACTGCCCAAGGCCAATTGGACACCTTCACCAACCGCAATAACTTCACCAGACATTTCGCATCCAGGGGTATAAGGATGTGCCGGTTTAACTTGATACTTCCCGGCAATCATAAGGGCATCGAAGAAATTTAAAGCCGCGTAATTAACCCTGACTAACGCCTCTCCTGGGCCTGGCTCTGGCGCATCAATTATTTCAAGAGCCATTGAATGCGGCTCACCCCATCCTTTGCTTCTCCATGCCTTTATTGCCATCTAAATATACCTTTCTAATCATGTGTCATGGTGCTCAGTAAGTGCACAAAATCTATAACTTTGATTGTCCCTAATCCGAATAAGTAGGCCTATGAAGTCAATGAATATGCAGAGAGAGGTTAAGGCAATTTACCGATACTCAGATTTTTAAGTGATCCGAGTTTGTAACAAGTGATGGCTCTCAAAACCTTTTCCAATCTAGCTGATGACCCCCTCACGTTTAAGCGAGCAAATTTCTTCAATTGAGTAGCCAAGCTCTGCTAAAATTTGGTGAGTGTGCTCACCAAGATTGGGGGCGGAAGAAGTCGATTTGGTTGCCCCACGGACCTTAAAAGGGGCGCCAACGGTATGCACCGTCCCATAGACACCAGTTGGCGCTGATTTTTCTTGGATTAAACCACGTTCTACTATCTGCGGATCTTGAACCATCTCTTGGATGGATTTAACCACACCCGCAGGCACTCCGACCGCGGCTAGGCGCGCCTCCCACGTTCGCGCATCAGCTTCAGAAAAAGTCTTCAGAAGTTCTTGCCTTAGCTCGGCGGCGTTCAAAATTCGATCTTTTCTCTCGGCAAACCGAGGATCCTCAATCAAATCCAACCGGTTCATAGCTGTTGCCTGCGCCTTAAACTGCCCCTGGGTTGCAGCAGCAACTTGAAGCAAGCCCTCTGCAGTCTCATAAACAGTAGATACCGAAGATCCCCCAGCAGACCCATTGCCCATCAGCGAGGGTTGGACACCAAAATTAAGAAAATTTGTGACCATTGGAGAAATTAGAGAAGCAGCGACATCAAGCATTGAAACGTCGATGTAACTTCCTTCACCGGTTTGCCTCATTTTAGCCAAGGCAGCTGAGATAGCAAAAGCGGCTGTCATTCCTGTTGCCATATCGCAAACCCAGAAGCCAACCTTGGTAGGACCGGTAACTCCTTCATATCCAGTTAGCATCATCATACCTGAATTTGCCTGGATGATAGGATCATAAGCTGCCGCTCCAGCCCGAGGGCCCGATTGTCCAAACCCCGAAATTGAGCAGTAAACTATGTTTGGTTTTATTGTTTGAGCCCATTCATAACCAAAACCTAATCGATCAATTGCACCTGCTTTGAAATTTTCAATGACAACATCAGCGTCTGCGATTAGGCGAGCAACGACTGCTTTTGCGGCAGGTGCCTTTAGGTTCAGAGTTAGCGAACGCTTACCTGAATTGAATGCCAGAAACATGGCAGAATGTCCTGCATCAGCAAAAGGACCACTTGGCAACATCATACCACGCGCCTGGTCGCCGGCTTCCGGCAACTCTAGCTTCACGATATCCGCCCCCTGCTGCGAAAGCATATATGTGGCATAGGGGCCAGAAATAACCTGAGTAAAATCTATAACTTTAATACCCTCTAACAGTCCGCTCATTTATGGGACCTCTCTCAACCAATCCTTGCGAACGAGGCTAACCCGGTATTTCC
>Ga0222714_10005232_pt1 | contig 12418 bp, 12 predicted proteins | sample C33_3DmetaG_FD_165048 | JGI IMG/M metagenome (GOLD analysis project Ga0222714, IMG submission 165048) | Estuarine water microbial communities from San Francisco Bay, California, United States - C33_3D | ecosystem: Environmental > Aquatic > Marine > Unclassified | place: USA: California... | reverse complement strand
TCTGAGGTAATTTCCAACAACGCTCGCAAGCCTATCTTCGGTTACACGGCGATGATCATCTCTTTGTTGGGCATTTCGTTCTTGTCCTTCATCGTATGGGGTCACCACATGTTCATCACCGGTATGAACCCCTTCTTGGGATCGGTGTTCATGATTTTGACCTTGATCATTGCGGTACCTTCTGCCGTTAAGGCCTTTAACTACTTGACCACCTTGTGGCGCGGAAATTTGCGTTTCACTCCTGCCATGTTGTTCTCCATTGGCTTGGTGTCGTTCTTCATCTCAGGCGGTCTGACCGGTATTTACTTGGGTAACGCAGCCTTGGACATTCAAATGCACGATTCTTACTTCGTGGTAGCCCACTTCCACTTGGTAATGGGTTCTGCGGCCATCTTCGGTATGTTCGCCGGTATTTATCACTGGTTCCCCCGCATGTACGGTCGCATGATGAATAACACCCTGGGTTATTTCCACTTCTGGATCACCTTCATCACAGCATACTTGGTGTTCTTCCCCATGCACTTCATGGGCTTGGCAGGTGTACCCCGTCGTTACTATCAGTTCACCTTGGTAGAAGACTTCGATGTATGGGTTGACGTGAACAAATTGATCACCGTATCGGCTATCATTGCTGGTTTTGCTCAGTTGTTGTTCTTGTACAACTTCTTTATCAGCATTTTCCGCGGTAAGAAATCGGCTCAAAACCCCTGGGGTGCCAACACCTTGGAATGGACTTCACCCATCGACGTTCGTTTGCACGGAAACTGGCCTGGTGAATTGCCAACCGTTTATCGTGGTCCCTACGAATACAGCCGTCCCGATCGCGAAGAGGACTTCTTCCCCCAGCACATTCCTGATGAGTCTGCTCCTGAAGTTCTGGAAACCGAAAAATCCAAAAAAGCCCCAGCTGAAAAAGAGGCTGAAGCTGAAACCAGCGTATTCTTTGCCGCGGTGAAGCGCGTTTTTGGATTGGGATAAACCCGACATGTCAGATTCAATACGAATCGACCGCATATACAGACGAATAGGCTTCTTTGCCTGTTCGTCTGTTTTTTTATTGTTCCTATTCGGTGGCTTGGTTCGAGCTACGGGTAGTGGAATGGGTTGCCCCGATTGGCCGCGCTGTTTTGGTCTTTGGGCACCCCCAACCTGCGATTGTGATTTGCCCGCCAATTACCAAGCGATCTTTCTGGAAAAGCGATTGGCCAAAGCCGAGCGATTCGCGAGCACCTTGGACAGACTGGGATTTGAAACACAGGCCCAGCGATTGAGGGAGAACCCCTATCTGGATATGCCTGAGCAGTTTGATCCCTTGAAAGCGTGGGTCGAATACATCAATCGCCTTTTCGGGGTTTTGGCGGGTTTTGCGGCCCTGGCTTTTGCCTTTATCAGTTTCCGTCATGCTCGTTTCAAGAAAAGTCGTTTGTGGGTTTTTCTGGGTTTTGTGCTGCTGTTGATCAATGCTTGGTTGGGTTCCATAGTAGTGGCTACCAACTTGCTACCGGGAATCGTTTCGATTCATTTCATGTTGGCTTTTGCCTGTTTGTTTGCCTTTATGATGGCCCTTCACAAGCACAATCCCTATCGCTGGCCGGGTATCTCCAATACGTGGCTGCTTCGTTGGGGCTTGTTCTTGGGTACCATGACGGTGGTTCTTTTGGGAACTTGGACGCGGGAGCAGGTAGACGCACTGCGCATGCAGGGCATTCTCAGCGATGGTACCCACTTGAACATGGCCGATATGGACCATCTGTTTACCGTTCATCGTTACTTACCGGTATTATTGGCCTTTTGGGTAGTCTGGTTTCTGAGGAAATTACCCGGTGAATCGCTGGGAACATCTGAGTTGCCCTATTTGCTGTTCGTAGGGATCAGTTTGATCCAAGTCCTGTTAGGGGCTGTGAACATTTGGTTCTTGATTCCCACTTGGGCGCAATTGCTCCACGTTTTATTCGGAAGTCTCTTGCCCGTTTTGGCTTTTTATTTGGCTCTGCAGCCTAGTGCTGAACAATCTCAACATTCATGAACGCCCAAACCATCAAAAGTTATTTTCAGTTTATCAAGTTTCGCTTGAGTTCGACCGTAGCGGGCACAAGCGCTTTCGGCTACCTACTGGGCTGTCAAATCAACAACCGGGAACACTGGCGCGACGCTTTTGAGTGGCCCGTTTTTTGGGCCGTATTGGTAGGAGGCATGTTGGTAGTATTTGCTTCGAATGGCCTGAATCAAATTATTGAAAAAGGCAACGATTCAAAGATGACCCGTACCTCTTCTCGACCCATTGTAGAAGATCGAATTAGCTTACCGAATGCGCGCATTTTTTGCTGGGTAACCGGTTTGATGGGTTTGCTGTTGCTGGCGGTATTGACTCCCTTTACGACCATGCTTCTGAGTTTGGTTTCCCTGGTGGTTTACGTCTTTGTTTACACTCCCATGAAGCAGGTTTCACCCTTGGCTGTTATGGTAGGGGCGATTCCGGGTGCCTTGCCTCCATTGATTGGATACACAGCGGCTGTTGGGCGTATTGATGAGCCCGGCATGATGCTGTTTTTGGTTCAGTTTTTTTGGCAATTTCCTCACTTTTGGGCCATCGCATGGATGCTGCACGACGATTATCAAAAAGCCGGTTATTGGTTGTTGCCATCATCGGGCGGCAGAGACAAACGCAGTGCCTACCAAATATTGATTTATACGGTCTTGTTGATGCTGGTATCCATGATGCCCATCTATTACGAATTGAGTGCCCCTCAGGCCTTAATGCTCATACTACCAGCGGGTTTTTGGGTGCTTTTCAATGCCTATCGCTTGTTTAGGAGTTTAGAGGTGGCCGATGCCCGAAAACTCATGTTCGCATCTTTGTTGTTTACCCCGGCCGTCTTTATGGCCTATATATTGTTTTAAGAGTATGAATACCAAAAAGAAAATGAAGGATCCAGAACCCTTGGTGGCGCCAGGGAAGTTCAATTTGTGGTTGCTTATGCTGGCGAGCAGCATGCTTTTCGCTTCTTTGGTGAGCGCATTTATCGTTCACAAGCCCGATGCTCAGGCCAAGTCGACCTGGACTGCCTTTGATTTGCCAATCTTTTTTCTGGTTTCGGTTTTTGTAGCCGTTTTGTCTTCTGTCACCATTTTTGTAGCCTGGAAGGCAGCAAAGAATGATGAGCTGAATACCAACAAGACCTTTACGGCCTTGACCTTGGCCCTGGGCTTGTTGTTCTGTGTGACGCAGTACTTGGGTTGGAAACAATTGATATCTTTAGATTTGACGTTGGTCAATGCGCGTCCAGAAGACATTTCAGCCTCCTATGTTTGGATGATCACCGGCGTTCACGTGTTGCACGTTTTGGGCGGATTGGTCTTGTTGAGCGTCGCTTTGGTCAAATCGTTTAAACTCGAAGTTCACAAGAAAAACATGACCTTGATGTCGATCACGCACACGTATTGGCATTTTGTCGGACTTCTGTGGATTTTCCTCTATTTATTTCTTTATTTTGCACAGTAACATTTTTCATGGCTAATCATACCCCTGCAGCATTCGAAAACCAGCCTATGTGGGCCGGTGGACGCTCACCTTTCAACGTGAGTTACGGCAAGCTGATGATGTGGATCTTCCTTTTGTCAGATGCATTCACCTTTTCAAGCCTTTTGGTTCAATATGGAGCTCAGCGCTTCTCTAACGTAGAAACAGCGGTAACCACCGTTTGGCCTGATCCTGCTTCCATTTTCAACCATTTCCCCTTCATGCACGGTTTGCACCTGCCGCTGTTGTTTGTATCGGTGATGACTTTCATCTTGATCATGAGCTCAGTGACCATGGTATTGGCCGTTGAAGCGGGTCATCGCAAGAGCAAGAAAGAGGTTCAGACCTACATGATTTATACCATCATCGGTGGTGTTATGTTCTTGAGCTGCCAGGCATGGGAATGGTATACTTTCATTCACGAAGGAGCTCGTTTATACGGCAATACATTTGGCATTACCGAGCAAGGGTATAATCACCTGCACAGCGTAGGTTTTGCAGACCATTTTGAGTGGGCTCCTGGTGATCGTACCGATGGACCTGTTCCCTTTGCGGCCCTGTTTTTCATCGTTACTGGTTTCCACGGTTTCCACGTTTTCAGTGGTGTGGTAATCAACGTGGTGGTTTACATCATGACCGTTCGCGGTGTTTTCGAACGCCGTGGTCACTACGAAATGATCGAGAAAGCTGGTTTGTACTGGCACTTCGTAGACCTGGTATGGGTCTTTGTTTTCACCTTCTTCTATTTGATCTAACTCATTAAGCGAATATGGATTTTCACGTTAAACCCGGCGAATACGATGCCATCAACTATGTTCCCCACACCGAAAGTCATGGGACCAAGGAACTGTGGCGCACCTTCTGGTTGCTCTTGGGCATTACCGTTCTGGACTTTGTGATTTATTTCGTTATGCCTGCTACAGGTCTTCGAAATTTCATTTTCATCTTCTTCGGATTGGTGAAAGCCTATTACATCGTGGGAGCCTTCATGCACTTGAAGCATGAAAAAATCAATTTGGCATTGATCATTTTGGTTCCCATCATTTTCCTATTGGGTTTGATCATGGGCTTGCTCTACGAAGGCAATGCTTTGACTTGGGTCAAGTAAGAATCCATGACTACAAAATACAGCAACAAAAAAGTGGCCGCTTTCGCGGCCCTTGTTGTTTTACCGGCTTTGGGGATTTTCTTTTTTGCCCGCTTGAATTGGGTGCATAAAAAGTTGCCTTACTATTTCATGGAGGCTCCCTTAGAAGGGAAAGACTCCATCCCTCAAACGGTCAGTGACATCGTTTTATACAATCAGCATGGTCAGCAAATCGGTTTGGATGATTTTGACTCTTGCATTGTGTTGGTGAACATCTTTTTTGCTTCTTGCCCCGAAGTTTGCCCAGAAATGAACAAGCAATTGCAAACCGTAGCTGAGAAGTACGGCAATCTTCCGCAGATACGATTTCTGACCGTTACCATCGATCCTGAGCGAGACAGCATCCCGGTATTGAAGGCCTACGCCGATCGTTTCAACGCTGATTTATACAAGCGCACATTTGCTACGGGAAGCAAACGAGAGATTTACGATTGGGCCATCCATGATTTGCATTTGGCCACCGAACAGACCCCTGATGACGATTTCATACACGATGACAAAGTGGTCATCATGGATAAGGAGCGTCACATTCGCGCCGTTCTGCCAACCCGAGGCGAGACGAATACCGAGCGCATGAATCACATCAAACGTATCTTTGACGACATAGACAACCTGCTTTATGAATACCGAAAACAAAACATGGATCAGCGATAAGGGCTTCTTTCGCTTGGTATTGGCCATTTCTTTAGCTGTTCCAGCGGTCGTGACGGTTCTGCGTTATTTGCCTGAAGAGTTGCGCCCCAGCGCTGATTTTGCTCGCCATCTTCCCTTTGCCAATGCGGCGATCAACGGGTTTGTGAGCGTGATGTTGGTGTTGGGTTACCGGGCCATTCGCTATGACAAAGACAAGTCGAGGCACCAAGCTTACATGTTGACTGCTTTCATTGCTTCAGCCTTGTTCTTGGTGAGTTATGTGATTTACCATACCGTCATGCCCCATACGGAGTACTGTGGGGAAGGGTTGATGAAAACGCTGTATCTATTCATTCTTCTTACACACATTGTATTGGCAGCCGCCATTTTGCCATTGATTCTGTATACCCTGCATTTTTCAACTTCGGGTCGTTTTGAGCGTCACAAGAAGGTGGCTCGATGGACTTTTCCATTGTGGTTGTATGTATCGGTTACCGGAGTCTTGGTGTACATCCTGATTTCTCCTTGTTATTCTTTCTAAATTTGCGGTATGAAACGTTGGATCTTTTTTATTCTGTTGAACGCGGGTTTGGGTTTAAGCGCAGTCTTTGCTCAATGCCCCATGTGCAAAACAGCCTTGACATCCAGCCGTGATCGCAAAGAGAGTTCAGAACCTGTTGTTGGAAACGGCATCAACAGCGGCATTTTGTTTTTGTTGGCAACACCCTATGTGTTGGTAGGTACAGCTGGATTTTTCTACTACCAAAATTTTAAGAAAAACAAGGCCAAAGGTGTCTAACGAAAAAATTCCAAAAGCAGGTGCTCTATCATTGATAGCCTGCAAGTGCCCGCGTTGCGGGAAGGGTCGGGTGTTCAAATACAGCATTTTGAATCCAGCGAAATTCTCAGAAGCTCACGACCATTGTCCATCTTGTAATTTGCCTTATGAGCCCGAAACGGGGTTCTTTTACGGCGCTATGTATTGGAGCTATGCCATCATCGTGGGCATGGCCGTTACTTTGGCCGTTGCCCTGTGGTATTTGGGCTGGTTTGATTATGCGATGGTGATCATTCCCGTGAGCATTTTAGCCATGTTGCCGGTCGTGTTTCGCTACAGTCGAATGCTGATGCTATTCGTGGTTTACCCCATCATGTACAAAGAGATTTTCAGCGGTAAGGCCAAGGCCTATACCGAATAAAAAAAAGCCCGGTCAACGACCGGGCTTTTTTTGTGATGATCAATTGTCTTCGCCGGGTTCGACATCCAAGATGTCTCCTTCAGCGCCTTTGGCAGAGATCTTCTTTTCGATCTCAGCCATGAGTTCGGGATTGTCTTCCAAAAGCTCCTTAACCGCGTCGCGGCCTTGGCCCAATTTGGTTCCCTCGTAACTGAACCAGCTGCCGCTCTTTTGAACGATGCCTGCTTCAACTCCAATGTCGAGTACCTCACCGCTGCGGCTCACGCCCTTTCCGTACATGATGTCGAATTCAACCACTCGGAACGGAGGAGCCACTTTGTTTTTGGCTACCTTCACACGGGTACGGTTGCCTATTACTTCGTCGCTTCCTTTGATTTGAGCAGCGCGGCGAATGTCCAAACGAATGGTAGCGTAAAACTTCAAAGCATTACCACCCGTTGTGGTTTCAGGGTTGCCAAACATGACCCCGATTTTTTCACGCAATTGGTTGATGAAAATGGCCACACAACCGGTTTTGTTGATGGTACCGGTCAATTTTCTGAGGGCTTGGCTCATCAATCGGGCGTGTAAGCCCACTTTGCTTTCGCCCATATCGCCTTCAATTTCAGCGCGGGGAACCAAAGCGGCTACCGAGTCAATGACAATCACGTCAATGGCGCCTGAACGAATCAAGTTATCGGCAATTTCAAGAGCCTGCTCCCCGTCATCGGGCTGGGAAATCAAGAGGTTGTCGATGTCGATGCCCAGGTTTTTGGCATAAAATTTATCAAAAGCGTGTTCAGCATCGATGAAGGCGCAGATGCCGCCTTTTTTCTGAGCTTCGGCAATGGTATGCAACGCGATGGTGGTTTTACCCGAACTCTCAGGACCGTAAATCTCGATGATACGGCCGCGGGGGAAACCTCCCACGCCCAGGGCTAGGTCCAGGCTGAAGGAGCCGGTTGAAATAACCTCAACGGCTACATTTTGGTTCTCGTTCATTTTCATGACGATGCCCTTGCCGTAATTCTTTTCCAGGCGCTCAATTGTCTGTTGGAGGGCCTTCAATTTTTCTTTTTGTTCGCTCATCTCAATTATTACAACTTTTTAAAGGTACTTTCTGTTTGTTCGGTTTTCAAAGGTAGCAAGTGTGAAAATATATTTGACAAATGTATGTTAAAAATATTATCAACACCAAATCGAGGGAGCAACAGAAAGGGGGGGCATTTTGAAGCCTAGGGAGCGCTTTTTGGCCCACGGTCGCAGGGCTTTGAGTGATCATGAACTGCTTACGCTCATGCTGGGAACTGGCAATAAATCCCAAAGTGCGACCGAACTGGCCGAGCAAATTTTGCAATTTTGCGGAAATAACCTCGATGAATTGGCAGCCCTGAGCATTGAGTCACTGTGCGCGATTCCCGGTTTGGGAAATGCCAAAGCCATGGGTCTTGCGGCGGCCTTTGAATTGGGTTTGAGGCGGCAGGCGGCGGTTGTAAAACCCAGTTTGATTCGTTGCTCGCGCGATGCCTATCACTTGCTGCGTCCTTTTCTCGTGGACCGGGATTCAGAAGCCTTTGCAGTCTTGTATTTGAATCGACGCCATGCAGTTTTGCGCTGCGAATTATTGAGTTTTGGGGGCATCACCAGTACGGTGGTAGACGTTCGACTTTTGTTGCGCCGAGCCCTGGAACTCAAAGCCACGGGTATTGTAGTGGGTCATAATCATCCGTCGGGGAATTTGGAACCCAGTTCAGCAGACCGTGAAATTACGCGTCAAATCAGCCGTGCCAGCCGCTTTTTGGAGCTCGAATTGCTCGATCATCTCATTGTCACACAAGGCGGATACACGAGTTTCGCTGATGAAGGTTTTATGCCCGAAGGGTAACCAAAAAATTCACTTCCTACGCCGTAAATTCGTACCCAATTATGCAATACAGCGCCCGCTATTCCAAGCCTTTCGCTGAGCGCCACCACGGCACTCAAGGAGATGATGTAAAGGCTATGTTGGACACCGTTGGTGTAGCCAGCATTGAAGAGTTGATTAGCAAGACCATTCCGGCCAACATTCGATTGCCCAAGGACTTGGAACTCGGGGATGCCCTGACCGAGCAAGAATTTTTAACCATGCTCAAAGGCAAGGCGGCTAAGAATAAACTCTTCAAGCACCACATTGGAATGGGTTATTACGATACCTTAACCCCCGGTGTGGTATTGCGCAACATCATGGAAAATCCAGGTTGGTACACGGCCTATACGCCCTACCAAGCTGAGATTGCCCAGGGGCGTTTGGAAGCCTTGTTGAATTACCAAACCATGGTCATTGATTTGACGGGTATGGAGATTGCCAACGCTTCTTTGTTGGACGAAGGAACCGCGGCAGCAGAAGCCATGAACATGTTCCGTGCGGCAGACAAAAAGGGTGTGGCGCATCGTTTCTTCGTGGATCAAGCGGTGTATCCCCAAACCTTAGATGTATTGATCACCCGTGCGGAGCCCGTAGGCGTAGAAATCGTGCGTGGCGACTATTCTACTGCTACCTTAGACGAATCTTTCTTTGGGGCCTTGGTGCAATACCCCAACAGCAACGGCAGCATCGAAGATTACCGCGCGTTCGTGGCCCAGTGCCAAGCCATGGGCATCAAGACGGTTTTTGCCTCTGATTTGATGGCGTTGACCTTGTTGACCTCGCCTGGCGATTTGGGTGCCGATTGCGTCGTGGGCAATACCCAGCGTTTCGGTGTTCCCATGGGCTTTGGAGGTCCCCATGCGGCCTTCTTTGCTACCAAAGACGAGTACAAGCGCCAGATTCCAGGCCGCATCATCGGTGTGTCGATCGACAAACGCGGAGAGCGTGCCTTGCGCATGGCTTTGCAGACGCGCGAGCAGCACATCAAGCGCCAAAATGCCACTTCGAATATTTGTACGGCCCAGGTGTTGTTGAGCATCATGGCCAGCATGTACGGAGTGTATCACGGCCCCGACGGGTTGAAGAAAATCGCTGGCCGCATCCATGCCCAAACCCGCTTGTTGGACCAAGCCTTGCAGGCCATGGGGTACCAGCAGGAGAACGCTCACTATTTCGATACCCTGAAGGTACAGGCTGATGAAGCATCGGTTCGCAAAGCCGCTGAAGCCGCTGGCCGCAATTTGCGCTATTTCGGTACCGGTCATGTGGGCATCTCCATCGATGAGACCTGCACCGCTCACGATATTCAGGTCTTGGCCAACATCATGGCCACGGCCAAAGGAGTTGCCGCTGTTGATGCTTATGCAGGAGGCAATTCAGTAGAAGCCAATTGGCCCAGTTGGGCACAGCGCCAGAGCAACTTCATGCTGCACCCAGTGTTCAATTCTTACCACACCGAGCACGACATGCTGCGCTATATCAAGTCTTTGGAAGCCAAAGATTTGAGCTTGTGCCACAGCATGATTTCCCTGGGTTCTTGCACCATGAAACTCAATGCCACCACGGAGATGATTCCCGTGACCTGGCCTGAGTTCAACTCGCAACACCCCTTTGTGCCCGTTGACCAGGTAGAAGGGTACATGGAAATGATCGAGGAGCTCAACCAAGACTTGTCTCAAATCACCGGATTTGACCGCATGAGCATGCAGCCCAATTCGGGTGCTCAAGGCGAATACGCCGGTTTGATGGTGATTCGTGAATATTTCAAAGACCGCGGCGAAGGACACCGCAACATTGCGCTCATTCCTTCCTCTGCGCACGGTACCAACCCTGCATCAGCCGTTATGGCGGGCATGAAGGTGGTCGTGACGGCTTGCGATGAAATGGGTAACATTGACATGGCTGACCTCAAGGCAAAGGCTGAAGAGCACAAAGACAACTTGGCCTGCTTGATGGTGACTTATCCGTCGACGCACGGAGTGTATGAAGCTGGAATTCGCGAAATCACCCAGATGATTCACGACAATGGCGGTCAGGTGTACATGGACGGTGCCAACATGAATGCCCAGGTGGGATTGACCTCGCCCGGTATGATTGGAGCAGACGTTTGCCACTTGAACCTGCACAAGACCTTCTGCATTCCCCACGGTGGAGGTGGACCCGGCATGGGCCCCATCGGTGTAGCCAAGCATTTGACTCCTTACTTGCCCTCGCACGCAGTTGTTCCCACAGGCGGTGAGAAGGCCATGCACGCGGTAAGCGCCGCTCCCTATGGTTCTGCCAGCATTTTGCTCATTTCGTATGCCTACATCAAGATGATGGGCGGTGCCGGTTTGAAAGCGGCCACCGAAATGGCCATTTTGAATGCCAATTACATGAAGGCTCGCTTGGAGAAGGAAATCCCCGTCTTGTACAAAGGCGAAAACGGGTTCTGCGCCCACGAAATGATCTTGGACACCCGCATTTTCAAGCAGAGCTGTGGCATTGAAGCTGAAGACTTTGCCAAGCGTTTGATGGATTACAATTTCCACGCTCCAACCTTGAGCTTCCCTGTGGCCGGTACTTTGATGATCGAACCCACTGAGAGCGAGAGCAAAGCTGAATTGGATCGTTTTTGCGATGCCATGCTGAACATTCGCGAGGAAATTCGCGCCATTGAAAATGGCCAAGCCGATGCCCACGATAACGTTTTGAAATCAGCCCCTCACTGTGCGTCTGAGGTTATTTCTGATCAGTGGGAGCACAGCTTCTCTCGTGAACAGGCGGCATTCCCCTTGCCTTACGTCAAAGCCAACAAGTTCTGGCCAAGCGTTTCCCGTGTGAACAACACGCACGGCGACCGCAACTTGGTTTGCGCTTGCTTACCTTTGGAAGCCTACGCCGAAGCTTAATCGCTCGGCCTAGGCTTTGCCTATGAACCCGCGGCGGCTGTTATCACGTCCCCTTTTTTGGCTTTCCCTTTACTTCGTATGGGGCCTGCTCACCTTGGATACCATCGGTGTTCATTACGATGAGTTGACCCAGCGTTACATTGGCATTCAAAGCAACAAATACATCGTCGGTACGGCCTCGAGGGCTGAGATCGAAGAGCATTCTTTCTTTGGGCCCGTTTTTGAGTCTTTTTGCTACTTGAGCGAACAGGTGCTGGGCCCAAATGCGAGCATGCGCTCCCGTTTGTTGTTGAGGCGTTTTTGGATTTGGACCCTCTTTGTTTGGGCTTTGTATGCATTCTACGGCTTGCTGCGCAAGCGTTTTGGGCCGACGGCCGCCTTTTGGTCCTTGGGTTTGATGGCATTGTGGCCGAATCTCTGGGCTCATGCCCATGTGAATTCAAAAGATGTGGTTTTTCTGTCGCTGCAAATTTTGGCCATCGCTGCCTTGTGGCGGTACCGGGAGGACTCGGGTAGGAAATGGAGCTATCTGCTGGCATTTGCTGTCTTGGCTGCTTGGGCGGCTAGCATACGCCTGGTCGGCGTATGCCTGCTGGGGCTAGCGCCCCTGCTCCTGGCCCGCGAGCGGGCCAGCCGCCGCCCCGCCCTGGCCCTAATCGGTATGGCAGCCCTGGCCTTGTGGCTCAGTTTCCCCGTGCTCTGGGTGGCTCCTTGGAAACAGCTGGGCACCATGATGAAATACGCGGTTCAAAACCCTTGGCCCAACCCGAGTTTGTTCCTTGGACATGAGCTGCCCCCCACCGCTTTTACCCGGGCTTATTTGCCGGTTTGGATGTTGCTGACCCTTCCCTTGGGTTTCTTGTTTTGGTGGCTTTGGGGTTTGATCAAGGTGCGGGAATGGACGGCTCTGCTCCCCAGCTCTGCCGCTGGCATGGGCGGTAAAAGCAGCACAGACGGTGCTTCAGGTAGGGCTTTTTATGAAGGCTTCGTTGCGGGTAGCAGCTCTCAAACCAGCGATGACCAGGCTGCGGGCGCCGGCCTGGAAAAAGGTAGGGCTTCGATCGCTGGCCATAAGATGGGTGCAGCTTTTCTGCGCGAGGAAGATGCCGGCCTGGAAAAAGGTAGGGTTTCGATCGCTGGCCA
>Ga0222714_10005231_pt1 | contig 12419 bp, 11 predicted proteins | sample C33_3DmetaG_FD_165048 | JGI IMG/M metagenome (GOLD analysis project Ga0222714, IMG submission 165048) | Estuarine water microbial communities from San Francisco Bay, California, United States - C33_3D | ecosystem: Environmental > Aquatic > Marine > Unclassified | place: USA: California... | reverse complement strand
GCCACGGTTCCGGGCCTGATTGCCCGCGACGAAGACGGATTTGGGCTACGCATCAATTGGGGCATTAGAGGCACCGGCACCGAGCGAAGCAGTCGAATCGTGCTGATGGAAGATGGGGTGCTGACGGCCCCGGCCGCCTACAGTTCGCCAGCCGCGTACTACCAACCTAGCCTAATGCGCATGGCGGGAATGGACGTCGCCAAGGGGTCCAGCCAAATCGCCGCGGGCCCGCAGACCACAGGCGGCGCCATCAATTTTACGTCGAACGCGACCGATGTGGACCAGCGCCTCAAGTTTCGCACTGCCTTGGGCTCGTACGGCACCTACTTTGCCCACAGCTTGGTTTCGGTGGGCGGAACCAAAAAGTCGGCCTCACTCGAATGGCTGCGCCAGCATTCGAACGGGTTTCGCCAAATGGACGGCGGCGGCCGAACCGGTTTTGATTTTAACGAATTAGTATTTAAGAGCCAGTTCCGACTGAATTCACGCAATACTCTGTTATTCAAGGCTATGGGAAAAATGGAAGACTCGCCGCAGTCCTACGTGGGCCTCACTGAAGCCGACTTCGCCGAAAATCCCTACCGGCAGTATGCCTTGGCCCAAAAGGACCGCTTTACAACGCAGTTTGGCCAAGCCTGGGTGCGCCACCTGTGGACTGGACGGCGATCGAGTGTGAGCACCACGGCCTACGCACAGTATTTCGGTCGGAATTGGTACAAGCTCGAGGCCATTACCGAACCCGGCGGAACGCGGACATCCCTGGCATCAGCGCTCGCCAACCCGAGCTTGGAACGCTACCGCATGCTGACCTTAGCCCCAGAGGCCATGGGTACTGCCGAGCTCCGCTGGAACAACCGCCACTTTGGTGCGCGCGGCGTTCAAACCCACGGACGGCACAAGTTAAGTGGTCAAAATGAGGTGCGTTTTGGAGCTCGATGGCATCAAGACTTTGCGGATCGACTGCAGAACAATGAGGTTTTTGACCTGACACACGGCACCATGACCCTCTTGAGCAGCGAAAGTCCAGGTTCCGCCGGAAATGAACGCAGCGCAACGGCAGCCGCCTCTGGTTATGTCGACGGAAGCTTCCGCACGGGCGCCTGGACGTGGGTGCCGGGACTTCGCATCGAATCCATTTGGGCCCAAAGCCAAAAGTGGGGCGGTTCTGACTCGCTCCGCGCGGCAGATCCGAGTTCGGCGCACGCGCGCACCACGGTGGCCCTTCCCGGACTGCGCGTGCAGCGAGAGCGCACCAACCACGTGCTGTTTGCAAGCGTTCACCGGGGATTTGCAGCTGCCCCGACCAATCCCGAAGTCAAGGCCGAGCAAAGTGTCAATGGAGAACTCGGCGTTCAAATGGGCCGCGGACGCCAACGTTGGACGGCCACCGCGTTCGCGACCTACTACCAAAATATGCTGGGAAGCGACATGGCCGCGGCGGGCGGTTCCGGAACCGGCGATTTGTTCAATGCCGGAGCCGCGCGGGTTTTGGGCCTCGAAGGATCGGGGCAAATCGACCACAAACTAGGCGCCGTACGCCTCAACCACATCGCTCAGGGCAGCTTTATTTACACGGCATTTACTAAAACGTTTAAAGCGTCTACCGACGTTTGGCGCGACGTTGCGGTGGGCGACCCGATTCCCTACACTCCAATGCTTCAAGGCAACCTGCGGTCTGAGGCTCGCTGGGGCAAGTGGGGCTGCGTTACCAACCTTCAGTACGTGGGTCGCTCGGAATCCGGGCGCGGACTTGACCTTGCGCCCCGAACCCTTGTGCACGGCGGAATTTTTGTGGAGCCGGCCAAAAAGTGGCGCATTCAGCTCGACGGAAGCAACCTGACGGGTTCGACCGCCGTAGCGTCCCTGCATCCGGCAGGATGGCGGGTCATTGGACCAAAGATGATTCGCCTGGGCGTGAGTTACGGCTGGTAGCTGATTATCGTGTTTAAACACGTAAAACTCCCTACCTTTGCCGCATGAACATCGTAGCCTTCGGCGCATCCTACAGCCGCACTTCCATCAACCGCCAGTGGGCGGAATTTGTCGCCCGCCAGCTTCCGGGTGCCGTGTCGGTCCGCGTACTCGATTTAAACGACTACGACCTGCCGGTGTACACGGTGGAGCGAGAGCAAGAACTGGGAATTCCCGAAGCCGTAGGCCGTTTTGTGGCCGAACTGACCGCGGCGGACGCGGCGGTGATTTCGTTTGCCGAATACAACGGTTCGTACACAGCCGGGTTCAAAAACCTATTTGACTGGGCCTCGCGCCACACGCTTAAAATACTGGACGGCAAACCTACCGTACTGCTTTCGGCCGCTCCGGGTCCGCGCGGAGGTCTAACCGTGCTTGAGTCCGCAGTAGAGCGATTCCCGCGCCACGGCGCGCTGATTGCCGGGCACATGGCCCTGCCCCGATTCAAAGAAACGTTTCATGCGGAACACGGGTTGGTCGACGCCGAACTCCGTGCCGAACTCGACGCCCTGCTGGCCAAGTTTCCGGCGGCCGTTCAATCCTAACCGACCATGGTGCGCATCCTCGCTGTGGGCACCAACCCCGACGTCATGACGGTGGTGGAGCGACTGCTTCGCAGCCAAGAAGGCTGGATGCCCACGGTACTGAACTGCGCCGAAGAGGCATTGACTTCGCTGCGAACTGCCGGCGAATTTGACGTGCTGCTACTCGGAGCCGGTCTTGAACCGCACGAGGAGTCGGCGTTGAACACCGCGGCCGAATCGCTGGTTCCGCCCGTGCCCGTAGTTGCGCACTACGGCGGCGGAAGCGGTCTGCTCTTTGCCGAGGTTTGGGGCGTGCTCGGGCGGTAAGTGCTGTGCTACCTTTAGGGGTATGCCGCCCCTACCCGTTTTGATCCATTTAGCGACTATTCTGCCCGCAGCGGCCCTGGGCACCTACTTGCTCTTGGCCCGCAAGGGGAGCCCCACGCACCGCCAACTTGGTAAAGCCTACATGATCCTGATGGGGTTTACATCGGTATGGACGTTGTTCCTTCCCGCGGAATTTGGCCCCCGCCTCTGGAACCACTTTGGGATGCTGCACCTTTTAAGCGTGCTCACTGCGTGGACGGTTCCGACGGCGTGGCGCGCGTCCCGTCGCGGCGATATTCGCGGCCACCGAAGTGCGATGATTCAGCTGTATGTCGGCGGTATCCTCGTTGCAGGCACGTTCGCCGTACTCGGCCAGGGCCGCTACCTTAATGTTTTCATTGCCAAATTCTGACCTCATGAACTCGTTTCAAACGACCGAAACCATCATTTTAAGGGACTACTTAGCCATCGAACGCACCCGCATGGCCAACGAGCGCACGCTTTTGTCGTTTTTACGCACCGGACTTTACCTCATCATGACAGGATTCAGTATGCTTGAGCTCGAAGCCCTTCGTGAGATTTCGTGGTTGGGCTACCTCGCTTTGGTCGGGTCTGCGGTAAGTTTTGTACTTGGATTGGGTCGTTTTTACTGGACCAAGCGCCGCATCAAAGCGTCCTATGCCAAAGCCCCCCTTTACCCTCAGGCTGAATGACCTTTGATCCCGTTCACGCCTGCGTCCTGGCGTTTCAAGGGCTCTACCCCGTCGACCAGGCTGGCAGCACCGCACTGGAACAACTGGGTCGAGTCCAAGCCATGGTTCGCGGTGAAACCATCCAGCCCGCGGGCCAGCCCTGCCGAACCTTGTACTTCGTTGCCGAAGGTTCCGTGCGCATTCACAGTATGCCTGACGGCCACGACGTCACCGAACGCATTGTGCTTGCCGGCGGATTCGCGGCCCGCGGCGAAAGTTTGTTCGACCAAAGCACAGTAGATAAAGGCATTGAATGCCTCGAAGACGGAGTGCTCGTAGCCTTGCCCACCTCAGCGCTGTTCGCGGCATTCGAAGCGCACCGACCGCTCGAACGGGCTTTTTACAAAATGGTCGAGCGGGACTACGTCCGCCAAATTAAACGCTTAGAACGCATTCAAACGCTGAGCCCCGCAGAACGCTACGCGCGCCTCCTCGATGAGGAGCCTGAGCTGCTGCAGCACGTTCCGCTCAAGCACCTCGCCAGCTACCTCGGAATCACCCCCGAGAGCTTGAGCCGAATCCGCGCCCGACGAACTTAACAATCGTCAAGGTACAGGCCGGGCGCAAGCGCGTGGTTTGCGCTATGACCGCTACCTCGCTCGGCCTTCGCCGCAACATCGGGCAATTCAGCCTACTTGTACTCGTGAACGCCCTTGTGGGGGCTATGGTTGGCATGGAGCGAAGCATTCTCGGCCCACTGGCCGAATCGAGGTACGGACTCACCAGCGCCGCCGTGCTCATGCAGTTTTTAGTCGCCTTTGGCGTGGCCAAAGCCCTCGCCAACTACGCTACGGCGTGGTTGGCTCCGCGCTACGGACGGCGGTGGGTACTGCGCCTCGGCTGGCTGCTCGCGCTGCCCGTGCCGTGGATGCTCGGCTGGGCTCCGAACTGGGGCTGGATTGTCGCTGCCAACGTGCTGCTGGGCCTCAACCAAGGCTTGGCCTGGAGCAGCACCGTGGTCATGAAGATGGACTTGGTCGACGACCGCCAGCGCGGACTCGCCATGGGCCTCAACGAATTTGCCGGCTACCTTGCTGTCGCCGTGGCCGCGGGAGCCACGGGTTGGGCAGCGCAGCAGTACGGACTCGGTCCCCAAATTTTTGCGGTCGGCGGATCCGTGGCCGGACTAGGAACCCTACTCAGTTTCACCGCCGTACGCCAAACCGAGAAGCACGTCGCACAGGCCGCCACCGAATCCCACACAGAACGCCTCTGCTGTCCCTTTGCGCAAGTCACCTGGAAGCACCCGGCCCTGAGCAGCATCGCCCAGGCCGGCCTCGTCAACAACCTCAACGACGCTCTGGTCTGGGGTTTTGTGCCCATCATACTGCACTCCAAAGGCTTTAATCTTGCTCAGATTGGCCAAATCGCCGCACTTTACCCGGCCGTTTGGGGCGTGACCCAGCTGGCGACGGGGCCCTTGGCTGACCGGTATTCCGCGCGAAACCTCATTGCGCTCGGCATGGTCATTCAGGCCCTCGCGTTGGCCACCATGCCGTGGCTTCGCCAGCCGGAACACTGGGTGCTCGCCTCGGGCCTGCTCGGACTCGGCACCGCCCTGGTCTACCCTACATTTTTGAGCGGCGTGGCGCAGTGGACCCACCCGTCGGACCGCGCTACGGCCCTCGGAATTTTTCGGTTTTGGCGCGACTTGGGGTATGCACTCGGAGCGCTCTTGGTGGGCCTCCTCGCGCACTACTTCGCGCCCGAAATCGGCATACTGACGGTGGCGGCCCTCACCTTGGCCAGTGGCCTGGCGGTAGCGGTTCGCATGCCAAAAAATCCTAATTTTAAGTCATGAATCCTACCCACCTTCACATCATTTTGGTGCACGTCCCCGTGGCGGCCCTTCTTTTTGGCGCCCTTAGCCTTAAAATCGGAACCTTTTGGAACTCGCGTCCGGCCCAATTCCTGGGGTACGCCGTGATTTTTGGCGGAATCCTCGCCGCATTTGCCTCTGGCGCCACCGGCGAAGAAGCTGAAGAAGCCCTCGAGGCCCTTGGCGGGTTCTCGCACGAGCTGATTCACGAGCACGAAGAAGCCGCCGAAGGCTTCATGATCGGAATTTGGTCGCTCTCTGCCCTCGCCCTCGTCGGATTTGTACTGCTGCTCCGCAACCACGCCAAGGCCAAACTCTTTGCGTGGATTGTTTTGGTGTACGCGTCGCTCGTTTCGCTCGGCGGAATGCGCGTGGGCTACCTCGGCGGTCAAATTAGCCACCCAGAAGCGTACGACCAACCCGCAGCGGTTGAGGCAGACCCAGTAGACGAAGCGGTCGGCGAACCGGCTGAAGACCACGAATAAAAAAAGGGCCCCGCGAGGGGCCCTTCTTGATTTATCCGGTTATACCCGGATTTCACAAAACTTAAGCGCGGTCCGCGTTCATGACTTTGGCCCAAGCCGCCACGAAGTCGTGGACGAACGTGTCGGCTCCGTCGGCACTGGCGTAGACCTCGGCGAGGGCGCGCAGCTCTGAATTCGAACCAAACACCAGGTCGGCACGGGTGCCGGTCCACTTGACGGCTCCGGACTTGCGGTCGCGGCCCTCAAAGTGGTCCTGGTGCGGGGTGGTCGACTTCCATTCTGTGCCCAGGTCGAGCAGGTTCACAAAGAAGTCGTTGGTCAGCTTGCCCGGGCGGGTGGTGAGTACGCCGGTGGCGCTGCCGTCCCACGTCGCGCCGAGAACGCGCATTCCGCCCACCAAAGCCGTCATCTCGGGAGCCGTCACGCCCAACAACTGGGCCTTGTCGACGAGCAGGTGCTCGCCCATGGCGCCGTTGTGGCCCTTGTGGTAGTTGCGGAAACCATCGGCCAAGGGCTCGAGGACCGCAAACGAATCCACGTCGGTGTGCTCCTGTGTCGCGTCGGCGCGTCCGGGCGTAAAGGGAACCTTCACGTCGCGGCCCGCATCCTTAGCGGCCTTCTCGATGGCAGCCACGCCGCCAAGCACGATGAGGTCGGCCATGGACACCTTGGTGGCGCCGGCGGCATTGAATTCCTTTTGAATGCCTTCGAGCACGTCTAGCACCTTGTGCAGCTGCGTCGGGTGGTTCGCCGCCCAGTACTTCTGGGGCGCAAGGCGAAGGCGGCCGCCGTTGGCGCCGCCGCGCATGTCGCTACCGCGAAAGGTTGAAGCCGAAGCCCAAGCCGTCGATACCAGCTCAGCCACGCTCAGCCCCGAAGCCAGCAGCTTGCCCTTGAGGGCGGCCACGTCGGCGTCGCTCACAGTCGGGTAGTCCACCGCGGGGATCGGGTCTTGCCAGATCAGCACCTCAGCCGGGACTTCTGGACCCAAGTAGCGGTGGCGCGGACCCATGTCGCGGTGCGTCAGCTTGAACCACGCGCGAGCAAAAGCGTCAGCGAACTCGTCGGGATTCTCGTAAAAGCGGCGCGAAATTTTCTCGTATGCCGGGTCAAAACGCAGCGCCAAGTCGGCGGTGGTCATCACCGGCTGGTGGCCCTTGCCGGCCACGTGGGCGTCGGGCACCGTACCGGCACCAGCGTCGCCCTTGGGCTTCCACTGCCATGCTCCTGCGGGGCTCTTGGTGAGTTCCCACTCGTACCCAAAGAGGTTCTCAAAGTAGTTGTTGCTCCACTTCGTCGGCGTGGTCGTCCAGGCGCCCTCGAGGCCGCTGGTCGTCGTGTCTTCAGAGTGGCCTTTGCCGTGGGCGTTCTTCCAGCCCTGGCTCATTTCTTCCATAGGAGCACCGGCTGGTTCGCGGCCCACTAGACTTGGGTCTCCGGCGCCGTGCATCTTGCCAAAGGTGTGTCCGCCGGCCACAAGGGCTACGGTCTCTTCGTCGTTCATTGCCATGCGACCAAAAGTCTCGCGCACGTCGCGGGCTGAGGCGATCGGGTCGGGGTTTCCGTTGGGACCTTCGGGGTTGACATAGATGAGGCCCATTTGTACGGCGCCGAGCGGATTCTCGAGGTCGCGGTCCCCTGCATAGCGCTCGTCACCGAGCATTTCGGTTTCAGAACCCCAGTAGATGTCCTCTTCGGGCTGCCAGATGTCGGCGCGTCCGCCTCCGAATCCAAAGGTTTTGAAGCCCATGGTCTCGAGGGCGACGTTGCCCGTGAGTATCATGAGGTCGGCCCACGATAGCTTGCGGCCGTACTTCTGCTTGATAGGCCAAAGGAGCAGGCGCGCCTTATCGAGGTTGCCGTTGTCGGGCCAGCTATTCAGGGGTGCGAAACGCTGGCTGCCTGACCCGCCGCCACCGCGTCCGTCGCTGATGCGGTAGGTTCCGGCGCTGTGCCAGGCCATGCGAATGAAGAATGGGCCGTAGTGTCCGTAGTCGGCGGGCCACCAATCCTGCGAGTCGGTCATCAGGGCCGCAAGGTCCTTTTTCACCGCTGCGAGGTCGAGGGTCATGAATTCTTTGGCGTAGTCAAAGTCGGCACCCATGGGGTTGACTTTCTCGCTGTTCTGGCGCAAAATGTTGAGCTTGATGCTGTTGGGCCACCAATCTTTGTTGGTTTTTCCGCTGCCAGCCGCAGCCAAGGTGCGCTCGCTGGTGAATGGGCATTTGCCCGTGCTTTGTGTATGATCCATAATAGGGTTGATCTTAACGTGAGTACGTACGATGAGAACCCCAAACCTAGCACTTTGTTTGATTTTTTTAACCTTTCACCGATAGGTTTTAACTATCAAATAACCTCGGGCGGAATTTTGGTCACCGTGGCCCCCACGGCCCGTACTTTTAGGGCATGAATCCGGCGGTAGACCAGCTTTTGACCGACGCCGCGCAGTGGCGCGAGGAACTGCGGTTTTTGCGCGCGCTGGTGCTCGAGGCTCCGCTCGTTGAAGAGGTGAAGTGGGGCCAGCCCTGCTACACCCACGAGGGCAAGAATATTGCGATTCTGGGCGGATTCAAAAACTACTTTGTGCTGTCGCTGATGAAGGGCGCTCTGGTCCCGGATCCGCAAGGTTTGTTGACCAAGCCGGGTGCGAACTCGGTGGAGGGCCGTTGGATGAAGTTCACGTCGATGGCAGAGGCCGAGGCGGCGGCGCCCTTTGTAGTGGATTACCTGATCGAGGCCATCAAGGCGGAGCAGCTGGGGCTGCGGGTCGACAAGCCGGCAAACGAGTTTGGGGTTCCGCCCGAGCTCGAGGCGGCGTACGAGGCCACGCCGGGGCTGCGCGAAGCGTTTGAAGCGCTTACCGTCGGGCGCCAGCGAGCCTACCTCATGTTTTTCACGGCCGCCAAGCAGTCGGCCACGGTAACGGCGCGAATTGAAAAGTTCATGCCGCGGATTTTGCGCCGAAAAGGCATGAACGATTGCGTGTGTGGGCACAGCCAAAAGATGCCGGGCTGCGACGGCAGCCACAAGCTGTTCCCGGGGTCGGTTACCTGCTAAGTGCTACCTTAAGGGCTATGAATACCATCAAGTTTGTGCTGCTCACCGTCGTTGCGCTATGGATAACTATAGTAGAGCGGTCTTAGCCTGGCGCCTTGCTGACAAGATAGATGACGAGATATCTGTTGCTGTACTTCAAGAAGCATTTGAGAATTCAAATCCGATACAACCCACCATTAAAGTTGAAAATGGGCAAGAGGAACTAGCCGTACTTAAGTACATGACCGACGGTGGTTCCGAGAATAAAAAAATCCAAAGTAAGATCGTGTTCGCTGTGAATCATTTAGTGGCGTGGAAGAATATTCGTTCGTCCAACTCGATGATTGAGCGCGTCTTTCATACCATGAAGAATGAATACAAGTACATTCTGTACTCTTCAGACTTCACAGAATTGAAGGCGATACTTGAGCAGACCATTAATGCCTACATGGATCGTCCACATTCTCAGCTTGGTATTTATTCACCTAGAGAAGTTATGTTGCGGCAATCTGGATGGTTCGATGAGAAATCTGCCCTTAAAGATGGAGCCATGAAGCGCCTCCATTCCAATCGAAATAATGGTTGTAAAAATTGCTCCTGTAGTGATAAATCTTCCTGCCTTAAGGAAGATCAGTTAGTGCAGCATTAATCTCTGTCGCGAGGTTGATTGATTTTTTTCGCTTCGCTCAAAAGATCCCGTGCCGGGGTGGCTTCACTAAATCAAGTGCCCGCGGGCGCCCGTGGCGCACCGCCCGGTTTTTTATGGCCCGTTGGCGCTCTTGAACGAGTTCGATCGCACGGACCATAAAAAACCCGCGCCTCCTTGCGGAGGCGCGGGCACTTGATTTATTGGCGGAGAGAGCGGGATTCGAACCCGCGGTACCTTTCAGTACACACGCTTTCCAAGCGTGCTCGATCGACCACTCTGACACCTCTCCAAGATGCCGATCGCTCCATCGAATTCCGAAGCGAACAAGGGCGGCAAAGATAGCGCGGGCGCCGTGCTTTTAGCGCCGTTCGCTGCCAAATTGGCCGATGGCGAAGCTCGGTGAACGAAGGAACGGGAATTGCGTTAAGGCAAGCATGACCCCAGAAGACTACGCACAGGCCTTGAACCGAGCCGTACCGATTCAAACCTACCTCGACGACCAGCTTTCGGCTGTGGTGGACGAGGCCCATCCCTATGCTCCGTACTACAGCATCAACCAACAGCGGGTGCGGCGGTTGAGCCAGCGATTGCGCCTCGAGGCAGAGACCGAATCGTCGGCGCTGAATGCCAAAAGTGGAACGAAGTGGCTGATTTTGAGCGAGACGTGGTGCGGAGACGCTGCCCAGAGCATGCCGGTATTGGCCGCAGTGGCACGCGCAAGCAACGGGCGAATCGAAGCCCGGGTGCTGTACCGCGACGAAAATTTGGACCTGATGGACCAGTTTCTGACAAACGGAGGGCGCAGCATTCCCAAGGTGATTCAGCTCGACGGGTCGTTTGGCGTTACGGCGGATTGGGGCCCGAGGCCAGCCGAAGCCCAGGAGCTGGTTCAGCGCATTAAGTCCGACCCGGAACGCGCCCATTTGTACAATGAAGAGCTCCACAAGTGGTACGCCACCGACCGCCAGCACGCGATTCAGCGCGAAGTCAGGGAGCTGATATCAAGGGCTTAGTCCTTCACATGTAATTTTTGGTGTGCGGTGGCTAGATCGCGAAAACTAGTCCCGCTCGCCGGCCCAACTGGCCGTCCATGCGGCCTTGCGCTCGGCCGATGGTAGCGCCAGCACCAGCATCATTTTGACCACGGCAGCCTCGAGAATCATGCCTCCGGATTCCCAGACCCCGGCGTCCTGAATGACTTTGCCCGAGGCATAGTTGGACGCGACGGGAGCCGCCGCCCGGCACTGCGAAACGTGCGCCAGGCCTACGTTGGCCTCGTGCGCCTCGCGCAGCAGCCCGGCAAGCCAGGGCCACGCGGGGGCGTTTCCGCTGCCCAGCGTTTGGATGATGACCCCCTCGGCTCCGCTGCCGAGCAGCATGGCCCGAAGGGCCTTTTCGGTCATTCCGGGGCTCAGCGTGGCCACGGCGACGTTGGGATTCAGGTCGCGCCGGCGAGCCTGCGACGGGTCGGGCGTCCACAGCCGCTTGCGGTGCAGCACGAGTTCCACCCCACTTCGGCCCAATTCGGGGTAGTTGGGGCTGTGAAAGGCGTCAAATTGCAGCGCGGAATGCTTGTACACGCGGTTTCCGCGAAACAAACGATTCTCAAAAAACACAGCGACCTCGCGAAGCTGGGCCTGGTCGTCGCCGCCGCGCAGCAGCGCGATTTCGAGGCTGGTCAGCAGGTTGTCGCGGCCGTCGCTGCGCAGCACCCCAAGCGGAACCTGACTGCCGGTCAGCACCACGGGTTTACCGAAGGTTCCGCCCAGCATAAAACTCAGCGCACTGGCGCTGTAGGCCATGGTGTCGGTGCCGTGCAGCACCACAAAACCGTCGAATTCGTCACGGGCAGCCCACAGGGCGTCGGCCATCGCAACCCAGTCGTCGGGGCCCATATCTGACGAGTCCTTGGGCTGACCCAGCGAGCGGCAGTCGACCTCAGCCTGAAGGCGAGCCAAGTCGGGCACGTTGGCGCGCAGGGCGTCGGCGTGGAACGGGACCAGGCTTCCGTCGCGCTGGGCCACCATGCCGATGGTGCCGCCGGTGTAAAGGATCAGGAGTTTCACAGCCCGAAGATATGCTGTGCGTTGCGGGTGGTCACCGCAGCCACTTCGGCGAGCGGAATTTCGAGCTCAGCCGCCAAATGCTCGGCCACGCGCCGCACGTAGGCGCTCTCGTTGCGCTTGCCGCGAAACGGTACGGGCGCCAAATACGGCGAATCGGTCTCGAGGACTACGCGGTCGAGGCCGGTTTCGCGCAGCACGTCGACCACGCCCGCCTTAGGGAAGGTGGCGACGCCCCCGATTCCGAGGTGAAGGCCCATGTCGGTCAGTTCCGCCGCGATTTCGCGCGAGCCCGTGAAGCAGTGCAGCACGCCGCGCAGTCCCCGACCCTTCCAGGTGCGCAGCACATCCATGGTGGGGCCCCAGGCCTCGCGCACGTGCATGCTGAACGGCTTGTCCCAGCGCAGGCACCATTCGAGCTGGCGCTCGAGCGCGGCTACTTGCCAATCAAGCGTCGTTTTGTCCCAGTAGAGGTCGAGCCCGAGTTCGCCCACGGCTACAAAGGCCTCGGGCGTTGCCGTCCAGAGGGCTTCGTAGCGGTCGAGGACCTCGGCCCAGTCGGCGCCCACGTGGCAGGGATGGAGTCCGAGCATCAAGCGCACCGCCTCAGGGTACTGCGCCTGCAGCGCCTGCATGCGCGGCCAGCTCTCGTCGTCGACGTTCGGAATCAGCGCTAGGCGAACGCCTGCTTCGCGCATCCGCGCGAACACCTCGGCCCGGTCGGCCTCGAGCTGGGGGTTGTCGAGGTGCGTGTGGGTGTCGATGAACTGCATTCCGCAAAAATAGGCCGAAG
>Ga0222714_10005229_pt1 | contig 12420 bp, 18 predicted proteins | sample C33_3DmetaG_FD_165048 | JGI IMG/M metagenome (GOLD analysis project Ga0222714, IMG submission 165048) | Estuarine water microbial communities from San Francisco Bay, California, United States - C33_3D | ecosystem: Environmental > Aquatic > Marine > Unclassified | place: USA: California... | reverse complement strand
ACCCATAGACGCAGCAATAGGCGCAACGTTAAACATCGCTTTAGATAATTCTTCTACGGTTGTTTTACCACCTTTTACCGCAGTAAATATAATATCGCTTGCCTCTCCTACGCTAATAACATCACTACCAAAAGCGTTAACTACGGTAGTTAAACCGTCTACCGCTATACCTAACTCGGTAGCTCCACCTACGGCTAATTTATTAGCAGTTTCTAGGAAAGTAAATACATTATCCGGCGGTATACCGGCGGAAAGGCTATCGTATAGAGCGGGTATAACGTCTTCCGGTAATCTACCTATTTCTTTGGAAAGTTTTAAAACATCTTTATTTATTTGGTCGAAAGTTTCTTGGCTTGTACCCGGTAACAACGTGAATACTTCGTTCATACCGGTTTCAAAATCTCTAAAAGCAGTAATAGACTTAGTAGCGGCCGCTCCCGCAGCTACACCGATACCGGCGAAGATCTTATTAACAGTATCTCCGGTTTTCTTCATTTCGGCGCCTAGATCGCCAAACTTCTTACCGACTTGGCCTACATTACCTAAAAACTTTTTAGTATCTGCTAAAAACGTAAACCTAAGTGTTTTTTCGCTATTAGCTGCCATTATTTATTTTCCTTTATAGATCTCTTAATTAAATTCATCATCTCTTCGCTATAATTTTCTGTAATTTTAGGTACTGCTTTAGCTATTGTTGGCTCGGCTACATAACCTACGTATTTGTTACCGTCCGGGAAATCATCGCTAGATTTCCATAGATCCCCAAACCATTTTTTATACACTCTTCTTTTAAGTTCACTTGCCGGGAAAAAGATACCGGTAGCGTTAGAGCTTACGGATCTTCCTTTAGCTTGTGAGCTATTATAAAAATTTAAAAATTGATATTTTCTACCAAACTCTAAGTTACGTACAAACTTATTAGTACGTCTTATATCGAGGTAAGCGATACGATCCGTACCACCACCTACATAACCTTTAGCTCCCTGCGTTCTTTTTGGTACCGGCCTACCGTTTACACTCTGCTTTAATGCTTGTGATCTAGTAGCACTCTGTACCTCTTTCGAGATCTCTTTATGAAAGCCTCTTAGCTCTTTCTTAACTTCTTTACCCTGCGATAACTCGTTAAGACCCTTTATAACGTCATTAAGACCCTCGACGGCTAATCCGCCGTCTTTTGCGGTCTTGTATTGAAAGGTTTTAGCCATATTTCTTTTTTTCCTGCTCGGCTCTTTTTTGTAAAGCGTTTTGTAGTGCTAAAAAAATTGGTAACGGTAACTCCGCTACTTCCATAGGGTTTAGTCCGGCGGCTAAACTAACTTCGGCTATTAAATCTATATAATAACCGCCGGTTACTCCGGGTCTTCGCCCCCTAAACCGTCTATAGTTGCAACGGTATTTAACCACTTATCGAAATCGTCCGTAACGCCGGTACGCTTACTAGCGCTCCAACATAAATACATTAACTCCTCGAAAGATAATTTTTCTAGCTCGCTAGCCGGTCTTTGACCGAATTTTCTTTCTAAAGCTACGAAGTCGACGGGTCTTAACGTTACTTCTTTTTTTGTACCGTCTTCTAGTACGAGAGTGAGTTGGTGTAATCCCTGTACTAAAGACATTAGCTTGTACTTCTTGTAATAGTTCCGCTTGTTGGGAAACTAACGCTAAAGCTCGCCAATTCTCCTACTCCGTTAGCTACCGGTTGGTGTTGGTTAACCAATACGGATCCGCTATATTTCGGGTTAGTTGAAGATACTGCGTCGCTTGTAGGTTTAATCTCAAAAGTAGTTACGGTACCTAGAAGAGGCCATAGTGTAGCGTCCACTTCGCTAGCTGCGAAATCTTGGTGGAAATCTACGCTTAATGATCCGTCCTTTAGGCCGCCCAATCTACTCTTAAAGGTTTGACCGAAAGCGGTTTCCTCTATTTCGTCGGCGGTAATATCTAGGGTAACACTAGCAACGTGGTCGCTTAGATCCACGCTATTAATTGTTACGCTAGCGTCTGTTAAAACAAACTTAGCCAATTTTTACTCCTTTTTTAACTAAGCTAATTTTAAGTATTGATAATTTCCTTAGTCGTAGTATGACATAGAAAAAGCCGGGTTTAATCGCCCGGCTTTTAACGTACGTAATATACTTGGGAGTATTAATTACGCTTTTTTAATTCTTTTTCTCGCCTATACATAACCTCGTTACTATCTCCCTCGGTTATATACTTAGGCCTAAAAATCTTATAGCTTGATTTTTTTTCTAGTAGATCGTCCGGGCTTATAAAATGTAACCAATCATTATAAGCGTCTTTCTCTCTATCTCCGTCGGTTTCATATTTACCGTTTAAAAAGTTATCTATCTTTTTTCTAGCGTCTTCCGGGTTGCTTGCGGAAACTTCTACTATAAACTCGGTAGTAACTTTTACCTCGTAAACTTTAGATCTACTAAAAATAAAGCTAGCTATATTATTAAATACTTCCATTATTTTACCCCTCTCTAACAATCTCTAAATTTCTACCGTGTTGACGATATTTAGATCTACAATCTAAGCAGCTAACTTGTTGGATCTCATTTAGATAATCTACGGTGTTAACGATCTTGCTACTTTTACAAAATCTACAATTAACTACCCTTTTATGTTTTAGTTGATAAGTATAATTCACTTTTTACCTCCCAAGTATTTATCTTATGTACCCATTATAAACATACTTTCGTAAATAATGGTGTATTTTTTTTAGATTTCTATATCTTCAAAACCTACGGCAATATATGAATTTAAACACGATCCACAAACTATACTTTTATTCCATTTACCTTTTTTAAAAAATCTCTTAGAAAATATTATGGATCCGTCTTTTAAATCTTTAGGATCTAAATACTTACCGCAGTAACTAAGATCCTTATTTAAAATATGAAACTTTCTAAAACGGTTACGTTGGTTTTCGTAATCTCCGTAAAATTCTGTTTTACTTACTAACACTAGATTTACCGCAGTTTTGGCAGAAAGTATATTTTTTATTATTTCTTAAAGTCCAATTACTTTGCTTTCTAACTTGGCAACTTACGCATAAAGAGTAACCGTCAAAAGATTTAGGTTTCATTATTAGTTATAGACTTTCTCTTGTATAGACCATAATGTACCGTCGCTAAATAAAACTGTATTTTTTTTACGACCTTTACTAGATCCCTCTAACATTAAGAAGACTTTTAACTCTTCTATAGCCTCTCTCTTATTGTTATGGTAAGAGTGTGCTACTCCTCTATTATTTCTTAGTTCGTATAATTTCATTTCTTAATACCTCCCAAGTATTTATCTTTATGTAATAATCCTACCTAATAACGGTTGTTTTACAAATTTATGTTTTTTTTAAGTTAACTTGCTATTTTTTTTGCACTTGTGCATTATAAAAATAAAAAAGCCTATAAACACTAGGGTTTTACCTATTTGACGCATATAAATAATTTAAAAAGTCAAGTAAATAAAAAAGTTTATTTTTTTTAAAAAAATTACCTAATTTTTACCCTAAAAACGTCTTAATACTTTACTCGATACCGAAAGTAGCGTGTATATCAAAACTTGGAGTAGTCCCGGAAACTGTATAAGCGAAACGGAAGTAATCGTCTGTTATTGCTCCCGATACTTTCTTGATCTCGCTACTAATAGCGGTTATATCTGTAAACGTCGCTATTGTTGTAGGGCTAGTAAAGCTAGCGTTATCGTCGCTCTCTAGCGTGATCGTAATAGTAGGGGTACTTGTTCCGCTAACTCCGGTACAATGTACGGCGGCGTAGATGTTTTCGGTTGAGGCTACGGCTCCTAATTGTACTCCGGTGCTATTTCCGCTAGCAGTAATTGCGCTATCTATATCAATAGTACCCCTTACAACTTTATCGGTGCTATTTGACTTAGAAATATTAAAAGGTGCGATCTCTCCTACACTTCCTAGTATTTGATAACTAAATAGTTTTGATTTTAAGAAGTAAGCTATATTGCCTACTCCGGCGTCGGGTACAACTGTAACGATCAACTCGTTACCTATATTAGCTCCTAATAGAGCGTCCGGTTTTTCACTACCGGCCTCGAAAAATCCATCGATACTAAGGCTACTATCTTTAAGGCCGCCCAATCTTTCTCTAAAGCCACCACTATTTATAGTTGTAACATCTAACTCGTCTGCGGTAACGTCTAAAGTAATTGCGTTGGTATGTGTGCTTAGATCATATCCACCGATAAATAATTTACCGTCCGTAAATACATACTTAGCCATTATCTACCTCTTTATCTTTAATCTCTTCTACGACTTTTTTAACTTTCTTTAAATTTTCTTTTTTACTTATAGCGGTTATATGTCCGGCTTTTGTAAGTGTGATTATTTTATCTAGATCTTCTAAAGTTATAGTGCTACCCGGCTCTTTACCGTCTATCTTCTTAGATCCTATTATTTTAAATTTTGGCATTTAGCTAGTTCCTTTTGTATACACTTCTAGGCTTATATTCGCTCCTATTGCGTCTATTCCGTTAAGGTTAACGTCTGCGGCGTAATTGCTTACACTTGTAATAGTTGCGTCGGTATTATCTAAACCTAGCGTCTTATTATTAAATATAGTCTGTCTTATAGAGCTACTCCCGGCTCCTGTTATATATTGGTCTAATTGATCTTGTGCCGTTCTGCTCTCTGCTCGTTGTACTGCTACTAAAATATCGAAGTTGTATAGATCCGTGCCACGTTGCATAGCTATATTAAACTGTATTGAAGTTGGTAAGACTATTGCTACCGGAAAGTTAATAGAGTAATCCGGTACAACATCGTACACTCGTAAACCGCTAATATTATCGCTTAGGGTTGTTTTGATCCCGTCCCTTACCTCTTGTAAGCTAGCCATTAAGCTATTCCTAGTACGCTAGCTTTACGAAACGGTAGTAGTAATCTAGTTACCTCTCTGTTTTGTTGTACGTTAACTACGCCGAAATCTCCTACACCCGCTACGCCTAAAGGTGCATTACGCATAGCGAATAACTCACTCGCTAACATCTTGCACGCATATTTAATAGGCTCCGGTGTAGTTTCATAACCCCAATTAGCGGTTATTTGTGCGTATGGTCTATTAGAAGTGTTAGATAAAGGCCACTCGTAAGATCCGTCGCTATTTAATTGGATAATGTAATAAGGGCTACCCTCAATACCCCCTACTACACCATTAATAGGTAGTAATTTATATTCATCGCTTGGTACGGTAATTTCGTAAGTCCCGTCGTCGTCATCGTCGTATTTTACAACCAATCCGGTTGCAGTAGATATATCATCTACGTAAAGTTTAAAAAAATCTTTTGTAAAGTATTCTCTAGCGCTTGTAGATCCGTCGGCGTAAAATTTTCTACCACAAAAAGCGTCTATTTGACGGCTAGCGCCATTAATAGCATTATCTAATAAGTCGTCGTCTGCGGTATCACTATCCGGGATCCCTACAAAAGCCTTTAGATCCGCTTGGGTAATATAACCGTTAATAATTGCCATAGGTTACTTACCTCCTCGGCCTTTACCCTTACCACCTTTAGGTTTACCACCTTTATAGTGTTTAGGCATTACTACTTCTTAACGACTTTTTTTTCGGCTTTTGGTTTTGCTGATTTATTTTCGATTTTTCCGCCAAGTGCTTTAATTTCTTTTTTAACTTGCTCGGCTCTATCTGCTTTTTTATAAATCTCGTAGTGTTTTAATTCTTTTTTTAAAGCCTCTATCTGTTCTTTTTTCTTAATATCCATAAATCTTATTTCCTATAAGTTTTAGTGTATCGGTTGCCCGATACACTAAAACAATTTTAATTAAAAGGTTGGTGTAACCAATCCTGTTCCGCCAATTACGGAAATACCCGCCGGGTATCTACCGCTTGCGAAAGCAACATAACCATAAACAACTAACTTAGTTGTTAAAGATCCTGCGTTAGTTTCTTCAAACTTAGCAGTAAACATATCTTGCTCGAAGAGTATGTGATCTTCTGCTCTTACTATGTAAATCTCGTCTTGGTTTGTACCTGCTCCGAAGTTAGTAGCGACATTAGCGTCGGTAATAACCGGGATACCCATTAATTGACCAACAACTCCGTAAGAGTTTGTATCTCCAACGCCATAAGCGTTTTGAGGAGCATTACCGTTAGGTAATATTAATGGTCTATTTGAGCTATCAACTCCCGCAGTTAAAAAGCCCCAACGTCTAGGGTGCATAATAATTGCGGTCGCCGGAGCGAAACGATTAGAGTTTACTTGTTGTATTGCGTCTGCAATCTTTGGCATAAGTTCGGCTACTGTAGGGCTAGCGTCTGTATATGCAACGCTATTATTTCCGCTAACTGTAGTCAAACCTAAAGGTTGTCCGGAAGTTCCGGAGCCGTTTAACATCAAGTTATCTAATTTAGTATAGTAAGCGCTTGCTAGATCTTGGAAGATAATATCTTCTAGATTAAAGCCCGGTTGTCCGCCACGGTCTAAGGCTTGCTTAGATACGTCTTGTTGTCCTGCGATAGTATCGACGTTCACGGTTAATAGTGTATCGTCCATATCTGTTTCGCTAACTGCGGAGTTTTCGCTAGCTTGTTCTGCTGCGCTTGATCCTGTTGTTATTCTTGAAATTTCTACTTTGTTGCCGAAAGCCGGTAACTCTCTTTTTGGTACTGCTTGATAGAAATTAGCGCCCGCTCTTGCGAGTGGTGCGTAATCGTCGAGCAAGTATTGAGGTACGACCATACCGGTAAAAGCTCCGGTACCGACATCTCTTTTAGAAACTTCTTGGTGTTCTGCTAATCTTTTGTTAGCTTGGTAATCGTTGTTGAATTTAGCATTATACATATCTCCGAAGAAAGAATTTTCGCCACCTTTACGGTACATATCCGGCTCTTTTACTTCCATACGAGTTTCTGTAATATCTTCATCTTCAATGTCTAAAGATTTTCTGCTTTCTTCAACTTCTTTTAGGGTCTTTCTTAAATCTGCGTCTTTTTCGATTTTCTCGTTTAAGTCTTTGATCTCTACTAAAAGCTCGTTAGATCTTTCAATTTTAGCGTCTAACTCTTCGCCTTTTTCCATAGCGTCCATATCCTCAACAAGTTCGTTTAGTTCTGCTGATTTAGCGTCCCTTTCTTCTATTAATTTTTTCAATTTAATATCCTTAAAGTTGCTATTACTTATACTTGTGCGTTAGGTGGATAGGTAATCCGGCGTAACGTCTTAGAGTAACCCGTCTTTTTTCATCTTAATTTTTAAGATTTCTACATCGGGGTTACTTTTAGAGCGCTTATCTTCTTCGCTACTTTCTTGTAACTTATTGATTATTTGCTCTAAAACTTCTACGGCTTTATCTCCGCTACGAGCCTCTATTAATTCTTTTTGGTACTCGCTTATATCTAAACCTCTTAATGTAGCGCCTGCCCAACTGTTAGCCGGGTATGTAACTACGCTTACATCGAATAATCTTACTTCTTGTACGTCCCTTTTTTCTCCGTCGAAGTCGTCCCTAACTGCTGCGAAAGCGAAAGACATTTCGTTAAGATCGCCCCTCTTCATAGCGGAGGCAACTTCTGCAACGGTTGGGTTATTAGGATCTAAACTAGCCTCTACAAATAATCCGTAGTCGTCTTCTTCTAGTCTTAAAGTACCGCTACTAGATCTAGCTAAAGGTATTCCGTCGTGGTTTACTAAAAATCTGACATCGTCTTGCTCTTGTAAAGTCTTTTTGAAAGCTCCGGGTTTAATGGTTTCGGTGTAAGCTCCTTTACTATCTCTTACACCATACGGTTTATCGAATACACTTGCGTAACCACTAAAGTTATAAGATAATTCCCCGTCTTTATTTTCTCTTATTTCTACATTAGCTAAGCCAAAAGATCGGCTTTCTTTTTCTTTATTCACGTTATTAATCCTAACCTTATTATTTAACATATTAATCGTAGTTGTCATAGATTTAGTATCTATGTCATAAAAATTAGATACTCTACCCTCTTCATCTTGTAATTGTTCAAGTTTTCTTCTAGCCCACTCTCCCGCTTGATCCGGGTTAGTCCACGGGTTAGATCCCCACAATAAGAAAGCGATATCGCTAGCTCTATATGTATCGGGATCGTTAGGGTTACTTGGCTCTCTCTCTAGATCGCTAAGGTGCCTAGCGTGCCACGCTCCCATTAAGGAAACTTTAGCCGGGCTTACTTTACCACTATTAACAATAGATCTAGCGTCCCTAACTGTTTTAGGAGTTAGGCCGTCGCCCGCTCTATTAAGATTATCTAATCCTCGTTTCATATTTACGATCATAAATTTAGGAGCGGATAAATCTACTTCTCTCACTTCTACATCTTGATCTATAGACTTCTCTTCTTCTGCCATAGCTATATTAAGTGCGGTTAAGTGTTCTTCTGCTTCTTCGTGGGTCTTATGGCAAGTAATAAGCTCGTCGTTTTCTTCTTTTACTACTGCGTGTCCGTCTTTGCAATCCGGGTGTTCCATAGAAATGTAATAAGGCATTATCTCGGTCTAAGTACGACTATGTTACCCTCGCTACTATCTGCTAAGGCGTATAATTCGTTATCTTGCGGTATTCTTAATTCTATAGTTGCGTGAGTTTCTAAGTGTAAACCGTTAGTAGCGGTTACATCGCTACCGCCTAAAAACATTTTATTACCGTGGTTATTATGTAAATAAATATGTTGCTCGAAGTTTTGGCTATCTAATATCTTTATTGGTGTTACGGTACCTATTGTAAAGTCTTCGCTAATCATTTTCTAAATTATTTGGATCGTTCAATATTACTTTAGGGTCGTGTTGATCGTTACCGAGTGGTGGTATGCTTGGATCTACTGCGGCTCCCTGTAATCCTAGGTAGAAGTTATCTCCACCCTCGTAAGGCTCTAGATCTAATCTTGATCTAGCCTCGTTAGGTGTCATAAGTCCACTAGATATAGCTACTTGGTACGTTCTTACTCTACTAAATATATCTCCTCTAGCGTATTCTTCTGTATCTAATCTAACTTGTTGTTTACCCGGTAGAAGAGTTGTTAATCCGTCTTCTATTCTTCTTATGTACGGTAATAATGTATGTCTAATAAAAGCTAATCCGTTGCTCTCGATGTTGGAGTAAACGTTAGATCCGTCTTTACTTAGGATCAAGTGAGCCGGTACTCTAAATATTCTTGCAACTTCATTAACAATTTGCTCTCTAGCCTCTATTAATTCGTTGCCGGCTCCGGCACTAATAGACTTCCACTTTAAACCGCCGGTTAATACGGCCGGTTTTCTATTTCTATTATGATTAAGTACCCAATTTTCTTGCAAGTATTTAGCTTGCTCGCTTGTTAAATCTCTATCGGTTTCAAGTATGCTACTTGGAGTACCACCCTGCCCGTAAAATTGTGCGATGTGTCTTTCCATAGCTATAGCTAATCCGTACATATTGCCGTTTACTCTTAGAGGGCTTATACCAAGTAAGTTACCCGGGTAAGAGATCCATTTAAAATGTAACATATTTTCATCGGTTAAAGATCTCTTAGCGTTCTTAGTACCAAGTATGTAGGTTTTAACTCCTCCGTGCATTTCTACGGTAACTCTATCACTATGTATAGGTGTAATTGCTATTGGTCGCCCCTGCCTATCACGATCTACGAGTATAAAAGCGTTACCGTGCATTAATAAACTTGTAATAGTTTGGTGTATTACCTCGAATATAGTTTGATTAACGTTAGGTTTATCAAATATTTTAGGTTTCTCTGTATAGATCTTTTTTCCTGCGTCGTATCTTATTGTTTTAATCGGTAAAATACTTATGCTATCTGCAATTAATGATATTGCGCTTAATACTGCGCTAATTCCTAGGGCGCTTTTTTCGTTTACTTTTTCTCCGGTAAAGTTGTATAGTCCACCCTCCCGAAGTGATAAGAGATCGCTAAGATTTCCTAAAGCTGCGTCCCTATTTTCTCGATTAAAAAAACTCATCTACTCGTTAAATAACTTCCTACTATTAAAAACATACCGGCAACTACAAAAGATAAGCCGATACTAAACGTATATACACCGTAAATTATAAAGCTAGCGCCTATAACTTCGGTAAGTGTTGTCATAATGTTTTTGTAATTCATAAGTTTATTATAGCTACCGGTGGCTCTTCGTCTATAATCGGTGCGGTTATTCTATCTAACATAATTACCATAGCGATAGCTCCGTCGATTTTTCTTTTAGATCTACCTTTTGATAAACGCCAACCGCTATCCGTAGTCTTTTGTGCAGCGCTTAAAACTTGATCCGTAAACGTAGCAGTAGCTTTATGTATAACTTTTTTATTTACAATTAGATCGTAAGCATTACCGCACGCCGGTACCATACGACTATGACTTTGCGGAAAGTTAACCATAGGTACGCCGTTATCTAATAACACTTGGGCGCTACGTTCAAAAAAGGCGGGATCGTATGCTACTTCTTTTATATTAAATTGTTTACATAACTCTAAGATGTAGGCCTCTACTGCTTGAATATCTATAACGTCGTAATCGTCCGGGTGCCATATCTTGGCGTCTAAGATAATCTTATCTTCTTTATTCTTTTGGCCGTGTACTATTGCTACGCTATCGTGGTGTAACGCCATATCTACACCTACATAAGTTTCGGTGTCCGGATCGAATATTACTTCTCCGTTACAATTATCCCACGCAGTAGGAGGCAACCAACTCTCCTCCTCCGTTCTAGTCCATTGGTTTAAGTGGTATCGTTGAAACTCGTTTAATGGTAAGCTCTTAAATCTTCTATTAAGGTTTTCTAAAGGCCACCAATCATTATCTATAGCCGGGTTTACTTTCCTCCATACTTCTTTATCTTCGTGATCTTCTCCCTCTTTAGCCCCAATCCATTTAAAATAAAACTCCGGATCTTCGCTCTCTCCGGTTTCCTTTTTTAAACCACGTTGATAAAGTCTTCCGGCTAAGCTATCTAAGTTATATCCGGCCGTAGTAATATTTAGTACTAATCCGTCTTTACGTTTAGCGGTGTTGTTAGATAAAACATAATGTACTCTCTCTTGGTTTATGTTTGCCCACTCGTGGATCTCATCGGCAATTAAACAACTATTTCTACCACCGTCCGCCGTACCCGCTTTAGCTGCTACTCTATAAGCTCGTCCCGGAGCGTTCTTTACTTGTATTTCATTTTCGTACGTATCTACCATTTCATTTAAAAATTTACTTTCATCGCACATAGTCTTCATAGTTCCAAATACTAAGTTAGCTTGCTCGTAACTTGCGGCCGCTACTGCAACTAGAGGCGAAGTAACACCACTACCGAGTAGCTCGTATAAACCAATACAAGCAGCTAGGGCGGTCTTGCCGTTTCCTTTTGGCAGCCCAACTAAAGCCTCTCTATATCTTCTAGATCCGTCGCTATTCTGTTCGTACAATTCGTAGATTATCGCTTTTTGCCAATCGTCTAATTTAAAAGGCTCGCCGAAGAAGTCGCCCTCTCCGTGTACGCAGAATTTTTCTATAAACTTAACTACTCTAGCTCCCTTAGTAGGAGGTAGGTTATTCTTCTTCGCTTGTGTTTGCATAGTTACACCAAAAGCATAAAGTTACTTTTGTACCGATAGGATATATATATTCATTACATTTTTTACACTTAATTAGATCTTTACCGCTTTTATTAGATAAGTTAAATTTCTTATCGTACTCATCACTATTTTTAATCTTAGACATTGTTATTATTCTTCCTCTAAACTATCTAGAAGTAATCGTGGGTCAACTCCCTCTATCTCGTCGTCTGTTAAGAAATCTTGAAGTTGTTTTATACCCATAGCGTTTTCTCCAAAAGCTATACCTAGGCGTTGTCGGCTAAGTGGTGTTAATCCTAATTCTTGCTCTAGCTTTAATATGCTCGTTTCGAGTTTTGTAGTTAGATCTATTAACGGGTTTATCTTAGGTTGCCCCTGCGATCCAACGGATAATAAACCTTTATTACCATTTTTTAAAATAATTCTATTAGCTCTCTCTACTTGGTCGTAGTATTGAAATAATCTATAGAAAGCCGGTAAATCTACTTGTTGAGCAGTACTAGCTAACTCACTATTCCAATAGTTAGTCCAATAGCGCCGGGTATTAGTTAACCATTGTGCTTTCGGCTTAGGTTTTGTAAATTCTGCTCCACCGTGTAGCACTTGGATATTATTATCTCTATGACCGGTCTTTAATTCTGCTTGTTTAGGTATTCTTCCTCTTTTACTCATCGTAATAACCTTACCACTTCCTTATTGTATTTTAATTATACCGTTTTAGTACTGTTGGGGTACACCTTTACATAAAACAACAATAGATCAATATTGTTTAACATACTTTAGATACTGCATAACATAAAACAAAAAACTTTAGACCAAAAATCGCCTAAAATTCGAGCAGAAAAAAAGTAAGT
>Ga0222714_10005228_pt1 | contig 12422 bp, 14 predicted proteins | sample C33_3DmetaG_FD_165048 | JGI IMG/M metagenome (GOLD analysis project Ga0222714, IMG submission 165048) | Estuarine water microbial communities from San Francisco Bay, California, United States - C33_3D | ecosystem: Environmental > Aquatic > Marine > Unclassified | place: USA: California... | reverse complement strand
ATCGACCAGCAGCGCATTCGATATCCAGTAAAGCCCGGCGACGAAGAAGCCGAGCCCGAACCACCAGCCGAGCGCGACGGCAGCGCGCCAGCCGCGCAGGCCATCGAGCATCCAGAGCAGACCGACCAGGGAAACGAAAAGGAGGGGAAACAGACCGAAGGGCGGCAGCGCCAAAACCGCGAGCGCGCCAAGCAGGATCGCCGCAAGCGCACGGCGCCAGGATGTCAGTGCCGCCAGCTGCGCCGCCAGCCGCGCGAGGATCATGATCCGGAGGCGGTTGGTCCGGCCGCTATCCGGGGCAAGCGCCGGATGCGCAGGCGCTTGGCCCGGCGCGGGTCGGCGTCGATGACCTCGAATTCGATACCGGTCGAATGTCGGATGACCTCGCCGCGGGACGGCACGCGCCCGGCCAGTTCAGCCACCAGGCCGCCAATGGTATCGACGGTTTCGCGTTCATCGTCAGTCAGCACCGGGCCGACACGGGCCTCGAAATCCTCGATCTCGGTACGGGCATCGGCGATCAGCGACCCGTCGGGGCGCTCGATCATGTCGATTTCCTCGACGTCATGTTCGTCCTGAATGTCGCCGACGATTTCCTCGACAACGTCTTCGATGGTCACAAGTCCGTCGATGCCGCCGAATTCATCGACCACCAGCGCCATATGCACACGGGCGAGCCGCATCTGCAGAAGAAGGTCGAGAATGCGCATCGTCGGCGAGACGAACAGCACCTTGCGGATAAGAGCATTGATGTCGAACGGTGCCTTCGATGCGTAACACGCCAGCACATCCTTGATATGGATCATGCCGACGACGTCATCGAGAGTTTCGCGATAGATGGGCACGCGCGAGTGGGCCTCGCGAATGAGGAGTTCGGCGATTTCCTCGCGCGGGGTGGAAACCTCCAGGGCAACGATTTCCGCGCGCGGCACCATGACGTCGGAAACGATGACGTCGCGCATCTCGAGCACGTTGGAAATCAGCAGGCGTTCGTCGGCACTTATGACGCCGCCTTCGCCTTCAACGCTCTCGCGCTCCTCGATCAGTTCCTCGAGCGTCTCGCGGATCGAGGGATCCTGATTGCGGCTGCCGAAGATTCCGGAAAACCAGCCGCGCAGCCGCGCGAACAAACCCTTCCCCGCTGCAGGGGATGGATTGCCGGATATGTGAGGGCTTTCTGTTCGGTCGCTCATCGTTCTATTCGGGCCGCGGCCCACGGGCTGCCGGGTCGTAAGGATCGGCGATGCCGAGCCCGGCCAGAACGCGGGTCTCCAGACGCTCCATGCGCTGGGCCTCTTCGTCATCCATGTGATCATAACCGAAAAGATGCAGGATGCCATGAACCACGAGATGCGCCGCGTGGGCCTCGATGGTCAGGCCGCCGGATTCGGCCTCCCGCTGCGTGGTGCCGAAGGCCAATACAACGTCGCCCATCTGCCACGGCGCGCCCGCGGGCGGCGGCTCGGCATCGGCGAAAGCCAGAACATTGGTCGGCTGGTCCTTGTTACGCCATTCGCGGTTGAGCGCTTGAACGATCTCGTCGGACGAAAATACGACACCCATTTCGTGGGCGGCCTTCGGCGAAAGCGGTCCCGCGGGCGCGCCGCCATCGGCGCGCGCCGCCGCTATGGCCGCCTCTACCCAGCGCCGGGCCAGGGCCTCATATTCGGGAAGAGTTTCAGCCCACCCATCGTCGTCGATGGCGATGATGAGCTCGAGACCGGAATCGCCTGCTTCAGGATGTGCCGTCATCGCCCTTGGTCCCTGAGGTGGCGAGGCGCACGCCGCCTGCCTTGCGGCGGCGCTCGGCCTCGTCATAGGCATGCACAACGCGGGTCACCAGCGGATGACGAACCATGTCAGCATTGGTGAAGCGCATGAAGGCGACGCCATCGACATCGGCAAGCGCATCGGCGGCATCGGCAAGGCCCGAGCGCACGCCGCCGGGCAGATCGATCTGGCTGAGGTCACCCGTCACCACCATGCGCGATCCCTCGCCTAGGCGCGTCAGGCACATCTTCATCTGCACCGGGGTCGTATTCTGCGCTTCATCCAGGATGACGAAGGCATGGGCCAGGGTGCGCCCGCGCATGAAGGCGAGAGGCGCCACCTCCACCTCGCCGCTGGCCAACCGCTTGACCACCTGATCCGCGGGCAGCATGTCGTAAAGCGCGTCGTAGAGCGGGCGCAGATAGGGATCGACCTTTTCGCGAATATCGCCGGGAAGGAAGCCGAGACGCTCGCCCGCTTCCACCGCGGGACGCGACAGGATGATGCGATCGACCTCGCCCGCGCGCAGCATGGCGACGGCGGTAGCGACGGCGAGATAGGTCTTGCCGGTGCCTGCGGGACCGAGCCCGAAGACAAGTTCATGGGTCTGCATCGCCTCTATGTATGCGGCCTGCGCCGCCGTGCGCGGCACGATGCGCCGGCGCAACTGATCAAGAGCAGCACCCTGCGCGCCCGCCGCCGAGGCGATGGCGCCGAGCCGCCCGTCGGCGGCAAGGCGCACGGTGGCATCCACTTCGGCGCGGTCGAGTTCAACCCCGCCCGCCAGGCGCGCATAAAGAAGCGCCAGGACCTCGCGCGCCGCGGCGGCCTGTATCTTGTCGCCGGTAATGGCGATGCGGTTGCCGCGCGCGGTAATGGCAACGCCGAGATCGTGTTCGATGCGCGCGAGATTGCGATCATGCTCGCCGAAAAGCTGCGGCAGGCGCGCGTTGTCCTCGAATTCCATCACCAGCGCTGGCGCGGGCTGGCCGCGCGGACGGACGCGCGTTTCGGACTTGGTTGCGGCGCGGCGTTTCTTTCCGGGCTGGCGGGTCATGCGGGCACCTCGGCGCGGGCGCCGGCAAGAGTGCCCGAAAGCGAATTCTGCCCGGTCCCGGTAATGCGCACGGGGACGACCTTGCCGATCAACGCACCCGCATCGTCGCAATCGACATGCACGGGCTGAAGATAGGGGCTGCGCCCGCCCGCCTGCCCGGCGCGGCGGCCGGGCTTGTCGAACAGCACGTCGAGAGTGCGCCCGACACAGGATTCGTTGAAGGTGCGCATCTGTTCGTTGATGACGTCCTGAAGGCGGGCAAGGCGCGCGGCCTTCACCTCTTCGGGGATTTGGCCGTCGGCGGCGGCGGCGGGCGTGCCGGGGCGCGGCGAATACTTGAAGGAAAAAGCCGCGGCGAAGCGAACGTCGCGAACAAGCGCCAGCGTCGCTTCGAAATCGTCATCGGTTTCGCCGGGGAAGCCGACGATGAAATCGGACGTCAGCGCGATATCGGGACGCGCGGCGCGCAGTCTTTCGACGATCGAAAGAAAATCGCGCGTGGTGTACCTGCGGTTCATCGCGGCAAGGATGCGGTCCGACCCCGATTGCACCGGCAGGTGCAGGTAAGGCATCAGCTGCGGCACGTCGCGATGGGCGGCAATCAGGTCGTCGTCCATGTCGCGCGGATGGGAGGTGGTGAAGCGTATGCGCGCAAGCCCATCTATTCCGGCAAGGTCGCGTATCAGCCTGCCGAGCGTCCAGGAACCCGCGCCATCGGGCGAAGCCCCGTGATAGCCGTTGACGTTCTGGCCGAGCAGCGTGATCTCGCGCGCACCGGACGCAACAAGGGCGCGCGCTTCGGCGAGAACTTCGGCAACCGGGCGCGAATATTCCGCGCCGCGCGTGTAGGGCACGACGCAGAAGGTGCAGAACTTGTCGCAGCCCTCCTGCACGGACAGGAACGCCGTGACCTTGCCCGCGGCAGCGACGGTACCGAGCGCCTCGAACTTCGGTTCGGTGGCAAGATCGGTTTCCACCGTCTTTTCGCCCCGGCCTGCGCGCGCCAGCATGTGGGGCAGGCGATGATAGGTCTGCGGCCCGAAGACGAAATCGACGACCGGCGCGCGGCGCACCATTTCCTCGCCCTCGGCCTGGGCGACGCAACCGCCGACACCGATGGTCAGCTCGCGGCCGGCAGCCTGCACCTCGGCCCGCAACTCGCGCAGGCGGCCCAGTTCCGAATAGACCTTTTCGGCAGCCTTTTCGCGGATATGACAGGTGTTGAGCAGCACGAGGTCGGCATCGGCCGCGCTGTCGGTCGCCTCATAGCCTTCGCCCGCCAGGACATCCGCCATGCGGGCGGAGTCATAGACGTTCATCTGGCAGCCGTAGGTTTTGATGAAAAGCTTCTTAGCCAATATCGCCGTTTCCGGACATCGACCCGGCCGCGGCCGGGCACGGACCCCGCAGGATTCTTGGGGAAACTAGCATCCAGCCCCCGAGAGTCAAGCGGAGGGGGCGGGCTCTGCCGCGGGCAGCCGGCCGGAATTGGCCGCCGCCAGGCCCTCGGCCACGACCCGGCGGCAATGTTCGGCCAGGGCCTTGCGATCGGGGAAGTCGGCCAGCGATACCGGCGCGTGAAACACGACCTGGGCGCCGATGCGGCCAAGGCCCAAAACCCGCCAAAGGTGGCCACCGAGCCCCATGTCGCCGTACCAGGCGCAAAGGGGCTGCCAGTCGCGCACCATCGGCAGGGTGCCGATTTGCGTATAGGCGATGGAGAACGGCTGTACGACCAGCGGCTTGCCCGCGACCTCGCGCTCGGCGACGGCAAAAAGGGCGCTGCGGAACGGCAGCACGTGAATGCCGTCGTCCGACGTGCCTTCTGGAAACAGGATGAGATTGTCGCCGGCATCGAGGCGAGCAGAAATCTCGTCGCGCTGGTGACGAGCGCGCGCCGCACGGCGCTCGACGAAGACAGTGCGCTGAAGCTTGGCAAGCCAGCCAAAGAACGGCCAGCCCGCGATCTCGGACTTGGCGACGAAGCTGCCCTCGATCAACCCGCCCAGCACGCAGATATCGAGGTAACTGACATGATTGCCGACAAACAGCACGGGCGCTGGCGTGACCTGCCTGCCGGTCGCGACGACATCGATGCCGAGCAGGCGGGCGACGCGGCGGTGATAGAAAACCGGCAGCCGGCGCGCAAGGCGCAGGCCCAGCACTGCCGCCACAAGCTGGACAGGCATCAGCGGCACGGTGAAGGCGAGATACAGAACCGCCTTCACAGACGACAGGATGACAGAGACGGGAGGAATCAGGCGCTCCCCGAGCCGCGCCGTTCACGCTGGTAGTGACGGACGTATTTCTCGGTAACGAGATCGGTTTTGACCAGGATGCAGACGTCGATGGTGTTGAACTGTTCGTCCACCACGGCGCCATCACCAATGAAGCCGCCGAGACGCAGGTAGCCCTTGATCAACGGTGGCAATTCGTTGAGCGCGCGGCGCGGATCGAGCGATTCCTTCGCCATGCGGTTCATGTCCACGTAGCGCCCGGACAGCGCGCGTGGGCGAAAATCTTCGGGCGCCAGATGAAAATGGTGGAGATAGCTGAGCGGCACCGCCGCCGCCTCCACATCGGTTCCGGCGAGCGAGCCGCAGCCGAACATCATCGCGATGTCGTAGTGGAACACGTAGGCCGAGATGCCGAGCCACATGAGCTGCATCGTCGGCCGGTTGCGATGGGCCTGTGCGACGCAGGAGCGGCCAAGCTCGAGGATTTCGCCGGGCAATGCCTCGATCAGCGAAATGTCGAATTCGCCCGCCGTGTAAAACCCGCCCTGACGGGCGGCGGCTGAACGCCGGATCAACCGGTAGGTTCCGACGACATAATCGGCGGGATTGTCGCCCGCCGTCAGATCGACCACCAGCAGGTGGTCGCAATGAGGATCGAACCCATCCGAATCGCGCTTTTCGCGCGCCATGTCGGGCGTCGGATGCGCATTCATTTCTTCGTAGAAGACGCGGTAGCGCAACTGCTGGGAAGCGACGATCTCGGCCTCGTTGCGTGCCAGGCGCACCTCGAGGTTGCCCGCGCGGTGGCCAGTCAGCAGGGACTCCGGACGTGATCCAAGATCAATTGTCACTTGCCTGTCGCTCCGGCCGGATGCCGTCGGCATCCCACGGGATTACTTCCCGTCCTTTTGAGGCCCGGTTCCCTTTTTTGGTACGCAATAGAGTTCCAACCGGTGATCGACCAGTTCGTATCCCATCTGGTCGGCGATCCGGCGTTGAAGGGCTTCGATTTCCTCGTTGCGAAATTCGACGACGTCACCAGACCGGATATTGATCAGGTGATCGTGATGAGTACCCGGCCGCTGTTCGTAACGTGAGCGCCCGTCGCCGAAATCGTGCTTGTCGAGGATATTGGCTTCCTCGAACAGGCGCACCGTGCGGTAGACCGTGGCGATGGAGATGCGGGGATCGATGGCTGAGGCGCGGCGATGAAGCTCTTCCACATCGGGATGATCTTCGGAATCCGACAGAACGCGCGCGATGATCCGGCGCTGTTCCGTCATCTTCATGCCCTTGTCTAGGCAAAGCTGCTCAAGAGGCGACATCGTCTACCCGTTCACGGGCATCCGGGCAATCCGGGTGCCTGTCGGCATTGTTCTAATTTATGGGCATTTTTGCAACGGCTTACCGCCCGGACTCGGGCAAGAAACCATGCTGCACGTACGGTCAATCCCGGCGCGGCTTCGTGCCAAGGCCGATTTTCTTAGCCAGCGACGAGCGCTGGCGCGCATAGTTCGGCGCGACCATGGGGTAATCGGCGGACAGGCCCCAACGCTCGCGGTATTCCTCCGGCGTCATGTTGTAGGCGGTCTTGAGGTGGCGCTTCAGCATCTTGAGCTTGCGGCCGTCCTCCAGGCAGATGATGTAGTCGGGATGAACCGACTTCTTCACCGGTACCGCCGGCTGCGGCCGGTCACCGGCTTCGATGGCGGGCTGGCCGATCCCTGCGAGAGTCGAATACACTTGCCGGGTCAGCCGCGGCAGTTCGTCGACGGGGACCGTGTGATTGGCAACGTAGGAGGCCACGATCTCGGTGGTCAGGACGAGCAGGTCGTTGGCTTCGGTTTTTTCGGCCATGTAAAGGTTCTCGCTTTATTTCTGTAATTCTTCACAAAGATCCGCCTTTAGCGGTATGCGACGGCAATATAATAATAAGTATTTGCAGGTTCAATAGACGAAATAAAATAAATACATGAAACAACACGATCTGGATATTACCGGGGACCGCTGCCCCCTGACCTTCGTCAAGACCAAGCTGCTGATCGAGCGCATGGAAGCGGGCGATGTCGCCAGGGTGCGCCTGCGCGGGCAGGAACCGCGCGAGAATGTCCCGCGATCGGTGCGCGACCACGGCCACGAGGTCGTTTCGCTGGCCCTGGCCGAAGATGACCCGAGCGGGGAAACCTATGTGCTGGTTCTGCGCAAGGTCTGACGCCGCGCCTCAGGGTTCTATGCGCAGGAAAAGCGTCAGCGCGGCGACGGGAGGGCCGCCAGCGCGCTTGTAGTAGTCGCGCCGCCGCCCCACCGGCGTGAAGCCGAAGCGGCGATAGAGCGCCTGCGCCGCGTCGTTGTCTTCAGCGACCTCGAGAAAGAGCGATACGGCGCCCGCCGCCCGCGCCGCGGCAATGGCTGCTTCCATCAGCGAGCGGGCGATGCCGAGGCCACGCCAGGTTTCCCCCACGGCAATCGACAGGATTTCGCATTCGCCCGCCGCAGCGCGGGCCAGCACGAACCCGGCAAGATCCGGTTCCGGCACGCTACAGCCTTCGGGTACGGCAACGAGCCCGAAGGCGCCCGGCATGTTGAGTACCTGGCGCACGGTGAAGGGACTCCAGCCGTCGTCAAAACAGGCGCTATGCAGGGCCGAAATGACATTGCCGTGCACCATCGTCGCGGGAACGATCGAGATTTTCGTTTCGGGCCGGTCCATGTTCAGCCTCTGGCGGGCAGCCGGACGTCAGGGGGGCGGATATAAAAAGGCCGCGGCGCCTGGGGCGAGGGACCGCGCGCGGCACCAATGGCCGCGACATGGCGGGCATCGGGTGGCGCAAGGGCCGCGGAAAACCTGACATGCGGATTCCCCGCCAGCATGGGGCGCAAATGTTCGGCGCCGTCGCCGGCGAGGAGATAATACCCGTCGGCGAGCGCCACCCGCGCGGCCTCGCCGTCCATCGCGCCGGCTTCGCCCACGGGCGCGAGGTCCGCATCGAAAAGCTGGACAAACACATCGCGTCGCTTGGCCTCGACGCAAACGAGCAGGCGCCCGCCCGCCGCCGCCATCGCGCCGCGTTCGTCATCGGACACGGCACGCGCAAGCGCATCGAAAGTCGTGATGCCGGCAAGCGGAACGCCGGCGGCAAGGGAAATGGCGCGCGCGCAGGCAAGGCCGATGCGCAGGCCCGTGAAGGCGCCGGGCCCGGTCGTCACCGCGACCAGGGACAAATCGCCAAAGCCGATGCCCGCCTCGTCCATCGCCTCGCCGATCATGGGATTGAGGCGTTCGGCCTGGCCGCGCTCCATCGCCTCGAAGCGCCATGCCGCGATTGTGTCGCCCGTCAGGACCGCCGCCGAACAGGCGGTGGTCGAGGCATCTATGCCGAGTATGTGTTTCATGTCCGTGATCGTTCCCGCGCGTCCATGCTAGACTGCCGCACCATGTCCGAGGAACCCGTAATCCTGACCGAAGGCGCCGCGCTGATCGAAATCGCGCCACCCGCCTTTGATGTCGATATTGCCATCGCCTATGCCACCGCCGACAACTTTACCGGCAAGCCCGTCTATGGGCGCCCCGGCTGCTACCTGCATGAGGAAGCCGCGAAGCTGCTTGCCCGCGCCATCGCCCTTGCTGCCGATATCGGCCTGCGGCTGAAAATCTTCGATGCCTACCGGCCGACCGAAGCACAGTGGGTATTGTGGAACCATACGCCCGATCCTGATTTTCTGGCCGACCCCCGGCGCGGCTCGCCCCATTCGCGCGGCGTCGCCGTCGATCTTACCCTGATCGACCGCTCGGGACGGGAGCTCGACATGGGCACCGGTTTCGATGCCTTCACGCCCCTGTCCCACCACGCCAACCGCGATATCGGAGCCGATGCGGCCCGCAACCGTCACCTGCTGCTGGGCATCATGACGGCGGCAGGCTGGGACTTTTACCGTAACGAATGGTGGCATTACCAGATGTTCGAATCGCGCCGCTTTCCGCTTGTTTCCGACAAGGCCCTGGCTCAGCCCATGATGCCTTCGGCATAGGGCGGGACAGCGACATTTCCTTGCCCCGGCGGTGAGCAGCCCCCTAATCTGGCGCGGCAATCAGATCGGGGGCACCGATGACACGCCAATTAATCGGATATCGGGGGTTCCGCCGGCTCGCCGGGTGGATGTTAGCCAGTGCGCTCGCGCTCGGCTGCACGGCAGAATCCGTCAGGGCCCAGCAAAAACAAAACGGCATGGATGCGGTCGACCGTGACGCGACCCGCGCCGTCGTGATCATGTATCACCGCATCGGCGAGGCGAAATATCCCTCGACCAATATTCGCCTTGAGCAGCTCGAGGCGCATATCAAGGAACTGACCTCGGGCAAATACAATGTCATGGCACTGCCCGATGTCGTCGCGGCCCTGCAAAAGCGCGAAAAGCTTCCAGACCGCGCCATCGCCATCACCGTCGATGATGCGTTTACATCGGTCTATCGCGAATTGTGGCCGCGATTGCGCGCGGCAAAGCTGCCCTTCACGCTGTTTCTTGCGACCGGTCAGATCGCGCGCGCGCCGGGTGGCGAGTACATGACCTGGGGCCAGATCCGGGAAATGATGAAAGCGGGCGTCACCGTCGGCAATCATTCGGTGAGCCATGCGCACCTCGCCGACCAGAGCGCGGCGCGCGTTGCCGAGGAATTCACCAAGGCTTCCGAGACCCTGCAGAAGGAACTGGGCGTTCGTCCGCAGATCATGGCCTATCCTTACGGCGAGGCTTCATCAAAGGTGATCGAGGCGGCGCGCAAGGCGGGCTTCGTTGCGTCCTTCGGCCAGCATTCGGGCGCCATTCATGCGGGCGACGACATGTCCTACCTGCCGCGTTTTGCGCTCAACGAATCGTTCGGTTCGATCGAGCGTTTCCGGCTGGTGGTCAATTCGCTGCCTCTCTATGCGAAAGACATCAGCCCGTCCGATCCGGTTCCGCAGACCAACCCGCCGCCTTTCGGCTTTACCGTGGGCGACGGCGTTCCCCGGGTGAACCGGCTCAACTGCTTCTCGTCCCTGCACGGCAAGCTCGCGTTTGAACGGCTGGGCGAACGGCGGATCGAACTGCGCCTGCCGACGGCATTGCGCCCGGGCAGGGCCCGCATCAACTGCACCTTGCCCGCCGCCGACGGTCGCTGGCGCTGGTTCGGCTACCAGTATTACGTGCCGCGCCCAAAAGCGGCGCCGCGCTGACCGGGCAATAAAAAAGGCCCCCGTTCAACCAGGGGCCTTTTTCAACGGAAAAACGCCGCGATCAGGTACCGAGACGCGTCGCGCCGCTCGGCACATTTTCCGACAACCTTGCGCCGTCGAGGCTGCGCAGGTTGTTCACGCGGATGATGCTCTTGATCGTGTCGATGTAGTCCTTGCCGCGCGCGGAATAGCTTTCCAGCGTCTCGATCAGGCGCATGGAATTGATGCCGCTGGTGTCGCGCGACGATTCGCGCATCTTGGCGCGCACCTTGCGGAAATCCGCATAGGCGTTGTGCGTGTTCAGGTTGCGGGCATAGGACCGCACCCCTTCGAGCAGCTCGTCGAAGGACTTGACCTTGATGCCTGCATCTTCGGCGTGGGCTTCGGGGATCAGGCCGATGCCCGAGGCCGTCGTACGCTGACCGAAGAGCGCGCGGCCTTCCTGCGCGAAACGCGAGGTACCCCACCCCGATTCCTCTGCCGCCTGGGCAAGCGCCAGGGACGGCGGGATCACATCGACGCGGCGCAGCAGCAGGCGCGCGTTACCCGGCTTCACCTCGTGACGTTCATACTGGGCCGCGAGCCAACGGCTCTCGGTGCGGGTGAGCTGACCGCCTTCGGCCATGCGATTGGTCAGTTCGGCGATGCGGGCGCGGTTCTGGCGCAGTTCCTCGTTCACGCGGAGAATGAGCGGCAGCATGGTCTTGATGAAGACCTGCTTGCGCGTTTCCCCGGAATTGAGGCGGCGCAGATCGTGCGGCATCGCCTTGACGAATACACGCGGCACGCTTTCGGTGCCCGCCATGACGTCTTCAAGGCGATAACCGATTGCCCGGAAATCCTTGTAGAGCTTGCGCGCGCTGCCCGGAACCACGGTGACGCCCTTGGGCTTCTGCACGTCACGGGCAGCTGTCTTGTGTTCGACGACGATGCGCCCGTCCGGATCGTACCAGAGCCCGTCATCGGGCACGGGCATCGACGCGGGTGTCGTCACGATAGCGAGCGCGACGGCGCCCACGATCGCGGCAGTGGCCCCGATCTTCGGATCCCGTAAAAACGCCCGGGTGGATGTGAAAGCGGCGGCGATGTCTCGCAACCTGTCTAAAGCCTTCGTCATTCCTGTCCTCGCCATTTCCGACAATCCTTTCAGATCGCTGCAAATGGCCGTCCCCAACCGACCAGTCCTTATTAACACCAACGCAACCAAAATGCGTGTCCGTCCCGAACGGGGCTTTCTGCCCCTTATTCCGCAGGCCGGACTTCCCTGATCTCCGGAATATAGTGCTTCAGCATGTTCTCGATGCCGACCTTGAGGGTTGCCGATGAACTCGGGCAACCCGAGCACGATCCCTGCATCCGAAGATAAACAATGCCTTCCTCATAGCGGCGGAACACGATATCGCCGCCGTCCTGGGCCACCGCCGGACGCACGCGGGTGTCCAGCAGTTCCTTGATCTGGGCGACGACTTCGCCGTCCGCCTCCGAAAATTCGCCGTCCTCGCCACCAGCTTCGGCAACCGCCGGCGCTCCCGAGGTGAAATGCTCCATGATGGCGCCGAGCACCATCGGCTTGAGCGACGTCCACTCGCGCGCCTCATCCTTGGTGACGGAAATGAAATCCGAGCCAAGGAAAACACGGGCCACGCCATCCACCGCGAACAGCCGGTCGGCAAGCGGCGATGCGCCCGGCGAAGGTGCGGGAAAGTCCGCGGTACCCTTGTCCATCACGGCACGGCCGGGAATGAACTTGAGGGTCGCGGGATTCGGTGTCTGCTCCGTCTGGATAAACATCTGCGTTACGCCTGTTTCCAAGTTGGCCGCGCCATCGGCCCCGGGGGACCCTGTCACGGTCACGGGGCAAAACTGAGGCAGCCCCGGTGACGGTCACGGAGAGAAATTGGGGACAAAGTCGATCAAAATCAAGGTAATTTTGTTATTGGATTTCAGTGGGTTAACCTTAACACGTGCGATTATGCCGCTGGCCCGAAATTTTCGTTCTCAAAGAAATGAATAATCGCAACGAAGAATCGCGTTGTTGCGGAAATACAACAGATTTTGATCAGGTCAGGGCGTCGATTTCTTCGTTCGACAGGTTCCCGGGAACGATCGTGACCGGGATCGGCAGGGTTCCCGACATCTTTCCGG
>Ga0222714_10005226_pt1 | contig 12425 bp, 9 predicted proteins | sample C33_3DmetaG_FD_165048 | JGI IMG/M metagenome (GOLD analysis project Ga0222714, IMG submission 165048) | Estuarine water microbial communities from San Francisco Bay, California, United States - C33_3D | ecosystem: Environmental > Aquatic > Marine > Unclassified | place: USA: California... | reverse complement strand
TTCGGTTTGCCAAGCCTTCTGTCTCTGCTTGTTGATGCCCATGGCTGATGGGAAAATTCCTGATCCGCTGTAAGGAATGCCTAGCCATTCCAACATTCCTTGAATGCTGCCGTCTTCACCGCCAGTTCCGTGCAGCGCCAAAAATGCAAAATCGACCATCTCGCGCAACTCAGCGGGCTCAATGGGTTGCCCCAATGGTTTGAGCCATTCCAACTCTTGCTGCCTCGATATGGGGCGCAAGCTTTCGGCGTAAACCTGAAAGCCATGGGGCAGGTCGGGTAGGTGGCTGACCGGTGGGTAAAAGTCCCGGATGCTGCCTTTGTAGACCAAGGGCCAGTCCAGAAGAACAAGATTGCCAAACGAATCAACGAATATGGGAAAGGCTTCGAAAAGCCCTTTGTCTAGGTTGTCGTAAACGGTTCGCCCGCCGGCAAAAGAAACTTCGCGTTCTCGGCTGCTGCCTCCAAACAAAATGGCGATTCGCAACTTGCTCATTGCACACAAATTTAAGGGAGTGGGACAGGTCTTGCCTTCATCGATTCCCACAGGGTTCGACGGTGTCCAAATTGAATCGATAAATAAATTCCCGGTTTGCATGGGTAGAATCACGAACTTTGACCAATGGCAAATCGAATTGTTTTTTCGTCCCACCAAGAAGGCCTGAAAAGCGCTTGGCCTGCGGGCGTCGCATTCCCTGATGATTGGAAAGTGGGCAACTGGAGAGACTGCATTGAAACCAGTCGTTACACCGCCTTTGTTTTCACCAGCGAAAACCCCACGGCCAAAGAATTGGAGGAGCTGCGTAGAGTGGGCAATGCGATTGCAGCCAAGTACCACGGAGCTACCGCCTTTGGCTTGGTCGAGAGCCATGTGCCAGAAGTCGAAGTTTCTGCTTCGCATGTAGAATCTTTGAAGGCCTTTCACGAAGGATTCATTCTGGGGCAATACCGATTCAAACTGGGTCAAGATCGCCCTGCTGCGCAAAGCCCACAATGGCCTGACAGCTTGGCCAATGAGATGCAAGCGGTTTCCACGCTTTGTGAATCGGTGTTTTGGGCTCGGGATTTGGTGAATTTGCCCTACTCGCATTTGAATACCGAAATGCTGTCTCAGCAGTTCGTAAACCGAGGAAAAGAACGCGGATTCGAGGTTGAAGTTTGGGGCGAAAGCAAAATTGCTTCCCAGAAAATGGGCGGTTTGATTGGGGTAAACCAGGGCAGTCAGTTGCCTCCCGCCTTTCATATTTTGGAATACAAATCACCCAAGGCCCTCAATGAGAGGCCTTTTGTGCTGGTAGGGAAAGGGGTCGTGTTTGACACCGGCGGATTGAGCTTGAAACCCACACCCAATAGCATGGATTTGATGAAGTGCGACATGGCCGGAGCGGCATCAGTGGCTGCGGTAATCGATGCCCTTGCCGCTACTCAAGCCCCCATTCACGCGATCGCTTTGGTGCCCGCTACCGATAACCGTCCCGGAGAACAGGCCTTGTGCCCAGGAGATGTGATCACCATTTCTGATGGAACGACGGTAGAAGTGTTGAATACCGACGCAGAAGGGCGTTTGATCTTGGCTGATGCTTTGAGTTACGCGGCCAAGTTGAATCCTGAGTTCGTGGTGGATGTTGCTACCCTGACTGGGGCAGCCGCTCGCGCTTTGGGTCCCTATGGAGCCGCTCTGATGACTCATGCTCCCGAACGCTTGGTGGCGGCGATCAAAGAATCAGGCGAACAGGTTTTCGAACGCTTGGTGGAATTGCCACTTTGGCCTGAATTTGACGACGAAATCAAAAGCGATATTGCCGATTTGAAAAATCTGGGCAAGGCCGAAGGTGGAGCTCAATCGGCGGGAGCTTTCTTGAAACACTTCGCCCCCTATGCTTGGATGCATTTGGATATAGCAGGTCCAGCCTTCTTATCTGGAGCCCGCCATTACCAGCCCAAAGGTGGAACAGGATTTTCTGTACGACTCTTGGTCAATTTCCTAACTTCGCAACTCAAACATGACTAAAGTCAAATTGGCCATTTCCCAAGGGGATCCTAACGGAATCGGCATGGAACTCATACTTCGAATGTTCGCCGATGCTTCGGTGTACAAATACTGCATTCCTGTATTGTACGGCAGTGTCAAAACCTTCGTGCACTACAAGAAGATGCTGGGATTGGAAGAACCTCGCTATAACCTCATTCGCTCTGCCGAGGACGCCGTAGAGAACAAGTTGAACTTGATTCCCTGTGGAGATGAGGAGTTTGTTCCCGAGCCTGGAACGCCTTCAAATGCGGCTGGCGCCATGGCTTTTGCCGCTTTGGAGAAAATGGTTTCTGAGGCTCACAAAGTTGATGCTCTGCTGACGGCTCCCCTGGACAAATCAACCGTGGCCGAATCGGTTCCTGGATTTACGGGTCATACAGGCTACTTAGCGGCCGAAATGGGCGCTGCTAGCCATGCCATGATGTTGGTCAGCGAAGATTTACGCGTCGCTCTGGCCACCGAACACATTCCTGTTACCGAGTTGGGCAAACACCTGAATACCGATTCGTTGGTCGCCAAATTGGAACTCATGCAAACCGCATTGAAGGAAGATTTTGGCTTGACCAAACCTCGCATCGCTGTCTTGGGATTGAACCCTCATGCCGGTGATAATGGCTTGCTTGGAAAAGAAGAGCAATCCATCATCAAACCGGCCATTCAAACCTTGTTTGATCGAGGTCGTTTGGTGTACGGTCCCTATTCAGCTGACGCCTTCTTCGGCGGAGGTCAATACAAGGCATTTGATGCCGTACTGGCCATGTACCACGACCAAGGGTTGGTAGGGTTTAAAACCTTGGCCTTTCATGAAGGGGTGAATGTTACCGTTGGTCTGCCGGTGGTTCGAACCAGCCCAGATCATGGAACAGCCTATGATTTGGCCGGTAAAAACCAGGCCAGTTTGGAAAGCTTCCAATCAGCCTTGTTTGAAGCCATTCATTTGGTTCGCCGTCGACTTCAATTTGCCGAAGACTACGACAATCCGCTGCCATTCGCCGAATTGAGACGCGAGCGATTCCGCATCGACTTTTAAGGGGTTTGTTTGAGCAACCATTCGCAAACGGCGTGAATGGCCTCTGCGCCGATGGTCGTTTCGATTTGGAAGTATTCGTCAACGGTGCAGCTGTTGCAAGGTTGCAGCAGATGATTGTAACCCGCTAGTTCCACGTATTCAATTTTCTTGCTATGGGCTAGGGCGATCGCTTGCAATTCGCGGGCTTGTACTTGTACATCGCTCGATCCCTGAACCCATAACACGGGGCCTTGGGCAGCTTGAATGTCTACCAGCGGATCAAAGGAAATAAAATCCAGCATGAACCCCTCGATTTGTTTGTATTGAGCCGAAAGGTAAGCGGGCATATCGCTAATGCCCATTTTCTGAAATGCCTTGCGAATGGCTTTTTGATTTGAGCACGAAGCCCAGACCTGTTCAACCGATTCGATCCATTCTGCTTCAGATGTTTGGCTGCTTCTCTTCAGGGAAAGTTGAATGAGTTGGTCGTGCATGGCCATGAAGTCTTCCGTCAAGCTAGAATCTTTCAAAACCACCATGGATGAGGCGTAATTCTGTTCTCGGTTGACTTTCAGGCCACTGTAAGCCCAAGGTGAAAGGCCGATGGCTCCTTTTACTCCCGGTTGGTTTTTAGCTAGCAAATGCGAAGCTATAGCCGCTCCTTGGCTGTGCCCAATCAAGTAAATGGGCAGGCCTGAACGGTCTGAATTCCAACCGGATTCGGCTTGTGACTGAATGGCTTTGACGTAGGCTATTCCGTCGTTGAATAAATCGTTGAGGCGCGTATTTTGGATGGCCGTGGGCTGCCCGATGGTCAATCCCGCTCCTCGGTCGTCTACCCGTAAAACAGCAAATCCCAGCCGTGTGAGGGTGTCTGCCCAAACAGCAAAGGGAACGTGTTCGCCGATTCGCTCGTCTCGGTCTTGCGTGCCTGATCCGCTAAATAGCACGATACAGGCTCGGGCCTCCTGTTTGGGGTAAGTGAAGGTTCCGGCAAATCGTATTCTCCCGTCCAGGCTGTGAAATTGCACCTCGCGGGTTTCGTATGGGAAAGGTGCTTTGGGCGTTTGGGGAAAAAGCTTGTCCAAACGCTTGGCCAAGGCTAAAGGGAAGGAGCGCCCAGATTGAGTGAAGGTACCTATGAGGCTATCGCCTTGAACTTGGGCCTCGTATTGAATGTTGAAGGCCGACAGGGCTATGCGAATGGTCTTGCCTTTTACGCTGCATTCATCAGCCGGAATGCGCGAAGCTCCTTGCATGGGCACACTCATAAAAGCCATGGTAGATGGGCTGTCTACCAGGTGGAAAGTCAGGGTCAGTCGAGTGCCAAAAGCATTCAATTCACCGGTCCAATTTCCCACATGCCATGCTTGGGTTTGAGCCCATAAACTTTGGCTAAGAGCGAAAGCCAAGAGTGCGATCAGTCGATGCAGCATAGTACAAAGGTATTGTATCTTCGGGGCTGCATGGCCCTCAATGAGCACCGTATTCCTTCTGTGTTTTATTCATGGAGAGTGATGGTCTTCGTCTTCGTGATCGCGGTGCCGAGCCTCAGTGAACCATGAGGCCACAAAACCAGACAAAGCGCCAAAAATGCCCACTCCGACGGTCATAAGAATGCCCGCAATGATGCGGCCCGAACGGGTGACTGGATACAAGTCCCCGTATCCGACGGTGGTGATGGTGACATAGCTCCACCAAATGGCGTCTTCGGCCGTTTTGATGTTGGCGTCGGGTCGGATTTGTTCTACCTCCAAAATGGCAATTGAGGAGAAAATGGTCATCAAAATAGCGATCAAAGCAATACTGGCAAAGGCGGCTTGTTGGCGCTTTTTGAAAAATCCGTGAATGAAGCTTTCTGCCGATCGAAAGGTTCTCAAGATTCGAAGCAAACGAACCAAGCGCAAGATGCGTTCTTGGTGAAATCCGCCGAAAACAAAGGAGGGCAGGGAAGCCACCAAGTCGATCCATCCCCATTTGAGAAAGCCCAAACGGTTGCGGGCATGGTACAAACGGTAGAAAAATTCGAAGATGAAGAACAGGCAAATGGCATCGTCGATTACACGCAGCAGACGAGAAACTTCAGGGTCTAAATCGTAGAAACTATCGATGGCCAGAGCAGACAATACATAGATGCTCAGCACCAAAACCATAGCATTTAAGTAGGCTAGGTTTTTTTCGGTATTGGAAAACAGTCCTTCTTCGGTCGGGGGTGTTTGAGCCATGTACCAAAGATCGGCTTTTTCAATCAGAGCTCCCAGTTTTCGGGATCGGTAGTTTCTCCGAATCTGGATAAGCTTTGCCCGGTTTTTAAATCGACGAAAATGGAGTCTTCTACTTTCCAAATGACAGCACTGGGGTCCTGCTTCCAAACTCCATTTTCCATGTAACCCAATTTCCCCAAATGATGGGTCATTTCATGATAATGTGGATGGTCAGGATTCAGGGTTTGGCTGTATTCGATTACCCATAAGCTGTCCCGTTCGCAGGCAATGCGCGTGCTGTCAGCTCCGCCTGAATTCCAGAAAGTGCCAATTTTGCGGTGACCCCAAAGGTGCTTTTTTCGAACTTCAAAAGTGGGGGCAGACAGGACCCCTACAAAGCGGGTAAATGCAATGTGATGATCATTTTCAAACAACACTTTCTTGTAGGGTTCCAATCGACCAATCAAGCTGACTAGTATGAGGTTCCCGATCCATGGTATGCTTAAAAATAGCCAGGGAACGGACAACAAGCCTAGGCTCCAATTGTGTTTTTTGCTTCTCGTGTCGGGAAGAGCAAAGGGTATGGATAGCAAGCCAACAGTTGCGGCTACGTACAAAATTCTTCCTGTGTAAAATCCACCGATGAAGATTCCCCATTGAAGTTCAAGAAAGGCGTTGGCGAAAGCCAAAGAGGCTAGAGCAGCCACCCATCCCAGGTATTTTCGGCGCTTGGCCTGTCCAAAGCCGAAGTTTCTGGATTTGCTCAAACGCAACCACAGAAACCACAGTCCCAAAGGCAAGAAGGTGAGCAGGAGAAAGGGTAGGGAAGCCATTTTTACGAAGTTAGGGGCTTGGAGTCGATTCGTGAGGGCATAAAAAAACCCGGCAGAACCGGGCTTTTTCTTTGTAGCGAGGAGCGGAATTGAACCGCCGACCTTAGGGTTATGAATCCTACGCTCTAACCAACTGAGCTACCTCGCCAATTGAGGGTGCAAATATAGCCGAAAGGGCAACTTTTCGCAATAGTTGGAGTTACAATTCCCAAACCCGGTTCACCGCCTCTGCAAGGGTCTCAGGTTCAAGGGTTTCCATGCAGGATATCCCATCTACACAACTTCCGCGATAAAAGCACTTGCAAGGATTCGTGGGCTGTACAATTTCCCCTTTTCCGAACAAGTCGAACTCATGGGGATTGAAGATGTTGTTCATGAGGACAATTTTCTTGCCCAGTCCCAGTGTCAAATGCATGCCCATGGTCACCTGAGTGACCACCAAATCGCATTGATCTATTTGGTTAATGAACTGACTCAAAGAGAAATGGCCGGGATAGTCAGCGCCACTTTGTTCCTGTATAGATAGGTTGCGTTCGTGCTCTTGAGCTCCGCCAAGCAATACGACACCAAATCCTTCGGCGCGCAATTGAGAGGCCAGTTTGGCCCATTTTTCAATGCTCCACAAACGCGTGGTCCATCGATCGCCACAGCCGGTGTTCAATCCAATTAAGCCTTTGCCTTTTGGCATGTTCCAGGTGTATCCTTTGCTGGAATGGTTGTCCAATAGGTAGGGTTCGCCAGCGTAGTCTAAGCCGCAGATTTCGAAAATTTCGGTGCAATAATTTTTGGTGTTGGCCTGAGAAACGTCGTCGAACAAGCCCGTATCAAATTTGTGTTGCGCCAGTTCATTGGCAGGTTGAGTAGCCCCATCTTTTAAAATGAATCCGTACTTCTCATCGGCGCTGACAGTAGCCAATAGCGCCGCTGCTTCCTTTTCCTTGTCCAAGTTGATGGCAATGTCCCAATGGGTATTCTGCACATAGAGACTGGCTTCGATGCCCAATTTGTAGACCTCGTGAATTTCACCCTTGGGCAAAATGTCAGGATACAGGGTGATCCAAGTGAATTTCGCATGGGGGTACAAGGCTTTGTAGCGCGTGATCAGCGGAGTCGTGCGAATCACATCGCCCATGGCCCCTAGTTTGATGATGAGAATGCGCTTCTCAATGGGGGTGTACGCAGGGCAGTTTTCGCAGTGAAATCCGTTTTCCTTGTGTGGCTTACAGGGAATGTGTCCCAAAAAATGAAGGCAATCGGCCTTGTAGATCATGCGCACGAAAATAGCCAAATGCAGGAAAATGCGAGGCCCACGCAACTTTTTGGGCACAATTTTTGTCTATTACTGCAAAGCCTCTCATGCGCGCGCGATTCATTCTCCCTCTTTTGCTGTTTTTGGGTTCGATAGCCTCGGCTCAGGCATCCCATTTGGTGGGAGGGTTTTTGACCTATCAGTGGCTCAGTGATAATGGCTCGGCCACCCAATACCGGGTGACCATTTACGCCTACCGTGATTGCACCAAAGACGGCACGAACAACGAAGTACCTTTTGACGCAGAAATCGGTTTGTGCATTTACGACGGTTCCAAGAAACTGTTCCAATCCAAAACGGTTAAGTTGCTTTCCAAGAGCAAGGTGAAGCCCGTGGGGAATACCAATTGCCCCGAGGTGACCCAAACTTGTTTGGAACAGGGTATCTACCAAACCAATATATCCTTGCCCCGGAGCAACAGCGGGTATTTTCTCAAGTGGGAACGCTGCTGCCGCAATACACAAACCAACCTCAAAGACAATGGGGGTACGGCGTACCAAGGGCAAACCTATTACGGCATCGTCCCTCCAGGTACCATTCAAAATTCGTCTCCGTATTTCTTGGATGTGCCGGTTCCATTCATTTGCGTTGGGGATACCATCACCATTCGAAACCGAGCCTTGGACCCTGATGGTGACTCTTTGTCGTACAAATTGGTGACACCTTGGCAGGGAGCTAGTTTGAGCTCCCCAGATTTGAAGACCTGCGCCGATCCCATGAATTCGGTTCCCGATGTCGACTACAATCCTGGATTCAGCGCTACCAAGCCCTTTGGAAATGCGGGTTATGCCAGTGTCGATGCCTACAACGGATTGACCACCTACATGGCTCCGGCCACTGGGCGCTACGCCGTGGCGGTCGAAGTAACGGAGTGGCGAAACGGTATCGCGATTTCAACCGTGAGGCTGGACTTGCAAATCTTGGTCATCAATTGCCAGCCCAATGCCAAGCCCAAACTCAAATACGAAAAAGGTTCGAGGTATTGGGAAATCGAAGAGGGAGAACCCTTTTGCACCAAAGTGACAGCCTACGACGATGTGGATACGGGTCAGGCGGTCACCTTGCAGGCATATGCTGAAATTATCAGCGGTACCAACGGTTACAAGGGCTCAAAGGCAACCATGAGTCCCGCCCAAAACAGCGCCAAACGCGAAGTGACCTCCACTTTCTGTTGGACTCCCGATTGCGGAATCAATACCACCGATACTTTCCGCGTGACATTTGAAGCCTTTGACAACGGCTGTCCATCGAAATTCATCAATGAAAACATCTTGATCAAAGTCAAGCCCTTCAAGCCCGAAGAAACCATTCAAGGGCCAACGACCACGTGCCAGAATGCCTTTGCTCGTTACACCATAAAACCCATAAAAGGCCATAGTTATGTTTGGTCTTTATCGGGCAATACAAACGTGGCCAATACCGGTGATAGTATTTTGGATGTCGTGTGGGGAAGTGGTACAGCTGGGAAACTGATCTTGACCATCACCAGCCAATACGGTTGTGAAGCCCAGGTCAAATTGGATGTGCAACTGAAACCGGCACCTCCTCAAATGAGTTTGAAGTTTGACTCCGATACCTTGTGCGTAAATGCCATTGATACCATTCGTTTTACGCTGCCGCCCAATACCGATGGTTCTTTTTGGACCAGCCCTGATTTGGTCATTGGAACACTTCGAATTGACTTCCTGACATTAACAGCCAAGAGCAAGGGTGTTCATTTTCTTCGTTATTACACCAAAGATGGGCCGACAGGTTGCACCAGCAAGGCCGATACCATTTGGTTTATAACCAGTGATGCTGCCGCCCCCATCATCAGCGGTCCTACTTCGGTTTGTCCGAACAACAAAAACATCGATTACACCCTGAGTCCGAAGTCTTGGAAAGGTTCGTATACCTGGGCGGTGAGCGGTGCAACCGGTTCTCAAGTCAACGGCGATACCCTTCTGAGAGTCGATTGGGGTGGAGTGGGCAATGCTTGGGTCAAGGTATGGGTGTTGGATCGCTTCGGTTGCCTGGATTCAGCCAAACTCGATGTGGTAAAAAACCACGCCCTTAAAGGCCAAATTCCCGCAGGAGACACTTCGCTTTGTGCGGGTGCGACCAACATTCAACACAGCATCAAAGCCGTGAGTGGGGAGTCCTATGCATGGACCATCTCAGGTGGTTCCTTCAATGGCCCGGTCAATACCCTTCAAGTTTCTAGCAATTGGCCTTCAGCCGTCAATGGATGGGTCGCAGTTCAAGCTCAAGCATGGGACCCCGTTAGCAAATTGCCTTGCTTGAGTCCAGTCACCAAGCTACCGGTTATCGTGCATCCCGTGCCGGCTAAACCTCTGATAGCCGGTTTGGATGAACATTGCCAAACACCCCTTGGAACGGCCGATTTTTCCACCTCTGGATTTTTGGGTTCTACTTGGGAGTGGAAAGTGTCAAACGGTTTATCCTTTACCGGACAAGGCGGAAACAAGATAGCCGTGTCTCTCGCTCAGTCAGGTTCCTATTTGATTGAAGCCCAAGAAACCAGCCAGTATGGCTGTGTAGGCCCTTGGGGAAATCAAAGCCTAGTCATTCATCCCAAGCCAACCGCCAATGAAATTTTGGGGGATAGCTTTGTGTGCTACCCCAACTTGGGTCCAGTTCCTTATCGAATCAATGGCCTTCCAGGCAGTCAATTCAATTGGCAATTGACGGGTGGAACTTGGGTGCAAAATCCAGGAACCAATGCCAGCGGTACCGTGCAATGGCAGTTGGGCCAAATCGGCCGACTGGAAGTTCAGGAAATCAGCTCATTCGGCTGTCCCGGTGACCCGGTGATTCGAAATGTCTACATTGACAACCCCAGCATCGAATGCCAGGTGGTAAGCGTTAATGCGCCTCCAGGAAATGACGCCAGTATTTGGGTGAACGTCGCATTGCTCAATGCTCCCTACAACCAACAAGGCTTGTTCATTCAGCGCCGAATAGCCGGAACAGCTGCGTTTCAAACCATCGCCCAATTGCCGGCTAATACCTCTGACTACCAAGACCTCAGCGCCAATCCCGACGCCTTTGCGTACGATTATCGAGCAGCCACGATCAATGCCTGTGGCGACACTTTGTTTAGCCAGATCCAAACCAGCGTCTTGTTGACAGGCGATAAGATTGGAGCTTTGAGCGCCAGCATATCCTTTACCCCCTATCTGGGCTGGACAGCGGGGGTGGAGCGCTATGAATTGTACCGCAGTTTGGACGGAAGTCCCAATTACGTGCTCTATGATCAATTCACTGTTCCTTCTCAGTCCCAGTACGACAATGGCCAGGACGGATACAGCCACAAATACCGCATTAAGGCCTATGAATTGGGCGGTTCCCGCATTTCATGGAGCAACGATTTGGAGCTGAATTTCGAACCCTTGCTGTTCATTCCCAATGCCTTTACTCCCGATGCCAACGGCCGAAACGATCAGTTTGTGCCCGTATCTGGAGGTTTGAAGACTTATAAAATGCGCATCTATTCCCGCTGGGGCGAAAAGCTTTGGGAGGGAGAAGACCCCTTGGTAGGCTGGGACGGTTATTACCGAGAACAAGCCATGCCCGAAGGTGTGTACGTTTGGGTCGTCGATTACAGCGATTTTCGCGGCCGCACTTATCAAACCAAAGGAACCCTTCATCTGCTTCGATGAGGGATCCTGAAAAATTGTATTATCATTGAAACAACAACTATTTGACTATGTCTAACCCCTTGTTTTCCGAAAAAGCCTTTTCGGCTTCCCGCACCGACTACACCGATCAGGGTGTAATGACGTTGAACGGCACCATCAACAAATCCATCTTATTGTTTGCCACTATGTTGCTTCCCGCGGCTTGGCTCTGGTTCAAATTGGGTGGTGGTAGCAATCTCGATTATGCCGCCAACAACGGTTTGATGACCTATGCCATCTCCGGTATGGTCATTGGCTTGATTAGCAGTTTGGTGATGATGTTCAAGAAATCGCTATCACCTTATTTGGCCCCGATTTATGCGGCTGCAGAAGGTTTATTCCTGGGCGCCATTTCCATGATTTTTGAAGCGGCCTATGAGGGCATTGTAATGAACGCCATCGGTATCACCCTGTTGGTGTTTGCCGCCATGCTATTGGCGTACCGCAGCGGATTATTGCGCGCTACCCCCATGTTCACCAAGGTCATCGTTTTTGCGACTATGGGTGTTGGGGTGTTCTACTTGATCACCATGATTATGGGTTTCTTTGGCGTAGAATCCTTCTACTACGGCAATAGCCCCATGTCTATCGGTATTTCGGCTTTGATTGCCGGTATTGCCGCCTTCAATTTGATTTTGGACTTCTCCTTCATTGAGCAGCAGTCAAATGCCGGTGCTCCCAAATACATGGAGTGGTTCAGCGGTGTTGCCTTGCTGATGACCCTTGTTTGGTTGTACTTGGAAATTCTGCGCTTGTTGGCCAAGTTGCAGAGCCGAGACTAATCGACCATAAACGAATTAGAAAAAAGGCCCCGAATTCGGGGCCTTTTTTCATTCGTCTTCGTATTCGATTTCCAAGCGCAAGCTTTGCATCTCGCTCAGCGTGTGCTGCTCCCTGGCGGCTTTGGCCCGATCAATGCCATCGTCTAGCAACTCTTTGGCCTCTTCGATCTTACCCTGACTTCTCCATAAAAGGGCCAAGTGGTAATAAGTGGCCAAATAATCAGGGTCGGTATTCAATAATTTCTGATAACTCTCTTCGGCCAAGGCCCAATTTTCTCTTTTGGCATATTCTTGGGCTAGGGCATAGCGCAAAAATGAATCGTCGGGTTGTTCGTTGAGGAATTCCCGTATTTGTTCCAGTCTGTCCATGTCAGAAACGGTAGCATAGTCGAACCTGAGTGACTCCTCCAGAGAGACTCAAGTCTTGATTGATGTCAAATTTGTAAAAATGCGCATCGACGGTAGCATCGATAATTTGCAGGGCATAAAAAGCGGTACCTCCCAAAATGGCCAAATCGCGGTTGTTGCGCAAGCGATCACGCTCTTGAATTTGACTGGCACTAGGAGCCGAACCCGC
>Ga0222714_10005225_pt1 | contig 12426 bp, 11 predicted proteins | sample C33_3DmetaG_FD_165048 | JGI IMG/M metagenome (GOLD analysis project Ga0222714, IMG submission 165048) | Estuarine water microbial communities from San Francisco Bay, California, United States - C33_3D | ecosystem: Environmental > Aquatic > Marine > Unclassified | place: USA: California... | reverse complement strand
CGGGGGTGTCGATGCCCGGACAGCCTTTCATGTAGCCGAGATGGCCAAGCACGATGGGAACCGGAAAATCGGCGAAGGTTTTGTCCATGTCCGGGAATTCGTCAGCATGCATCAGGAATTCCATGTGCCAGCCCATCGGCGCGACGCGCGCAGCCAGCGGGCTCAGCATGTCCATCGGCAGAGTGCCTGCCTTGCGATCCTTGACGTCGACAATGTTCACGCGCACGCCGCGCACGCCGGCCTTGTCCAGTGCCTTCAGTTCGGCATCGCTGATGGCGGGATCGACCACCGCGACGCCACGCAGGCGCTGGGGATCGGTTTTCATCGCATCGAGCATGGCCGAGTTGTCGGTGCCGTAGACACTGGGTTGCACCAGCACGGCGCGGCTGACGCCCATGGTGTCGAGCATGTGCCGGTAGTCGTTCATCAGGCAGTCCGGCGGCGTGTAGACCCGCGCCGGGGAATAGTCGTACTGCGCAGCGGGACCGAGCACATGCGCATGGGTATCGCAGGCGAACGACGGCATCGTCAGCCGCGGCTTGCGCGGCTTGAAGTCGGGCCCGGCGCAGAGCGGCGCACCGGGGCTGGGATCGTTGACGGACATATGACTTAACTATATGTTTTTATTTATATTTTATGCCATTGCTGGTTGTGCCTGCTGCAAGCCCGGCATGTCGAACTCGATGGCCTTGAGTTCTGCGGCGAGCGAAGCACGTTCTTCCTTCGTCAGTTCGAGCAGCGGCGGGCGCACGGTGCACCACTGGGCATCGCCGCTGTACTGGGCGACGCCGGCTTTCAGCGCGGCGATCATCAGGTATTTCTTGCCGAAGGTGTTGCGCGCGACGTCGAGCGCTTTCTGCTGCGCATCGGCATCGGCGTTCTGCCATTCGCGGTAGAGCTTGTCGATCGGTCCCGGGTTGACGTTGGCGGTGGCCGAGATGCAGCCCGCGCCGCCGTTCCTCATGTTGGCGAGCAGGAAGGATTCGCTGCCGACGAACATGTCGAAGCCGCTCTTCGCGAAGTTGTCGAGGAACACCTTGGTGTTGTTCCAGTCGCCGGAGCTGTCTTTCATGCCGGCAATCGCAGTGGGATATTTTTTCAGCAGGCGCTCGACCAGCTTGGGCGTGATGCCGACTACAGCGACCGGCGGGATGTGGTACAGGTAGATGCGCAGCCGGTCGTCACCGACGCGCTCGATGATTTCGGAATAGTTGCGGTAGAGGCCTTCGTCGCTGACGCCCTTGTAATAGAACGGCGGCAGCATCAGCACGCCGGCGCAGCCGGCCTTCACTGCATGTTCGGTCAGGCGCACCGAATCGGTCAGCGCACAGCAGCCGGTGCCGGGCATCATCCGCGACGGATCGACACCGGCGGTGAGCAGCGCGTCGAGCAGTGCGGTGCGCTCGTTGAAGGACAGTGAGTTGGCCTCGCTGTTGGTGCCGAAGGCGGCGAGGCCGGAGCCTTGCGAAATCAGCCATTTGCAATGCGCGATGAAACGCGCGGGATTGGGATTGAGGTCCTTGTCGAACGGGGTGACCACCGGGGCGAGCACGCCCTTGATGCGCTGCGTCTTGCTCATGGGGAGAATCCTCTGCGGGAACGGTGTTGAAAGGAGATCGGTTGTCTGCGGCTATGCCGGTGAGACCGGCTGCACGCAACAGTCCGCATAGGATATCACCGGGCCGTGTCAGGCTGAAACCGCCGGAGAATTACATTGATTGTCAGTAACAGGGGCGGGAGGTAAGCTCCGAGCTCCCCGGCATCGCAAAACGCAATGCACAATATGAACCAGCGAATTCAGGAGGGATGATGAGACACGCAGCGTTGATCATGGCAGGAGTTCTGGGGGCACTGCTGCCCGCAGCCCAGGCTGCCGATTATCCGAGCAAGACCGTGCGCATGGTGATCGCATTTTCCCCTGGCGGACCCAGCGACATCCTGTCACGGCTGATCGGCGGCAAGCTGTCGGAACGCATGGGCCAGCCCTTCGTGTTCGACAACCGTCCCGGCGCCGGCGGCAATGTGGCCGGCGAGATCGTTGCCACCAGCCCCGCCGACGGCTACACGCTGATGATTGCCAACAACAGCGTGCTCGCGGCCAACGCCTCGCTCTACCGCAAGATGACCTTCAATCCGGCGACTGCGCTGGTGCCGGTGGTTTGGGTGGCTTCGCAACCGAACATCCTGGTGGTGCATCCCTCGTTGCCGGTCAAATCGGTGAAGGAGCTGATTGCCCATCTGAAAGCCAATCCGGGCAAACTGAATTACGCTTCCTCCGGCAGCGGCGCCGCCGCGCATCTCGCGGGCGAGCTGTTCAAGAGCATGACCAGGACCGACATGGTGCACATCCCGTTCAAGGGCGCGGCGCCGGCGATCACCGACGTGCTTGCGGGACGCAGCCAGATGATTTTCGCGACGGCGCTGTCGGTGAAGGCGCACCTGGATGCCAATCGCCTGCGTCCGCTGGCGGTGACCACGTCGGAACGCATGGATACGATGCCGCAGTTGCCGACTGTGGCCGAAGCCGGTGTTCCGGGGTTCGAGGCATCGACCTGGCACGGTCTGGTGGCGGTGGCGGGCACGCCGCGGGCGATCACCACCAAACTCAATGCCGAAGTGAACGCGGTGCTCAAGGATGCGCAGGTCAACAAGTTCCTGACCGGCCAGGGCGCAATCGTCCAGGGCGGCACTGCCGAGAAATTTGCCGCGCACATCAAGGCCGAGATTCCGAAGTGGGCGAAGGTGATTAAAGACTCGGGTGCAAGGGCAGATTAACGGCGGTCGATATGGCAACCATTAAGGTGCTGGGCGCAGGCCCGGTCAAACGCGGCGTCACCCAGATTGCCGCGCAGTTTGAAAAAGACACCGGTCATCGCGTGAGCGTTGAATTCACCGGCGCACCGACCGTGCGCGAACGCGTGCTGGCCGGCGAGGCGGTCGATGTCGCCGTGGTGCCGCAGTCGGCGATGGAAGAATTCGTCGTACAGGAAAAGGTTACTGCGGGATCGCGCGTGACGCTCGGCCGGTCGCGCATGGGCCTGGCCATACGCAAGGGCGCGGCAGCGCCTGACCTCGCATCGGTGGAATCATTCAAGCGTGCGGTAGCCGCTGCGGACGCAGTGGTGGTCAATGTCGCTTCCAGCGGCAATTACGTGGTCAAGCTCCTTGAGAAGCTGGGTTTCGCCGGGGAGAAGGCGGTGAAGCAGCCCGATACGGTGAAAGTGATGGATCATGTCGCGTCCTCATCGCAGAACCTCCTGGGTGCGGGGCAGTTGCCGGAAATCCGCGAACTGGTCGACAAAGGAGTGGCCATTGCCCTGGCCGGACCGCTGCCTGATGAGTTGCAAAGCGTCACCGGCTATGACGCGGCAGTCACACGGGCCGCTACCCAGGCAGCAGCAGCTGCCGAATTCACCCGCTACCTATCCACCCCGGCGGCGCGCGCAGCCATGGCAGCCACCGGCATCGACTGATCCCGAAACGACATGAGCACACTCAGGATACTCAGCGCCGGCGCTGTGAAACGCGGCGTCGCACGTATTGCCGCCGCCTTCGAGAAGGATACCGGCGCCAAAGTGGAGATCGAATTCACGCCGGTGCCCGAAGTGCGCAGGCGTGTGAATGCCGGCGAGACCGCCGACGTGCTGGTGGCGACGCCGGCGGCGATGGACGAATTCGCCGCGCAGAACAGGATCGATGCGACAAGCCGCGGTTTCATCGGCCGCTCGCGGATGGGCGTGGTGATCCACGCTGATGCGCCGATGCCGTCGATCCCCGACACCGAATCGTTCAAAAAGCTGCTGCTCGCCGCCAGCCATGTCGTGCGCAACGAGGCTTCCAGCGGCATTTATTCCGAGAAACTGCTGGCAAAGCTGGGGCTGACCGAAACACTGGGTTCGGAAGTGGTGGTGGTGAAAACCGGCTCCGCAATCATGCAGTACGTCGCCGACCATCCGGTGCAGGCAGTAGGGCTGGCGCAGATTTCGGAGCTGATGGTGATGATGGACAAGGGCTGCAGGGTCAAGCTGGCTGCGCCGTTGCCCGACGACATCCAGAACATGACCAGCTATGATGCGGCGGCGATGGCCGGCGCGCCGGCTGCCGCGGTCGAACTGGCGAAGCGTTTCGCCACTGCTGATGCAAAAAAGGTTTTTGCTGAGACGGGCATTTCCTGACATACCACTTGCGGAGAACACCATGACACGCAGCATCGCGGCCCTGACGGGCCTTTTTTTGGGACTGAGCACCCTGTTGCACGCCGCTGAAATCACCGTGATGAGCGGTGGTGCGGTCGAGCCGGGTCTGAAGGCCGCTGCCGCGGCCTTTGAAAAGAAAACCGGGCACAAGGTGAAGATCACTTTCAACACCACGCCGCAGATGCGCAAGCGCGTGGCCGCGGGCGACACGTTTGACGTGGTCATTGCGCCCCCCGCCGCCGTGAAGGAATTTGCCAAGTCCGGCAAGGTCGAGGAAGGCGGAGTGAACATCGGTCGCGTCGGTTCGGGCGTCGCGGTGCGTCCCGGCGCACCGGTGCCGGCCATTGCCAGCGGCGAGGACATCAGGAAAGCCGTGCTCGAGGCCGAGTCGGTGGTGTTCAACCGCGCGTCCACCGGCATCTATTTCGAGAACCTGCTGAAGAAGATAGGCGTGTGGGAGCAGGTCGAGCCGAAGGCCGTGCGTTATGCCACCGGCGCCGAAGTAATGAAACACGCGCTGAAGGGCAAGGGCAAGGAAGTTGCTTTCGGCCCGATCACCGAAATCCTGCTGGAGAAGGATCACGGTCTGGTCTATGTCGGGCCGCTGCCGGCGGAGGTGCAGAACTTTACTTCCTACATCGCCGTGCCGATGAGCGCCGGCACGCAGAAGGATGTCGCGGAGGCGCTGGTCAAATTCCTCGGCGGGCCGGTAGGCAAGCCGTTGTTTGTCGCGGCCGGTATCGAATAAATACCGGCTCCGGTTGCGCCCGTAACATCCTGTTACACCGGCAACAGGATGTTGCACATGATGCGTTAACAGCGGCCGGCTGTTTTGCGTTAATGGCAGTGGGCAACCACAACAAGGAGGGATGCCATGAACGCGAACAGGATTCTGATTGCCGCTTCCACCCTGGCGGTGACGCTGGCCAGTCTTTCAGTATCGTCTTCGGAGGCGGCTGAAGATCGTCACACTATCCGGCGCGGCGAACGGCCCGCGGTAACCGCGCGCCACGCAGCTCCGGCGCCTGCCGTGCGCCATGCCGATTTTTACCGTGGGCAACCGCATCGTGCTTTTTCCGAGCGGCGGCATTTCAACCATCATCCTCCCGTCGTTGTGCACAAGCCGGTGATGGTGCAGCCCCCGGTGGTGGTTCACCGCCAGGTTGTCGTGCATCGCCCGATCGTGGTGGAACGCCCGGTGTACGTGCAGCGCACTGTGGTGGTCGAACGGCCGGCGCCGGTGTATTACGCGCCTCCGCCGGTTTATGCCGAGGCACCGACGTACTATGATGAACCGCGTGCTCAATATTACGATCCCGATCCCAATCCGGCCGGGGCGATTGCCGGCGCTGTGATCGGCGGGGTGATCGGCAGCCAGATTGGCGATCACGACTCGCGCGGGTTCACTACTCTGATGGGCGCTGTCTTTGGCGGGCTGATCGGCGGCGGTTTCTGATCTTTCAGTCACAGCAAAAACAAAGGCGGCCTTGGCCGCCTTTGTTACATGGTCGCAATCCCGGGAAACTTATTGAACGCAGGGCTCCAATCCGCTTTGCCTGATTGCCGACACCGCTTTTGCTGATCCCAGGAATTCTATGACTGAACGTGCGCCCGCCGGATCCGGCGATTTGGCGCCGACGCCTGCGGTAAAGTGAGATACCTTCTGCAGTTCGGGAGGCAGCGGCGTGATGTGGGCGATGCCCGGCACCGGCTTCAGTTCACTGATCTGCTGGAAACCGAAATCGAGTTCACCGCGAGCGATCACCGTGCCGACGCGCTCTCCGCCGCCGACCAGCCGGCTCTTGGGCAGCACCTGATCGGCAATGCCGAGGCGCTGCACCAGCTCGGTGGTGAAGTACTTGCCGCTTTCGCTGGCCGAGTAGCCGATGGCTTTCGCGGCGAGCAGGGCGCGCTTGAGATCATCAGCTGTTCTGATCTGCGGGTCTGGCGCCCCGGCACGCACTGCAAATCCCATCATGGAGCGAGCGATGGTTTTCGCGCCCTCGGGCAGCACCGTGCCGTCGACAATGAACTGGCGCAACACCCCGTCGGCGACGATGACGATGTCGGCGACTTCACCGCGCTTCAGGCGGTTGGGTATGGAGATATCTCCTGTTCCGATCGAAGTGGTGACAGTGACGACGGTCTTTCCGGTGAGTTGTTCCAGCTGCGGGATCAGCGACTTGTAGGCGGCAGTGAACGCGCCTGAGGTCATCACCCGGAATTCGTTTGCAGACTCCGTCATTTACGGTTGAACTCCAGGATGTCGAAGCCACAGTAACGGTCAACGATGTAGACCAGTCCGCGGTCGTCGACTTCGACGTCATTGGTCTGCGGCGCCACCTTGCCTGCTGCAGGTTCGGGTATGAACCAGCCCACTTCCTGTGGTGCCATCGGGTCGGCAATGTCGACGATGCGCAGGCCGCCCGCGAACCATGCGCAGTAGACCAGGGTGTCGCCGCCTTTCCAGTGTTCCTGGAACTGGTGCGCGCCGAAACGTCCCGGTGCGGCGCGGCTCCACGGGGAATCGAGTTCGCTTACTTCGAAGATGGCCATCGGTTTGATGTTGGCCGGATCGGTAATGTCGAAGGTCCACAGGCTGCCATGCGGGCGTCCGCGGCGGCGCGCCATTTCCTCGGCGCTGTGGGCGTGGTCTTCCTCGTCGATGGCGATTGCGATGGTTTTGCCGTCGATCGTCTTCGGAACGCCCATGAAGGTGTGCGAAGGCTCGGGGAAGGGCGGGTGGTAGTTATAGGCGCCGATGGTCTTCGGCTTCCTGATGTCCGAGACATCGACAATGCGCACGCCGCCATGCCAGCATCCTGCGAAGAGACGGTCACCGGTGCGCAGTGTATGGTGGAGCCGGTGCTGGCGGCCGGGCCAGGTCGGCTTTTCTCCGCCTTCGATGTGCTGGCCCGGGATCCACCATTTCGAAACTTCCTCCGGCTTCGCGGGGTTGCGGATGTCGTAGATCACCAGGATGTTGCCGATGTAGCCGGGCCACTCCGTAGAGATGTATGCGTAGTTCGCATCCATGTCGAAACGGTGTACGCCGATGCCATGGGTTTTCTGGAAATGGATGAGTCTGGGTTTTGCGCGATCCGAGATATCGTAGAGTTTGAAACCGCCGTTGCGATAAGGGCTCTTTTCAGCCGCTTCCACCGCGGGAACGTCGGCTTCGTTGACGCCGAGCTTTTCCGCGAGTTCTGCGTGCGTGGGCTTGCGGCCGAGTGCCGCTTGCAGTTGCGTGCGCAGCTTCGGCAGTTCGTCTGCCTTGCGTCCGATCGCCGTCATGTTGCGTTCGCTGTTGACGATCATCAGGTCGCCGATGACGCGCGCTTTGTGGCTGTGCGATCCCGGATCGTCCAGGAATATCTGCGAGACGACGCGCGGATTTTTCGGATCGGAAACGTCGAGGATGCTGGTGCCGAGGTTTTCCTTGTTCGGGATGTGCCCGATGTAGGCGAAATTACCGTCAACATAGACTTGGCCGGCGCCGGGCAGGTCCAGTCGAGAAAGGCGTTTGACGTTGTGGGAGAGCGTGTCGGGTTTGCTGGTGATGCCGTCCATGATGTGATGTATTCCTCCGGGTTGAAGCAAAAGTCTAACTCAAGCGATTTGCGGCGGATCGGGGTTCCTGCCTGATTGAGGTGTTTCAGGGTGACATCGTGGTACGGGGTGTTTGCCCCGGCCGGAACCCCTGCAGCCATCATAGGCAAGTTGAATTCCGAACTTGCGGCAGCCTTGAAAGCGCCGGCGGTTACCAAGCGATTGGTGGCATCAGGCGCGGAAGCTTCGGGCAAAGGACCGGCTGATTTTGCGAAACATGTGAGTTCTGAAATCAGGAAATGGGCAGAGGTGGTCAAGGCGTCGAACGCAAAGGCTAATTGATGGTGAAATTGCTTTCGCCCCGGTTCTCGGGGTGAAAGCAGAACTCTATTGAGGGAGTAGTTGCCCCGGAGTCCCCCTTGATCGTGGGTCGTCCTCCATAACCCGCTAGAAACTGAAGCACGGGATCAAGGCTCAGTTAGAATATAAAAGCACGGCAAATACATCGGCCTGCCCGGGCTGATGGCTGACTGATTCCTTGAGGAGGGGTTCCGATGGCACGCTCCAGAAAGCGTCCGGAAGAGTTGCGCAGTCACCGCTGGTTCGGTACCCGCGGTCTGCGCTCTTTCACCCATCGTTCACGCGCATTGCAGATGGGTTACACGATCGCCGATTTCGCCGGCAAGCCGGTGATCGGCATCATCAATACCTGGAGCGACATCAATCCCTGTCATGCGCATTTCCGTACCCGCGCCGAGGAAGTGAAGCGCGGCGTGTGGCAGGCCGGCGGATTTCCGCTGGAAATGCCGGCGATCGCGCTGGCCGAACCGTTCCAGAAACCATCGACGATGCTTTACCGCAACATGCTGGCGATGGAGACCGAGGAACTGCTGCGCGGCTACCCGGTCGACGGCGCAGTGCTGATGGGTGGCTGCGACAAGACCACGCCGGCGCTGATCATGGGCGCGATCTCGATGGGGTTGCCGTTTCTCTATATGCCTGCGGGACCGATGCTGCGCGGTAACTGGCATGGCGAGCCGCTGGGTTCGGGCAGCGATTCGTGGAAATACTGGGCTGAACTGCGCGCCGGCAACATCACCGAACAGGAATGGGACGAGGTGGAAGCAGGCATCGCGCGTTCGTACGGCCACTGCATGACCATGGGTACGGCATCGACGATGACTTCCTCGGCAGAGTCGCTGGGACTGACCCTGCCCGGTGCGGCGTCGATCCCGGCGCCGGATGCCAACCATCCGCGCATGGCGACCGCCAGTGGACGGCGCATCGTCGAAATGGTGTGGGAGGATCTGAAGCCTGCCGAAATCCTCACGCCCAAGGCCTTCGACAACGCGATCACCGTGGTGCACGCGCTGTCGGGATCGACCAATGCGCTGATTCACCTGGTGGCGATGGCGGGACGCGCCGGCATCGATCTCAAGCTGGACCGCTTCGACGAACTGGCGCGGAAAACCCCGGTGCTCGCCAACATCCGTCCCGCGGGACAGAAATACCTGATGGAGGATTTCTATTACGCCGGCGGGCTGCGCGCGATGATGACCGAGCTGAAGGATCTGCTCAATCTCGATTGCCTGACCGTCAACGGCCGCACCCTGGGGGAGAACCTCGAGGGCGCGAAGATCTTCAACGATGACGTGATCCGTCGCCGCGGCAATCCGCTGTCGGCGAGCGGTGGCCTTGCCGTGCTGCGAGGAAACCTCGCACCCGACGGCGCGGTGATCAAGCCCACCGCGGCTGAACCGCACCTGCTCAAGCACACCGGGCCGGCGGTGGTATTCAAGAACTACGACGATCTCTACGCGCGGGTCGACGACGAGAACCTGAAAGTCGACGAGAACTCGGTGCTGGTGCTGCAGAACGCCGGTCCGCAGGGCGGCCCCGGCATGCCGGAGTGGGGACAGTTGCCGATCCCGAAAAAGCTACTGCAGAAAGGCGTACGCGACATGGTGCGCATCTCGGATGCGCGAATGAGCGGCACTTCGTACGGCGCCTGCGTGCTGCACGTGGCCCCCGAGGCCTACGTCGGGGGGCCGCTGGCGCTGGTGCGCGACGGCGACCTGATCGAACTCGACGTCGAGGCGCGCAAGCTGGAGCTGAAAGTCAGTGCTGCGGAACTGGCGAAGCGCAAAAGCGAATGGAAGCAGCCGGCGCCGCATTACACCCGCGGCTACGGCGCGATCTATACGCAGCACATTACCCAGGCCAACAAGGGCTGCGATCTGGATGTCCTACACCACGGTGATCCGACCCCGGATCCTGAGGTTGTTCATTGATCCCAGCCTAATTACGCAAAGGAAGCGCAACCATGGATTTACCCGTCAACGCATTCAAGAAGGCCATCAAGGCCGGCAAGCCGCAGATCGGCATCTGGTCTAGCCTGTGCAGCCATATTTCCGCGGAAGTGCTGGCCGACGCCGGCTTCGACTGGGTGCTGCTCGATACCGAGCATTCGCCGAACGAACTGCCGATGGTGCAGAACCAGATGGACGCGATGCTCGCCGGCAGCACTGAAGCCATCGTGCGCCCGGCATGGAACGACACGGTGCTGATCAAGCGCTATCTCGATGTCGGCGCACGTACGCTGCTGATCCCGTATGTGCAGAACGTCGAGGAGGCCAAACGCGCGGTGGCTGCGACGCGTTACCCGCCGCAGGGCGTGCGTGGCGTGTCCGGGTGCACGCGCGCCAACCGTTACGGCAGGATCAAGGATTATTTCAAACGCGTGCATGACGAACTATGCGTGCTGGTGCAGGTGGAAACGCTGACTGCGATGAAGCAGATCGAGCAGATCGCCGCAGTCGAAGGCGTCGACGGCGTGTTCATCGGCCCCAACGATCTCGCCGCCGACATGGGCCATCTCGGCAACTGGCAGCATCCCGACGTGTGGAAGGTGATGGAAGACGCAGCGAAACGCATCATCAAGGCCGGCAAGGCGCCGGGCATACTGGTCGGCGAAGCGGACGGCCAGCGCTGTCTGGACATGGGCTACCTGTTCGTCGCGGTGGGTTCCGACCTGGTGATGCTGGCGCGCGGCACGGAGGCGCTGGCGGCCAAATTCAGGAAGAAATAACGGCGTGGCGATGATCGCCGATTATTAAATTAATGTTTAAAAACATGCACTTAAAAAGATCAGGGGTCGGCGGCACGGGATGATGAAGCCGGCTTCAGTGCTGACGGCGGCCGTGGTGATCGCAGCCGCCGTCATTTTTTTGCTGCCGGCGCCTGCCGGTGTGGCGACGAACACCATGCATGCCGGTGCTTTGCTGGTGCTGGTGATGGGGCTGTGGGCCATCGGCTCGCTGCCCGAGTACCTGGTCGCTCTGCTGTTCTTCGTGCTGGCGATCCTGCTGAAAATCGCCAGTCCCGCGGTGATCTTTTCCGGATTTGCATCCGGCACGCTGTGGCTGGTGCTCGGCGGTCTGGTGATCGCCGAAGCGGTGCGTGCGACAGGTCTGGGCGAGCGCATTGCGCGCACCGTGCTCGGGGACCGAACGCTGGACTACCGGCAACTGGTGTTCGCCGCGGTCGCGGTCTCGGTGGTGCTGTCGTTCCTGATGCCGGCTACGGTGGGCCGCATCCTGCTGTTGGTGCCTATACTCGCCGCGGTGGCGGAGCGTCACGGCCTGAAACCGGGCAGCAGCGGCCACAACGGTGTATTGCTGGCGACGATCCTCGCCACTTTCCAGTGCGGCACCGCGATCCTGCCTGCCAATGCGCCGAACCTGGTGCTCGCCGGCGCAGCAGAGACGCTCTACAACGTGCAGCTGATCTATGCCGAGTACCTGTGGGTGCAGTTTCCGGTGATGGGCCTGGTCAAGGGTGTGCTGATCGCAGTCGTCACCTGCCGGTTGTTCCCGGCGCAGACGCAGACGGCGACTGCCGCCGCGGAATTACGCGCAATGAGCGTCGAGGAAAAGCGCCTGCTGGCGGTACTCTGCACGGCGCTGGCGTTCTGGGCCACGGATTTCCTGCACCACATCCATTCCGGCTGGATCGCGCTGGCGGCGGCGGTGCTGACGCTGATGCCGCGCATCGGCGCGGTGCCGGTGAACCTGTTCCAGGAACGCGTGCGTTTCGGCGCCTTTTTCTACGTCGGCGCGATACTCGGCCTCGGTTCGGTGATGCTGGAGTCAGGCGTCAGCACGGCGATCGGCAATGCCCTGCTCAGCGTCATCGTGCTCGAGCGCGGCGCGGATGCCACCAACTTTGGCATACTCAGCCTGATCGCCACGTTTGCCGGCATGATCACCACCAATCCGTCGCAGCCTGCGCTGCTGGCGCCGCTGGCTGGCCATATTGTTGAAGCCACCGGCTGGCCGATCAAGACCGCGCTGATGACGATTGCCATCGGATTTTCGACACTAATCCTGCCCTACCAGGTGCCGCCGGTGGTGGTGGGACTGCAGGCAGCGCACCTCAGCGTGCGCACGGCGTTGCGGATTACCGCGGTGCTGGCGCTGATCAGCATCGTGGCGCTGATTCCGCTGAGTTATCTTTGGTGGCGCGTCATCGGATATTTCGGGAGTTGAAAATGGACTCACAACTGTTTACGCCGTTGAAAATCGGCAACCGCACCTTGATCAACCGCATCACCGTCGCGCCGATGTGCCAGTACAGCGCCATCGACGGTTCGATGACCGACTGGCACATCATGCATCTCGGT
>Ga0222714_10005222_pt1:10000-12428 | contig 12428 bp, 7 predicted proteins | sample C33_3DmetaG_FD_165048 | JGI IMG/M metagenome (GOLD analysis project Ga0222714, IMG submission 165048) | Estuarine water microbial communities from San Francisco Bay, California, United States - C33_3D | ecosystem: Environmental > Aquatic > Marine > Unclassified | place: USA... | reverse complement strand
AGAGGTATTTACTGCTAGTTCAGAAACCAGAGCGGGCGCAATCACTGCACCACCCATACGATGCATCTGCGCCATTATGAATAGAAGGGAGTAAACAGTAGCCATAAATACAACAAGGCGAATTGCCCTTCTAGCATCAGACTGCTGCGGTGAACTGAAGGGCATTTGTCAGAATTTTCCCATACGCGACATTTCTAGGAAGGTACGCTTTACGGAATTACACTTACGCAAAAATTTTCAACGATCACTTATATCTTTGTTACAACTTGAACAGTAACATTCTTGCAGATCTTTGCAGTAAAATAAGGGACCGGACGTGAGCGAACTAAAAGGAATCATTGCCCCTTTCACCACACCCTTCGCGCCAAGTGGTGAAATTCAATATTCACTAATCCCTCCCCAAGTTGACTGGTTGATCGAAAATGGGGTGCATGGACTTGCTGCTGGGGGGAGCACTGGGGAAGGCCATGCACTGGATAGACAGGAATACTATGAACTCATAGCAAAGACCGCAGATGCAATAGCTGGCAGAGTACCGCTCGTCGCCGGTATCATTGCGAATACAACATCGGAAGTTGCACTGCGTGGAAAGTCAGTTAAGAGCCTCGGTGTTTCCGCTCTACAAATCACCCCACCTTCATACCTATTTAAACCTGATGACGATGCAATGGTAAGGCACTTTCAGGAGATTCACTCCGAGTGCGGGATACCAATTCTAATCTACAACGTGGTTCCTTGGTGTTATCTTTCACCCGATCTTTTGTTGCGAATTATGGATGAGGTGCCCGGTGTTGTTGGCGTTAAGCAAAGTGCCGGTGACATGAAACTTTTTGCAGACCTTCAACGTCGGGCAAAGCCCGAAAACCTAATATTCAGTGCAGTCGATGCCATGTTGTATTCGAGCTACACACTTGGAGCGCGAGGGGCTATTGCAGCGATTTTAACGGCGGCACCTGGGCCATCTGTCAGATTATGGGACGCAGTTAAACGTGAAGATTGGGAAACAGCCCTAGATTTGCATCAGCGGCTAATGCCGTTATGGGACGCAATTGGGTTAGATAACATGCCTTCCCTTTGCAAGTATGCTCAAGGATTGCAGGGATTAAATGCAGGCGTCGCACGCAAGCCAACTTCTCCCGCGACGGAAGCACAGAAGGCAGCAGTACGTTCTGCATTGATTGGCTTAGGCTTGATCAATCGATAGCTAATTGCTGCCCCAGCTTCCGGCCCGAGCACTAAAAAACCCCCTGACCTTTAGGTTAGGGGGTTGATTATTTGGTTGCGGGGGCAGGATTTGAACCTGCGGCCTTCAGGTTATGAGCCTGACGAGCTACCGGGCTGCTCCACCCCGCGTTGGTGTTTTTTTGATTTGAGTGAAGTCTTCCATTTGGAGGGGCTGGCGGCGCCCTACTCTCCCGCGCCTTAAGACGCAGTACCATCGGCGCAGAGGGGTTTCACGGCCGAGTTCGGGATGGGATCGGGTGTGTCTCCCTCGCCATGACCGCCAACCCGTCCAAAGGGAAGCGTGTCACCGCCCTTGTTAGGGCGAGGAGGAATTGAGAGAGAGGGATCGTATGCTTTGGTTGTACTGATAATTCAGAGATGCGATTTTTTTGTGTGCGTTTGATTTCGTTAGGATCATTCCAGAAGATTTCTGGGTTTTGATCCGAGGACGAAGCTCTAGCCTATCGAGCGATTAGGACCGGTCAGCTCCACGCATTGCTGCGCTTCCACACCCGGCCTATCGACGTGGTGGTCTTCCACGGCTCTCAGGCGAGACCTGATCTTGAGGCTGGTTTCCCGCTTAGATGCTTTCAGCGGTTATCCTTTCCCGACATAGCTACCCGGCTGCGCGGCTGGCGCCACGACCGGTCCACCAGAGGTCAGTCCATCCCGGTCCTCTCGTACTAGGGACAGATCCTCTTAAGTCTCGTACGCCCACGGCAGATAGGGACCGAACTGTCTCACGACGTTCTAAACCCAGCTCACGTACCACTTTAATCGGCGAACAGCCGAACCCTTGGGACCTGCTCCAGCCCCAGGATGTGATGAGCCGACATCGAGGTGCCAAACACCCCCGTCGATGGGGACTCTTGGGGGGTATCAGCCTGTTATCCCCGGAGTACCTTTTATCCGTTGAGCGATGGCCCTTCCACTCGGGACCACCGGATCACTATGACCGACTTTCGTCTCTGCTCGCCCCGTCGGGCTCGCAGTCAGGCGAGCTTGTGCCATTGCGCTCGAGCGGCTGATTTCCGACCAGCCTGAGCTCACCATTGCGCGCCTCCGTTACACTTTGGGAGGCGACCGCCCCAGTCAAACTACCCACCATGCAGGGTCCCGGACCCGGTTTCACGGGCCGCGGTTAGACGTCAGGCACAAAAAGGGCGGTATTTCAAGGGTGCCTCCACCCGACCTGGCGGCCGGG
>Ga0222714_10005222_pt1:0-5000 | contig 12428 bp, 7 predicted proteins | sample C33_3DmetaG_FD_165048 | JGI IMG/M metagenome (GOLD analysis project Ga0222714, IMG submission 165048) | Estuarine water microbial communities from San Francisco Bay, California, United States - C33_3D | ecosystem: Environmental > Aquatic > Marine > Unclassified | place: USA: California... | reverse complement strand
AGCGGCAAACTTTGGCCCCCGAATAACTTCAGTCATTGGCGTTGAAACCGTCCCGAATGCAACTGAATTGACGTTGATCCCGTAGCGAGCCCACTCTTTTGCTGCACTCATGGTGATACCAAGTACCCCAGCTTTCGCTGCACCATAATTAATCTGGCCAATTGTTCCCGCAGTGCCGGCTATCGAAGAAACATTAACAATTTGTCCATTACAAATTTCGTCAGCATCTGCCGACTCGGCCCTTTCCTTCATGTGCATGCCAACCGCCTGAAGCGTCAGGTACACGCCTGTCAAATTGACATTGATAACCTCATCCCAAGTTTCACGGGCCATCTTGTGGATCATAGCCGCTCTAACAATCCCAGCATTATTGAAAAGACCATCACAGCCGCCCCACTCATCGGTCATGCGAGAGATAACGCCTTCAGTCATAGATTGATCTGTGACTGAACCTGCTTCTGTTATGCAAGCGTCTCCTAATTCTGCTTTCAAACTGGCCAACCCGTCTCCGTTAAGATCGACAGCGGCAACCTTCCCCCCCATAGCGACTGCTAGCCTGGCAACGCCACGGCCAATTCCCTGGGCTGCTCCAGTCACCATAATTCGGCGCCCCTCAAGGCTGTATGGATTTTTCATGAAAGACTTCCTTCTCTGAGTTTAAATTTTCTTCAAATCAAATTGCGGTGCACTCAAGCTGTCAACGCTAGCATCTCCTGAACTTTCCTTGATAGGAACATCAAATGTCTGCACACACTAATTTCGAACCGAGGCAAAACGCTGAACCAACGTTAAACTTTTTAGATAAAATCTTGCGAAAAAATTTGAAACTAACGAGCCAGCGAACGACTAATAAGCAAACCTAAAATGCCCCCTAGGAAAACTGCAGCGGCAGCTGCAACACCTATTTGGGTCAAAACCTCGTTCATCCAGTGAAGCACGGAAAGAATCCAACTTCTGACACCTAGAAGCTCGCCTTGGATCACCTGGATCAACGTCTCGCCCAGAGAATATGCGAGCGCAAAAATGAATAAAGCTACTACCCCTGCGGCAGCACCTGCAAACATTCCAGAGGGCCTGATCAAGGCTCCAAGAAAGAAACCAACGGCTCCAGACAGAGGCAAAACCTCTCTCCAAAGTCGGAAACTTTCTGGCGCGACCGTAAGAACATGAACTGCGCCAGCAATCACCCCTGCTACAGCAAATGCTGCACCATACCAGCCCCGGCCTATCTTCCTTCGCTTCGACATCTATCTAATCACGCTGGAATGGCTGAGCGAACTTTTGGAAATACTTCCTCAGCCATGAGGTGAAAAGTTTCCAGCGTCTGGCTTTGCGGCATGCCAACGCCCTGCACACTCATGATGATGTGGTTCACGCCAAGTTCCTGATGGTAACGGAGCATCTCCTCTGCAACCTCATCCGGATCACCAACAATGAAACGATCGCGAGCGAGTTCGTCATAGTCCATGGAGATATCTTGATCTCCCTTCGCCATAGCACGATCTTGGCCCCACTCCTTATAAAGGTCATACATTGCTTTAATAAAAGGTGCTGCGACGTTGACTGCTTCTTCGTGTGTCCTTCCACAAAAAACTTCACGGCGAATTGGAAGTTCCTTTGGAAATGGCTTTCCTAAACGATCCAACTCCGCTCTGTAGATATCCATTTGACGCCGCAGGGTCTCAAACTTTTGATGTGGATTGAGATACCAGCAATCAGCAAGACGAGCCGCACGCTTCACAGCGTTATCGACATTAGCGCCCATCCAAATCGGAGGTCTTGGACTTTGGACTAACGGCACAGAAATACGAGCTCCCGCTAACTCAAAATGGGAGCCAGTCATATGAACAGCTTCCCCCGTCCAAAGCTTCTTGATCGCCTCTAAATTTTCCTCAAAGCGCTGAACCCCCTCACCTTTTTTTACGCCGAACCCCCTATACTCGACATCCCTATAGCCAAGGGCACAGCCAAAAATCATCTTTCCGCCAGACATCAAATCCATCGTGGCAAAATAGTCGGCTACTTCAAGCGGATTGTGCAGTGAAAGCAGCACAATGCCAGCATTGAGACGCAAACTCGGCGCTTCCGCCATAACACGAGACAGGTAAGGGACCTGCATCATCTCCCGGTGCGGGTATGTCGAAAAATGTGATCCCTTAGTGATGCTATCATAGCCTAGCTGTTCAAGAAGACGCGCCTGTTCCATCAACTCTTCAAAACGCGCCCGCATATCCTCATCCCAAGGAAAAACTCCGCGCTGCATGACGCCAAATTGCATTGTCTGCGATCTACTTGCAGGCTCTGACATTCTCTTTACTCCAACAGCAACTGCTGAACAGTCATCTTGCGGCTTTCTAGCAACCTTAACTTGGGATAGCGGCAAGGTTTTTAGCTTGAAAGAAAATAGACCACGAACAGCTCACGACAGATACAGAGTAATTTGATCTCAAGACTTAGAATTTTTGCTAGACACCTAGCAGCTCTCCATCAGGCTTTAACAAGGTTTGATGGAAACATATTTTTCCGAGCATCTTCGTCCATTTCGACCTTGAAAGAGTGGGCATCTACCAAAGCCTGAACCCGAAGCGCCGCAGGGCGTGCAGAAATTTCATCTATCAGCCGTTTCAAGTTGGGCATTGCATCTCGTGTCGCCTCGTCGACTACATAGGCTAATCTTGTTGCCCAACCCCAAACAGCCATATCGACGATTGAGTACTTCTCACCAAGCACGTAAGGCCTACTTTCAAGGCGCTTGTCTATTATCCCGTAATGCCGCTTTGCCTCAAAACGATAGCGATTAATCGCATATTCCAGCTTTTCAGGAGCATGATGCTGAAAATGAACAGATTGGCCTGAATATGGACCGATGCCCGTGGCAACAAACATGAGCCACGACAACATTTCACCTCGTTCGGGACCAAAACCTGCTGGAATAAACTGACCAGTTTTTTCGGCTAAATATAGCAAAATGGCATTGCTATCGAAGATCGTAACATCACCATCGACAAGACTAGGTGCCTTAGCATTAGGATTAATTGCTAGATACTCTGGCTTATGCTGGTCTCCCAACCGTCCATCTATGGGGATTGCCTCATACTTAACACCTGCTTCCTCAAGGAGTAGTGCAACCTTCATAGGATTGGGGCCAGTGTTATAGTAAAACTTAACCATCTTTCTGTTATTCCTCAGTTTTTCTCAATTATTTTTGCCAATTCATCAGGCTTGCTTAACATCGGATAATGATCTGTTTCGAGGACATGCCAACGGGCACTAAGGGCGTCGGCCGCTCGGCGAATATGTGCTTCGCCAGGATTTTCAGCCTTTGTACAATAAAGAACATCGGCATCCCATTTTTGATTCCAAAAATTCTTTAGCTTGACTGGTTCATAGAAACAGGCGCGAGGATGCAGAGTACAGCGATCGGCCGCCCAATTCCGGGTCTCTTCCGGCAAATCCTTAAAAAGGCGCCCTACTAAATCATCTCTGTCAGGGCCAAGTCCGAGTTCGTTCTCAACTTTAGATGGACGCTTCACAATATCTCGGATCTTCTCGCCATCCATTAAGGCAAGTGCATCAGCAAAGACTACACGAGCAATTCGGTCTCTCGCTCGTTCCGCAGCAGCAGCCATGACCATACCGCCAGAAGATGTGCCTGCAAGAACGACATCCCTCAAATCTTCGTAGAACAATAATTCAGCAATCTCGGCACCATGTGTTTCGGTTGTGATTCCTGGCCTAAGAGCGTGGGCGCGCTCACCGCAGCCATCCAAAGTTGGGGTGAGCACAGTATGACCTCGTCCACGAAGTTTAGCTGCCACGTCCCGCCAGATCCAACCACCCTGATAAGCCCCGTGTATGAGTACTATGTTTGCCATTTCTTATACTCCTCACCAAATTCTTTGCATCGTGAGCGATTTATAAGGTCGTGAGAAGAGCGCGACCGAATCTCTTCGACAATGTTACGCTCTTCCACTTCCGAAAGGTTTTGGATTTTTCATATGCTCTTCGACACTCTCCTCCCAACGACACTCGTGGGCAGCTACCCCCAACCCAATTGGCTTGTCGATAAGAATATTTTGCTGGGGAGTGGACCTCCACGCGTTCGAATGAAGGAAGTTTGGCGACCTTCTGAAGAGGTGCTTAAGGAAGCCCAGGATGATGCGGCGCTATCAGTGCTGCACGATCTTGAGCGCGCGGGTTTAACTGTTGTTGGAGACGGTGAAGTAAGGCGGGAAAGCTACTTCAATCACTTTGCCAACGCTTTAGAAGGGATAGATATAGATAACCCTGGCGTTGTACCTGGGCGAACAGGCAAGCCCACCACTGTTCCGCGCGTTGTCGGAAAAATCACAAGAACTAAGCCAGTTCAAGTAGAGGAAGTTTCCTTCGCTCGAGCCCACACTTGCCTACCAGTTAAGGTAACCATCCCGGGCCCCTTCACCATGGCAAAAATGGCGCTGGATGAATATTATCGGGATCAAGAAAGCCTGATTATGGCCTATGCAGAAGCGCTAAGGGACGAAATTAAGGATCTGAAGCTTGCGGGTGCCGATGTAATTCAGATTGATGATCCTCATCTCCAAGCCCACCCCGAAGAGGCACGTCGTTTTGGAGTTTCTGCAATCAACCATGTTTTGGAAGATGTCGAGGGCCCGACCATCGTCCACATGTGCTTCGGATATGCATATGTCGTAAAAGAAAAACCAGACGGATATTCCTTTCTCTCCGAATTAGATGCTTGCTCGGCAACTGCAATATCGATTGAAGCAGCTCAACCTAAACTTAATCCTGAAATCTTGGCACGCCTGCCATCAAAGATGATCATGTACGGTGTACTCGACCTTGGCAGCGGGCTGATTGAAACAGCGGATATCGTTGCAGCTCGACTTCGAGGGGCATTAAAGCATATTCCAGCCAATCGACTTATCGCAGCACCAGACTGCGGGATGAAATACCTCTCGCGCGAGACAGCCTTTCAAAAACTTAAGGCCCTTACCGGT
>Ga0222714_10005216_pt1 | contig 12437 bp, 10 predicted proteins | sample C33_3DmetaG_FD_165048 | JGI IMG/M metagenome (GOLD analysis project Ga0222714, IMG submission 165048) | Estuarine water microbial communities from San Francisco Bay, California, United States - C33_3D | ecosystem: Environmental > Aquatic > Marine > Unclassified | place: USA: California... | reverse complement strand
TTGAATGTCGATGACCAACTGTTCACCGGGCAAAAGGTTACCGATACTGGCGTTGTAGAGCCCAGGCCTGCCGGCTTGAACCATGACAGGGGTGTCGCCCGATTCGATGGCTGCTTCGTAATCGCGCTCTGCGGTCTTCTTGGGGAGTACCTGCGCGTTCAGCGTCTTGCCGTTGATTGTGATTTTTAGATCGGTCAACACCGCATCTGTCGACAAGGGGAAGGTGTACGTGACTTCAATCTCGTCATCGCTGTCGTTGCGATAGGTTTGGCTGATCGCGCTGGTCATCACAAAGCCATTGACGGTGGTGGCGATGTGAACCCCCTCCAATACGGGGAGGTGATCACCGCTGGTGGTGACGGTGGGGCCGGCGAGTTCGGGGTTGGCTGCTTCAATCATTTGGATACCTTGGTGATGTGCTGATGTGCGTCGGTGAGGGCCGTGATGAGTTCACGCAGGCCTTCCGGGCTCAGGCGTGCTTCATGCGGATCGATGACGACGGTGATGCCCGGTGCGAGCAATAAGTGGCTTTTGACGGCGACTGAGCCAATCGCGGGAGTGGGGGTGGCGACAGGCGATTCGGCGCCACCAAGAACCAGTCGAATGCGCTCCAGCGAGACGCCCGCTTCACTCAGCTGTTTGATACGTAACAACTGGCTCAAATGGTGCTGCAAGTAATACGAGCCGCGCTTTTCTCCGAGTGGCTTGTCAATCAGGCCGATTTGTAGGTAATAGCGGACGGTCCGCCGAGTGAAACCGGTGGTCGCGCACAGATCGTCGATAGACAATCGCGGTGGTTCAACGTGGGGTGTTTGCATATTGGTACAGTTTTAGTGTTTTAAAAACTGTACCATAAAACGGCATCAACCGAAAGCAGTGCCGTGCGCGCAGCACGGGCCTGTTGATGCGCAGCGGTTTAGCCGCAGATCAACCCGGTAAATCAACCGTTCGGTGGCATGCCCGCTCGGTGCGGTCGAATACGTGAATCAGTGCCTCTGGCAGAACGACATGTACGGCTTGACCGACCGTTTCACGGGCGGTGCCATCGACGCGCACGGTAATCGGGTTGTCTTGCCCGTTGATGTCAACGTAGATGAGTGAGGCTTCACCCAGCTTTTCGATGTGGCTGATAGTGCCGGGGAGGCTGTTGGGCGCGGGCTCAGTGGCCAGTTGCATGTCCTCGGGGCGGCAACCCAGATGGACTGTATCGCCAGCGTTGAGCGTGTGCGTGTCGACGCAGGCTTGCAGGGTCGATGTGCCCATTCTGATCGCGCTGCGCTGTGCGTCTGGCGTGGTGAGCGTCGCCGGCAGGATGTTCATTTTGGGGGAACCGATGAACTCGGCGACAAACAGGCTCGCGGGGCGGTGGTAGAGCGTCAGCGGGCTGCCCACTTGCGCGATGGAGCCGTGGTTGGCGATGCGGTCGCCGGTGTGCAGCAGCACGATTTTGTCGGCCAAGGTCATGGCTTCGACTTGGTCGTGCGTGACGTAGATCATGCTGGCTGAACCAATGCGCTGGTGCAAACGCGCAATCTCCAAACGGGTCTGCACGCGCAGGGCTGCATCGAGGTTAGAGAGGGGTTCGTCAAACAAGAAAACGCGGGGTTCTTTGACGATGGCTCGACCAATCGCGACCCGTTGGCGCTGTCCACCCGAGAGCGCTTTGGGCAGTCGATCGAGCAGGGGGGTGAGTTGCAGCAGTTCCGCCGCTTCATCTACCTTGCGTGCAATGGCCTTTTTGTCGGAACCCAATACTTGCAGGCCAAAGGCCATGTTTTCGCGCACAGTCATGTGCGGGTACAAGGCATAGCTCTGGAAAACCATGGCAACGCCGCGCTTGGCGGGTGGCAGGTCGTTGACGCGCTCGTCCCCAATCAGGATGTCACCACTTGTGATGTCTTCAAGTCCCGCCACCATGCGCAACAGGGTTGACTTTCCGCAGCCTGATGGTCCGACGAAGACACAAAATTCACCGTGTTCGATGACTAAATTGGCATCGTTGATGGTCAAGGCTTGCGGTGTGTAACGCTTGCTGACGTTTCGAAATTCAATTTTTGACATGGTGACAGGGTCTGGTTTTTAGGGCGCCGCGAAAATGCCGCCCCAGGGTTCAAAGTGCACGACACCTTGTTTAATGACAGCACCGCTGACGGCGCTCTCACTGACGGGGTGCGCTTGCGCAAATTCATTGCAGAGTTCCCATTGCACGGGTTCATCGCTGAAGTTGAAGGCGCAGAGCAGCTTTTGTTCGGCAGACTCCCGAACAAAGGCCAGAACTTGGGGGTGCGCTGGCAGGAGGTGCATATCGCCTTTGATCAGCGCGTTTTGTTCACGGCGCCAGTGTAGCAAGTGCTGGTAAAACTTCAGCAGGCTACCCTCGGTGACTTGTTGCTTGTTGACGGCTAATGGCTTATGGGTGCTGGCGACGGGCAGCCAGGTTCGGCCTGAGCCGAAGCCGCCATTTTCGGCGCTGGCATCCCAAACCATGGGCGTTCGGCAGCCGTCACGGCCTTTGAACTCGGGCCACATGGTGATGCCGTAGGGGTCCTGTAAGTCTTCGAAGGCGATGTCTGCTTCTGGCAAACCCAGCTCATCACCTTGGTACAAGCAGGGGGTGCCGCGCACGCTCATTTGGAGCGCTGCCGCGAGTTGCAACAGGCGGGGATCTGGGGTGGCGCCGCCCCATCGTGTGGCGACACGTGTGACATCGTGGTTCGACAGTGCCCAGCAGGGCCAGCCATCGCCAACCACATTTAAAAACCGTGCAAATAGCTGGTGCAGGTAGGGTGCGGTGTGTTGTGTACCCAGTAGGTCGAAGCAATACGCCATGTGGAGTTTGTCGCCGCCGCGTGTGTATTCAGCCATGCGACCGATCCCGTCGTCATCCCCGATTTCACCGACCATGGTGGTGTTGGGGTAGCTGTCGAGCAGGGCGCGCAAGCGCTGCAAGAACGCCAGGTTCTCGGGTTGGCTTTTATCGAATTTGTGCCATTGCCAACCGTAGGGGTTGGCGGCGCTCACTGCTGGGTCCTCGCCGGTTGGGCGTCCCCGCGGCGGGTTGGATTCAAGTGATTTGCTGTGGAAATAGAAGTTTGCGGTGTCAAGGCGATAACCATCTACGCCCAAGTCGAGCCAGAAGCGGACGTCATCAAGCAGGGCTTGCTGAACATCGGGGTTGTGGAAGTTGAGGTCGGGCTGCGACACCAAGAAGTTATGCATGTAGTACTGCATGCGACGGGTGTCCCACTGCCAGGCGCTTCCGCCAAAAATAGACAACCAGTTGTTGGGTGGGCCGCCATCTTCGTTGGCTTCGGCCCAGACGTACCAGTCTGCTTTGGGGTTGTCTTTACTGGTACGGCTTTCGGCAAACCAAGGGTGTTGATCGGAGGTGTGGGACAGGACCTGGTCGATCATGACCCGCAAGCCCAGTGCGTGGGCTCGCTCGACCAGCGCCTTGAAGTCATCTAGGGTGCCGAACATCGGATCGACATCGCGGTAGTCCGAGACGTCATAACCGAAGTCCTTCATGGGCGACTTGAAGAAGGGCGACAGCCAGATACCATCGGCCCCCAGCTGGGCAATGTAGTCGAGGCGTTGCGTGATGCCAGGCAAATCACCAATGCCGTCACCGTTGCTGTCTTGGTAAGACCGGGGATAGATTTGATACAGAACGCCGCCGCGCCACCATTCGTTATTGGGGGCTTTTGAGATACTCATTTGGATTTAGCCTTTAACAGCGCCAGCCGTGAGGCCAGACACGATTTTTTTCTGAAAGAGGAGAACGAGAAGAACCAACGGCAGCGTCACGAGCACCGAGGCGGCCATGATGTTGCCCCACGGAATGTCGTATTTGCTGGCGCCAGAAATCAGTGAGATAGAGACCGGTACCGTGCGCTCGTTGTTGTCGAGTACGAAAGTCAGCGCAAATAAGAACTCGTTCCACGCGGCGATGAATGCCAATAATCCGGTCGATACCAAAGCGGGCCACAGCAGTGGCATGAACACGTCTTTGATGATGCGGAAGGGGCCGCAACCGTCCATGATGGCGGCCTCTTCAAGCTCTTTGGGTAGCTGCTTCATAAAGGTGGTGAGCACCCACACCGTGAATGGCAGGGTGAAGATCATGTAGGGCAACACCAAGCCCAGCGCCTTGTTGTAGATGCCCAATGCGCGGATGAGCTCGAACATGCCCGCCAACACCGCGACTTGCGGAAACATCGAGACAGCCAACACCGTGGTGAGCAGCAAGCCGCGCCCCTTGAAGCTGATGCGCCCCAAGGCATAGGCGGCGCTCACGCCAACGAGTAATGACAGGGCCACCACCAAGACGGACACCATGATCGAGTTCAGGATGTGGCGACCGAAGGGTTGCTCGGCGAGGGTAAACAGAGAGATGTAGTTTTTCAGTGAGACGCTGCTGGGCAGTAAGCTGGGGTCAAACAGCGCTGAGCCACTCTTGAAAGACGTTGAGATGGCATACACGAACGGAAACACCGACACCACGACAACCAATGCTGCCAGCGCGTAGATCGAAAAGGTTGCGAAGCGACTGCGATGCATCAGTCTTCTCCCAATTTCATGCGTCCGATGCGGATGTAGGCAACCGTGCACAGGCCGATGATTAAGAACAGGGCGGTGGAGGCCGCCGAGCCGTAGCCCATGTAGCCGTTATCAACCATCTCACGGCGCACAAAGCCAGACATACTGATGGTGCTGTTGCTGTTCGAGGTGAGGACGTAGATGAGGTCAAAAATGCGCAATGCGTCAAGCAGGCGGAAAATAACGGCGACCATCAAAGCCGGTTTAATCAATGGCAGCGTGACGCGCCAAAACAAGCGCAAGGGGTGAACGCCGTCGACGCGGGCGGCTTCGTAGCAATCTTTGGGTAGCACTTGTAGCGCGGCTAATATAAGCAGCGCCATGAAGGGTGTGGTCTTCCAGACGTCAACAGCGACGACTGTCCACAAGGCGAAGTCAGGGTCAGCGGTCCATGCCACTTTCTGCGCGACGAGTCCGAGGTCATAAAGCCATTGGTTGATGACGCCGAATTGATCGTGCAGCATCCAGCCCCACATTTTTGCGGAGACGATGGTTGGGATGGCCCATGGCACCAATACGGCTGCGCGGACCCAGGCGCGCCCTTTGAATTCTTGGTTGAGTAACAAAGCGACACCAAGACCCAACAGGGTTTCTATCGTTACAGAGACGACAGAAAACTTGAGGGTGTTGATGATCGAAATACCCCAATCGCTTTCCCAAAAGCCATCGGTGTAATTGGGGTTGGCGAACAGCCCGTATTCGCCAAAGTAGTTTTCGAGACCAACAAATTTCGCCGCATCGAGATCATTGATGTTGGCATCGGTCAGGCTAAACCAAATGGTTCGCCCGAGCGGCCACAACGCGACCACAATCAGGACCAATAGCATTGGCGATAGGTAAAGCCATGCGGTTCTGGTTTTTTGGTTCATTGTGGTGCTCGGGCCGCTCGTTTAGGCGATGACTTACCAGGTCTTGCCGCGGCGGACTTGCTTGAGCTTGCCCTCAAGCTTCTTCAGGCTGTCCTCTGCATTGGTTTTGCCTGACAGTACATCGTGGGTGGCATTCCAGAAAGCGGCTGACACTTCGGGGTACTTCAGACCCGTTGCCGTAGCGGGACGCGGCACAGCGTTGGTGAACACGTCGTACAGGCTACCGAAGAATGGGTTGGCGGCCAACACGTCTTTGTCTGTGTAGAGCGATGCGATGGTGGGGTTGTAAGACCCTTTAATGGCGCGCTCTTTTTGGACTTCAGGGCTGGTCATGTACATCACCAAAGATGCGGCTGCGGCTTGGTTCTTCGAGTACTTTGAAACCGCTAATTGCCAGCCACCCAACGTCGCGGCATTCTTGCCGTCAGCGCCGCCTTTAGGCAGTGCAGACACGCCAATCTTGCCGGCGATTTTGCTGTCTTTGCCGTTACCCAGCGACCAAGCGTATGGCCAGTTGCGCATGAAGGCGGCGTTACCGTTTTGGAACACGCCACGCGCTTCTTCTTCAGCGTAGTTCAGCACGCCTTGCGGTGCGATGGTGCCGATCCATGAAGCTGCTGTATTCAGCGCTTTGACTGCACCGGGGTTGTTGACAGTGATATTGCCGTCCGCATCAACGATGTTGCCGCCGTTGTAGCTGGTCAACCATTCCACCGCATCACAGGTCAAGCCTTCATAGGCCTTGGCTTGGAATACGAAGCCTTGGAAATCATTGTTGCCCGCAGCGCGCTCACCGTCTTGGATTTTCTTGGCGACAACGGCTAACTCTTCCCAGGTGGCAGGCGCCTTGGCGTTGTACTTTGCGAGCAAGTCTTTGCGGTAATAAAGCAGACCGGCATCGGTGAACCAAGGCATTGCCAGTAGTTTGCCGTCAACGGTGTTGTTTTTCACGATGGCGGGGAAGTGGTTTTTCTCAGCGCCGTTGCTGTACTTCGACAGATCGACCAGGTGATCTTTGATCACGCCAGGCCAAACCACGTCGACGTTGATAACGTCGAGATCGGTCGATTTCGCGGCAAACATCTGGCGGAACAGTGCCAGGATGTCAGTCGTGGAGTTGGGGATGGTGAAGAGTTTGACTTCGTTGCCAGTTTTGGCTGCCCACTCGGATGTGTGCTTTTTACAGAACTCAAAGTCTTGACCGACAGAGCCGCAAGAAATGGTGATGGTTGCGGCTTGCGCGCTGGCCATGAGGGCGACGGGCGCGATGGCTGCCAAGATGGCAGATTTCAATTTGAAAGTCATGGATGTCTCCAGTAAGGGTTAGGTGCTTCGGCGACCAGACGTCTGAATTTCGCCGACATTTGAGATTAAATTTAAAATGCAATCGATTGCAAATTGGTAAAAACCCTTATAGATAATATTTTGGTATGCATTAAGTGAGCGATGTGCTTTCCCGGGCTACCAGTGTGGTGGGCAAGGTGATGGAGTCGACGTCCGCGTTTTGCAATCGCTGTCGCATTAACGCGACCATTGCACGTCCAGCTAATTCCGTTGGTTGCCGAATCGAGGTGAGCGTCGGATGGATGTGCGTCGATAGGGGGATATCGTCGTAGCCCACGACTTTGACATCGCGGGGGACTTTCAGCCCTCGCTCCTGCAGTGCTGCAATGATCGTTAGGGCGGCGACATCGCTGGTCGCGAACACCCCGTCAAATTCGATCTTTTGGTCGATCCATTGACCGATGGCCGCACGCAGGGCCGTGTCACCAAACAGCAAGGGCATGTAAAGACGAGGGTCAAAGGACTGTCCCACATCGGTCAACGCTTTGACAAAACCGGCATGACGCATCTGGACCTCCGGGTGGTTGATGTCGCCTAAAAATGCGATGCGTTTGCAGCCGGCTTGTACCAAGTGCTGCCCAGCCAAAAAGCCCCCTTGAAAGTTGTCGCCGCCGACCACAGGGTAGTGACTGTCTGGCATGCGCGCACCCCATACAACCATTGGCGTACCGCGGTCATACAAGTCGTTGAGTTGGCTGTGATTGGTTAATTGACCAATGACCAGCAAACCAGCCACTTGGCCGGTTTCGTAGAGCGCCGCAAAATTTTTCGCGCGATCGGGGGTGACGCGCGTGAGCAGCATGTTCATGTCGAGCTCATCGAGTGCGTCTGCGATGTGTCCGATCAAGCTGAGTATGAAAGGGTCGGATATGGACTGCTTGCTCTCGCCCATGATGACCAATCCCATGGTGGGAATATCGCGCTTGCGCAGGCTGGCGGCACTTTGGTTGACTTGATAGTTCAGGCTCTGCGCCAGTGCCTGAATTTTTTGGCGCGTGGCCTCTTTGATCAGCGGGTTGCCAGCGAGCGCGCGCGATACGGTCGAGGTCGACACACCAGCCAAGCGGGCCAGATCGGCCATTTGGTAGCGATCGTTGGACTTGGGCGTTAGGAGGGTATCGGTGGGGCGGGGGTCTTTACGGCTGGCCATTGCAAAACGCTTGCGTCTGTTTGAACTAGCTCACAGACGGCAAGGTGGTTCGGTTCTCGGTCATGGCCTTGGCATCTGCGCCTGCGGGTTCTGAGCCAGCCGAGAGTCGGCGCTCGGCACGCAAGCGTCTGAAGCTTTTTTTACCATTTTTAAGCCAGCCGAGTTTAACCCACCGTCGCCACATGAGGAAGCCACGCAGGCACTCGTCAAGGACGTAGATGCACCAGATGCCAATCAGCCCAAACCATTGACCAAACCAATAAGAGCCAAACCCTAGGATGAAGACGATCGACGCGACGCTGACGGCAAGCGGGTAGTGCAAGTCACTCACGGCGCGCAACGACGCCAACACCACCATGTTGAATACGCGCCCCAGCTCTAGGAAAACCGATAGCCACAACAACGTACACGCCATGCTGATCACGTGCTCGTCTTTGGTGAAAAGCGGCATGTACCAGGGTGCGAATATGGCGGCGACTAAGACCAAGGTGCCTGATGCGATCAGGCCGCTGCGTGCGCCTTTGACGACCACCGCGTAAGCCTCCTTGAATTGACCCGCGCCCACCATGCGACCCGCCATGATTTCGCAGGCCCACCCAATCGACAGGCTGATGAGCGCGACGTATTTGAGTGTTTGCAGCGTGTAGGCGTGGGTGGCCAACTCGGCGACGCCCAGGCGCGCTGTCGCGGCAAGAGAGACCAGGAAGGCCAACCGGTAGCAAAGCTCTAGGGTGGCGCCGGGTATGCCCACTTTGAGTACTGGCTTTAGGATGTGCGCCGGCACGCGCCACCAATGCTCACGCTGCGGTTTGAGGGCTAGTTTGGATTGCCAGAACCACAGGTGTGCGGTGACGCCCAAGGCACGGCTGATGAAGAAGGCGATGGCGTAGCCGTTGAGCCCCATGCCTGACCACCCCCAAAAACCCAGCATCAGTAGCCAAGCCAATAGCAGGTGGGTGCCGTGCATGACCACCATCACCATGAAGGATTCTTTGGCCAGCAAATTGGCGCGCAGGTAGGACGCCATGCTGAGGTTGTAGGCATCGAGGATCAAGGCCGGTGCCAACAAGATCATGTAGGTTGTGGCGATGGGCCTGACTGCATCGGGTGCGTTGAGCGCGGTCAGGGTCAAGCCGTTGCCGAACATCATCCACAACGCCGCTATGACACCCACCCACGTGCTGGCACCCAAGCCGCCGAGCGCTGTGGCCTTGGCCGCGGCGATGTTGTTGCTGCCGAGCTGTTGGGTGACGCCAATGCCCACGCCGATGGCCAAAATACGGAATAAAACAGCGAGGGATTCTTGGACTTGTTGGGTCAGGCCAAAGGCGCCGGCGGCGGCATCGGAGGTCTGTGAGGCCAGGTACAGGCCGCACATGGCGACGCTGATACCGAGTAGAAACTCGCCCACGATGGGGACCGCGATTGCATTTAAGCTGGGGCGAATATAGGCGGTATTGGTGCTGTTGCCGCGCATGGTGGCTTAAATGGCTCGGTAAAAAAAGTCTGTCTGATGTTAGCGCTCCTGACAGCTTCACCAAAGGTTTTCTCGTAATATCAGCACGAGTCGTTGTTTCAAATCATCAAATTGATCGGAGTCTCCATGAGCTTTTGTTTCCCGCCCGCCGCGACGCGCAGCTTGGCTATCGCTGGACAGACGGAACGTTTCCCCGTCAACCGTATTTTTTGCGTGGGGCGGAACTACGCCGCGCATGCCATTGAGATGGGCAAAGATCCCACACGCGAGGCGCCGTTCTTTTTCATGAAGCCGCCACAAGCCATCATCGATGCCAGCACGCCGCAGGGTATGACCTATCCCCCCATGACTAAAAACCTGCACCACGAGATTGAGCTGGTGGTGGCGATTGGCAAGGGTGGTCGTGACATCAGTGTGGCGGATGCCTTAAACCACGTGTATGGCTACGCGGTCGGTTTGGATATGACGCGCCGCGACTTGCAGGGGGAAGCCAAAGACAAGGGCCGCCCTTGGGAGTTTGGTAAAGCGTTTGCCGAGTCGGCACCCATCGGTACGCTGCGCACCGTGAGCGAGATCGGCCACCCCAGCAGCGCCACGATTGCATTGACGGTGAACGGGCAGCCGCGCCAGTCATCGAATATTGACCAATTGATTTGGTCGGTCGCCGAGTCGATTGCCCAACTGTCTCAATATGAAGCGTTGGAGCCTGGCGACTTGATCATGACGGGCACACCAGAGGGTGTGGCCGCTGTGGTCAAGGGTGACGTGATGAACGGTCGGGTCGACGGGATCGGCGAGATCACCGTGACCGTGCGTTAATTCAGCTCGGCGATCATTTCGATTTCAACGCAGCATCCCATCGGGAGCTGCGCCACACCGAAGGCGCTGCGCGCATGCGCGCCGACGGTGGGGCCGAATACCTCGCCCAACAGTTCTGAGCAGCCGTTGGTGACGAGGTGATGCTCGGTATAGGTGGGGGCCGAGTTGACAAGGCTCATCACTTTCACGATGCGCTTGACGCGGTTTAAATCACCGCCTGTGGCCGCATGCAGCGTGCCCATGAGATCGATGGCGACGGCGCGTGCCGCTTGCTGGCCGGTCGCGGTATCGGTGTCGGTGCCCAATTGGCCCACCCAAGGCGCGCCATTCTTTTTTGCAATGTGTCCGCTCAAAAACACCAGTTGGCCAGACTGCACGAAGGGCACGTAGGCCGCAGCAGGCACCGCAACGGGTGGTAATTCAATGCTCAATGCTTGAAGTCGATCGTAAACACTCATAGGTATCTCCTGTAAATAGCGCTTAATTCTAGGGGAGAGGAGGGCCCTTGCCCCAAGTGACGCCCCAGCCCCCCGAGCGATCTGCACGAAGAACCTTTGGATTGATCGCGCCCGCGTTCATCATTGGCACGGCTGCCGTGGTTGCGCAGTCCAGTCTTTACGACCTGATGACCTATGTGCTGCTGGGGGCGATGTTCACAGGCGTTTGCGGTTTTGGGTTGTGGCGTGACCGAGGGCGCACGCGCCAAGCGGTTTGGCTTTTATGCGCCGTGTTTGGTTTGGGCTTTGTGAATGCGGGTGTTCAGGGTGCTCTTCGAAATGCCGCGAGCCTGCCACCGGATATGGCGGGGATTGATCTGCGCCTTCAGGGTGACGTGGTGTCCCTGCCAGTCTTGGCTGCCGATGGCCGCTCGGTCAGGTTTGATTTTGCGGTGTCGCAACGCCGAGATACAGCGGGGCAGTGGGTGCCGTGGCCGGTTCGTTTGCAATTGACGCATTACAGCGGTCGCGATACCGTGGCGCCCGCTGCAATCACTGCGGGCTCGCGTTGGACTTGGACGGTTCGCCTCAAAGCCATTCACGCCTTGCGCAACCCGGGTGGGCGCGACAGTCGTTTGGCGCCGTGGGCCGAGGGGATGACAGGGCGGGGCTACATTCGGTCATCACCCGCACCTCGGCAAGAGGCGAGCGATGGCCACACGTGGGTGCGTTTGCGTGCGTCGGCGCAGCAGGTGGTGTTGGATCGGCTGGCGGCTTCACCACGTGTTGCCGGACTTGCCGCCGCATTGACCGTGGGTGACCAAGCCGCCATTCAGCGCGACGATTGGACGTTGTTTCGGCTCACGGGTGTTGCCCATTTGGTCAGCATATCGGGCTTGCACATCAGCTTGTTCGCTTGGGTTGCTGCGGGTGTTTTTGGTGCGTTGTGGCGGGGTGCAGTCAGCCTTGGCGTGCCACAGATCGGCCGCGTCAGACAGGCGGTTTGGGCGGGGTTGGGCGCGCTGGTGCTGGGAACCGCATATGCGGCGTTCGCTGGCTGGGGCTTGCCGGCGCAGCGCACGGTGGTGATGCTGGGGTGTTTCATTGGCCTCAAGCTGTTGGGTGTGCGATGGCCGTGGTGGTGGGTATGGCTGCTGGCCATGGCGTTGGTTTTATTGATCGAGCCGTGGGGGCTGGTGCGCCCGGGGTTTTGGCTCAGCTTCATTGCGGTGGCGACGCTGTTCAGTGACCGGCGGGTGACCGAAGGGGTGGGCAAAGGGGGCATCTTGCAACGCGCGTGGGATGTGTTGCGCGTGCAGTGGCGCTTGACGCTGGTGTTGGCTCCTCTAACATGGCTCTTTTTTAGCCAAGTGGCGTGGGTGGGTTTGGTCGTTAATTTGCTTGCCATTCCGTGGGTGACGTTTCTGGTTTTGCCGCTTGCATTCGCCTCGGTGCTTACGGATGCGTTGGTGGCACCACTGGTTTGGTCGGGTGAGTTGTTTTTCGAGGGGCTGGCGTGGGCGGCGGCTGCACCGCTTGGGTTGTGGCAACCCGCTGCTTTGCCGCTGCCCGTGGGGATTGCGATCGCCGCTTGGTTGATGTTGGCCATGCAATGGCCGCACCGAGCAGGCCAAGCGCTCATGTTTGCCGTGTTACTGCCGGTTGCGATGTACACGCCAGCGCGCCCGCCTGTGAACGAATTTGAGGCCTTGGCTTTTGATGTTGGGCAGGGCAGTGCCATT
>Ga0222714_10005214_pt1 | contig 12441 bp, 28 predicted proteins | sample C33_3DmetaG_FD_165048 | JGI IMG/M metagenome (GOLD analysis project Ga0222714, IMG submission 165048) | Estuarine water microbial communities from San Francisco Bay, California, United States - C33_3D | ecosystem: Environmental > Aquatic > Marine > Unclassified | place: USA: California... | reverse complement strand
AGTATGAGGACATCGTTTTTTGTAATACTTTTTTGTATTGACAACCAACATTTTTTTAGTATAATTGTTTTGTTAAAGTTTTGAAAACGGGTCACATATGAAATAGTTTCCTGTTTTTCGCAAGCTCTAAAATATACAAACATACTAACACCTAATAAAAAATTAGTGCTCAAACTTTTTTGAGCACTTTCAATTATTACTATAAATAATCTATAGGGTCGTAGCAAGCAAAATTTTAATTTTTTTGCTTGCTAGGTTTATTTGCTGGCTTACGGGGAGGTAATTCTTTTAGTAGTTGTTCCATACGTAGCCTTTGTTTACGTTTTGTTCGAACCTCTCCTTGAATACGCTCTTCTCGTCGACGCTGACCTTTACTCTTAAAATACTCTCGTTCACGGAGTTCTTGATAGAGTCCTTCGCGATTAAGTTTGCGCATTAGTGCTTTATAGCTGCGCATCGGGTCGCCATTATATTTTCTAGTGTTTACTTGCATTATATTCCTGAGTCTTGCACCCACTGTAGGACGCGGGTAAAATTTTGTTTGCCGTTTAAACTATAACCTAGTTTATCGTTTTTTAGTATAGCAAAGCTAGGGGCATACTTAGCCCCATACTGTTGGCTAGCGCTATTAAAATCTAACAGTTCAGCCGGATAGCCTAGTTTAACAAGTTCTGCTACTTGTTTTGCTATGGCTTTTTGTGTTAGGCTATCATAAATACCAATTATTTTCATTGTATACCTCACAACCTTTATTATAGGTGAAAAAAATATAAAGTCAAATAAAAAATTAAGGAGAAGAGATTATGGCTCAAAAAGGTCTTAATACTTGGAAATTTCATCAAGTTGTGCGAGAGTCTCCTAATTTAGCAAAGTGGAATCCTAACTTAGCTATTGATTGGATGGAAGATGTTTTTTCTAGTATCCAAAATGAGACACAACAAAAAAGATGGAACCAATCAGCAGAAAAAATTAACTTTACAATTGACTTTTTGGAAAATTCTGGTAAAGTGAAACATGAAGATTACTGGGGACACAGATTAGCAAAGTCCCGACGTTTAAAAATTAACCCTAAACTTAATCAACCAACCTAAAGGAAACACATGAACTACTCTACTTTTGAAATTGAGTTTTTTGAACTTGCTACTCTTTTGAAACAACCTCTTAACGCAGACTCAATTCAAAGTCTTAAAAAGACACTGCTAAAACTAAATAACCCTACCTACTACCGTAAGTATACTAGCAGTCATCCGGCAGCAGTCTATGGCTACTACCAAAATAAAATTCTAAATCCTATTTTAGCAGCAGTTTCTGAGATGCTAATAATTTTAAAAGATAACAGTGAAAAAACTGGAGAGCTACTGCAACGAGAGTACTCTTGGGCTTTTCATCGGTATCCTGAATATCAGCAGCTGGAGCAGCGTAATGCCTGAAGGTCCTGAATGCACTACTGTTGCAGTACAATTACACTCTATCTTAAAAAATGCTTACTTAACTGATGTTTCAATTCTTTCTGGAAGATATATTAAAACTCTTCCAGAAGGTTTTGAACGTCTTAGCGAACGACTTCCCTTACAAATACTCGGAGTACGTAATAAGGGTAAGTTTATCTATATGCAACTAGAGCGTGACTGGAATGTATTTATTACTCTAGGTATGTCAGGCTCTTTTAAGATTAGCACTAATCCTTATGCTAGAGTGCAATTTGACTATCTCCACGATACTGGAGCGACTCAAGTTGAAAATCGAGTGTTTTACAGTGATATGCGTAATTTTGGGACACTGAAGTTTGTGCAAGGTCAAGACGTATTAGAACAAAAACTAGCCTCTATTGGACCTGATATGTTAAACGCCCCGTGTAGTGAAGAACAGTGGCTAAACCTTTGTGAACGCTATAAACGCAAAAGTCTAGTTAACTTCTTAATGACACAGAGTGTCGTCAGCGGAGTTGGCAATATCTATAAGAGTGAAAGTTTATTCTTAGCAAGACTGCATCCTGCTAGAACTGTTTCTTCGTGTTCGCAAGAAGAGCTACTCGAACTGTACAGGGCAGTGTTACAAGTGCTTAAGATTGCTTATGAAACTGGTGGTTCTACTATTCGTAACTATTCAGATGTCTATAACTCTGAGGGTAAGTACGCTCGATACGCTTCAGCAGTTAAAGAAATTGCAGATGCTCGACTAGGTAAAGTAATGGTATATGGTCAAAAAACTGACCCGTATGGCAACCTTATCAGTCGAATCACTCTAGACGACAAACGAACTACTCACTATTCCCCAGTTTTACAAAAATAGTTTTTGACTTTATAGAGCGTCTACGCTATAATAGTTGTATAAACCCAAAAGCCAGGAGAAGCTCTATGGACGAAATTTCTAGTATTCGAGAGGATTTAAAAGATATCTCTCGTAGGCTTCAAACTGCCGAAACAACGCTAAAAGTAGAAGAAGCTACCCGAGCAGAACGGCATCAAAGTATGATAGACCGTTTTGAACGCCTAGAGTCGCGTTTAGATACCTTAGAAGAACAAATCTCGAATGATATGTCAGAGATTCTTAAACATATTAATGCGCTACAAGAACTAGCCACCCAAGGTAAGACTAGTTTACGTACGCTTTGGGTAATAGGCGGTCTAGTAACTGGTGGTTTAGCACTTTTAGCTTCCTGGCTGAGATGATTGAACAAAAATTATTTGAATATATAAAACAGGTAATTGCTTCTGGACCCGCAGATATTGTATCTGAGGAGTTTGAATCTATTAGTCATAGTTCTTTTGAGCTTGTAGAGCCTCGAGAAATAGACGAGGATGAAGATGAAGAAGAGGATGACGAAGAGTGGGAAGACCTATCTCGTTATATCGGAAGCGTTAATCTATTTATTGCAGCGGCCTTGGTTTGTGACGAAGTCACGCAGGGTCGCTCACTACAAAAACTTAATAAAACAGATTCAGTCAAATTTGAATCTGCTTGGAGGTCTGTAATAAACCAACTCAAAGATGAGAGGTTTATTAGAGAAACTCAACCAGTAGCTCATAGTAAAATTAAGCTAGTGGTTGATAATGATAAGCTGCCAAATATTGGGGCTTAAATAATTTCTTGCTTAAAAAAGGAGAAAGCTAATGACAGGCTTAACAGTAAACACACTATTTCCACGCTCAGCATTTGTAGGTTTTGACCACTTACTCGACGAACTCGATAGAGTAGCAAAACAAGCAAATGACCACTACCCACCTCACAATATTGTAAAAACAGGTGAAGGTGAGTACCTAATTGAACTAGCTATTGCTGGGTTCCATAAAGATGAACTCTCTATCGAAGTTAAAGATAGAACTCTAGTTGTCAGAGGTGAGCACGTTTCAAAAGGTCGCGAGTATATTCATAGAGGAATTTCCACTAAAAAATTCCAGCGTACCTTTAGGCTGTCTGAACACGTTCACGTTAGCGGAGCAGACATTCAGGATGGCATTCTTGCAATTGAGTTGAAGTATGTTATCCCCGAAGAAATGCGTCCTCGTGTAATTCCAATTGGTAAAAGCGAGGTAGTCACACATGACACATTTAATCTTAACACTCAACAACCTACAAAAACCCGTAACTGATGGTTTAGTGGGAATTTATATGAAAATCGGTAATCTCTTTGATGCTTTTATGAGTTCAAACTTTATGAAAGCATGGGAAGAGGCGGCACGTAAGCGTGCTCAGTACTATGAAGCTCAGTATACTATTAAAGAGTTATCAAGACTTTCAGATAAAGATTTAGCAGATATCGGTATTTCACGTGGTGAAATACAGGATATTGCTTATAATAGTACTTATCGTTCATAAGTGTTGCTACTTAATAAGCACGCGAGGGGCCAACGGTTAGCCCCTCATTAATATTTATTTTATGAGGGGTATATGAAATACTTAACCTTATTACTATTTTATCTTTGCACTGTAGTAGCAAGTTCGGCTAGTTTTGTATTTCCTCTTGGAAACAATAGTGAATGGTATATGGGACTAATCCATCCGTGGTTTTCTCCCCCAAATTGGTTATTTGGACCTGTTTGGACAACTCTTTATGTTTTAATAGCTGTTAGTGCTTGGCGTTTAATGTACGCATTTCGCAGCGAATGGAAAGCATTAGCAATTAGTCTTTGGTCTCTTCAAATGGGATTAAATACGATTTGGACTCCTATATTTTCTGGAGCACAAAATCTAGAAGTTGCATTCTACTATATTATTGCTCTCTGGGTATCAATTATTGGATACATTATTGTTTCTTGGAGAGTAGACCGCTGGGCAAGCATAATGTTTATGCCCTACTTGGGTTGGGTAAGTTTTGCCTCCTTACTTAACTATAACTATTGGCAATTAAATTAACACACAACACAGGAGAACTAAAATGAACGAGTATATGACAAATCTATGGATTGATACAATCCAAAACGCAAAAAAAACATTTGTAGACACATGGGTCAAAGACGAAAAAGTCAGCAAACCTCTCCATGAGTTTATTGTTGCTCAGACCGAATTCACCAAGATTGCAATGAAATCAGTAAACGCATATGCAAATGCTGCTGGTGAAGCGATGGCAAAGGTGATGAAATGAACAAGAACCCATTTGAGATTCGTGCAGAAATGCTTGCACTAGCAAAAGACTATATGGACCAACAGTATCATATGAATATTCAATTTGCTGAACGTATGGTAGAACAAGGTAAGCTTCAATTTGAAGAAGTACAAAAGTTCTATAAAATGTACAGCACTGAAGAGCTAATGGCAAAGGCAAAAGAAATGTATTCTTTTGTCTCTACCAAGGAATAAGTCCGTGTGGCCTTATACGGCTGAAGAAGCCTACGAATGGTTTGAAAAAAATATTTTAGCCTATAAAAAGCTAATATCTAGATAAACCTGAAACCAAAGGGAGCTTTCGTTCCCTTTGGTTTTTAAATTTTTTAGTTGCCAAAAAGAAATTAGTATGTTAACATATAATCAGTGTAGAGAAATAATTAATATAGATTCCTCATCTGGTCGAGTTTATACAACTCCCGAAGGAACCTTTCCTAGTATTACTACAGTACTAGGAGCTACCGCAAATAAAACTTGGTTACAACGTTGGATTGACACTGTTGGAGAGGAAGAAGCTACTAGAATTAAAGAGGCTGCTGCAGAGCGTGGTACGATACTTCATCACTATTTAGAACGTTTATACGAAGAGTATGATAGTCCCACCAAAGAGCAAGCTCGTAGTTTTATAGCTTCTTCCGGCTTAAATAACGAAAAACCTTTTATTAGAACTATGACAGTAGAACTAATAAAACACCTACTAGCAAATAATTTTCGTTCTGTTTCTCAAGAATTTGTTGTTTGGGACTCAGAATTGCAAATTGCTGGTAGATGTGATGGTGTAGGTTATTGGAATAATAAATTAGTAGTAATCGACTATAAAACGTCTAGAAAAAAGAAAACTGTTAGTCAAATAAAAGACTACTATCTACAGGCTACATTTTACTGTACCGCACATAATAAACTCTTTTCTCAAAACGTTGACCGCTTTTACATACTAATGGCTGTAGAGGATGGCAGTTCTGCAGTTTTTACAGGAAGTCCTAATCATTATTTGCCAGAGTTGAGGTATAGAATAAAGAGCTTTTATGACAAGAAAAAAGAACAGTATAACAGTTGAACCAAAGAATAAAAAACAAAAAGAATTTATTAGCGCTATAACAGAAAAACCAATTGTTTTTGCAGTAGGTGCTGCAGGTAGCGGTAAAACATTTTTAGCAGCCGCAAAAGCTTTAGAATATTTAGAGTTTGCGTTTGTAGATAGAATTATAATTGTACGTCCAGTAGTTGCTACTGAAGATATTGGATTTCTACCTGGTGACATAAAAGAAAAACTAGACCCATATTTGTTACCTCTTATGGACGCTTTTATTAGTCTTAGTAATCCTAGACGAGTTCAAGACCTCACACAAACTGGTGAGATTGAAATAGCTCCTTTAGCTTTTATGCGTGGTCGTACATTTTCAGATGCCTTTGTTATTTTAGATGAAGCCCAAAATACAACTGTAGAACAGATGAGAATGTTTTTAACTCGTTTCGGAGAGAATGTAAAAGTTGTAGTAACAGGGGATTTAACTCAAAGTGATATTAAAGGCACTAATGGGTTACAGTGGGCAATTGAAAAATTGCGGTATTGCGAGAGCGTGCACACAGTAAGATATAATAATTCTGATGTTGTTCGCAGTGCTCTTGTTAGAGATATATTAAAATACATAGATTCAGATGATAAAAGTAAGACGTCTCACGAGGCAGCAATTTCAACGTTTATTAGACCAACCCTTGTCGGAAACGGACAGGACGAAGGTCATCAGTTTAATTCGAGCACAGCGCAAATATCCGCTGTTAACTCTTAAGAAGTACTTACTTTTTTGGGGTATCTATCAAAGATATCTTCCATATGACTTTTTAGAAAGAGAGTAACGAAATGCCCTTAAAACGAGGTTCTAGTCAGCGCACGATTAGTGCGAATATTAAAGAGCTAATGAAAAAACCGAGTAAAAGCCGTCGTAAGGCTGTTAGTACTTTAGCTCAAAAAGAAGGTATTTCTCGTGAAGAAGCACAGCGTAAACAAGCCGTTGCTATTGCACTCTCAGCAGCAGGAAAGACTAAAAAGTAAGGAGAGGGTTTTTGTCGGCTAAAAAACTAGATGTAAATAGTAAATATAATCAATACGACGCAGACGGAGACGGAATTGTTTCTGATGAAGAAATGGCTAATGCCGAGCGTATGTTAGAAATAGAGAATCGTGACGCAAAAGAGGACCAACTCCGCCAGATGGCTTGGGTTGCAATGATGAGTATGGTTGTCTTTACAATAATTCTATTTCTACCTTTTATTAGCGATGAGCGCATATCCGCGCTAGACAACCTATTACAGATGTTTTATATTGCACAGGCTGGAGTTGTAGCAACATTCTTTGGTTCTAGTGCATATATGAGTAGGAGTTAAAAATGGTAAAAGAAGTAAACTATGGGTAAGTTAATTAAACCTATAATTAGTAAGAAACGTAAAAAGATTCCACCCATAAACGCGGGTTCTACTAATAGGCATAAACTACAAAAAACACCTAAAGCGCTAATGCATGGAGTAATCAAGAATGAAGAAGTCTACGGTAAATAGTGCTGGAGTTTATACGAAACCAACCCTTCGTAAACAAATCTTCGAGCGTATTAAGGCCGGAGATAAGGGTGGAGCGCCTGGTCAATGGAGCGCGAGAAAAGCGCAGCTCTTAGCGGTTGAATATAAAAAAGCTGGAGGAGGATACAAAAAATGAATAAAGTAGTAGAATGGGTCAAAAATAGAATTAAAGAACGCACATCTCTTGATGGAGCTGTTCTAGTTGCTGCAGGTGGTAGCGTTCTTCTATTAGGACCTCTTGCAGATTTAGCCGCCTGGGCAATGGTTGCCTATGGCGCTTGGACTATTTGGAAGTCAGAAAAATAAGGAGAGCTATAATGGCAAAGAAACCCATGAAAGATAAAAAAGAAATGATGAACGGCAAAGAAGAAAAGCCTGCAAACGGGCTTACTGCTGGTCAGAAAAAACTTCCACCTGCCTTACAAGCAGCTATTCTAAAGAAGAAAAAGAAGTAAGATGGCACTAAAACCGACTCAACGTTCGTTGAAACGCTGGACAGAGCAAAAATGGCAGTACTCTTCTGAAAAAGAAGAAGATAAGCCTCGTGCTAAGCGGGGTCGGTATTTACCTGAACGTGCGTGGAAAACTCTGTCTTCAGGTGAAAAAGCCGCTACTAATAGAGCCAAACGAGAAGGCACTAAAGAGGGTAAACAGTTTGTCTCTCAACCTGAAAAAATAGCTAAAAAAGTTCGACCCTACAGGAAAATGAAATGATTGCTCCCGGATTTCAAAGAACTTTTTTAGGACAAAAACCCTCTAAGGCTAAACCACAAAAACCTAAAAAAGAGAGCAAGGTGATAAAAGATGGCAACTACAAAAGACGTAAAAAGACTACCTAGTGGTGGAATTGAGTATCGTGGAGAACGCTTTACAGGATTTAATAAACCTAAACGCAACACTTCAGGGTCTCAACATAAAGAGGTAGTACTAGCCAAAAAAGGCGATGAAATTAAGATTGTACGCTATGGCCATAGAGAATACGGTCATAATTATAGTGCTGAAGCTCGTAAAAACTATTTAGCTAGAAGCGCTGGTATTCGTGACGAATCAGGCAATCTAACTAAAGACGATAAATTTAGTGCCAACTACTGGGCGAGGCGTCGTTTGTGGGGTGGCCCATCAGCACCTAAATCTAGTCCGAAACCTGGCGGACCAAGGAAGTGAGTGTAAAAAATGAGTTATGAAGGTAAAATGGCTCGTAGCAGCCTTAGAAAAACTGTAGCTTATTCTACAGAATTGCTTAATATAATTAAACCTACAGATGAGCTTGAGCCTTGGGTTCAAAATAAAATTAATGATATGGACCACTATATCGAATCTGTTTATGGGTACTATAAGTTTGGAGAAGGTCTAGAAGAAGCTGACGACGAGTCTATGAATGGCATGTCTTCAGAAGACATGGAAGAAATGTCGGAAGATGAAAAGGAAGACGACGACGAGGAAGAATCAGCTAATGATCAAGTTACTGTAGGAGATTATACTACTAAACACTTTGATATTTGTCCTAGTGCTATTGAATTATATTCTAATATTCAAGGTAAGACCGATATGATTCATCTAGTTGTGGAAACTATGATGCTCCACGATTTATTCTTTAGACTCGAAAAGCAAGCAATGGCTATGGGTTCAATTGATGAAGAAGAACTTTCCAAAGCTCAGCACTACGCAGACATGATTATGGAAAACGCTAGAAAAATGAATCTAGAAACTGAGCACGCTTATATTAACGATGTTCATATGGCTAAATTTAAAGAACTAGCTGGGCAAGCAGAAGAAAATAATGGTCAGGAACTTCAAGGAGATTTGTTTAGAATCGTCCTTACTCCCGAAAGTTAATTTTTACTTGACACTTTCCACATAATTTAGTATAGTAATCTGTAACTTAACTGTAGGATTACTATGACCAACTACTTTAACACAACTCAAAGCGATTGGCGTATTTCTCAATGTTGTCAATGGATTGACACAGCAAAAGCAAAACGCTATAATTTTGGTACCACTACTAAAACCTATGCACTAAAAGAAAGCGGCAAGCAAAAAGTGCAATCTAAAGCACTTGAAAATTGCCGTAAACTTCTTGATGCACTTTCCACATATTTCAATGACCAGCCTCGCAATTTACGCAGTTTCCGTATTTCTTCTGAGCTCTTTCCTTGTTATACCCTAGACTTTACAAAGTCTTGGTATGATGAGATTATGCCTCAGATTTCAACTATCTTAGCGCAAGCAGGTGAGGTAGCTAAAAAACATGAGATACGTCTTAGCGTACATCCAGGTCAATACACTGTTCTAGGTTCAAACAATCCTGACGTAGTGCAAAACTCTATTCGAGACTTAGAGTATCATGCGCTCTACGGACAGCTAATGAATCTGCCAGCGCGTGATTTCACCATGAACATTCACCTACAAGGTCTTTACAACGGAAAACATATTGATGGGATTAATCGCTTTGCAACTAATTTTCAGTACCTTTCTGACTACTCTCAGCAGTGCTTGGCTGTTGAGAATGAAGACAAACCGAATGGCTATGGTATCGAACACGTACTAGAACTTTGTGCTCGTATCCCCACTCGTGCTACACTAGATACACATCACTATGCTTGCCATCATATGACAGAAACCGAAAAAGTTAAAAACTCTCAAGGTAAAGTTGTCAATCGTAAAAATCGAGATGTTGAGCATATTACGGTAAATCACGCTTGGTTTATCGAAGCAGTAAAAACTTGGAAAACTACTCGACCCCTATTTCATACCAGTCATCCATTCCATCTAGATAATGAAGAATATTGGATGAAACCTAATGCACATGCAGAAACTTTATGGGATGAAGAGCTACTCTCACTAACTGTTCCTATGCTTCAATACGCAGATTTTGACATTGAAGCAAAAAATAAAGAACAAGCTGTTCAACTTTTTTATGCGTATATTAAAGAAGAAGAACAGTATGCAGGAGAGTCTTTACAGGTTTTAACTGTCTAAGGAGATATATAATGACTAATTTTGTTTCAGTTATTGATACTAATACTAAAAATGTTTATAAGTGGATTAGACTGTCGAAAGACGGTACTAAAACCGTCAAAACTTTATCGTCCGCTCAGTGGAAACCAGAAGCCTCTTGGAGTCAAGCAGAGGTTCAGGCGCTATTTGAAGACGCCCCTAAGGTAATTGACCTTACTAGTGCTCCTACTATTGAAATCGTTCCAACACCGGAAACTATTGATACAATGCCCGGAGGCTCAGATATTGAGCCAGAAGCAGTAGTAATTGCAGAGATTGTAGTTTCTGAAGCCTCAACTGAGTTACAAGACGACGAGATTAATATTCCCACTTTTCTAGGGGTAAATAACGGATAATACTATGTACCGTTTTATCTTTGATGTTGACGGGACACTAACTCCTAGTCGACAAAAAATAGATTCTAACTTTGCAGAATTTTTCTTAGATTTTTGTACTAGCTATCCAGTATATCTAATAACCGGTTCAGATAGGCCTAAAACAATAGAACAGTTAGGCTTAGATATTGTACATGCTGCTCGTCGAGTGTATAATTGTTCCGGAAACGATGTCTGGGAACAAGACAACAATATTCGCACTAACGACTGGAAAATTCCAATTGTTGCAAAAGAGTGGTTAGCTAGACAGCTAGATTTAAGTCCTTTTACAATACGAGCAGGTAAGCATTTAGAAGAACGACCTGGTTGTGTTAATTTTTCTGTTGTCGGCAGACATGCCTCACTCTCTCAGCGTCAAGCCTACATAGAATATGACTCTGAGCATCATGAGCGTGAAAAGATTGCTACATATTTTAATCACAAATTCTCTGCCCTCTCTGCTAGAGTAGGCGGAGATACTGGTATTGATATTTTCCCTAAGGGTTGCGACAAGAGCCAAATTATCTCTGAGTTCTATCCCAATGACAGACTCATGTTTTTTGGTGATAAGATGGACCCTGGCGGTAACGACTATCCTCTAAAAGCTATTATTGAATCAGAATCTAGAGGAGAGTGTTTTGCGGTAAAAAATTGGGAAAATACTTTTAAAATTCTCTCTGCTATGAAAGCTACTATATGATACTAATTGTTGGTTTTGGCTTTGTTGGTAAAGCCTATTATGAAGCATTTAAAACTACTCAAGATTTAGCTATTATTGACCCTAAGTATACCTATAAACGTATATCAGATTTTCCTAGAGCTAAAGGAATTATAGTCTGTGTGCCAACGCCTCAGTCAGAGGATGGCAGCTGTGATATGAGTTTCGTAACTTCAGTGTTACAGGAATGTCCGAAACACATTCCCATTATGGTTAAAAGCACTATTAGTCTTGAGGGTTGGAAAACTATTTCTACTACCTTCCCAGCGCACAAGATTAGTTTTAGTCCTGAGTTTTTACGTGCAGACACGGCTACGGAAGATGTGTTGGCGACTAAGGCGGCCATCGTTGCTGGTGGAGATTTAGATTTTTGGGCTCAGGTGTATACAAAAGCTTTTCCTAATATTTCGCTGCACTACATGAGCCCTGAACAAGCTATTACAGTTAAGTATTTTAGAAATTCCTTTTTAGCGACTAAAGTAGCATTTTTTAATCAAATCTATGACTTTTGTGAAAAGCTTGGTATTGATTATAGCTTAGTTCGAGAAGGTATCGCACTTGATACTCGTATTGGTCCAAGCCACACTCTAGTATTTGAGACTGATAGAGGATTCGGTGGATACTGTTTTCCGAAAGATACCTCAGCACTACTTCACACTTCTTCTGAACTACTTGATCTAGATTTATCTATTCTTCGTGCGGCTGTCAATTATAATAACACTTTAAGAGATGACTAATCACATTTTTGTACTTAGCTACTGTGGAGCCCAGGACTTCTTTAACACGCTAAATGTTAAAGATTTTCCTGGCTCCACTTTTTATTTTATAGATAATGGAGCACAAACATATGATACAACTTTTACAGGTTTTACCTATACTACTAGCACTAATCTTGGCTGCGCTGGCGGCTGGAATCTTATTTGTCGTATAGCCTTTGACTATCTAAATCTAGAAAAGATTATTATTACTCAAGACGATGCTACTTTTACTGAAACACAGATTGAAGATGCACTGGCAGAAACGCACGATAGCTGTTTAACAGGAGTGTATCAGCCACATTTTGAGTTTAGTTGTTTTGCTATCTATAAAAACACTTGGAAGCGTGTTGGAGCTTTTGACGAAAACTTTATCTATGTTTATAGCGAAGATGCTGACTATAAACAACGTTGTATG
>Ga0222714_10005213_pt1 | contig 12442 bp, 10 predicted proteins | sample C33_3DmetaG_FD_165048 | JGI IMG/M metagenome (GOLD analysis project Ga0222714, IMG submission 165048) | Estuarine water microbial communities from San Francisco Bay, California, United States - C33_3D | ecosystem: Environmental > Aquatic > Marine > Unclassified | place: USA: California... | reverse complement strand
TAGAGTTTCACAAAAAATTTAAAAATAAAGTTATAAATAAATATAAAAACTACTCTAAAAAATTTCATTCAGATAATGCTCATTATTATAATGCTTTATTTCAATTTTTTTTAGCATATCACTATAAAAAATTAGAAATTACAATCGCACAACATGGATGCTCCTATGGGCAGGTTTATAGACATTTATCTGAAGAATTTGATCTAAAACTTTCAAATATTTTTTTTACATATGGCTGGGTTGAAAATAAAAAAACCATACCCTTAGAAATGCCAATGTTAATTTCCGAAAAAAAAAATAATAATACAAATTTATTATATGTTACTGCTACGTGCTCTAAATTAATAAATAGGTTTGCATTCTGTACTATATCCTCTAGATTTGAAGAGGATCGTATCAATTATCCGATAAAATTTTTAAATAAATTAAACCATCACAATAGTTTAACTATTAGATATGGTAATCATAAAGGAGAATATGTATGGGATAATGAAATAATTATTTCTAATAAATTTCCAAGTATTAAAGTTGATTTAAATAAGTCGTTTTATGATTCCTTAGAAAATTCTAAAGTATTTATTTCAGATCATTTGGGTACTTCTTTTATAGAGGCATTACAGATTAATATGCCAAGTATTATATTTATTAATAGAAAAAGCTATAGTTTTAGAAGCAAATTTTTGAAGTATATAAATTTACTATCTAAGGTAAATATTTTATTTTTTAATCCTGAAGAAGCTGCAAATCATTTAAATAAATTCTATAATAATATAGATCAATGGTGGAAAGATGATGAATTACAAAAAATTGTTAAAAGATTTGTTAAAGAACATTCATTGACTTCTAAAAAATGGCCTCAAGATTGGGTAGAAAAAATTTTAAATTAAAAAATAGCAATATAAAATTTAATTTAGCTTTCGAATAAATTTTGTCAGTAAAAGGAAATATTGTTTTGTCTTTATATTTAAATTACTATTTTATTGATTTATATATAAAATTTAATCATTAATAAGGTTTTTACATTGAAAAATATCAAATTTAGATCAAATGAAATAAGGAATTATTTTTCAAAGAATAGAATTAGATTTAATGATTTTTACCCTTCTGAAAAAAAAATTTTAGTTAAGCATATTAAAAATAATAAAAGTATTCTAGATATCGGCTGCGGGTGTGGAGGGTTAGGATTAGCATTAAATGAAAAATTTAAAAAAATTCATTATGAGGGTATAGAAATCAATGCTTTAGCTGCATCTCATGGTACTAAAAACTTTTCAAATAATAATTTCTTTATTTATAAATCAGATTTTTTAGAACTAAATTTAAATAAATTAAAGTTTAAAAAATACGATTATATTTTTTCTTTTAGTTGTTTTGATTGGCAATTAAATTTAAATAAATCTTTAAAAAAGGTTGTTAATCTATTAAATAAAAAATCTAAATTCATAATTAGCCTGAGATTAACAAAAAAAAGTTCGTTAACAAATTTTAAGAATTCTTATCAATTTATTAACTACTCTAATATAAAAAGTGGTGAAAAAGCTCCATATATTGTTTTAAATGCATTAGAGTTCATAGATATTATTAATAAATTAAAATTACATATCGCTGATATGTATGGCTATTACGGGATTCCCTCTAAGACCGCAGTTACAGATTATAAGAATGTTTATTTTTGTGTAATTGTTTTAAAATTAGGTAGTAAGTCTTTCTTAAGCAATTTAAAAATGCTACCTGACAATTTTTATAATCATAAATTATGAAATTTAATTTTTATATACATATAAAAAATATTTTTATTTTTCTATATAATCCTAAATACTTTAGTAATTATTTTAGATCTAGATTAAAATATATTTTTATTTATATTTTTTTTACAACTCTTTTAGAAATAATTGGAATTGGACTAGTTATCCCACTTCTTATATTTATTCTTGAGATTGATAATAGTTCAATAAATAACAGCAATTGGAGTAAATTATTAATAATACTTAACTTTAATAATTCTAAATTCAATATAATTTTTTTATCAGTATTAACGATTATTATTATCTACTATATAAAGAATATTTTAATTTTTAAATTTTATCATAAAACCATCAATTTTACTTATAATACTCAATTATCACTTTCAAAATTAATCTTTGAATATTATTTAAAATATAGTTTTTTAAATTTAAAAAATATTTCCTCCTCTGAAATTATTAGAAACATTACCTCTGAAACCAATGCATACGTAAGTAGTTTACAGCAATCTATTATCTTAATTAATGAATTTGTTGTCTTCACTATTCTTATATTATTGTTGTTCCTCGTAGACTTTAATGCAACAATAATTATATTACTATTTTATTCTATAATAATTTTTTTCTTTAATTTTTTTTTAAAAAAAAAAATAATGCTTTGGGGCGCTTTAAGAATAGAGAGCGAACAAACTAGACTAAGCAATATACAAAAATCATTAAAGTCTATTCTTGAAATAAAACTTTATAATATTCAAAAATTTTTTATAACTCAGTTTCAAAAAAGTAACATAACTTATTCTGATGTAAGTAAAAAACAGGATATTGTAAATTTTATACCGAGACTTACTTTAGAAATTCTTTTAATTAGTACATTGGCGCTAATTATAATATATAGTTATTTTTCTAATAAAAATCTTAATGAAATAATAATATCTCTTACAACATTTAGCTTAGTTGCTTTTAGGTTAATGCCTTCTATAAATAGAATGATTATGTCCTTTCAGACAATTCGTTTTTATCATGAATCCCTCATAAATATTAAGAAGATTTTTGATAGTAGTAAATTTGATCAAATATTTGGAAAAAAAAAAATTATGCGTATTAATAATATAAAATTTATTAACATCAGCTATCGATACGGTGAAAAAAAACCAAAAATTTTAAATAATCTTAATTTAGAAATGAAAATTGGTGAAATTATAGGCATTAAAGGCCAAAGTGGTTCGGGCAAAACTACAATTATAAATATACTTTTAAATTTAATTACTAATTATGAAGGCAAAGTTTTATTTGATGGTGTTGATATTAAAACATTAGATATTGGTAAAATAGTTTCTTATGTTCCACAAAAAATAGCTATTATTGATGATACAATTTTAAATAATATATTTTTTGGTAGTAGCATAATAGATGAAAAGTTTGCGCTAGAATTAATAAATAAGTTAGATTTAAAAAACGTTTTTGATTTAAATTCTGATAATAAAATTGGTGAACTAAGTACAATTATTTCTGGCGGACAAGAGCAAAGAATTGCCTTAGCAAGAGCTTTATATAGAAAACCTAAGCTTTTAATTTTAGATGAGTCTACGAACTCTTTAGATCAAATAAATGAGTCAGTTTTCTTTAAATATTTAAATGAGTTTAAAAGCAATATGATTATATTAAATATTTCCCACAGTGATAATTCATTGAAAAATTGTAATAAAATTTATGATTTAAAAAATGGAAAATTATTTGAGATTTAAAATTGAATAAAGCTCATCAATTAAAAATTTTAAGTACAAAACTGAGTCTATTTTCAGTACCTCAATTTATATTCTTTAGTGTAAGCGATTGGCAAACAAATAAAAAAAATATCTTAATTAAAATTAACAATTTTTTTGCTAAAGAAAAATATTTAGCAGTTAGATCTTCTACAGACGATGAAGATAAAATAAAAAAATCTAATGCTGGAAAATATCTGTCTTTACTTAATGTTAAAAATAATAAACAAAAATTAACTAAATCTATTGATAAAGTAATTCAAAGTTATAAGAAGAATAATAGAAAATTAAATATAAAAAAAGATTTGATCATTGTTCAGCAAATGATTAATGATAGCACACTTAGTGGTGTATTGTTTAATTTTGATCCAATCAATAATTTACCATATTATGTCATTAACTATGACGATATTAGTGGTAAGACAGATACAGTTACATCAGGCAATTCAAGTTTTTCAAATAGAATTTTATTTATTTTAAAAAATCATACAGATATGCTTAAATCAAAAAGATTTAGGGTACTTTTGCAAGCAGTCAAAGAATTAGAAAAAAACATTTCGTTAAAAAAAATTGATATTGAATTTGTTTTGGATAAAAATTTAAAGCCCTTTTTATTACAGGCAAGGTCACTTCAAATTCCATATAAAAAAAATAGAATTTTTGATTATGAACTTGCAAATAAATGCTCAAATGAAATTAAAAATAAAATTCAATATAATAATAGAAAATATAAATTAAAATCAGTATACGGCCATATGCCAGATTGGAATCCAATTGAGTTAATTGGCAGAAACCCTAAGGAGTTAAGTTATTCATTGTATGTAAATTTAATTACTAGTTACTCATGGATAAAAGCTAGACAGCAAATGGGTTATAAAAAATATTTTAAAAATAATAATTTAATGATTAATTTTTTAGGGCAACCATATATCGATGTTAGAAAAAGCTTCTTTTCTTATTTGCCAAATAAATTAAATAATAATTTATCGAAGAAAGTTGTTAAATTTTGGATTAATAAATTAATAAAAAACCCCTCTCTTCATGATAAAGTTGAATTTGATCTAGCTATTACGTGTTATTTTTTTAATATAGAAAAAAGTAATATTTTTAATGATATTCCACTTACATCCAAAGAAAAAAAAACATATGTCGCTGTTTTAAAAAATCATTTTAATGACCTAGTTTCCATATCCAAGACTTCAAATTTAATAAAAAATCAAAATAAAATTGATTTATATGTTAAAAACTTTGAAGTAATCAAGCTAAAACAAAAAAAATTCAGTTTCCCTATAATCAAGGAAACACTTCTACAAGCAAGAAAATTAACAACATTATTCGCAGCTCAAGCAAGACATGCTTTCATATCAAAGACAATATTAAACTCACTTACTGACTCTCAATTAATTACTGAAAATAAAAAAGAAAATTTTTTAAATGAAATTAAAACTATAGCAAGTGAGTATTTAGATGATTTAAATTTACTTAATAAAAAAAAAGTGACTTTAAAATTTATAAAATCTAAATACGGTCATTTAAGACCCGGAACATATGATATTGAATCAAAATCATACAGAAATCAAAAAAGAGATTTTTTTGAAAATACAAATAAAAATCAAGGCCGTATAACATTTTATCAAAATAATATAACAAAGAAAGATATTGAAATGATAAATGCAATAATAAAAAGAGAATCTCTAAAAATAAATAATTTTAATAATTTGATTAAATATTTGAAACTCTCAATTCAACAAAGAGAATATTCTAAATTTATTTTTACTAAGTATATTGAAATAATTTTTAATAGAATTATTATTTTGTCTAAAAAAATTTATTTAAAAAAAAAATTAATACCATATTTATCAATTAATCAATTTATTCAGCTTGAAAATAATTATTTTAATAAGAATAGTTTATTAATTAATAAGAAACTTGTAATTGAGGCTGAAAAAAATTTAACTAAATATAATATTCTAAAACACTTTAAACTGCCCTCAATAATTTATGATACAACAGCTCCATATGTGATTCCCTATCAAATTAATAAGCCAAATTTCATTACTAATAAAATTGTTCAAGCACCTTCAATTTTTTTAAATGATAATATTAATTTTAATCTAAAAGGTAAAATTTTAATTATTGAAGGTGCTGACCCTGGTTATGATTGGATATTTTCTAAAGGTATTAAGGGGTTAATTACTAAATGGGGTGGTGCTAACTCTCATATGGCAATTAGATGTAACGAACTTGGAATTACTGCTGCAATAGGCTGTGGAGAGCAAATTTATGAGTCTCTTAAAGATGCAAATTTAATTGAAATTAATTGTAAGACATTAAGAGTCAATATCATAAAATGATAATCTGGATCATTGGCCTTTCAGGATCAGGTAAGACTACACTTGGTAAAATTCTTTATGATTGTTTAAAAGAAAAAAATATTCAAAATTTAATACATATAGACGGCGATTCAATTAGAAAAATTTATGATCAAGAATTAGGCCATGATCTAAAATCTAGAGAAACTAACTCTAGAAGAATTTCCAATTTGTGCCATTTTCTTGATAATGAGAATATTATTGTAATTTGTTCTGTATTATCAATATTCCCAGATCATAGAGAGGAATTAAAGATTAAAACAAAAAAATATTTTGAAATTTATTTAGATGTAGATATCTCTTATCTTGAAAAATATAGAGATTATAAAGGTATTTATAAGTCATTTAATGAAGGTAAGCTTATTAATGTAGTTGGCAAAGATATAAAATTTATAGCTCCATTGAATTATGATTTAAAAATTAAAAATGACTCGATGGATAAAGCAAATTTATTTAAAAATCTTCCCCAGATTTTAGAATTGATTAATTTATGAAAAAAATACTAATTTCTATGAGAATAGATTTATATAGTAGCTATAAAGAAGAGAGAAATGCGTTAAGTTTAGACTGGTCAAAGCTTTTTTTTAAATATGATATTTTTCCAATACCAGTGCTTAATTATAAAAATCCAAAAAATTTTAATTTAATTGAGCTAAATAGTTTAAATATAGATGGTTTAATTCTAACTGGAGGAAATGACGTTAACTACAATAAAAAAGATAAATTATCTTATATTAGAAATTTGAATGAAAAAAATTTAATAAAATATTCAATTAAAAATAAAATACCTATATTGGGTGTTTGCAGAGGTTTTCATATGCTAAATAAATATTTTAAAGGAAAGGTTAGTAAAAATAATGATTTGATGCATATAAATAAAAAACATCAAATTATTATTGATAAAAAATTTAATTTCTTAGGAAAAAAATACATTGTAAATTCATTTCATAATCAGGTTATAAAAAATACAGAGTTGTCAAAAAATTTGGACGCCATAGCATACACATCAGATAATTTAATAGAAGCATTCAAGCATAAAAAATATAAAATTTATGGAGTGCAATGGCACCCAGAAAGACAAAACTCAAACCTAGATAAAAAATTATTTGAAATTTTTTTAAACAAAAAAAAGTGATTATAGTTTTTATATCTATTTTGTTACTATTGGAATTTTTAATTAGAATTATTACTTTTTTTTTAAAGAAGGACTTTCAGTGGATTATAAATAGAGCAAATTTATTAAATGTTCCAAATACTAATTCATTAAATAAATTTTTTGATAACAGTTTTCAAGAACATTTGGGGTGGAAAAGAAAAAAGAATCATTATGGTTTAGATTATACAAATGAAGGTAATTCAAGCTATAGAATTTCTAGCAATGGCTCAAGATGTGATAGAAAAGTAAATAAAAAAAAACAAATATACGTTTTTGGAGACTCATTTGCCTTCGGCAGAATGGTTGATAACTATGAGACTTGGGCAAGCTATTTAGGCTCTATATCAAAATATAATTTTATTAATTTTGGTGTAGGTAATTATGGGTTAGATCAAAGTTTTTTATTATTCAAAGATACATTAAAAAAAAATGATATTAAACAAGTAGTATTCTTAGTTGTACCTGAGACAATTGCTAGAATTCACTCTTATTGGAAAAATCTCTATGAATTTGGTAATTTCTTTGCTTTTAAACCAAAGTTCAAATTAGATCAATTTAATAACTTAAGCTTAATAAAAAATTTAATTAAAGATAAAAAAAATTTTAATAATCTAGAAAGTAAATTTAATTTAATAATAAAAGAGGATATTTTTTATAATTTAAATTATAAAAAAAAAATGTTTAATAATTTTTATTTATTAACATTCATATCTAATTTTAATTATTATTCAAAAATATTTTATTTTTTATTTTTAAAAAATCTAACTAATGATATCTCTTTTAAGAAAAAAGCATTTAATATTGTATTACAAAACAATTTTGACATTTATCAGATGCTTTACACCAAAAAAGAATATAATTTTTTATTAAAAAAATTAATCTATTTAATTAATCAATATACTAGAAAAAATAATATTAAAAGTTCTATATTTATAGTTCCTCAGAAAATAGATCTTATAAATTATCAAAAATTAAAACATAAGTTTTTTTTCAAAAATATAAATTTAAAAAATGTTTTTGATTTAACCGATGAAATATATAATTATAATTTAAAAAACCCAAATAGCTTATTTAGGGATGGAAGTTTAGGAGCCCACTTGAGTCCAAGTGGCAATAAAATTTTAGGCAGAATTATTAAAAGATATTTAAAAATATGAATAGCACTTTAAAGCAATCGCTTATTAAAGAATTTACTCATGTAAGTAATTTGCCCATTACACTCATGATTGTTGATTATAATAGACCTGGTTCAGATTTTTTTCAAAGTTTACTAGATGGTCATAATCAAATTCTCCAAATACCAGGTAATTTTATTTTTCATGATATTTGGGATAAAATTGATTTTAAAATATTTAGTAATATTGATTTAATTTTTGATTTTTTTATAAAAGATGTAAATTTTAAACAAAAAATTTTTCCAAAACTTAATGAAACAGAAAAATGGAATCAGTTGGGAGATAATAAAAATGAAACTATAGATTTTGATTTTTTCAAATTTAAAAATTATTTTTTTGAAACTTTTTATGCAAATACTCTAAGTATTAATTCTAAAAATATTTTTTTACTTTTGCATTTATCTTTTTTTAAATCGATGAAATACAATATACTTAATACATCAATGTTATTTTATCACATTCATAGAATTGATCGACTATCAAGATTCCAAAAAGATTTTAAAATAAATAAATTACTAATTATGACTAGGGATATAAGAGATGGTATTGTTTCATATATAGAAAGCAGAAAAACTAATTATTTTCACCCTGCAAGTTTAACTCCACCAATATTAACTTATATTCAAATTTACTATTTATATAACTTTCAAAATTTGAAAGTTAGAATACTTCCTTTGGAAAATTTACATTCTAATTATAATGAAGCAATATCTAATTTTTGCAAAGATCATTCTATATTAAAAAAACAAATATTATTTCAATCAACTTTTTTTGGAAAAAAATGGTGGGGAGACACCTGGTCAAAAACTGATTTAAACGGATTTCAGAGAGATTTTAAAGCTAAACAAAAATGGAAATTGAAGAGGTATTTTAAATATGAGATAAATATCTTCAATTTTTTATTTTTTGAAATATTTAAAAAATTTAAATTTGAGACTAATTTAAATTTTAATATATTCAATATTGTTTTAATTGGTATCTCAATAATTTTACCGATGAAATATGAAATTAAAATTTTCTTGCATAATATAAAACATTTTAAATTTCATTTAATTAAGTATAGCTTAATGCACTATTTACTTCGAGTTAAGTATATGACAATTATATTTATAAAGAGGATATTTAAAAAGCCTTCTAATTTAAATAAAATGAATTTTTATGTATCCTATTAGTGCTAAGATTACAACAATACTTTTATGTGCGGGTAGGGGTTCTAGATTAAAATCATATACAAATGATATTCCTAAATGCATGACTAAAATTAACGGCAGATCACTATTGAATTATCAAATTGATCAAATTGAAAAACATTGTTTACTTAATTTAGTGGTGGGGTACAAATCGCAAATCATTAAAAATGAATTTGGTAGTAAATATAAAATTTATGAAAATTTAAATTATGAATCAACAAATATGCTTTATAGCTTATTTTGTTGTGCTGAACTATTTAATGACAAATTATTAATTAGCTATGGGGATATCGTTTATACTGAAAAAACATTGATAAAATTATTGCAATCAGAATTTGACATAACTATTGCTTCAGATAGTAATTTTTTTGAATATTGGAGTCAACGATCAGAAAACCCTATGGATGATTTGGAAACTTTTATTTCAGAAGGCAATAACCTAATAGAAATAGGTAAAAAAACAAATGATGTTAAAAAAATTATGGGTCAATATATTGGTTTAATAAAACTTTCAAAGAAAGGGGCAGAAATATTTAAAAATTATTATAATAAAAATATTAATGAATTTAGAAAATATGATATGACAAGTTTTTTAAATTTTTTACTTAAAAAAAATATTAAAATTAATATTATCCCATTTACAGATCCTTGGGTTGAAATTGACTCAGTTAAAGATTTATTAAGCAATATAACTTTAAAAAGACTTCAAAGCATAGATAAAAAAAATTGTCAAAATTAAAAAAAAAATTTGTATGGATAGTTGGATCTGGTTATATGGCGAAAGAATATGCAAAAGTTTTAGATTATTTAAATATTAAATATTTGATAATTGGCAGATCAAATAATAATTTTAAAAAAAATAATTTTATAAATTTACTTGATTTAAAAAAAGGTGGCCTTAAAAAATTTTTAAATGAAAAACCAAATTTACCAGACTGCGCAATTATTGCAGTTGATATTTTAAATCTAACTAGTGTTAGTAATTTATTGATTGATTACGGAATAAAAAAAATTCTCTTAGAAAAACCCGGTTCTCTTTTTAAAGAGGATTTATCTAAACTTTTTAAAAAATCTTTGAAAACTAACTCTAATATATATATTGCTTATAACCGGCGTTATTTTGAGTCGATAGAATTATTAAAATCAAAATTAAAAAATGAAAAAGTAAAATCTTTACACTTTGACTTTTCTGAAATGATTGAAAAAGTAATAAAAAAAAAGTATCCAAAAAATATACTATCAAGATGGTTAATTGCTAATTCTACTCATATAATTGATTTAGTTATTTATATTTTAGGAAAAGGGAGTTTAAAGTTAAATACTTACGTTGGCGGAGTAAATTGTTTGAATAATCATAAATCAATTTTCATAGGAGCGGGTAGATTTAATGATATTTTTGTTACATATCATTCTAATTGGAAGTCACCAGGCAATTGGAGCATTTTTATTATGACTGATAAAAAAAAATATATACTTAATCCTATAGAGAAATTAAAATTTCAGTTACATAATTCGCAAAAAATTAATGAGTTTAAGAATGCCTCCTTATTTGAAAAAAAATTTAAACCTGGATTATATAAAATGACTAAACATTTTATATATAATGTTAATTTATTAAGAATTCCATCTCTAAAAGAACATATAAATAATTTTAAAATTTATGATTCAATATCTCAGTATTTATAAAATTTGAATAAACTTATATATCTAATTAATAAATGCTTCAAAATTTTAAAGTCAAAAAAAATATTTTATAAATTAAACAACTACAAAATTTTAATCTTAGATAATGTTGGATCTGAGAAACTAATTAATTCATTATCATTAAAAGATTTTCATATTCTTTTTGATAGGTATGAAGAAATTCATATTCCAATATTGATTAAATCCTTATTTTTTGTATTTAAATATAAAAAGTATAGTTATAAAATTTTATATATAAAAAAAATTAATCCTAAAATTGCAATTACTTTTATTGATACGTCACTTTATTATGCTAATATTTTTAAATTTATACCCTCTTGTAAACTTATTTTTGTTCAAAATGGCAGAGGTGGGAGTTATAGATTTAATAATATTAAAGAAAAATCCCTAAGGATTGATTATTATTTAATCAACTCTAATTGTTATAAGGAATATGCAAGTAAATTTATAATTTCTAAATATTATATAACTGGGAGCATTTTGTCCAATTTATTTAATAAACCTATTTTAAATAAAGTAAAAAGAATTCAATGGATATCTCAATTCAAAGAAAGAGATATGAGTTTTAATGGCAGATTTTATAATATTGAGGATGTGGTAAATAAACCTATTAAATATTATATCTGTTTAATTTTGGATTTTTGTAATAAACATAAAGTAGATTTAGAAATAATACCTCTTAGTCATAATCAAAGAGAAATAAATTTTTATAAATCGATCAGTCCCAATATAAAAATTTTAAAAAGAATTCAAGATGACTATTTAAGTTCTTATAAACAATTTAAAGAGGACGCAATAGTTGTTGGTATGGATTCTCAGTTGGTTTATGAGTCCTTGGCAATCGGTTTTAGGACTGCATTTCTGAGTAGACAGAAATTTGTAAATGATGACTCTTGGGGTTTTGCCTGGCCAATGAAAATTTCTACCCATGGATTTTTTTGGTCCAATGATCCAAATAAATATGAAATTAATAAAATCTTGTTAAACTTGTTAAATGTTTCAAATAACAAATGGAATCAAATACTTAAAGAACATGAATTTGCAATGTCATACGACTTTCAAAATAAAATATCAAAAAATTTAATAAATAAATTATTGCTTTAAGTGAGATCTAAGTTTTTCTGCAATTGGCTTTTCTTCATCTAGGATAAAACCAATTTTTTCTTTACCAAAAGCAAGTTCATTTTTCCTAATTGAATTTATTAGCTCACAAAACCCTTTTTTTTCTAAAGATGCTGCTTGATCAGAGCCATACATGCTCCTGTCTAATGTTATATGCCTCTCAATTGAGCTAGCGCCTATAGCTGCAGCGGCGATACTAATAGAAATTCCTGATTCAT
>Ga0222714_10005212_pt1 | contig 12442 bp, 8 predicted proteins | sample C33_3DmetaG_FD_165048 | JGI IMG/M metagenome (GOLD analysis project Ga0222714, IMG submission 165048) | Estuarine water microbial communities from San Francisco Bay, California, United States - C33_3D | ecosystem: Environmental > Aquatic > Marine > Unclassified | place: USA: California... | reverse complement strand
ACACCGTCGTGGTCTTCGACAAGGTCAAGGAAAACACCCGGGGCATCACCGGTCAGTCCGTCCAGACCTACAGCGAGGCGGCCAACCTCGCGGTGAACCAGACGGTGGTGCGATCGATCAACACCTCGGTCGTCGCCCTGCTGCCCGTCGTCGCGATCATCATCGTGGGTGCCGGACTCCTCGGCGCCGGAACCCTGCTGGACCTGGCTGTCGCGCTCTTCATCGGTATGGCGGCAGGCACCTACTCGTCGATCTTCATCGCGACGCCGTTCCTTGCCCAGCTCAAGGAGCACCAGCCCGAGATCAAGGCCGTCAGTGCTCGCGTGGCCGCGCGTCGCTCCTCGGCGGCCAAGCGTGGCGGTGGCACTGAAGGCGACGAGACCACCGCGGTCAAGGCCGGGGTGGCATCGACGACCGCCTTGGCACCGGGGGAGCGGCAGCAACCGAAGCGGCGTCCGCGATCCAAGCGCGGGCGAGGCTAAGACCCGCCATGCGGCGGCGCACCTCGTACACTGGCCAAACCGGCGGGGAGGTGTGAGTGGCGCAGGACGTTTCGCGCGAGGCGTTGCCCGTGGGTGAGAGCGCCCAGGGCGGATTCCGTTCGCGCCTGGCGCGCTTTACCGGTTCGCGTACGGGGCCACCCGAGACCGAGGAGCTAATCCGGACCCTGCGCCAGTTCCATCCCAAGTCCGATGTCCGTGAAATACAGCGCGCCTACGAGACGGCCGCTTTCTTGCATCGCGATCAAAAGCGCCGGTCTGGCGACCCCTACATCACGCACCCCTTGGCCGTGGCCACGATCCTTGCGGAGCTGGGCATGACGGCCCCGACCCTGGCGGCCGCGCTCCTGCATGACACCGTCGAGGACACCGGCTACACGCTGGAGGAAGTCAAGGAGGACTTCGGCGAGGAGATCGCCGCCCTCGTCGATGGCGTGACCAAACTCGACCAGGTCAAGTATGGCGACACGTCAGCGGCCGAGACCGTGCGCAAGATGGTCGTGGCGATGGCGCGAGACATTCGTGTGCTGGTCATCAAGTTGGCGGATCGTTTGCACAACATGCGGACGCTGGGCTTCATGCCTGCCGAGAAGCAGGAGAAGAAGGCGCGCGAAACCCTCGAAATCTATGCGCCTCTTGCCCATCGGCTCGGCATGAACACGATGAAGTGGGAACTTGAAGATCTCGCGTTCGCCAATCTCTATCCCAAGATTTTCGAAGAGATTGAGCGCCTCGTCAGTCAGCGGGCTCCCTCACGGGAGCAGTACCTCACCCAGGTGATCACCAACATCGAAACCGATCTTCGTGCCGCGCGAATCAAAGTCTCGGTCACGGGACGACCGAAGCACCTCTACAGCGTGTACCAAAAGATGGTCGTGCGAGGCCGGGATTTTGCCGACATTTATGACTTGGTCGGTGTGCGCATTCTGGTGGAGTCGGTGCGGGACTGCTATGCGGTCCTGGGCATCATCCACTCGCGCTGGAGCCCGGTGCCCGGTCGCTTCAAGGACTTCATCGCGATGCCGAAGTTCAACATGTACCAGTCTTTGCATACGACGGTGATCGGCCCCGAGGGCAAGCCTGTAGAACTCCAGATTCGAACCTGGGACATGCATCGTGCTGCCGAATTCGGTGTTGCGGCGCACTGGCGCTACAAGCAACGCGATGTCGGTGGCAAGCAGGGTCCTGACGACTTCGGCTGGCTTCGGCAATTGCTGGAGTGGCAACGAGAAACCGAGGACCCAGACGAGTTCCTCGATGGGCTGCGCTACGACCTGTCATCCTCGGAGGTCTTTGTCTTCACGCCCAAGGGCGATGTCGTGGCCCTTCCGCAGGGCAGTACCCCGGTGGACTTCGCCTATAGCGTGCACACGGAGGTGGGGCATCGGTGCGTGGGTGCCCGTGTCAACGGCAAGTTGGTGCCGCTGGATTCCGAACTCACCAACGGGGATGTGATTGAGGTCTTCACATCCAAGGCCGAAGGAGCTGGGCCCAGCCGGGACTGGCTCACCTTCGTCAAGTCACCCCGCGCCCGCAACAAGATCAAATCGTGGTTCTCCAAGGAGCGGCGCGATGAGGCCATCGAGCAGGGCAAGGAATCCATCGTCCGTGCCATGCGCAAAGAAGGGCTGCCGCTTCAACGACTGATGACGAATCAGTCGTTGAACACGATCGCTGCCGATCTGCACCAGCAGGATGTCTCAGCCCTGTACGCGGCGGTGGGCGAAGGTCGCATTGCGGCGTCGACGATCGTGCGTCGTTTGGTCGACGCGGCGGGTGGCGTCGACGGGGCCGCTGATGATGCGGCGGAGGCCTTTACGCCGTCGGGGCGGCGATCGGTGGCCTCGGGGGATCCGGGTGTCATCGTCAAGGGCGCGACCGATGTGTGGATCAAGTTGGCCCGATGCTGCACCCCCGTCCCCGGAGACGACATCGTGGGATTCGTCACGCGCGGTGCCGGTGTCTCCGTGCATCGGCGTACCTGCGTCAATGTGCCGGGCCTTGAAGCTCAGCAAGCCGCGGGATCGCGGTTCGTCGATGTCGAGTGGGCTCCGTCGGGCGGCGGCGTGTTCCTCGTCAATATCCAGGTCGAGGCCCTCGACCGTGCCCGCCTACTCTCGGACGTTACACGCGCGCTGTCCGATCAGCACGTGAACATTCTGAGCGCTTCCGTCACCACCACACGCGAACGTGTCGCCATCTCGCGATTCACCTTTGAGATGGCCGATCCCAAACATCTGGGATCGGTGCTCAGGACGGTGCGGCACGTCGACGGCGTCTTCGACGCCTACCGGGTCTAGCTGAAATCGAGTCGTCAGCTGCCGAAGTCGCTCATCGTGCCCTCGACTGCGGCGAGAAGGGCACGGGTTGACGCCACCGTGTCCTCGGCCTTGGCGACCGCGCGGGCGTTGCCACTCGCCACGGCTTCCGCCAGGGCCTTCTCGGCCTTGTCGAGTGAGGCCCGGAACTTCTCCGCGGTATCGGATGCTCGCGCTAGGCGCTCGGGATCGGTGGCCACCCACCGCTTCTGATCGGCCGAGCGGACAGACTCCTCCACCGCGCGTAGTCGCTTTTCGACCCGGGCCTTATCGGTGCGCGGGACGTGGCCGATCTCCTCCCAGCGCTCCTGAATGGACCGCAGCGCCTGCTTCGCGGACTCAAGGTCCTTCACCGGCAGAAGTGCCTCAGCCTCGGTGAGCAACCCAAGCTTGCCTTCGAGATTGCTCTTGAACTCCACATCGCGCTCGGCGTTGGCCGCGTCACGTGCAGCGAAGAACGTGTCCTGGGCGGCACGGAAGCGTGCCCAGAGTTTGTCTTCCACCTGGCGACCGGCGTGGCCCGCGGCCTTCCATCGATCCATGAGGGTGCGGTACTGCCGTGTGGCGTCGCCCCACTCCGTCGAGGTCGCGAGCGCCTCCGCCTCAGCGATGAGGGACTCCTTGGCGGCCACGGCTTCGCGACGCTCCGATTCGCGCGAGGCGAAGTGCTGACGTCGAGCGCGGTCAAAGCTGGTCCGCGCCGTGCTAAAGCGCTTCCACAGCGCCTGCTCCCGATTGCGATCGACCCGCGGCGCGGACTTCCACGCGTCGAGGAGTGCCGCGAACCGCTCGCCGGTGGCCTTCCATTGCCGGGATTCGGTCAACGACTCCGCCTCGACGACGATTGCCTCGCGCGCGGCAAGGGCCTCGGCGCGCTGTTGCTGGCGGGCCTTGTCGCGGGCCTTCTGCGCCTGCGCGATGAGTTCCTCGGCCTCATCGCAGACGCGAGCCAACTCGACGACGTCCCCGAGGAATGCGGGTTCAGCCAACCCTGCCCGAGCGTGGTCGATGGCGGTTCGCGCTGTGTCGAGCCCGCGTCCTTCGCGCAGGCGATGGGCGGCGAGATCCACCTCCACGAGCAGGTCGTCGTACTTGCGGCCGAAAAAAGCCAGTCCCTCCTCGGGCGTCCCGGCAGCCCAGTTGCCGACCGCGATCTCCCCGTCGGGTGTTCGCAGCCATACGGTCCCGCCGTCGTCGATGCGGCCGAAGTCGGCCGGGTTGGTGCGACGCGGTGCCGGAACGGCAGCGGCGGGAGCGGGTCGCCGAAGCCGGGTGGGGGTCGGTGCCGGGCCCGGCATCGGGATCACGCGTACTGACGCCGTCTCGACCACGACGGTGCCGTCGTCCGCGACGATCGTTGTGTGCGATGCCTCGATGGCCTCCGCCACGGCAGGAGTCTCGATCGCTGGCTGCGGCTCGCGTCCCTCCAGGACTCCAAAGGCCGGTGGCGCCTCAGGAGTCACCTCGATGATCTCGGGCACATGCTCGCTATCCGCGGGACCTGCTCCAGGCTGATCGGTCATGACTGCACTCCCTAGTTGGCCGGCGTCGCCGTGATCGTCGCCGTTTCAATCACGACCGGTTGAGCCGGTGGCCCGTCGGAGCCACCGCCTTCCACTCCGGCCGCCGCGATGCCTGTGACGACATCGAGTCCCTGGGTGACCTCGCCCCAAATCGTGTACCCCGAGGGGAGGGTCGTGTTCTCGTAGACGATGAAGAACTGGCTGCCACCGGTGCCTGGACCGGCGTTCGCCATTGCCACGGTCCCGGCGGGGTAGTTGTCCGCACCCTCCACAGGGAGGTTCTCGTCGGGGATTGCGTAGCCCGGGCCGCCCGTGCCGTTGCCGGCTGGGTCACCGCACTGCAGGACGTAGATGCCGGCGGTGGTGAGACGGTGACAGGCGGTGAGGTCGAAGTAGCCCTCCTCAGTGAGGAAGACCATTGAGTTCACGGTGTCGGGCGCGAGGTCGGGGAGGGTCTCGATGACGATGTCGCCACAGTTGGTGGCGAGGGTCATCGTGTAGGCCGTGCCGGGTTCGAGTGCGTTGGCGGGTGCGGCATCCCAGGACAGGTCGTCCGGGCGGGGCGTCGGAGCCGGCGCACAATCGGGGTCCACAGGGGCGTCGGTGGGGGCGTCGGTGGCCCCATCGGTGGGCGCGTCCGTCGGTGCCTCGGTGGGGGTGTCTGTCGGTGCCTCGGTTGGATCGACGGGGGCCGTCGTGGCGTCGGTGGGCTGACCGGCGTCAGGCGTGCTGGACGGACGCGTGAGAGCGAACCACGTGATGCCACCCACGATGACGGCGAGGACGACAACGACCGCCACGATGGTGTTGGTTCGCTTGCGGCGGGAGGAAGCCTCGGCCCGGCGGGCAGCCTGGCGCTCGGCCTTGGCCCGCGCAACCTCCCGGCGGCGCTTGCTCGACGTCACTGATTCCTCCCGTTGCGTTGCGAGGGCGCGGTTGCGCCGTCGCGCGAGTCTACGTAGGCGCGGCTGCGGGATGCCGCCCCGGTAGGCTCAGGCGCGCCCGTAGTCCCCGCTGTGACCCGTCGTCCCCGCAGGGAACTGTCTCGCCTGGAGGTGTCCCAGCATGGAGGTCCGCGTGCTCGCCTGGAGAACACTGTGTTGGTGAAAGGGTTCCCCGCGGGTGCTTGGGGCACGAATTGTTATGCGGTCGCAACCGGTGAGGGCGAAGACTGTCTCGTCGTCGACCCCGGCCAGGCGAGTCTGGGGCCGCTGCAGGATCTCCTCGAGAAGCATCGTCTTCGCCCGGTGGCCGTCCTGCTCACCCATGGTCACCTCGATCACGTGTGGTCGGTTGCACCGCTCACGGCTGGTCGCGATATTCCTGCCTACATCCACACCGATGACCGCTATCGGCTCGCGGACATCGTGGGGACGACGTTCAGCATGTCGCGCGATCAACTGATGTCGATGACCCAGGGCGAACTCGAGCTCACCGAACCGGACGACGTCCGACTGCTCACTGACGGGGAGAGGATCGAGATCGCTGGGATCCCTCTGACCGTCGCGCACGCGCCAGGACACACGGAGGGTTCGGTCACCTTCGGTGTCGAACGCGAGGAGACGAGGCCGCCGATCCTGTGGAGCGGAGATCTCCTCTTCGCAGGATCGATCGGTCGGACCGACCTACCCGGAGGTGATCCTGCCGCGATGACCGAAAGTCTTCAGCGCGTGATCACACCGCTGGACGATGACACGGTCGTGCTGCCGGGCCATGGAGAGACGACCACGATCGGACGGGAGCGCGCTACCAACCCCTTCCTCCTCGAACTCGGCTCGGCGCCGAAGCCGCGGGGGTTGTGATGGCTCGGCCCGCCACACTGTCCGGCTTCCCTGAGTGGCTGCCCGAGGGTCGCCTCGTGGAGCTCGCTGTCCTCGACGCCGCCCAGCGCATCTTTGAATTGCACGGATTCAGTTCGCTCGAGACACGCAGTGTGGAGCCGGTCGATGTCCTTCTCCGCAAGGGTGAGATCGACAAGGAGGTCTACTCCGTTCGCCGCATCCATGATGAGCCTGGCTCCGATGATGCCCTCGCGCTGCATTTCGACCTCACCGTTCCCTTTGCGCGCTACGTCGTTGAGAACGCCGGGCGCCTTGAATTCCCGCTTCGCCGCTACCAGATCCAGAAGGTCTGGCGGGGAGAGCGGCCGCAGGAGGGTCGCTTTCGCGAGTTCACCCAGGCGGATATCGACATCGTCGACGTCAACGAGTTGGCAGCGCAGCACGAAGCTGAGATGGCCCTGGTCATGGCTGAGGTCTTCGCCGCACTGCCGTTCCTGCCTACGGTCCGCATCTGCGTCAACAACCGCAAGATTCTGGAGGGTTTCTATGCGGGCTTGGGCATCACCGATACCGCGAACGTCCTGCGGGCCATCGACAAGCTCGACAAGGTCGGCGCCGACCGGGTGCGCCAAATGCTCCGTGACGATGGGGGGCTCGCGGACTCCGCCGTAGACGCCGTGTTGGCGTTGGCGCAGATTCGCGCTGCGGACATGTCCTTCGTTCAGGAAGTGCAGGCACTCGGCGTGCGCAACGCATTGCTCGACGAGGGCCTCGCCGAACTCGCTGCGGTCATCGCCACGACTTCGGCGCGGCAGCCGGGCGTGGTGATGGCCGACCTGCACATCGCGCGCGGCCTCGACTACTACACCGGGACCGTCTACGAAACGTTCCTCGAGGGCTATGAATCCTTCGGGTCGATTTGTTCCGGGGGTCGCTATGACTCGTTGGCCACCGATGGCAAGACCACCTACCCAGGAGTCGGTATCTCGCTCGGGGTGACGCGCTTGGTCTCGCTGCTCCTGGGGCGCGGACTGGTGCGCGCCACGCGCAAGGTTCCCTCCGCCGTCCTCGTCGCCGTCACGGATGACGAGTCGCGGGGTGCCAGCGATGCGGTCGCCGCCGGATTGCGCCAGCGCGGCATCCCCTGCGAGGTCGCCCCGCGGGCCGCCAAGTTCGGCAAGCAGATTAAGTACGCCGACCGGAGGGGCATACCGTTCGTCTGGTTCCCGGCTGGCGCAGACGATGCCGGCGACAGCGTCAAAGACATCCGGAGTGGTGAGCAGATCCCGGCGGACCCCGGCACCTGGTCGCCCCCCGATACTGATCGATGGCCGCAGATCGTGGCCGCGACCGAAGAAGGAGCATCGTGATTCGCACGCACGAGGCCGGCACCTTGCGTGCCGACGATGTCGACTCGACCGTCACTCTCGCGGGGTGGGTAGCTCGGCGACGCGACCATGGTGGCGTGGCGTTTCTGGATCTGCGCGATGCCTCCGGCGTCGTTCAGGTCGTGGTGCGCGAGGCCGACGTTGCCCATGGTCTGCGGGACGAGTACTGCATCAAGGTCGTGGGCACGGTGGAGCGCCGCCCCGAGGGCAACGAGAACCCCGACCTCCCGACGGGTCAGATCGAGGTCATGGCGGACGTCGTCGAGGTCCTCAGTGAGTCCGCGCCGCTGCCGTTCCCCATCGATGACCGCATCAACGTTGGCGAGGAAGCCCGCCTGCGCCACCGCTACCTGGACCTGCGCAGGGCAGGGCCGGGCGGCAACCTCCGCATGCGCTCTGAGCTGAATCGCATCTGCCGGCAGGTCCTGTTTGACCGCGGCTTCTTGGAGATCGAGACGCCAACCCTCACCGCGTCAACCCCGGAAGGCGCCCGCGACTTCCTTGTGCCCGCGCGGCTGCAACCGGGATCGTGGTACGCCCTCCCGCAGTCGCCGCAATTGTTCAAGCAACTACTCATGGTGGCCGGCATGGAGCGCTACTTCCAGATCGCCCGCTGCTACCGGGATGAGGATTTCCGCGGTGACCGGCAGCCGGAGTTCACCCAGTTGGACATCGAGATGTCTTTTGTCGAGCAGGCCGATGTCATCGCGGTGGGGGAGGCAGTGGTCCGTGCTCTGTGGAAGGGCATCTTGGACGTGGATCTCGGCGATATCCCGCACATGACCTACGCCGAGGCGATGCGGCGTTTCGGCACCGACAAGCCCGACCTGCGCTTCGATCTCGAACTCGTCGACCTCACGGACTACTTCACGGATACGCCGTTCCGGGTGTTCCAAGCGCCGTACGTGGGCGCGGTGGTGATGCCCGGGGGAGCGGATCAACCGCGCCGTCAGTTCGATGCGTGGCAAGAATGGGCCAAGCAGCGCGGTGCCAAGGGGCTGGCCTACGTCACCTTCACGGAGGACGGCGAACTTGGCGGCCCGGTGGCCAAAAATCTGTCGGATGCTGAGCGCGCGGGCCTGCGCGAAGCCGTGGGCGCCCAGCCGGGAGACTGCACGTTCTTCGCTGCCGGCCCTCTCGCCGATGCACGAGCCCTGCTTGGAGCGGCACGACTTGAGATCGCGCAGCGCTTGGGACTCGTCGATGAGTCCGAATGGTCGTTCCTGTGGGTCGTCGATGCACCCATGTTCGAGCGCACCGAGGAGGACGACGGGACGCAGGGTTGGACGGCGGTGCATCACCCGTTCACGTCGCCAAACGCCGACTGGATCGAGACCTTCGAGTCGGCTCCCGATCGGGCGCTGGCCTGGGCCTACGACATGGTCTGCAACGGCAACGAGATCGGTGGCGGATCAATCCGTATTCACCAGCGAATCGTCCAGGAGCGCGTCTTCGGTCTGCTGGGGATGACCGAGGAGGAGGCCCAGTCGAAGTTCGGGTTCCTGCTCGATGCGTTCCAGTTTGGTCCGCCCCCGCATGGCGGGATCGCCTTTGGCATTGATCGGGTGGCCATGCTCTTGGCGGGCGCCTCGAGTATTCGCGATGTCATTGCCTTCCCCAAGACCGGCGGTGGGCAGGACCCGCTCACTGGCGCGCCGACACCGATCACGCCGAAGCAGCGCAAGGAGGCGGGAATCGATGCAGCACCCGCTGCTGCTGGCCCGACCGGCTGATCCCTTCCTGCGGTTGCGCCTCGCGGACGGCGCCGGGGTTGAGGACTATGTGGTCGATGGCGATCACGTGGCGTTCATTCGACGCGGCCGTCGGGCCGAGGAGACCTGGGTGAGCGCCCTCGGGGATGACCCGGCGCGGATCCGGGGGCTCATTGAGGTGCTCCGGGTGCACGGTCTGGACGGCGTACACGTCCACGATCACATCTACGACACTCTTCCGCCGTCCTTGCAGGGCCCAGACCCCGGCCACTGGTCCCTGTGGGAACTCACCTCCCGCTCCACCCCGGCGGTCGAAACCGTGCGGCTCGACGCGGCTGATCCGCGGATCGACCGGCTGCTGGAGCATTCATCCTCGGCATACATTCATGCCGGTGATCCCGATGTCGAGGAATGGCGTGGGATTACCGACGGCGACGACCTCATCGCGGTGGGCGCGCGCGCGAGGTCGGCGCACAGGCGCGCTCACCTGGTGAGCATCTGCACTGATCCCGCTCGCCGGGGCGAGGGCCTGGGCCGGACCATCACGGCCTCCCTGGCCACCGAGGCCCTTGCGTCGGGCTCCACCGGGGTGTGGCTGGAGATGTACGCCGACAACGCGGCAGCGGCTCGGACCTACCAGTCGGTGGGGTTCGAGGAGGTGGGGCGATACCGCTCGGCGCTCCTTCATGGCCTGTCCTCGCCAGCCTCGAAGGCCTAGTCTGGTGACTCAACCTCGGGAGGACCTGCCATGAAGATCTTGCGTCGTATCGGCGTGCCTGCGCTGGCGGCCGCTCTCATCGGCGGCGGGGCCGTCGTCGCGGCTCCCGCGGCGGCGATCGTTGCTCCTGTGGGGCTGTCGGCGACGGCCGAGGCCATCCTCGTGAGCGGGAGCGAGTCGTTCCGGATCGCCGCGAGCACAGTGTCCATGGGCGAGAACGAGTTGCTCCAGATCATCGAGTCGTCAAGGCTGGGCATCTATACCGTGCGGGTCTGGGACGACATGGAGGAGAGCCTCGGCCGTCCGCTACTCACGGGCGCCGGCAGGTGCCTGCCCACCAACGTGCCCACAGCTCAGGTGGTATGCACCTTCGACGGCCCGCCCCCGGGTGTCTCCGTGGATTTTGCGTTGGCTTACGGGCCGACCAACGTCGCCATCATGGATCAGGCGTCCGTGCCGCTGACATTCCGGGGCAGCCAGGGCAGCGACTACGTGCAGGGCGGCGCGGGCAACGACTCCCTGAGCGGCCTCGGCGGGGCCGATCGCTTGTACGGCGGCCCGGGCAACGACCTCCTCGACGGCGGCCCGGGCGACGACTACCTTGAAGGCGAGGGCGGCAGCGACGACATGCGCGGCGGTCCGGGCAGCAATTCACTCGATGCGGCCGACAATCTCGCCGACGTGCGCGTGGACTGCGGCGGTGTGCCGGCCTTCCTGGACTTCGACAAGGACCTGGACAGTCCGACCAACTGCGGGGCGGATCCCACACCCATTCCTCCGGCTCCGCTCGAGCCCATCGATCCGCCGGCGCCCGGCCAAGGTGACGGCACCGTGGACGGCGTGCACGTCGACGTTACGGTCGCGCCCAAGACGGAGGACGACACCAAGTCCGTGACGATCTCCACGGGGCCGACCAATCCGATCTTCCAGTCCCAGCTGTGGTGGTTCGGCACACCCACCGTCCCGCCGGCGCCGACCTTCCCGCCGGCGCCGACGTTCGACATGACGATCTCGTCGCTGTGGCCGAGCAGCATCTTCGACGTGAGCATCTTCGGGCCGCAGCCGGGCTCGCCCGCCGGCTCCGTGCACGCGCGCGGCACGTCACAACGATCGGAGCCGCTGGAGACCGTGTCCTTGAAGGCCGATGCCAACGGCGTAGCCACCGGGAAGATCCCCGTCCCGGCCGGCCAGGGGCCGGGTGACTACACGCTGCAACTTAACGGCGTCACGTCGTCGGGTGCGCAGATGACCGTCAATGTCGGCGTGCGCCTGGACAGCGCGACTCCCGAACCCGATCCCGAGCCGAAGGAGTCGATCACGATCACGGCCAAGCGGGGCAAGGGCAAGAAGGCCAAGATGATCACGGTGCGCGGCACGACGAACGGACTCGAGGGCGCGGTCCTCACACCGCGCTATCGGGTGCAGGGCGCCAAGAGGTGGACGGTCGGGAAGCCGGTAACGGTCAGTGCCTCGGGCGCCTTCACCTGGAAGGTCTCGACGCCCAAGAAGGTGCGCCTCGAGGTCATCTCAGGTGCGGTCAAGTCCAATGGCGTCGTGGTCGCCGCAGTGAGGAATTAGTTGCGCGTAGGGTCATCCCGTGAGCGCCACTCTCTTCGACGAAGCAGCTGGGCCCGGCCGGGCCGACGCTCCGCTCGCCGTAAGGATGCGCCCGCAGGGTGTGGCGGACCTTGCCGGGCAGCGGCACCTCCTCGCCGACGGGTCGCCGCTTCGGCGACTGCTGGAAGGGGATCCCGGCGCGGCTGTGTCGGTCATCCTGTGGGGTCCACCCGGGACCGGCAAGACCACGCTCGCGCACCTGGTGAGCAAGGCCACCGGCCGGAGGTTCGTGGAACTGTCCGCGGTCACGGCCGGAGTCAAGGATGTCCGGGAGGTCATTGATGCTGCCCGATCGGCGCTCGGGATGCAGGGCAAGGGCACGGTCCTCTTCGTCGACGAGGTGCACCGCTTCAGCAAGACTCAGCAGGACGCGCTGCTCCCGGCCGTCGAGAACGGCTGGGTGACTCTGATCGCGGCGACGACGGAGAACCCCAGCTTCTCGGTGGTCTCGCCGCTGCTGTCCCGCAGCATCATGCTCACTCTGCAGCCGCTGGACGATGAAGACCTTGGTGCGTTGCTCGATCGCGCCGTGGCCGACCCCCGCGGACTCGAGGGTTCGGTGGCTCTTGCCGAGGAAGCACGGGAACACCTCCTGCGCATCGCATCGGGAGATGCGCGACGCATGCTCACGGCGCTTGAGGCGGCAGCGGGGCTCGTGACGTCATCGCGCGGTCGTGGGGCGACACTCACGGTGGACGACGTCACCGCCGCCGTGCAAACCGCGGCCGTCCGCTACGACCGCGACGGCGACCAGCACTACGACGTCATCAGCGCCTTCATCAAGAGCGTGCGCGGAAGCGACGTGGACGCAGCGCTGCACTACCTCGCGCGGATGATCGAAGCCGGGGAGGATCCGCGCTTCATCAGCCGGCGCCTGATCATTCT